>Ga0116227_10001397_pt1 | contig 53588 bp, 37 predicted proteins | sample S1TSphgellanicum_FD_89693 | JGI IMG/M metagenome (GOLD analysis project Ga0116227, IMG submission 89693) | Host-associated microbial communities from peat moss isolated from Minnesota, USA - S1T2_Fb - Sphagnum magellanicum MG | ecosystem: Host-associated > Plants > Peat moss > Unclassified... | reverse complement strand
AGAACCATGCAGGGCCGGAAAGCGTTTGCAAGAAGACAAGAGAAACATGCACTGGACAGAGCTCGATGGGGGGGGTATTTAGCGTCTCGCCATAGGTAGTACTAGGCTCAAGCAAGCCGTTCGCGAATCTATGTTGGAAATGTTTAGTGAGAGGGTGACGAAAGCCAGCTGTTTTGACGTTCGATGCACCCCAGAATGGGGGGTGGGCGGGGTCCTGGTATCTGCGAAGGACTCGATCACGCGCTCGTTCCTACCGCGTGCTTTACAGCGCGTCCCGCGTACAAAATTCTCCTTTATATACAGTGACTTCCTCATCCCATCATGGACCCGCGCTGCAGTCTACCTGTAGCTGTTCCCAAACTGTGCTAGATTGAGCTTCGCTAGTACCGGTGTTGGCGAACCCCTCTTAAACCCAGCTCTGATCGGTGCAGTTCTAGCTAGAGAAACTCCTTCAATATTCTGTTAATCGCGGTTTGATCGGAGCTCCATCATTCAATAGTGAAGCTAATTCAGCTGCCAGCAGCCTCGGAAGATCACCGGACTTTTGCAAACATTTTGGTGGCCGGATCTGAAGCGTGGATCAGGTTTGGATTTCAATAGACATTGCGAGGATGGGGATTTTCGGTCGAGACATGATATTGATCGCCACCTTAGCAGCCATGTGTGCGGCGATGTTGACAGGAATTGCTAGCGGACAAAGTTTCAATCAGTACTACCAGACTACCACAGGTCCCTCAAATTTTATCTTATCGAACGGGAGCACGGTCGCGCAACTGGTTCTCGACCAAGCCTCTGGTCAGAGCCTGCATTGCTTTTGAAAGTTTTTGTGGATTGAATTGAGCAAAACTTCTAAACGAGCTATCTTTGCATTGTCTAGGCGCCTTCTCACGGGTCGTTGTCTGACCTTTACTCTTGAGTTTGAGGTGTAAACTAATCATGATGCCATTGAAAAGTAGTTACAACGGCTGACTAGTTGTAATGTGGCGCCTTACCAGCATCTGGATTCTCGTCGAAGTTCAATTATCTCTTTGGAACCTTTTCAATGGAGATCAAACTAGTCCCCGGTGACTCGTGTGGCACCGTTGCGACGTTTTACGTAAGTTGTTTACCCTCCTGTAGTCGTGATCGGATGCTTCTTCTTGCTTTCCTTGTGAACACCAGCATGAAGGAAGATTAGATAATATTACTCTCTGGTCTTCGTCGGTCCATCTCACGATGAGAAATGCGCTTACTAATAATCATGTTAGCGCTTCCTTTGATAACGGACAGATGACGTCTAATTCAGCAACGCACGACGAAATCGATTTAGAATTTCTTGGAAACTTAAGCGGACAACCATACATCCTTCAGACGAACGTGTTCGCCCATGGTGTCGGCGGCCGTGAGCAGCGCATCAACTTGTGGTTCGATCCGACCGCCGCTTTCCACTTGTACACCATTGAATGGACCCAGAACGCGATCACGTATGTTCAAACTTTGCATCGTTGAGTTTTCTTTGGTACATCTTTTAAATTTTCCTGATTAAAAAGAAAAGGCTTTCAATACAATCTTGTATTGACGTATTGTCGATGCAAGGCTTGATGTGTTAAATGTACGCCGTGTGCAGAATTCTCGTGGACAATATTGCCATCCGCCAGTTTAACAACGTCTTCCTTCAGACTGGAGTTCCGTACCTCAATAACCAGTCTATGCTAGCGATCGGCAGTTTGTGGGACGGAGACTCGTGGGCGTGTCATGGTGGGAGCATCAAGCTCAACTGGCAGGATGCACCATTCATAGCCTCATACTCTGGCTTCAACCTCATCAGTGGGTGCTCAATCCCGAACAACACAATCTCATCGTGCCAAGCCAGTAAGTTTGCTACATTTAGCGTTACGCCCAAGATACAAGCGCATCGAGATAATCAGTTGATTATTGTGAAGAAAAAGTACCTGGGCTACAACTATTGCACTGACAAGAACCGGTACCCCACCACACCACCTGAATGCGCATACAATATCGTTTAGAAAATCGTGGACCAGCAATCCAATCCACATTTATGTCTACGGGATATAGAACCGATGAGAAACATGATTCTGTAGCTGGACAATGAGTGTGCACGCTCTTATTAGCTTCTTTAGTTGGACAATTTTCAGCAGCTGATCGATAGTACCCCATTTAACTACATGCCTACTGATTGGTACTGATCTTCATTCTTTACTCCTATTGCTATAAATATTCAAAGGAGTGTCAAAGGTGAGGATTTATATACAGATTTTCACAAGCCAAAAAAATCTGTTTCAAACACTAAATATTTATCTAGCTTTTGTGGCTTTAATAATCTCGCCCCGCAAGCTGGGTGCCATGTCATAAGTTCTTACGGTATTGATTCAACATTGAATGGAAATTGAATGCTAATTCCCATTGAGCAATTCTTGTTATTTTTGGCTCGATAGCTGTGCAATTTGGTGTCTCTTGACATTATGAATGGTGCACAAATTGCTACATTTTTAATAACACCCTCCATGGATACCAAGAAATCCTACCTATTTATAAATATGTTTTCTCATTTCAGCATTTGTCGGGAAGAGTAGCTATTTGATATTTACTCTAAACCAAGTTAATAAACACATAAGTCGCCGATATCCCTGAATTAAAGTCTCAATAGGTTTCCGCCAATAACTTCTGCCCCTAAATTCGAAAGTTTTCATTGAGTCACGCAGATAGTTACGACAAACTTGATTGTAGCATCCTAATATAGAATGATTAGAGGTAGTAAGTTGTAACTAGTAACTTGTGGTATTTGCCCTAGGGTGATTGAGGTGTACTTGTAATAAGGACATTAGATAATCCTGCTTCCAATTCCATGAAAATGTAAAAACAGAAATTTCATCATTGTGTTCCCGTGCAATTAGATGGACGTTTTTTGTCCCTTAGGAAGTGAGAAGGGCCTACTTGGAGTATTACATGTGTCTTTTTGTGGGTAAACGAAAAAAATCCCTCTAACTTGATAACCTTTCTACTATCTTGTATACTTTTCCCAGCAACGGATGGCATTAAATTAGTGAGATACAATCTAAATGTTTTATGTTGTTTGGTATGAAATGTAAACTTTGAAAATAGCCACTTACAATTTTCACAATCCCTATGCACGTTGACTCGATTGTAAGTACATTCTGGGGTTCAAGCTGGCCGCTGGGTGGCCCTGCAATCATATACGTAAGGGTTTGTTTGGAGTGAATTCAGATAATTTTAAATTTGGGAGCCTCTCTTATATATGTATAGTAGATCCTAGCCTTGTGTCAACATCAAGCCAGTGTTGCAGGAATTATGGTTGGAAGGTTAACATAAATGAGACGGTTGTGTGGTATTGGTCTACAATTTGGATCTACGTGATAGTTTGTCATGTTTCATGTCCTTCTGAGGCCCTTTTGATTTTGTAAGCAGGGAGATCATAGCCGTGACCCTTCCAAAAGAAATATATTTGGCATCCTTTCACAAGTAAAAGCCTAACCAGTTTTGAGCTTTTGCACTGCTCTGAAAAAGGATTTTGAATTGAAGGTCTTCAAAGTTCATATAGATAGAAGGCACACCTTACTTCCACACCTACATGGAGTAAATACAGGAAAAAAATCAAGAGCATCATGTGTTGAGACTTACGAGTCTACATTTCCATCTACGAATTGCCCACCCACAGAGAGCAGACCTCATTGACCTCTGTGGTTGCCAGCAATTGTGTACAGCCCAACAAAGAACTCTGTATTGTTTAAGTTTCGGCCCATGAAAATCCCTTTGACCCTGATATTTAAACCAAACTGTCAATTGTAAGGCCAAAAGAGAAAGTGAATACCCTATAACCTAAGCTGGTTAGACACTAATTAATTACTTTTTGGAATTCCTGAAAGTTCTGGAAAAAGTCATGCTTGCCATGCCAAAAATCTGAATGAAAGATCTCGAGCACAATAGCTTCATTATTTAGTATAATGTCAAATTGGAGATTATTATCATTTCTATTGCTGAACATAACAGAGAATTTTTGTTTTTTTATTTGGCGTCTTGCTGCAAACCAGCCTAGGTACTAGGGCATGTTAACAGTCATCAAACTAAAATGACCCATCTTATCGTTCAAATCAATTAAAATCTTACTAAGTACTACCAGTGGAAAGAGACAACCCCAGACTCCAGAGGACAGGAGGAACACAATCCTTTCTACTATGAAAAGTCAAGGAAATACACTCAGGGAGGTGCCAACTGTATATGTCGAAGTCATGAAAGTTTATTCTCACCAGAGGCAAAAGCGTGTGGCCTGCAAAGAGTTGAACAACTTGCACAAACTAAATATCAGACAACAGAAGACATTACTACATATACAATGTAAATTGGTCAATGGACTTTACACTGATAATTAGATGTAAAATAATTAGCTATTCCAGCTACTAAAGTATCTTGAATATCTGCAGGAAGATAAAGTACCCTTTCGTTGCAATCGCAAATCTCGGTTCCAAAAGTAAAATGCAAAATGTCCTTTTCCAGGAACAGGTTAATGATGAATGAGTTTTTGTACAAAATCAATCAAGAATTCAACATTGTGTACGGAAAATTTGTGGGCATCAGTGGTCTAGTGATAGAATAGGACCCTGCCACGGTACAGACCCGGGTTCGATTCCCGGCTGATGCAGTTTGTCCTGTAGCTTTATTTTTGAGTGTTTTTTTCGCGAAAGCTGAATTCGTCTCCAATGATGGCATTTAATTATAATGTCTTCAACAATTACTAAAGTTGGCATGACCAAAGTCTCTTCAGAAAGACCATAGGTATTAATATCATCTCAAAAAGTGGGCTTTATTTGAGTGCTTTATGATGTTTTCTGTTTGGTTACCAATCCTATTGTTGCTTTCCCACCTGAACTTATGTAGTTCTATGTAAAAGCATTACAAGACATTTGTTGTCAAAATTGCAGTCTAGGCATCACAAACATAGTTGCTGGTGGAACTCAGGTGCTAGTCCAATTGGTACCCAAAATGCACATTGTAGGCAAGTCTCTCTCCAGCCCCCAATGTTTCAGCCATTCATCTCAGTTATGCTTTGTTTCCACGGACTGCTCCCCTAATGCTCTCAGAACTCCTATAGCACTGCTATCCAGCATGAAAAAATAGTGTTACCTTTTCTTGCACAAAATGCTAAATGAACCTTTAAGAAATACCATACCAAATGCAACTCTTATTTCAACCCAAGCTAGTGTTACTGAAATTTATCCCTGGTTTGAAGACTGCTCAAATTCCAATTCATAGCACTGAGATGGGTCAAGGCACTCTTCTTGGTCTTGTCACTCTCTCATGCTTGCTTCTGACCAGATCTTTGCAGACTTCTCATTTTGTTCGAGGCCTGTAACTACTGCTCTCCTTTCAGTATCCTTCAGTTTCTGCTTTAAGTGTTGCTTCAAGGCCGGGGCTGTGGTTGTGGTCTCCTGGCCTCCCATTTGCTGCATGGGTGCCCCATCAGGACCAGAGTAAATTGTTTTCAATCCCACTCATTGTCTGGAATATCCAAGCCCCAAAAAATTGTTGGCCAAGATATATGCTCATGCTCATCAACCTCAAGTGGAAGCCTAATTGACACAGAATCTGAATCCTAATCTCAAAACAAGATCTACATGAGACTCAATAAAGATAATGAATGAAATTTCTGTCACATAGAGGTAAAAGCATAAACTTATACTATTGGAAATGTAGGCCTGAAGGACTCCTCGGACTACGAGTGCTGCTTGCAAGTTGGGGCAGCATGTCTGTTTGCATGTATCTTGAACCCCTCAGCATCTGGACAGTTTGCAAGTAAACCATACATCACAACAGATGAAAATGTTTTGAAAAACCTGCAAGTAGGTAAAAATCATATCATGCTCCAGGTGTTCAGGACAATTGCCCCACTAACAAGAGATTCATCATCATGTGTGTTCATTAATTCCAAAATTATGTAAAATGGCCATGGAATTGTTGCAAACTACATTCTACACAACTGAACATATCTACAGGATTGTAGAGAAATCTCTACAACTATACTTTGAAAGAAATTGTTATGTCAGTGCGAGAAATCCAATACTAGCACAACAAGAATGAATGCTTAACTTATAATGTTAGTCATTCACAAAGTATCAGATCATCAGCTTCACTGGGAATAGATTGATGAGCTGCCATGACTTCTTTCTAACTTCACCAGCTTCCAACGTTGGGTGAAGATAAGTATATGATAATCTGCCCCCATTTTCAAGCTGAGGCTTACATGATTCTTGAGCAATGCTCGCAATTCCATGGTTGGAGGCTTGCATTGTGTAAGAAAAAATCAGGTTTAGGGATCACGGGTTGTTCACAGCTTGAGTTAGCTTGGTGTTAAGTTTGAGTTTGGAAAACAAAAGTTACCATGCATGCACACCTAATGTTTACTTTAACATTGGGAAATTCCTAGGTGGAATCTGATGTGGCAGACGATGGTAAAGAGAAGTTAGGGTGGGTGTTGTATTTATCACTAAATGTTAAAATTGTGCTATTTTTTCAAAAACAATGAAGAGATTGTAATGTTAAACCGCAACCATGAAAAATGGAGATGTAAATTTGTGGTGAACTATTCCCTCATGTAATTGCAAGATTGCACCTCACCATTGTTAAAACATACTTTGCTCATCACCAAGCTTCACCAAGACAATTCTCACTTCATTGAGTGCTTCACCAAGACAATTTGCACTTCACCAAGAGCTTCATTGAGAGTTTCACCGAAACGTAATTTGTTCTTCATAGAACACAAGACAACAAATGTCTTCATTCAACAATGAGAGCAGTTTTGAGAATGAAGTTGCATAAAACAACACAACTGCAGGTAAGTAGATTGTACATGATGCCAAAATCTACTTAAGATCCTCAAATTAGAATTAACAATTATAGGAGTTTGTAGAAAAAGGTTACTTGAACAATGTGGATTTTCAAAGTGTTTCAACAATCGAATTGTCAAAATGTTTCAAGATCTTCAAACATATGTAGCAAAAGAAATCTCCACACATTATTTTTTGAGCTATTATAGATTCTCAAAGTTTTTCACATCATGGAGCTATTAAGATTTTCATGATTCTCACAAAATTTTTGCAGTGGGATCATCAACATGTTATATAACAACTTATTATATAATAATAGTCTCAAATTGTTATGAAACTAATTTTATGAAATTGTTTCTATGAAATTGATGGTAGATTTGAATCTAGGAATCATACTTGCTCTAGCTACACAAGGTTGTGTCATTCACCAAGGAAAAAGTTTCATTCGATTCTAAAAAGGGAAAAAAAGGTTGTAGGTAGAAGTAGTGGGATTAGATCCTAATTCTAATGTTCAACAAAAATGTCCACGCCAACCTAATTGGGAGTTGGAGGAGGTCATAGTGTTGATAAATGTGAAAAAATAACAATACATTGCAAGTTTGGATATGGTAGATCTACATGACCAAATGGAAACTACTAAACCTAAATGGAATAAGATTGCAAGTGAATTGAATTTGAGTGGACACTCACCTTTGCAAAGGAATGGCATGGCTTTCAAGGACAAGTAGGGATGTGTGTATGGTGATTTGAAATGGATCTTTGACTACATGAACAGAACATAAAACAACACACTATTGGGACCTAATATCATAGGATAATTTTTAAAAACCTTCCATGGCCTATTAAAATAGTTTAGCATGTATGAGTTGATCCACACTTTCATGTGTAGTTGACCCTACTTATGCCCTTTTCATGTCTGTGATATGATGTCTCTAAACAACAATGCGTATTTTGCATTAGGTTCATTTCAAGAACAATTAATGGGAAATATTCAAAAAATTGAAGTGTTAAGTGGAAATGATGATCAAGTTGAAGATGGTTTAGAATGTTCATTGAAATCAACAACAAGAATTGCCACACACCCCTTTGCTTAGATCCCCCTTTTCATCTATAACACCAAAGCAAACTTCGACACAAACTACTCCACCTATCTCAAGAACAACCAATCAATGTCAATTTTAATGTATTCCAAACACCACCACTTGGTTATCAAAATTAGCTAATCCAACTTGGTCATGATGTATCCAATTATAATGCAATTCAAGAAAAAATTCAAATTGTTTAATGACAGTCAACAAGCCTTTGCCACTGATTAGGATAATAGCATTTGAAAACACATGCATAAAAAGAAAGACATCTATTGTCCACAATCACTTGTAGGATTAAACAACTATGATTTCTAATCATATTGGATTAAATTACCATGGTCACTAAAGTTATGCTAGATAGCTTGCTTAAATAACTCAACATGACATGGTGTCAAATTGTGTCCAAAACAATTATATGTCGATTTACATTTTTTTTTAAAAATGTACTCATTTTATAATCATTTACAACACATGTAGTCATGTTGTAGTCATTTAAGACCAAGTTTGGAATGTCATTGAAGGGAATTGAACCTTCATCTCAACAACCACAAACCAATTCTTTAACCACCCAACCAATATTTCAACTTATAATATATTATGTCATTGCATAAATATAAATATGTATATTTCAAATCTTATGTATCATCACATTATTATTTAATTATGTAAGTTCATAATGAAATTAATTTCACATTTTAATTACATAATGATAATTGATTTAAATAAATTTTTAATTAAATATTCAAATTTAATGTTTTAAAATCCTGATTTCAGTTATAGATTAAATATTATTTGTAATTTGTAACTCAATTTAATATATTAAAGTTTTTATTTGGTTCTTATATTCAAATATTTTTTCATAATTAAGTTAAACTGATTTAATATTTTTGGGGCCATAAATTAAAATTATAATTAAAATTAAAATTTTGAATTAAATTTAATCCATATTTTTAATTCTGTATTTCTATAAAAAATTTATAATTTTCAGATTTTCAAATGTAAATATATTACATCAATTTAGAATTTTTATTTCAAAATTTTCATTGTAAACTTTTTAACTATAAACGTACACATAAATATCACATGATTTAATTTTTAAAAATAAATTTAATTATCATTGATTACACCTTTATACATGTATGGATGCCATTTGTAAAAATATCGAAATAAAATATATATTTTTATAAATCCCTTAAAAATGATTCCATTTCAATTTCATATACACATGTGTTTTCATGTAATACATACATCTGACTATTGCCACCACAAAATGATTTATGAAAAACTTTTTGAATGTACATGTTAAATTATATTTTATTACGTAAAATGCCAATTATTATTTCTATTTTCGATACAACTCACAATATACAACTAGGTTATGATTACAAATACATTACTTTGATTACATATTTACACCACATGGTAAATTACACAGGTAAAATGTAAAATGACGGATATTAATTTTTCACATCATATTTTAAATAATATTACACCAAATCTTTCTAATATCACATGTCATATCATAATGTTAAATGTTACATCATCTCATAGTTATGGTTATTGATTAGTCACTTTAATAACTTTACATTTTAAACTTGAAAGTATACAAAATTGAATACATTCTCACATTATGCCAAACATTCATTCCATTAATCTATTAATTGTAATATTCACTAGATTGTAACTACACATATTGCCATGTAAACTACATAGTTACAAACATGGTTCATAGTTGTTTTTTTTGTTGTTGAAAACTATTAAATTTTGTTTAAGAAATGATTGCATAGGACATGAATTCTTTTGATGACTGTGATGGTGGAAATCATTGATAAAAGAAATAAGATGTTGACAACATCAATTGACAAAATTCAAGAAATGAACTTGGAAATCAAGAACTAACAACTCATTACAACAAAAGGTGTCCCTATATGCCAAGTGATTTCATTAGATTTTGAGTAAATTCACTAGTCCTAATGAATGGGACTTAGTGGGGAGGTAGTGAATTCATTGGTTTAGCGAATGGGGATTAATGAATTGCACCCACATTTTGTAGTAGTGGTTTGAATATTATAAGTTAAGGGATGTAAAATTCAACAACACCCAAAACAAAATAGTTTCAAAGCAATATTTATTCTCACCAATGTTATGAAGATGATGTTTGCAAAAGACAACATCAAAGGCTCTTCCAAATGGTGTACATTGATCTAATCAACAAAATAGAGGGAATGACTTAACATTAGATATGTACAAAAATTGACCTCTAATTTGAAAATAATTAAGTTTTTAGTTATGATTATACAAGTTCCAATTGATTAAATTGAGAATACATAATACATGATTTCACAAAATAACAACATTTAGTTTAGGATTTTGAATTTACATTTCAAATCTTGCTTGATTTAGATTATTAACATAATTTTGTCAAAAGGACAACATAATACCTGATTCAAAATAAATTTCTTCAATGTTGAAAATACATTTCAAAATTCACACTTAATTTGTTTTTTGACATTCAATGCCATTACTTTTTTTCATGCACATCAATTTGTGGCACATGTCTTGACATCTATTTCATGTTTCCCCAAAAACAAGTAACCATGTTAGGTACCATAACAACTTGCATATCTATTTTACCATGAAGATCATGAAATGGTTTTTTTTAAAGATCCCAAATATGTTTTGTATAATATATTTTCTTTTCTTATGTTTTCTAGTGAATAATTGTTCCAAAACATTATAGTCCCCTTTTCGATGCAGTGTGACAAGCTAGTTAATAAGAGGTAGCCCTTATCCTAGTAGATATGGAGGGATACCATCTTAGCATCCTTGAACAATCCAATGTGGTATTGAGTTTGATGGTACAAACTTGATTTTCAAAGGACTAGTTATGAGTCGTGCACATTTTTAGGCCCTCACATAATGGGTTTATAAGTTTAGTAATTGTGAAATGAATACCATTTACAACACCTTTAACATTAAGAAAATTACAACGACTTTTAAATCTAGTCATGACTACATCCATTTTGGATCCAAAAGGCCATGTAATCAAGTTTTAAAAAACAATGTTGATCAATGTTATGACCTTTCAAACAATAAAGGAAATAGTGGATCTACCTATAACAAATACTTCATTACATATTAAAAGGTTAACCCCTTGTGCCAAGTTATAAATTGAACATGTAACACACACTTCCATTGGGATAACAAATTGATATTTCATATTTTGCTTTTGAATTAAAGGCTTCAATTGGTTAGCAGTGTCAAACAAGGTTCCTTTTGTCAATATATGAAAATTGTGAAACCATCAATCATCATATTTAGTTAATATCACTACAACAAAGGTGTCCCTATAGGCCAAATGATTTCATTGGATTTTGAGTGAATTCATTAGTTATAGTGAATGGGACCTAGTGGGGATGTAATGAATTCACCACTCTAGTGAACATGGATTAATGAACTAAACTCACATTTTGTAATGGTGAGAGGAAAATAGAAAACCATGTAGTGTTTCTTGGTTTGACCTAATGCCTAAGTTCAACAGTAAGGAACTCCACATTATAAACGATTTGTGGCTGTGGAAGTCAATGAATCATGAAGTTGCAAGTTTTGTAGATCATCATTTGAAAGAAAATGAAAATATGGCAAATCACACAATGTCTCCAACATTTTGACTAGGAAGACAAAAACCCCCATCATAATTTTGCAATTGTTCACAACCATGTAAACAAATTGGATGATATAACAAACAACTTCATAAAAACCAAACATGAGCAAATGTAAAAAAAATATTGAAAACAAACCTTAAGGATGAGTTATAACATTTTCAAAGCATGATGTTTACAAAGTGAGTTGAAGATGCACCCACACAATTTGTTTGAAACACAAGATGAACATGTACATGTAAAAGATCAGAAGACATGTAAACTTCAAAAGCTTGACATTGATAATAAAATAAAAAAACATTTTACAATAAAATGAAAAAATGAAAATTTTTACTTGGTTTAATTTTAGAAAAACAAGAATTGGTTCGTAACAATTTTAAAACCTTTAATAATACACATAAAATAATGACAAGTAATGAAAAAAGTAGAAACTTACTTGGTTGAGCTTCAACAAAATGAACATTTTTCTTGAGCTGTATATGTAGAATTGTAAAATAATAAACAAAAATAATGCTTTGGAAAAGCATACATGGATTCTAGAATGGAACATGAGGACACAATAACATTTTAAAATCTTCAAAGTCAAGCGAAAAGTTTGAAATGAAGATAGAAAGAACATGCATTGAAAGTTACAAATGCTTACTTGGTTGATCTTCAACAAAATGTGTTGAAAAGGAAGTTACAACCCTTCTAGAATCTACATCACTTTAAAAACTTGCAACACATGCAAAAATCAAAACAAAAAAAATAGAATAGACAAACAAACAAGAGGAATTTGAAAAGAGAAAAAGGCAAAAATTTGAGAAAGAAAATATGCAAAGAGGAGAGAAGAAAATTGTCTAGATGAGAAGAAAGCTTGAGAAGATTGAAGATTAGAAGAAGAGTAAGCATAATGAAAAAGAGGAAAAGGAATGGGCAAGTTGAAAAAAGATGTACCTTCAAGTTACCATGAGTGGAGATGTAGACAACGATTGTGAAAAATCTTCACAATAATTACCCAACATAGCATTGACAACAAGTGTGGATGTGCAACAACACAAAAAGAATTAAAGTTATGTTGCTTAGCCATCCATGGGTAGTTCAGCCATTAGGGTTAATTAGGGCCATTTAATTTGGTGTTAGGGCTCCTAATCCTAAACAACCTATCCCTAGGTGTGCACATACCTTTGGGGACTTAGGGTTAGGGAGAGAATTTGTAGAACCTGCCTACAGTGATGAATGCAATTTTTCCTCCATTAGTTTGTATGCATGTTTTGGAGGGACTACGTTGACTTCTGCATCTGCTCCCATTTCACCCAATTTCCATATAGGATTAGATTCTTCTATGATTAGGCAAAAGATTGAGATTAAGGCTAACGAAGGTGCAACATTTTCCTTTTGAAAATTCATTCAACATTACAACAGAGGCTCAATACTGGTTTATCTTAAAGGACAATATTGTCTTAGCTCAAATCTGTGCTCTTGGTCATGGATTTATTTTGAAGCTTCCTTGGGTACTTATGGTACAGCTTTGTGGATGAGAGGCCTCCTCTCGGATGTTTCATTTCCCAAGGCTCACTGATGAAGGTCAACTGACCATCCATCGGAAGAATATAGATGAATTTAGGGTTGGGGTGAAAGAGAGACGGGAGAGCAGTCAGGACGAGAGAGGGGAGAGAGCACAGGAGAGGGAGAGACGACACCGCTACTGGAGCATCAGCGATGGCGAACACCGCACCCGGCGCGTCCCCATCTGTCGTTGCCTGTACGTTTTTTTTGCTCTTGGCTTTTTCTCTTCTTCTGTTAACTGTACTTCTTTTCCCCTTTTCAGCTGCAATCTTTCCTCCGTTTTTATCGCATTTGTTTGTTCTTGCAGTTGTGTTTCAGCTCTCTACTTGTCCTCCAATCCTCGGTTGCAATATCGTCTGATCAATGTGGTCTTGTGAGATCTGTTGCCTTCAAACATGTTTTAAATTACGGATGTTTGGTACCCGGAAGTTATTGCTGTTTTGGAGCTCTTAATTACAGTTCGCAACCTGGCGCGGATTTTTGTATTTTTTGCAGACCTTAGATGGCTGTTGCTTGGATGGCTGCTGGCTACTGTATGCCAAATGGTTACTGCAATCACTGTGTTGCAGCCATTGAGTGACGGCGACAAGGAAGCTATAGCGGGGTATTTTGTAGCAGATGCGGATGGCTTTTATGGCAGGTGCAACTTTTATTTTCTTGTGCTTTTATTTAGGGCATTGTTGCCACCACCAGATCGGCACTTTTTTTTCTCTTGACCTATATTGTTTTGGTCTTTTTTTTCTCACCAGTGCTATCGTTGCCTGAAACTGGGTTCAAGGTCATGACTAGCTAGATATCATTACGAGGGACGAGAGTGTACCTGCCTAGTACAAGGATAATGGGGTTGGAATTGGGGTTGCAGCTTGCAAGAAACCTACCATGCTGTGAAGGCACTGGAAATTCTTGAGCGGTCAGATGTAGAGTCACAGAAGATTTGTGAAGCTGTTGTAAAATCATCCCCAATTTCTGTTGAAGATGCCTTCTATGCTGTGAAGATCACAGAAGTTCTCCAATGCCCTCAAGGAGCAGAGGTTGCTAAGGTATGTGTGCTGAGCCATGCTAGTCAAAGGGGGAGTTCCAGAGATAAGAAAACAAGGTCATGTGCTCACCATGCTTTTGGTTTTGAAGGTTGTGGTTCCCATTTTACAAGCTGGTGTGGTGAATGCAAACTCTCTTCTTGAGCTACACTATTCTGTGGGTGCATTGGCAACAATCAAGGTACTTTGACCTTTCATTGTTTGATATTTGGTCAGGTTATTCCAGTTTTGTATGTTAGGCTGGATGATGTATCATTTGTTGGCACTGAGTCTGTGGTTCTTATGAACAAGTGTCAAGTGAGAGCTTTATTCAATTCTAACCTAGAGCAGTTCTTATGGTATTTGTGTCTGTTGGTGCTCCTGGAGGGCTTTACTGAACAGATTCTAGGTTTTTGGAGCGAACTTCTATTGATGCCCATGTGAATATATGTGCTATTCTGTCAAAATTTTGTCCATATTTTTCAGCTGAGGGCTCATAGAATTTGGATAGCATATGAAGGTTTCACTGACAGCTGATCAAGAGTATGTTATTCTACAGAAGCAGGGTTGGAGTTCCAACAGTGTAGTCCACAAGGATGCACTAAGTGATGTCTTTACTTTGCTCAAGGTACTACGCTTGCTTTAAAAAAATTTCATTGACTTATATCTCCAGTCAACCACATAGCAGCTACATCTTTGCCAGCACTGGAAGAATTGATGTGACTTTTAGGCAGCCATTTGCTTTGAGGTGGAGGGTAGACCTACCTTATTTGTACACAGAAAACTAACCATTTGCAATATGATCAAGGTCTTATGAGCTATCCGCTCACAAATGATTCACTAGCTTCCTTATTAAGAGGGAGGGATCTAGACATGTGCCTTGTGGACAATGAATCTACCTTTGGATGTCTTGTACATGAAAGGTTATGAGTGCAAACATTCTTGTGTGTTTGTTTTGGTTTTATTGGAAGTTAAACAATGGTTACATCCAAAGTGTTTGTGGATTTTTATCTGCAATCTCATATTTTAGGTTTTCAGTTTCTAATCAGATGTTCTGCATCCAAGTATTCACCAGTAATCTGCTTAAATGATTTGTTCGGGTTGCAGAGTCCCCAACTACTACCCTCTCTATGCTATGGGCTTAGATGCTTGCTTTAATCGGGGTTTGTAAATGGGAAATTAAGGTTACCCTGACAAGCTTGGTGCAGCTTCAATGGGAGTGCCCGTTCAATTTTTTGATTAGCAGTGCCTCTTTGATCGGTAGCTGACTTCATAACCAAGTCTTCTTATTTCTTCTGGAAATATGACTGAAATTCAGGACATTGATTTTTATATGGTTGTTTGCCCTAAGTTTTGAGCAGATTAATGTGTACTTATCTACACCCACTGTTGGGAGTTTTTGAATTCAGTGGGGAGTAATGGCAGCTAGTCACTGCCAGTTAGGAAAGTGTTATTTTGTCTTGATTTAGCTAGAACAGACACAATGGTTACCTTCAAAGTGTTTTTGTTGAGTTCCCTTTTGCTTTCTATTATGTACAAAATATGTGTATGTGTATGGGTACATGTACATGAAAGTCAGCTAAACATTGGAAATTGTACAGCCTTGTGTTTCATTGTGTTATTTTTGCAATGTCTTTCTCAAATCTTGGTGATCAGCTTGGCTTTAAAAAATTGTGTAGGAGCATTGGCACATGAGATATAGATTTTGTAGGCTGTTTTAAGTACACTTGTTCTTGATTGGTTACAGAGCACTGTTGGGTTTAACTTCCTTCAGACATTCTGCTTTTGCTTACCAGTTACTCCTGTTTACTTAATTGACGGTCTCTGCAACAGGATATAATAGCGTGAAAACATCACCTGGTTGAGGTACTCTGTTGTGGTTACTGTACTAAAGCTCAGGGAATGAACATGTAAATCTTTCATATTGCAGGAATTGGCCAGACCGGATGGGACATGGCACTACAGCAAGTCTGATTCTGAGTCCTCTGTGAAAGCTGCTGGTTTGTTTCCACCCTTCAGTTTCCCCACAACAGCTATTGTACTTCACCTGTTCTGGCAGTCTCAAAATGTCTGCATGATTGCTTGTGTATATGCAAGTAAGCTATATGCAATTCAGAAGCAAGTTGACACATATCAAGATGTGGGCTCTGTTTTCAGGATTTGCTTTTGGAATTGCTGCCGCTGTTGCAGAGCTTACTGGCTCTGACACTCATCAAGATGTATGGCTCCACTGTTTTGAGTGTTTTCTATTGAGATGGTGGAGTATCAAGATGTACCTGATGAAGGAGATAAAAATGCCTTGTTCTCCATTTACAGCAGAATTTTATTTTAATGTGATGTAAAGAGTTGAAAAGAGTTTGGGAACCCCTGTGTGAGGGGGCTTGCAGATAGGAAGTGTGAAGACTGCTGCTATTAAGCTTTTTGGCAACCTAGAAAGCCATGGTAACTATCAATCTATGGCCATGATTGTTTTGTAATGCTAAAATCCTGTTTTGCCACATTCATTCACAAATTTCTCTGTACTTTGTCAGACTAGATTGTCCTAAGGTTTGGAAACTTCATCTGCACATAATATGTTGTTATGGATTACACTCTCTAGGCAATATCCCCCTTATTGATCCATTCCTCAATCCTGGAGGTTCCCACTCCATAACTTTTGTCTGGTTTCTTTTGTTTCATAGAAGACCTGTTTGGTTTTCCTCATTTGTGAGTTTTCACCTGCAGGGCAAGGGGTGTTTTATTTTTCTGAAAGCAAGGATGAAACAAGTCAAGGGGGAGGTGCTCTTGCAGCAACATGGGCTGTCCTTCGTGGATCTGCAGCCTTGGCTGCAGTACTCCCCGTTAACCTTAAGGTACCCACAGCAGTGGCACTCTTTCAAAAGCATAATTTTTAAGGCGTTGGTGACATAAATAAGTCACTTGTTTCTACTACATAGTTGTGCCTCTGGTGGCCTGCTGTAATTTTGGAGAGCTTTGATGGCATCCATCCTATGTGATCATATTTCTGGAAGATTGACAGGTCCTTTTGAGGGTTGATTGCTGCACATTTTGGGGGCAGGTTGAGAAGGAAAAAGTGTTTGGAATTGCCAACTTTTTGCTCCGTACAGGGCTTGCCCTCAGCCCCACTGAAGCTTTCTACCAGCTTGATTCTCTGAGTGTCTTGGAAGATTACAGGTAGAAGTTGTGATATCTCAGTCTGCATTGTGTCTAAGAATATGCAAAACTAGATGTTCACCAAGAGGATGGTAATGATAGAGTATCTCTCTATCTGCAGGATATTCTTTTGTTGGTAATTTTCTGCTTGGAATGATTCTAGGGCAGCTCTTTTTATGAATCACCAGTGATGGAGCAGCATATGAGTTCAAAGATTGGAAGAGATTCTTTTCTGCAATATATTTCTCTGCAGTGGTTTATTAGTCTAACTGTTTGTCTGCTAAATGTTCAGGCCAGCAGTCCCAATAATTGTGCAACCATCTTCCATTTTGTCACTGAATTCAAATAACAACCTTGAGGTATGCAAAAACTCTGATTCATCTTTCATGCAGTTCTATGTGTCAACTTCAGTTACTTCTGTAGCAGTCAATCTGACATTGTTGTTCTGCAAGGTGGTAACAATTTCATGCTTGAAGGTTAGGTTTCTGTGCACATTTTTTCCTCCCAAGGTAATTTGATTGGAACTAAATTTTGATGTGAGCTGTCAAACATCTCTGGCAGATATACCTCAAAGAATATATGTATACATAGATGTACGTTCTGTACCTGGCTTGGTGGTTATGTAGGTTGCAGTGACAACAGTGTTGGGAAAACCAGTTCCACAAGTTGAAGTGGCTCTTGTTTCTGCTCACCACATTGGTGCTGATTCTCCCCCTGTTTGGTCTTCTCAGGTATTTCTTGTCTTGCTAGTAATGCATCCATGTGTGATCCACTCTTTTTAGAAATGGCATTAGGAGTAGAGTCAAACAAACTCGGGTTGAGAATACTCCTATATGCATGAGAAGCACAGTGGTTTGCTGTCATCCATTTGTCGTATCTCCTTACATCTTATAGAAATTGTATTGGCAATGACATGGGTTAGGTGGTACTGATGTCTCCTCACATTTATCACATGCATTCCCCTTTTTGACTCAGAAATATTGAGAATCTGTGGTTGTTGCCACATCTAATTGTCAAGTTGTCTTCGAAGCACTTGGATTCTGAGTTATCTAGGATGTTTTCTTCACAGATTCTCCTTTTATGTGGGTTTTGATTCAGAACTTTAATTACATTGAGGATAGTGGAAAGTATGGCTTTGATTTTTTGTCAGCCATAAGCGGTTTGGGCAAGTACAAGTTGAGACTGGAGGTATGTTATATCACAAACGATGGAAGGATTTCATCCATTTCAAGGATGATGATAGAGGTTGTCTTTGTGGTTCTCTGGTCCTGTTCTGCTTATCAGATGATTTTGAACAGAGGCAATTTTCTTCCCAGCAATGGACAAAGTTCTGGTAATCTGTTTGTGATAGTGGATGGAGAATTTGTGTAACACAGTAAAAGTTTGAATAAGCGGATTGTGCAGGTGAAGCCAAAGGAGCATTCGAGTTACACATCTGGTGGCCTTGTCACATCTAGTGTCACTGTTGTTTCAGCCATCACTGTTTCCAATGTCCAGCTAGCTGTTCTTGACAGTGATTCTGGCATTCCTGACTTTTCAGCTGTGTGAGTCACAAACATATGTCTTTCTACTGTAGGGCTTCTTTCCATGTCAAGAAATTGCTGGATCATTGTGTTATGGTGAAGAATCAACTTTTGTGATGGTTGTGAAGACTTGTGCTCAACAAGTATATGCACACTTCAAAAGCATTGGCCTGTATGCATCAGCCATTGGAATGGTGGTGACATGAAGAGCTGCTTTCATTTCTGCAGTCAGAGGAAAACAACATCAAATAGCTCATTTATGTTGCAGATATAGCCATTTGTAGTGTAATCTGTGAACCATCAACGGAATGCATGGACTTTTGTAGGAATATAAGAAGCTTCTTATTTGACACCCTAATTATCAAGTCCATTGGATACATTCCATGAGTAATAAGTGATGAACACACAGAAATCCTCCAGCTGGTTCCTTTTTTGTGACATTTTGGCTTGTGAGAAGTGCAGGTTAGACTTTGAAAAGCAGGAGAAAACTTCTTTGTCTGCAAATCATCTACAGAAGCTACGTCTGTCATTTGAGCTTACATCTCCTTCAGGGAGCTCTTTCAAACCACAACAGGTTTTTCTCTATTTGGAGAATTTTGGCTTTTCCTTCAAGAGCTTTCAGTTGTACCAGTTTTCAATGTTGTATCATGTAATTGTTTATGGAGGAAACTTATGTTTGTTGTGGGCAGGTCTTCTTGAAACTAGTGCATGAGACCCATGTGGAGCATCTTTATCTTGTCAAATCTTCTGGAAAGGGCTTTGAACTCACTCTGGTATGTCTTACACCTCTTGTAAAACCTCCAAAATTGCAAAGTTGAGTTCAGAGTTAGGTTACTGGAATATTATAAGCTTATTTGTCAATGTGTCAGCTGGATAGTAGCTTTGTAGTTATGAGGCCACCTCTGGTTACGAGTGGCACAATCTGTATCATAGTTGCAGAACCTGGAGATTTCAGTCTCTAAATTGTGTCCAGCTGACCTGGTATGCACCCAAGGATGTATGTGACAACCCGTGCATTTTGGGACATATAATGAAGTTATGTTGTGCAATTGCTGCAGGACTTCCTAGGGCTTGTTGAGAAGCTGCAATATCTGTCTGGAACATATAGTGTTGTGCTTATTGTGGGCGATGAGACAATGGTACTCACACACTTCTTTCATGTGTTTGCATACGCATTTTTCTACACATATCTTTGATAAGCTTTAAGAAGTTTATTGATGCTTCTGATTTCTGGTTTTTTCTTCTTTAGTTCGTATCGGGTGTATGGTGGTTGACTTATGGATTCACCTGAATCCAAAGGACCTCTGCAATGTATTCAAAGAGAGTTCACTGTGCAGGTTTTCTGAAAATGTGAATGGTCACAAGTTAGTCATTCACAATGAAGATATCACAGTGCAGAACTCCAGGGTACTAATTTCTACTTTTTCATCTGGTTCATTGGCTGCTCTGAGTTCTTATTGAGTTCATCTTTGAACAGGAAAATTCTTTTGTGTGGACTTTGGCAAGCTTAGATTTGGACTTGCCAGAAGCTCCTGAAGGCACAGCCCCACCACCTACAGTACCAGTGGAAGTGAATGCTCGGTTTGCTCCTAAGCCTGAAATAGCCCACATCTTCCGACAGCCTGAGAAGAGGCCTCCAATACTCCTCTCCAATGTCTTTCTTGGCCTCACACTTCTTCCTCTCATTGGCTTTTTTGTTGGGGTAAGTGTACATTAAAATCGACAGCTGGGAACTAGTAACATATCTTGATGTCTCTACATAAAATCCTGTTCTTCCAACTGAACATCTATGTGGATGATTGACTCAACAACTCATCCTGTGGTCTGCTTACCTGAACAGCTTCGATACTTGGGTGCCAATATCAAGCTTTTCCCAACAACAGGGCTACTAGGGGTTGCAGCATTTTCCTTCCATGGTGCAATTGCCAGCATTTTATTACTCTACTTCTTGTTTTGGCTAAAAGTAAGTCTGCCCTCTCGAACGCTGGTAACCGGTCACCTTTGGTTTTCAGTTGGGTCCCTGAAAGTAATTAGGACTATACATAAACTCTCAAACTGGGACAAGTCACAAATGTTTTTGATGTATAGGTTTGGTAGCCTACTGTTGCAATGTAGGACATGTTGGCGTGTGTGCACTGTCATTGGACTTCATGACCAGTGTTGCAGTATTTCCTATGCTGACTGGCTTCTGTCTGCAGTTGGACTTGTTCACTACGCTGAAAGTACTTGGATTCCTGGTGCTCCTCACACTCGTTCCCGGGCATTCTATCCTATCTTACTTGGCTGATTTGTCAACAAAGCAAAAGGCATCTTAGTTGCTTCTGCATCTGGGGTCTGCTCCACAGCTTCCTGTCCTTCGGATTCTACAAAATGGCTACATGTTGGTTGCACAGGAATGAAGGAATCAGTAAGGTCATGAGTACTCTTATACTCCCATGTCTATGGCTTTAGTCCTTGGGTGGCAGTATGTGTGTATTGACATACTGCTTTTTTGTAGTCACTAGAGTTATGGCCACAATTGAGATCAATTTCGGCTCTTAAACTCTCCTTGCAGTTAACAAAAGAGGTTAGGGCTTTGTGGGTGAAACAAACAGTGGAACCTTTTTTCACCCCTTATTGTCATTAGGGATCATTGGAGTCTTTGTAAAGTTTGAAGTCTGCATGTGGTTGCTGCTTTTGATTTCACCACTATTTTCTTGATTTTAGAAGCAATGTTAGCAAGCATGTAGACTCTATATGTTTGTACCATGTAATTTCTATTTAACTAATGGCTTAGAGGTGTGGCCTCCGTATCTATATCAATAAGAATTGGCCAAAAGAGAAAGACACAGGAAATAGGGAAAGAGAGTAGGGAAGAGAAGAGGGAAAAATTGATATAAAACTTCATGAAGAAACTGTTTTTCCTTGAATTCTTGCTCTAACATTGAGATGTCTCTATTCACCAGGTGTTCCTTCCTCTTCCACATTTACTCAGAAAAAGTGAGTAATTGAAAGATGTTCTTGATCTCTGCATTAAGATTAACATGAGCCCTTGAAGCCTGACCCACATGGCCTTGCCAATGAGAATGCTGGATTTCTACTAAGCATGAAGTGTCTTGTACCTGAGATGAGTAGAGAAGAAAAAAAAATGTCCTATTTGGAAGAGCTACTCAGAAATAGGTTTAGATAAGAGTTGTTTGGGCAGAGAAAGGAGAGATATATGTGTAACATATATTTGTCAGAGAAAAAAGAAATCTGAGGAAAGAAATTGGTGAAAATTTACCTACATATACCACTGACAGTAGCAGCATTACAACGTGCCATTGGTCAAGGCATTAGCTTTGCTTGGTAACTGTACATGTTACACATTAGTATTTGAAGCAAACGTAGTGCCCCAAGTATGCAATAGTGGTAAGCTTGAAGGATATACTCATGGTGGAGGAGTGCCAATCTATGTTGGCATCTTTGTTTTGCTTATGGGCTAGGGCTTCCTTGTTGGGCAAATGCAAAATAAGATGAAAAGTCACCCTCACAACCTTCTTGCAGTTTAGCTTGAATGGGGATACTATTGACCCGTTTTATTAGTATGTATCTTCAGTGCTGCTTGATTTCATGAGTAAGTCTTCACAAAATGCCAAATTGTTTATTGCACAAGACAAGAAATAGAGTAATAGAATGCTATTTTATGAAATTTGGTTTGTTCTTGTCTTTGGAAGCAATTGCCAGCATTTTATTACTCTATTTCTTGTTTAACATTTCACTTCTTAATTGTCACAAACTTTTCAAGAATTCCATGTGTCTGCCCATCATAAAAATATATGAAACTAGTTCTAAACATTTGGGACCATCCATATTCATTGTTATGATTTCATAACCTGCATAACAAATAATCTTGTCAACACTCACAACTAGTAAGGGCGACTTTAGACAAGGGCCCAAGGTCTGGGGACCAATGAATTCAAGCAATCTTATTGGTTGAAAGCTTTAAATTGGTCCCAAGGCCTTTAGACGAGGGTCCAAGACCAAAAAGTGGCAAATTGAGGCTAAACCTACATGGCACCTGTTTTGGAAGGAAAATAAGTTGGTTGGGACCAAAACACAGTGCTAAAAGGAGAGCTCCTGATTTGGAGAACCAAGAATCAGGCTAGGGACCAAGGTAGTGTCCAACTCAAGGATTCAATTTGCCTCAAATCAGTCCAAATTGGTTCCTAGGAAATTGGACCCTGGCCTAAGTCATCTTGTGAACATGAAACTGGAATTGTTGACCTGGATCCAGGTTTTTAGACCAATTGGATGTATGGAGTTTCACCATTTAGTTTGTTCATCATTAAATCAAACATTCAAGGCTTTTTGTTTCCCCTGTTATTGTTTCTTTATTAATTTCTCATGGCATTTGCAAATCTTTACTGTTGATGTTGATGAAATGAAGTACTTGGTTACATGGTAATGGTGCAGGCTACACATGTTTATACTTGTTTACTTTTAATATTGTGAAAACTTTTGAGTTAAGGTTGTTGAGTAATTTTTATAGTATGGGGAAAGGCAAACGTAACATTTATAACATGCTTATCTCACTTCGTACAACCCTAAATTTTCAGTCAATTTAGGGAACTCTTGGCTTGGTGTCAAGTGTCAACACTATTAGGGTTCAAGGAACGAGGGTTAATTCTGCTATTGGATTTGAGATTTACAGGAAACTCCACATTTCCAATTAATGGACTACAAAAATCAGTTTGAGCTTTGGTTCAGGGTCTCATAACTAGAACTAGAACTTGAGTTTGAACCCACAAATGTGGGTATATTCCCCAGACTTTTTTGGATCAAAGTAGCACAATTGAAGATTTCCACACATGTGGCTTACTACTTACCAAAAGTATGACATGGCTTTCATCTGTAAGCCACAAGTCGCCACCCAACGTGAACTTGACCACTTGGTGGGGGAGGGCGGCCAGCAAGAACTTAGAAGCTTGAGATGTGTTGGTGAACTAATGGAAGGGCGATGGAAGATAACAAAAGATATCTAAAGAAGGTGAATCAATGGACTTGTGTTTACAGAGTACAGTCAAACCCAGTACAATGTGGAGCTTTCATTACCTATGCTCACCTTGGATTTGAGTTTTAGAAGGGCCCAGCATTTTGCACTTGCATTAGTAGTTAAACTTGTTGGATAGTGCTATGGTGAGCAGATGTAACATCTGGCATTGGGGGTTGCTTTTCTACTATGTGGGTCTTGTAAGAATCTCCAGATTTTTCCAGACTCAAAAGATCTTGAGTTCTACAGAAGGTTCTGCAGCCATTTCTAACCCTAATAAGAGCAACGAGGTGAAACCAGGAAATATGAACCACACAAAACGGAAGCGCTTGGGCTTTCAGCTTTCCATAAGCAAGAATGTATTTCTTTCTTCACTGCAGGCTACAGTCATAAAATGACAATTAGGTATCGTTAAGTGTTGGTTCGACCTTATATCTCAGTAATATTGCATAGGGCAGAGGCTTTGTGAAGTGGACTAGGGTAGATGGGCTGATGACCATACACTTAGTGTATTAGAAAGCTTAAATTTTTTGGATGGTCCTCTATTGCTTGTGGAGTTCAAAGAGCTATCATCGACCTCCACCAGTATCCATGAAAAGCAATGAAAGAAGACAAGAAATGAGGGGATACAAGGTCTTGAAGTCAGGAGGCTCAGTGTTTGGTTGTAGGCCTGTTAAAACAATTTATGATTTGGAGCTTCAAATTCTTGAATATTTCTTAATTGCCTTTGAAGTTCAAAAAGATTTTGTAGAGCTCTAGTTGAAACCACTGCCATCCGAAAGCTTGGTATAATAGGGTGAAATAACCTACTGCAATGAACTGTGCACAGAGAATGTAGATCCAACTAGTGTATGGGCTAGGCCTAGTAGGGTTTTTGTACGGGGTCCTCTACAGAGCGAATAGCAGAAGGGAAGGGTCCCTATCTGCTCTACATTTATCTGCAACTGACCTAGGCTGTTGCTCACGATCTGACCCAGATCCTGGCTGATAACCCAATAGATTGTCAATATCCAGCTAACACTGATAAGATTCAATTCATGAAGCTTCCAAAACGGTGAAAATCTGTCTCACTTTATAAAAAGATTAATGTCACGAATGTCAAGGAGAGGGGCCACTTGTCAGCTCAAGCCTTTCTTAAGGCACCCTGAAAGATTGGTAACTGCCCAAAGCATGCCCCAGGCACTTTTGGAAGAAGCAAAGAACCTCTCTGTACACTACTGTGCATACATCTAGAAAAAAGAGCGGCGAGAAAGCCAAATTTTGTGAATCAGCAAGAAACAAACCTTTATGTACTATGGAATGATCAAGTCCTTGCCCATTATCTTGAGCAGGGTACTGGATTGAGCCCACTAGGGTGAGCTAGTGACACATGTCCAAGGCACTATTGGAAGAAGCAAAGAACCTTTCTAGACACTATTGTGCACACATTTACACAAAAGAGTGGCTAGAAAGCCAAATTTCGTGAATCTACAAGAACAAATCTGCACATATTATGGAATGGCCTCACCCATGCCCATTATGATGGGTAAGTGCCAGTGAGCCCATTAGGATGAACTAGGTGACACACCCAACATCATTGGGGGAGGGGTGAGGCCAATCCATGACATTAAGGTCTGGGGTGGCAAACCATTTGGAAAAAGAGTTATGTTCAAGAAACACAGTTTGCTCACTATTACACATTTATCATCATCATCAGAAAAATATGTCTTATAGTGTGGTTGAGAAAATGACATAATCTGCCACCCCAGACCTTGATGTACTTATTCATTATGTTACAATTGCGACTGTCAGGTTGATAGTAACTGTGAATATATTTATGAATCCACTGTGGTGGTAATTTATCTTTGAAATGCCTCCTACGCTGTTAATGATTACAATTGAAAGCACTCATATGCAAAAAAAAACTGTCCTCACATCAGGTTTCTTGCTAGGGACCTCTGTACTGACCATGTAATGTGCCTCCACACCAGTGTTGTACATGTAAGTGTCAATAGTATGTACATATAGCATGTAAATCTCATGTAAGTGTAAATCATTTACATTCACATGTTTGAACCTTTTACACTTACAAGATACTAGTGTTAATATTTGTCAAGTACATTTACATAATCTCATATAAACGTTTTTGGACATTTACATGAGATTGTGTACATGTATATTATATATCTTTAATAGCCATGCTTTCTTATAAATCCATATTAATTAGTTGTGAGTGCATGTATTGATGGTTATTACATTATGGGATTGACAATTACACAAAGTGTAATTCCCAAACCCTCTACATGCATAACACTACTCCATGCTTAAAGATGGTGTTCACGTACAGTAGGGGAAAAACAACCATATTTGTAGGGTAATGCCCTCAGAGTGGGGCATTCCTGAAATAATCACCCCTTGGTTACTTCGAAACACCCCACTCCAAGGGTGTCATCCTGAGTAAAACATAAAGAGAAAACAAAAAATCATTTTTTCTCATGATACTCAGCAGGTATCCACACCAAATCACAAAAAAACATGGAAAAGAGGTGTGGCATTTCAAAATGTCCAAGATCTTTTGAAGTGCGTTTTGCAGAGGACAGTGGCTTGAATAGTGCCCTCCAGATACACTACAAAAATTCTGGCATTGCTTGACATGAGAAAAAAGACTGGGAAAAAAGAAGTAGCTGATAGGGATTGGTGAACTCTGGTTAGAGTTGTCATCCAGAAGGTTTCCATTTGTGGTAGATGCCTGAAACAATTTTCAGGTGTAGGAGAAGGTTTTGTAATTGATACTTTTCGAATTTAAGGTACCGTCCTGAGGCCGGTAGGTGAAGGGGAGGGGTCGAAAATCGGAAAGGTACCAGTTACAAAACCTTCTCCTACATGAAATCCAGCTCAATTTTTCTTTCCATTTCTTTCTGGCTTTTTTTTCCTTTACGTCCTTATCCTAATCAAAGATAGGAGTGGATCTCCTGAGACACCTCAATGCGATATTATGACAATGGAATGGATCTCCCAAGGCGATACGACGACACTGACAGGCTACATGGGGCCATCTTTATTGAAGAGGAGTAACAAATCGATGATGAAAAACAACACCAAAAGATGAAATCAAAAACTATACCTTCCAGATTTCGAAAGGACCAGTGACAGGCTGTACTGTACCGTATGAAATCCGGAAGGTACAGTGAGAAATTCGAGCTGGCAAGGGACCTAAAAATATACGAAAAATTGAGCTGGACTTTACAGCTACCAACTGCCACATTGTTGTCCACAACATCAGTAGGCGTCCAAAATTGAGTAAAGAGGATGGCAGAATTCCACTTTGACTAAGAAAATAGCGGGGGGCGACCGTTCCGTTTTCCTTGCGGTCTGACTCTCCAGGTGAATGGGCCATGAGATGGCATTCCAGGGAGTTCCCCTGACGTTTATTGACTTTTACCTTCATTCCTCCCTTTATATATCCCAAGGAACATGACCCCTGGTGGGCAATTCTACCAGGCTCATCGTGACCATGCTCTGATGGCCTAGTGCTGGGTGAGCTTGGTGACCACAATCCTGACAGAATCAGGCATCTGGGGTCTTTTTTCTGATGTCCAAAGCAGATTGTACAGTAGCTATTCACAAAAGCTGGAGGTATAGCAAATTTGAGCCAGGCCAAATTACATAATGCTTCTTAGTTCTTTGGTCCTTTAAATTCAACTAATTGGTTCCCAGTGTTGGGCAGGTATTTGATTTTGCTAATAACCACCAGTTGTGAGTTTTTTAATATTTAAGAAACTAGAGAACAGTTGGTTCTGGTTATTGGGAAACAAATCAGAATCAAAGAACAGCTGGTTGAGGTTGTTTCAAAAACCACAAAGAATCCTGTGGTTTTCATGATAGCCTGTTATTTGACTTTTTCAAAAACATTGAGAACCATGATCATTTAGCAAGAGTGCTTCTTTGATTGGTTGGGAATTATGGTTATCAATCCTAAAAGCCACCCTGATAACCTAGGGGTCTATTCTTGTTTTTGATAACCAACCAACTTTGGTTGTTATCTTAACATCACCTTGCTCATAAATAGTGTGATCACCATTTGATATGGATGTTGTAACTTTTCAATAATGATATATGATAGATTAATTAGGCACTAACATTTGGTGTGATTCTAGTCTAATCCTTAGATCATTGGAATACATATGATGAAACCTTCACAAGCTCCATTAGAGAAAATATCTAACAAAGGGGGGAAAGGAAGAACAAAGAGAGCAGGTCCCAAGTCAGAGCCAGAAATGCCCACCCAAAATGGGACACAAAGAGTCAAAGGAAGAAATTATGTTCCAAAGCCCTAACCGGTTGCAAGAAACATATTATAAAAAGAAAGGGAAGGGAAACCTGAAAAAGCAATAAGCTTAGAAAAATCCTTACTTGCAACATTGACACACCTTAAAATAAAAGTGACTTGCACTTTTTGCAAAGTTATTAACACCTTATGTCTATAGAAAACTCATAGAATCGTAAAAAAAAGGGTCACCAATGCCCTTTGCAAATCATGCCACGTTAGCACATCAATTTTAAAAATCATCTCTTTATTGATGTAAAAAATAAATAAAAATTATGATTAAAAAAATGCATTCATCGAATGTTGATGAATTTACTCATATATTATTGACAATGATCACATCAACCGATAACACAACATTAACTCATCAGCAAAAAGACTCAAAAAAAAAAACATGAAATACATATGGATTGATGTAGCATCAACTCTAAATCCTTTTATTGAGAAAACGAGTGCAAAATGGTGTAAACATAGTTAGAGACCAAAATGTCCTCGATATGAGAGGATCTCCACCCACAACCTCAATTTGGGCCTCAACCAGAATTTTTCACATCTAAAATATCTAATGTCCTCCCCCTAAACAACCATAAACAAAAAAAACTAAATAATAAAATAGAGTGAAAGACAATTTAAATGTCACGATCGAAGCCAATCAATATGATTGACCAATAGAAATAGCAAACAATAATCATTTCTTTTGTACAGTGCTCTTCCAAAGTTATGCAATATGTACCTTTTTAAAAGCCCAAAACAGTTTTTTAATGAATCTGTTGTACTTCATCCAATATTTCCAATTCAGAATGTTCTACAGTTGCAGCTAAACTGGCTAAGTGTAAACTGGCTAAGTGAACCCAAAACGAAAATACTGGGCTTGATCACTTGCAGGAAAGCTCATGTCCATGCAAATATCATATCATCACCTAGCATTCAACTTACTAGGTGGGGGATAGGGCAGAAACAACTGCCAGTATTATCAAAATGGTTTTCAGTCGCACGTAGATCCTGGTTCTGGATGCCTGAACATCTTAAGGCACATACAGAGTCGGCCAGAGTCATTTTACAACCCCGTCCCCCCCACAGATTTTTAGGTGCAAGGTGGCACATATCCAATCGGCGTCATAATCACCTGGAAAGTATAATGCATGTTTCCTGAAGCTAGCTGTCTGAAAGGAAGACACGTGAGGGCCCAGTCATTGGGCGCACCGCAAACTCTTCCCTCTCATGCGACAATACGGGAGAATCGGTCTTACCTCGGGCGTCGCCTTGTTGGACAACCGTCGGGCCCCCGGGTGTGGAATGGGCGTTCAACAGCCGTAGTGAATTTGTATATCCTGAGATGATTCATCCGGGTGCAAGGAACTTCACTCTGAATGAATGGTTTCTTTTGATCTGAAATATTCTGCACTTGAGAGGGATTTTTTAGGGGGCAAATCGAGAGCCTTGGAATATTTTTTATTCATCTGTTCAATTTTGAAGCTTTTTTTTAAGCTGATCACATTGAGAGTGTAGATCTGCAACTTGCAGGGCGTGGAAAAGAGAAGTTCATCGGAGCTTGCAAACTGTAAATTAGAGCTGGCTGGCTGCAGGACGGACAGGTCTGTCGAGCAAGCTTCACGTTGGTCACCTTAGTTGATCACAAATTGCTGCTGCTCACTTGTGGAAGTGTTGTGGATCCTAGCTATTGCAAGCGGTACGTATGTTTGCAGCAGGTGCCCGAATTTTCTGTTAATCACTGAGTCGTGTAGCGACATCATCAGAACTTTGTTCAAAGAGAGGTTCTAGTTGCAAACTGCAGTTTGTAAAATTGGCCTAGTTATTTAACAGCAAGTAGATTCCGTATTAAGCTGTAGCAACTTTCGAATAAATTAGTTTCTTTTTTGGGGTCTTCGGTGGCCCAAGCTGATCGGCACATGGACCTTAGGAGATGAAGTAGTATTTTTGAAGTAATTTATCTTTTGGGCCCTTTTTGTGACATCCTTGTGGATTCCCTAAAAAGTAGCCATGTGATCGTGAAGCGATGTTGAACCCTTTTGTTGCAGAATCCTATGATGTTGCAGGAGTAAAGTACTGTAGGGATCAGCTTAAGTTTCCGCCCTTTCGTGGAAGTTTGTGGCCCGAGTGCATGAGATGTTTTTATGAGAATCTCTTTTTCGCAGAGATTATATATATATATATATATATATATATATATATATATTCTGAACCTTTTGAGACATCAAGAGAAACTTGTAAACTGAAACAAGAATATAGTAGACAAGGTATGTTTTTGGCCCTTTCGTGGAGCGTTTGGTGACTGCAGAGAAGTCCCCTGAGCTCCTCACTCATGAAATAATAACAGCTTTTATGTTCTCTACATCTGTCAAAGCGGCACAGTCATTTGAAGAGAGTTTCTGGCTCTTTTCGGAAAACGTAGTTCGAGCAGATGGTTTCAAGGAGTAGCTCGAGTTGGAATACTCAAACTAACTGGGCCTTTTCTCGAGCTCCTTGAGTCCAGTCCCTTGCAGGTGGTCCTAAAAAGTCGTGATCTTGATCGAAATTAACTTAGTCTTTGTTTCTTCAGTCGAGCTTAGATACTGATACTCGATATTTATGCTAGAAAAGGCATTTGAAGCGATCTTGGTCCTATACATGGCTTCATTGAAATTCGGTGCGGCCACCATGTATGATCTTCTCGTGCAGTCGTCATCTGATGTTTCTTTTTTGTGGATTCAGGGGTCCGTGCGCCAGACAATCGTTGAAGTACCAGGACCCGATACTCATTTGAGATTTAAACTGGAGCAAATGGACTCCAACGTTTTGAGTCGATCCCCACACGAGATTAACGAAGCTCCTCGTGACGGCATGGAGGTAATTCAGACCTTGGAGCTTGAACAACCTGCTGTAGAGCAGGATATACCCTTAACAATTGATGCGTCGACACCGAAGTCATGCTCATCTTCTCCTATTCCCGCGCCAACTACTGTGAATCAGGAGCCGCAAAATATTGCCCAACTTTTAATGAAGAAGTTATCTGGATTGTGCGTGCCTGAGGTCAAACAACCGCCGAGTGACATATTTGTGCCATCTCTTGCAGACGAGATGTCTGGATGTAGTCAGTGTGAAGAATCTGAAGACAGTCATGACGACTTGGACATTTGTAGTAGTACTACATCATCAGATGAGACTAATCAACTTGAAGGGAATTCAGAACCCGGCTTTCAACCGCCGATGCTGCCGGTATTTATCTTCTTGCACTTACATCGAGGCATCATCTGTCTGTGCGAGTCCTCGCTGTTTACAATTTTGGACATCGTCTGGTGACATTTGACCCTCTCATATATGTGCAATTAAGCTTCTTGACTATTGGAAATAGTTGTCAACTCTCCATCGGCCTATTTCTCACGTGGTCTCTTAATGTGCGTCATGTACTCCAGGATCTTCACTTGCATGTGCCGTTGGAGACTGACGATGACATCGCGAGGGTGAGGAGGGCTTTGACGATCAAAGGTACGCAGCTACAATCAATATTCCAGCAGAATTTTTTTGTTGTTTCAATACTGTCGATGACAGCTTGAACATGTTACAATATTAGTCCAGGACTCCAGGCTCGATCAATCTCGTAAGATGTTTGATAACAGATTCAAGTTGTGCAATTTTCCTTCATTCCTGACAGCTTCATGGGCTCCGCGTGGGCTCATGAAACGATGCAGAACTGCAAGTGATTTCAGTCTGCGTAGCATAATATGCCTTAACTGCGATGGTTCATTCTATAATAAAAATTCAGTTGAGATTTCAGGAGAAGACTCGGTACTACTTGAATCTCTAAAGGACCTCAAGCTGAATCCTCCTCTATCTTACATGCACAACAAACTGCGTTGGCATTTCCTGTAGGGAGAAGAGTGGAAACCTCTGACGAATTAAAGTTAAAATTAACGAAACATGCGGAAAGTTCTCCAAGGGAATCGTGGGACCAATGTGTTCCGATAATTTTCTTGGATATCCAAATAGTGTAATTTTTTATTCTAATTTTCCCATTGTCAAGCAAACCATTTCATTTTTGCGTAAGGGAACTTTCAAGTTCTTCTTGATGTTCCCAGAGCGAATCCAAAAAAGTTTCTTCTGATATATTGTCAGACAAATCTCTGAAGTGGTGCTGAATCTCTAAAGGACGTCACTTGCTGAGTCCTCCATCTTACGTGTATTGATCGACTAGTACAACAATACGGGCAAGATATAATGACCAAGAGAATTAAGTACATAGCTGCAGCCAGCTTGTTTTGTTTCACGTTTGAACCAAACATTCAGCTTCTAGATACATCGTGTTGTGTCAATCTAGAAAAAAAACATATTTGAGATATAATATTTGAAAGCTGCGAGCAGGTGTGCTAGAAATTTCCTGCGATTTGCAGAGGCAAATGGTAACAGTTTCCGGAAACGTCTCACCCAGAAGGTTGCTGAAGAAGGTGAAGAAGGTGAAACCAAACTCCCGCATTCTTTCCACTACTACTAGCGCAGGCCAGCTTGGAACATCGACGATCTCCAATATGATGTGGAATGCGCCTCCTCTTCCGGCACTGAATAACGGGTATAACAACTCTCATGCGGATTTCGAATATTATCAAGCTTCATCTCAGGAGCCCATGTTCGTAGCCCCACGTCCCAGGCCGACCTATGAATCCTATACTTTCCGCAATCGTCCCAGTAGTCCATATCTGCGCAATTACAGCCCATCTGACATGAGCCCTCCCAGTAGCCCTCCCTACGAAGATTATTCTTGGAGCTCGTCAAATTATTATCACACTACTGGTTCCAGATCATACGCGCCAACTTCAAGTGCAGCCAATTACTACTCCTTGCGGCAGCCTGGTGGGATTTTTCACGATTATTATTACGACTAGATCCATATGGGGGTGTCAATGCAACCTAAGGTCGGTCACTTTTTGAATTTGCTGTGTCAATACAAGTTAAGGTGGGTCGCTTTTCGAGAATATGACTGAATTTTATTCAGATGTCTATGCAAGTTAAGGTGACACGTTATGAATTTGTATCAATGCAAGCAAAGAGACTCATTTTCTGAATTTGTCGAATTTTGTTAAAATGTCAATGCACGCTAAGGTGGCTCACATTTTGAATTTGCTGAATTTTTGTTCCTATTAGTAGTTCATGTTCAACTCTTGACAAAAATTTGAAGTTAGAAATTATCACTGATCAAATAATGTACAAATTGAGATTCACGTGTATGCTGGATAATACTAATTGCACAAGAGTCACTCTCTCGCCCATTGACTAGCACTTCAGTAGGGTTTCAAGTGTAGAAATTGATCAAGTTTTAAATTAACGGTTCTTAGGATTGATTTTCCGTTTCATCTTTCCAATTGATGGGACTTAGAAGAGCATGTTCACTGGCAGCAGTACAAGAACATCCACACAATTTCTTTTACGTGAAGTATAGCCTTTTACCAGTGTGAGTTGCTGAGTTTGGACTTGTAAATATGCACAAGAAATAATGATCTTTCAATTTCAAAAGGTTAAGAAAAAGGAAGTGATTGGATTATGATTAGTTCGCCATAGTGATTGGTCAATGATTGGCATCTTTGGTTTTTTTTAGAGTGATCACAAAATATTGTCCATGCATGTTCATTGTTAAATTTAGTATAAAACTTTCAAATGGATTGATATAAATTATGTGAATTTTGACACCTAAATTGAGAATATGGAAAGTTTTATATATAAAAACAAAATGCAAAAATATAAGTTTGATATTTTTTCTACATGGTATTCAACTAGTATTTAAATTTATCAAATATCAACATAATTTTTGAAATATCTCAATTTTAAATGTAAATTTCATGAGTTGAATACTAAACTCTTTAAATACCTGTCCATTTTTGGTCCACCCTAGTGAACCAAGAAACGACATGATCTCTCACTTTGTACTAATCAATATTTGATGCAAATAAATGAGGATGTCCATACAAAACAATCAACACTTCATGGTGGATGTCGTCAACACTAGTAGAGGTCCAAATAGGGGGTTTGGGTGGAGATGCAAGCATATGTCATGGTCAATTTTTTATATTAAAGCTTAACATCCATTTTGTTAGAAAATTAGAATCAATGGAGTATAGGTAGTATCACTGGATTGAGAACCATTTTGGTAGAAAAGTAGAATTAGTGCAGTAGATGGAGCATTACTGATTGGAACGCCTGAAAAGATTCCAGCATGCTTGTGTTAGATATGCTCATTGCTTATGTGTAATCTACCTAGCTAGTGAACATCTACAAAGGGGTTTTCATTTTGTAACTTATGAGTCAAAATTTAGAATTTAAACGGTGGATAAATATTATCACTCAATGTGAGCGATCTGAATAACACAAAAATGAACATATAACATCTACCAAGCAGGCTTCCCTCCTGGAGTTATGTCCAGAGATTAAATGGACCTGCATCTTGTACTGCAATAGCAGTACCAATTATGTACACAGTTCAGATTTCCAAAACACTCTCTTACCATTAAACTGATAGGATCATAATCATCAGTTTATTAGCAGATATCGGTGTGGCAAAAACTAATGAATTTTCTTCCTTCACTGGGCGCTGTCTGCTGGGTCTTCTCCAGTGTTAGGTGGATATCAGAATTTGTCCCGGTTCCTTGATGGTTCTCTACCAATTAAGGGTATACACAACCAGGACATCACAATGTGAGATAACTTGAAACACCTGGCTTCATAGAAGTGTCAAATATCTGGAAGAATATCTGGAACATTATCAAAAGGGGTTTGTATATCCTTGCACTGCTTGGGAAGCTTGAAACATGACAAAATCAGTTCAATTATGACACGTAAGGTAGAATAGGTTCACCCTTCACCTTTTCAAGGAACAACCCTTCAAGTGGCAGAAGGGAACATTGATGCTTGGAAGTGGAGTGGCAACCCTTCAAGTGGTGGTGGCTATGGTATGGCCTCTTGTAGCACTCATCCTCAAGTCTGAAATTTTATTTTGCTCAATCTTGTGAAATGTGTGTATGAAGTATGAAATTGTTTGTCTATTGTGTGAAACGAATATGGTGCTTTGGGTTTGCATTATAGTCTAGCCTCCTACATCAATGGTGGTTGCTATCCATTATTGAGCTATGGTTTCTTCAAGTGATGGTTTGCCAAGTTTGCATGACCAAATTTCTAGTTTATCTCCTCCACCTCATGATATTTTAGATTCTACAAGTAATAGTGAATACATGGTATCTAGAATTGAAGGGCAAGTAGATCTTGGTGTGCCATCATATAGTCAAGATACAAGACAAGAAATGTTACAAGTCCAACTACATGTTTTGTTTACTCTAGAAGCTTGATATATTATGATTATAATATGCTCAATTTGAGAGTACATAAATATCTTTTAAGTCTCCATTAACTTGAAATTTTTTTTAAATCAATTTTCATTTACTTGCAACCCAATTCGCATTACAAAAAATCACAATTTTTTAGGCCATTCAACTAAACTAGGTTGTCATTTCTCACTAAAAATTTGGTCTTTTAAAAGACTTGATTTGGCACACAAGTGTTTTTTTGCTAGATAGTGTGACTCAAGTGATTGTTTTGACTAATGGTCAAATGTGAGATTAATCAAATAGAACAAAAATGACACTTCTCATATAAAAGTAAAGCACGGATGTAGGGTACTCAAACATATGTTTTTTTTATGGTCAAAAAGTTACAATCAAATGGAACATATACTTGTTTTCAGGGTTGTGGAAAAACATGAATCTCTCCATTTGGTGGAGCTATGATGGCTTATAGTGGTGACACATGATAGTCCAAACTTGGAATAAAAGCATTGTGAAAATTCCTTAAATAGGTTGGCATATTAAGTTGTGGAGGGTAAAATCATGGGGGCCCATTCACAATTGGGGTACCAAAAAGGAATGTCTAATTGAAAAAGGACTACAAAGGACAACTTTGGATTTTTGTTTATCTTACATTATTATAATTGTAATGGATTGTCATATGCCAATAGATAAAATGATGTCTTCTTAAATTAATAAAAATATTTTAAAATAATTTGGATACTATTTTAATGTCATTTTGAGTCTTTTATTTAAAGGAATCAAATGTCCAAAGTAAGTTTTATTTTTAAGTAGTCAAAAGGAAGGCATAAAATCATACAATTGATTTCAAAAAAATTCTACAACAAAAACATGCCCCCTTCTATAAAAGTACATGTTCATTAGATGAACTTGATGAAAAACCAAATCATTCAAGAATTCCTAAATGTTGAAATTTTTAAGGAAAGGGTCGCAAGGCAATTTTGTAAACCATTTGATAAAAAAATAATGTTCAATGGGTTCAAAATGTCTAGTTTTAGATGCAGGTCACATGTGCAGGACATAAACATGCCAAAAAAACATGTTTGGTTGTCCATTGAAACTCATTTTGGGATTTTCTAGGATTTTTTGCATTTCTGGCATTAAACTAAAATATTAATACACAATTATGTATGATTGTGAAAAATCACCATTAACACATGAATTATTTTATATTGGACTATTCAATTTTTCTCACTTAAGTTTGTTTCATGTAAATGTTAATTTTTAAAAATAGTTCTAAAAAATCCTTAAGTTTTTTTTCTTTTTTTTGGTACCCCAACTATGAATGGACTCATGGATATAAGGTGATTAACTTTTGACATTTTGAAACTTTACATCTTACATTAACTAAAGTTCATGCAATTATAATAATTATCAAATTATAAATATTACAATTATCCCCTATGGTTTTTAATTAAAAGTAAATTAGTAGACCACCTTTTAGAATTCATTAAACATGTCATTGGTTTAAAAATTGGCATGAAAGTTTAAATATTTCAATGTGAATGGGCTATAAATGACCAAAAATTGACAAAAATCATGGCATTTTTTTTAAATGAATTATAATTACTTGTATTGAGAAAGTTCCCATGCATATTATTTTTAAATCCTTCATTTGATGGTGATTTGCTTTTCAAATTTTATTTCAACATTACTATAACCTACTTTTTGAGTTTAAAATTTTCATTTTATTTGTGCATGAAAAACTTGATTTCATCATTTCAAAAGTTTATTATGAGTCCATTATTTTTTTTGAATTCATTCATATTTTTTATTATGGTTCCCTATAAATTATATTACAACATGAATATTTAAATTTTGATCATGTTAATGTTCAATATGGCTTTACATTTTAGGCTTGTCTATAATCCAAAAAAATTGCAATTTTGATGGTCCAAATAGTCTTTAAGTAATTATGCTTTCACCCTAGATAATTGAAGTAGGTTAAATGAATATAAACCTTGTATTAATTATGTGAATTAATTATTTGGCTTCACTAAAAAACATATAAAGTACAACATGAATGCAATCTATCAAAGTGTTAATTTGAGTTTGTTCATAAATTTTTAATATTAAGCTTGAATTTCCTAAATTTGCCTTAATTAGCCCAAGTTTAGGCTACCTTTACCTTTAGTTAATTTAGTCTTAGTCTAACTTTGCAAACCTTGGTTAACCTAACATTAACAAAGGTTCATTAGAAGAAAATTTGGCATTTGCAACTAATTTTTGCAACTAAAAATTGTCATTTGTAACTAAAAGTAATTGCAAATGACATTTTTCATTTATAAATGACATTTTTTAGTGGCAAAAATTGGTTTCAAATGATAATTTTTCTTTTAATGGTTTAACCTCTATTAGTTGAAGTTTAACCAATGGTAGAAAAATTGTTGTTTCCATTGTTGAAGAATTTGACTAGAAAGTTTTTATACCGATGTTCATGGTTGGCAATGATTGGACCATGCCCTTTTTTACTCCCAAAGAGAGTAGGAACATGATTAATTGCACCCAAACACACTTGATCTTTTTCAAATGTGCACATCAACATCAAAGATGACCAAAGAATTTGTGATCAAGGAATTATTTTTGTTTCATTCCTTTACAATAGGCTTGGAAAAGTGTAAAAGCCTTTGACATGGCGGAGATCAAATGCAACAACATTCCCATTTGTGGCTTTTTTCATAAAAAACAACCAAACAACAACTATCCATAGAAATTTGAATTTCTACCCCAAATTCATTTCTTGGGATGGTCACCAAATGGTAAACACTAATATTCTAACATTGTGTTCATTCTCGAATATGTTATTTACATGTTATCTTTCACATGTTTTATTATAATACAAAAATTAGAAACAAAACTTAGCCAAAAATCCATTACACAACACCCATATGTGTACAATTATGACTTTTGCAATCATTTGAAAATAGAACTAGACCCTCATGTTAGATGGAAACAGAATATATGAAAACAAAAACATATTGTAATATATTGTTCTTCCTCATCAAAATTGTTTCATCTCCATATTTCTAAAATTGCTTACTCTTTCAATCCTCAATCCTCATCATTCTCTAGTCTAATAATCCTTTCCTCAACATCTCTTGTTTAGAAATCTTCTTTAAATTTTGCCATAAAACCTAATTTGAATCAGTCTTCACAAGTCTTAATCCTACACAATCATTTTACATCTCTATCCACTCTATCAATTGTTGAAACAACCATTATCCAATCTAACCAACATGGATAACATAGTTCTACTTATAACAAAGATCTTGAAGAATTAACTTCAAAATGAAGTTGACCATGAAGAATTGTCAATTCCAAACCATTCCTTCTAGGTTTTAATATTTATTTATAATGCTTTCCAATTTTAAGATTGTCTTTCTTATAATTGCATGTTGTTCATGATTCCTTTAATTTTCACATCATTAAAATGTGCATTATTTTCATGCTCACAAATTGATTTGTATTTCAATTGTAGGTTTGTTCAACATTTTCTCTTGTATAGAACAAGGCCCTTGAGGATTGCACATATGGGTGCACCACATGATCAAATATAATATGTGCCATTACCTAATGTTAAATTGCCATTTTAATGTAATATATGCCACAATAAACACCGCAAATTGTAGATTATAATGGATGAAACCACAAACTTTATTGCACATGTGTTGTGAGCCATGACCTTTTGTGTGAGAAAAACCACATTCTCTTGTAATGTTTTATGAGTGTATGCATTCAATTTTGTAGCTAGTAATTTTTGCATCACTTATAATTTACACATTTTTCCACTTTTGAAACATTCTCAACAATTTGAAATTATGGTGTTGGTGATGCTCTATGGATGAGTGCAATATTTTTGTGGTTATTTAGTTTCTTGTGACCTTCAAGGTTTGACCCAAATTGTTTTGTCAAATATGGAATGTTGACGTCAAGTATTAAAAACTTCACATCAAAGGTCAAAGTTGAAGAATATCATCTTCATTAATGATGTTGAACGTTCCAATTTCTAAATTTTCATATTCAAAATAAGAAATTTCAAGGTGTTTGGTTAACTTGAATTTTCAAGATATCTATAACATGTCCAATTCCACATGTTTAGCTAGGTCATGTCAAAGAACTAGCATGTTGTATCATTGCAAGATAATATATGTTATCTAAAAATCTAGATATTATTTGAATGAAACAAAATGGGAATAAGTAATATCTATAACTAGTAAATAACCTTTGTATTGAATTTGCCTCCACTTGTTATAACAAGTATTTGCATAAGTACGTAGGAGGTGAGATTTTTTAAAATAACCACCCAACACTAGTCTTTTAATCTAAATTAAAATTCATAGTTCTAACTACAAGTTTGGAATGAAACCTTGGAATACTCAATTGGAAACCTTCACCATAGTTTTTATAATCCCAACATGTTATTGAGACATATATATTTGGTACACATCTATGATGAATTTGTGTTTTTTCTGAGTTGTTGCATCTCCATTATAACAATAGTTATTCAACATCAAATTTAAATTTGGGAATGCGCATACTAGAAATAGTGGGTTCAATTATCTATGTAGCCCCCTTATTTGTATTGTTAATACTTGGGTTAAGAGATGGTCGAACTAGTTGCCCCTTTACATACATCCTACCCATGACTTGTGTCAACTCGAAAATTGCTTGAAGCATGTTATGTTGTGTGGCATTGATTTTAACATTCCAAATTTTGAAATATTCTATATTAAATGTTTGTTTTATAACTTTTCTTGACATGTGTGGATTTTGTTGATCAAAGCAACTAGCAATTTGTTACTACATTTAATGGCCTTCAGTAGCCATTGTTGACTAAAGATGATTTCCACTTCACTCTTGTGTTGTCGAACTCTTGTATGCCAAGAACTAGTGATCTTTTAATGATTTTCATTAAGTGATTAAACTCATTTGACAAATTTATTTCCTTAAGAATATCTTTTAAAGAATCTTAGAAACCAAAGTGATATTCATGAAATCTTATACTTATTGGAGGAGTGTGCATTGTTTATGTAATTGCAAGAATTGTTTTTAGAATAGTTGCACCTATTTATACTACATATGAAAATAATGAAAGACAAAGCATATGGGTTAAACATTTTAGTTGTAAGTGTCACTGACCTAGTTGGAACTTATTTGCAACTACTTCCTGGTACCCAATGTGCTATTCTAGCTTACTTTACCTACTAATTATATCCATTATTGTAAGTTAAAAGTTAATATATAATCATAATAAATTATTTTTATTGTAGCTAATAAATAATCTAGCTAGTTTTCTAAAAATTTAAGTTATTGTCTCACTTGTTCTAGCTATTATTAATCATAATAATCAATATATAATAAGTCTAATCCTAAACATAAATAATAATTTGAGGACCTATAGTAGACCTTTAATAATAATTCATGTCATCATATAAAATATAATATTAGTTTTTTAAAATTGTATGTTTTATTAAAAAAACATTTAACAATAATAATAAGGCTATTTATTAAACTATTATAGAAGCTAGTGGCTAGCTATTTTGCCATTAATTAGTTTTTTGACTATCTCATTTGTTATAACTTTTCTTATAATTTTCAAATTGAAATATTATTTTTTAGAACTCAAATTTCAAATAGAAATATTTTTATTTCAAATTCAAATAACAAGTTTTAGAACTCAAATATCAGTGTCGTTTTCATATATATATATACATTGGAATTGAAAAATCAATTTTCCGATTCATATAACATTTTTAAAACTCAAATATAAAATTTGAAATTCAAATATTTTCGTAAAAAATTAAATATAGCAATTTTGAAAGTCATATAACAATTTTAATAATTGAAATAACATTGTCCAAAATTGAAATATTTATTTTCAGATTCAAATAACATTTTTTGAATTTACCTAACAATTTCCATTGTTCAAATATTAATTCTCAGATTCAAAATATCAATTTCCAAATTCAATATATGACCATTGGACATACATATGCATAATTAATATACAAAAAATACGTATTTATCATATGGGTAATATATCCTAAATTCTTTTTGAATACATACATAAAAATATACCCTTAAGTAACCGTAAAATATCTCTAGTTGAATGCAAGTAATGTGGTGATTATTGTGATTAATGGAACATATAAGCCTATTCATGGATGGAAATAGACATAAAAACCATCCAACTCATAGGATGAAGTTATCAACAATTGCAACAAAGTCGTAACAATGACCAAAATAATTGAAATTTGATCTTATAGTTGCAAAAACTCTCAAAACTAGTCACAAATGTAGTGGTTATTATTTGGTTTATTTCTACTAGTGATGGTAGGAGAATTGAGTTGATCTAAGAAACATTGTGAGGATGAGGAGGATTATGAGTAGTAGTTTGTCCATGGAATACGGAAGAAGGAACTCAAGGAAATTAGAGAATAATTTTTGATGAGGAAAAACAATATCATTCTTTCTTTTTTTTTTTCTATAATTTTTCATAATATGTTTTTCTTTCCATTGATATGGGAAATTGAGTTTGTTCAGAATTATTACAAAATTAGAATTGTGCAAATTTGCATGATGTGATGGAGTTTTGGTTAATATCTAATCTGATTCCTATAGTTGTTTTGAGATAGATTTTGTATTTGCAAAATAACATGTTAAAGAACAAATTCTAGATTTAATACAATGTTGGAACATTAGTATTTACCAAGAGAAATGGTGAGGAAGGACCTAATTAGACACATCTATGACATGTCTAATATGTAAACATATTGCCAATGCCTTGTTAATCAATCTAATCTTCTAATTAATACAACAAATCCACTTCACCATTTGGTTTCCACCTTAATCTAACCTAGATTTTGTCAGTAGGTGACAAGATCTCAAATGTGTGGGGGACAAAACATGGGTAAAACACCCATAAATGCATTAATCATTTCATACATTTTCTTGTTATTATTTCATGGGAGGTTGAACATTGTCTTCTCTTGTGGAATAAGGGTCCAATATTCACTATTATTGTTTATGTTAACATGTAGTCAAAGTGTTTGAAGTACCCATATATTGCTCCCCATTTATCCTTGCAAGCCCCAAGATTCCTAGAGTGAATTGCATGTGTACTTCCATTAATTGCATCTACTATCTTACACCAAATTTTCATGGTTGTAAATTAAAATTGGTTTTTTAAGTTAACAACATCTTGCCTTGCTAGATTTTTTTCTTTATGGTATTAATGCATACACATCTTAGTAGCCCCAATTCGGCCATCAAAGTTTGCACATTGAGTTTTGTAGGTGTTGGATGAAATGTCAAATGTGGATGGTGCACATGTAATGTTGTTGCAAGAACCCAATTATGCAACTATTTTGAAAAAATTAGCATCTTGCCTTTGAGTATTCTATTTCTTCAACCCCCACCAACTCCTATGTCTTTTCTTCTTGCTCATTTGAAGATTGATCAAGGAATTTAGCTTGCATGATCAAGAAAGAAATGCTCTATGACCTATCCAAATTATTTAAGATGTACCAATTTTTTGTCACAAGATCATCTTTTTCAATGCTCCTTTACCTAGTCCTACTTTATCATACCAAGACACAAATTGAATGATATTGATGGAATCTTGAATTGTGATTGTCTAAGATAGTGTATTGTAAAACATTTGACATTCTTTATTCATTTATATTTATGGGGATCAAAATATAGAGAAAAAAGGATTTCATTAAAGACTAGGTCCTTTTCATCCTAAATGGTACATCTTAAAAGATTTTCACCCTACAACTTGTTGGAACATTTGAATTCAAGATAAGTGAATATCTATAAGCTTTTAGTTCACAACATTGAACAAAAGATTGATTGCATTCTTAAATGTTTGAACTATATTTTAATTTGAACTTACTTTGTGTTTTATTATTTACAAGTTGTCCAAATTTGTCATAGCCACCATTCTTTTTAGGCATCTTTTTTAACATCTTGTGTTGTGTGAAGCTCAATGTTCTTTGATGAACTTCTATTGTTATAGTGTACAAAAACACAAAACAATGATAAGGACAACAATGCATTTCGATGTGATGCAATAGACAAGTGCAAACTTATTGTCAAATTATATGTTTAGATCTTTGGTAGGCAACTTAACATCATAACCTCTTGTAGGTTCTGTGTTTTTTTAAATTGACAATGGTTTGTTAACATTATTGTTATTTTATCCTTTTAGTTAACATTTCCATGACACGTCAAATTCCATGTCATCTGCCATCTTATGTGTAACATTGGGTGTGAATGAGATTATTTTTAACAGCCAATTACCATCTAATTACCAATGTGGTTGGACCATACATCTTATAAAATACATTAGTACATTTGCATATAGGTTGTAGCAAATTTTGTATTTGTGGTATTGGTACCTTCGACTAAGTTTTTAGATGGGAATGTACTTGATTCCACAAAATTTCAACCTATTAAAACTAAAACATAACATAGATGTAGACCAAAATTGAAACACCCCTTTCATGTATTGAGTTTCTTTTAGCACTTTTGTGTGGATTGACAAAAGCAACAGTGACCACCTTCTCTAGGCATAAGCATAAGCAAGGTGCATTATACAAAACAAATGTCACAACTACAATTTATGCAAGTCATCAATTTTGCATTTGAAACAATTGCATTAACAACAATGGTTGATTTTCATGATTAGAATTTAAATATTTGATAATAGAATTTATATATGTTAGATAATATATAAGATATTCAAAGTTTTTTAAAAAAAAATCATATATTTGGACTTTTGAAAATGAATCCTCTAGTTGTCATGGAATTTTTGTATAATTATGGTGAAAGCATGATAAAATAGATCAAAAACAAAAGTGATATTTCAAAGTCTAATTTTAAACACAATGTACAAAAAAATAGTCTAGTATCCAAAATCTCTTTAAATGTATTTTGAATTAATTAAACTCTCCCTTGAATTTATGGTAAGTTAAATATAAATTTTCAAAAATTTCATTATAATAAAATCAAGTAACAAATATATTTTAAACTAATTGACTAACATGGTGTTCAAACTTATGTTAGAATAATTAATGAAATATATTAGTACAAAGTTAAGATATATAAATTATCATACATTCAAGAATGTCAAAAAATATATAATTAATTAATTAAATATTTGACACATTAAAAATAAATTCACACTGTGAAAAGTAAATTTCACAACTACTTGCACATCTAGAACCTAGTGAAAAGTCCTTGCACACAGTCATCACCAAGCACTTTAAAATATCGAGTTGTCATAAGGTTCCCTTTGTCCATGATGGTTTCCCCGGGATTTTAGTATGTCATCACACATTTGGGCACCTAATGTGATGAACAAAATGCGAGGAAATCAATGAACACTACTTCCCCAAAATACAGTGTTAGCCATGTGTGGGCTGCCAAGCCAGCGCTTATTGAATTGGTCGCCTGAGGAGTTGGCTAGTCAAGCTCCATCATCATAAGTAAGAGAGGAACAACAGAGTGGGACCCAAAAGTATAACAATTTCATCTGACCTGAAACTTTAGAATACTCAGGGGAGATCTATTGACACCTGCCTAATGCCTTTCCAATTCATTGACGAATTGTATGGTTAAATTGGCCACAAAAGGCTGCTAGTGTTTGATCCAACGGTTTGCATTGAGTTGAGGTCTGAAGAAAAAGTTGTTACTATCATCTGGAATCCAATCAATGGTCCAAAGTCCAAACTCAAATTTGATGGCTAGACTGGGTTTGTGGCGTGTTGGTTCCATAAAACAGCAGAATTTCAAGAGTGAATCTCCTTCATTTTCAATTAATGACTGCCTACAGGTGGGGGACCCAAGGAGGCACATGGTCAGGGACCACTCACACGGATTTGCTATGGAGTTTTGCAGCAACTTTTGAGTACTGTAAAAGGATGAAACAGTTTCATTTTACCTTTTATTATTCAGTCATCACACCTATCGTCCCCAACAAGCAAAACTGGGGAATCATCTCTGACTCTTGGAGATGACAAGTAGCTCCCTAAACCCACCCTCACACAAGGTGCTGTAGCAGCCTGTAAGTTTGCAAGTTGCAACCAGTGTTAGCTGGTTCTTGGTTTTTGGAAGAACCATAGAGTTCATGTCTAGAATGTTTTGTACAATGAAAGACCGATTGTTTTTCAATCTAAGGAATATTCTCAAAAATTAAAACTCATCTATTCTGGGTTCAAGGCAGGTTTGGTTTTAGATCCTTATTTAGGAGTTGGGTTCAAAGCCAATTTCGGGTTTCAGATTTTTTTTTAAACATTGCAACTGCAATCTACATACAACCTAACCAGTTTTGTGAGTAGCACCCTAAACCAAGTTGTTCTTATATGTTTATTTAAGGATTTTGTTTACATACTTTTTTGAATCCAAAGGCAATGGAGTAATGAAGATGAACCACAAAGAAGATGAGTGTGTCTAAATCATAAAATGTTTGAACACACCCATCACCAAGCACTGATATCCTTACTTTTGTATCTTACATTTTCCTCATTTCTTGTCCATTTTGAGCAATCTAAATGGTTATAGGTGCATAAGCAAAGCTCTACGTAAACTCTTTTAACTCTAAAGGCAAAGCAGCAATGTTCAAAGATTTTAAGATCTTTGGTACACTAAAGGTTTGGTCATCAACCTCACCAACATATATAATCAAAAGAAAACGGAAAGGGAAGACTTTTTATGTTCAGAAGGCAAGAGGGAAGAGAGACTTTTTTATCCCATATGCATTGCCCACCTATCCATTGCTCTAACTCGACAAACTTGGAGAGAAATTCCAAGAGTTCTCTTTTGGACTCTTCAAACTTTGATGAGTAAATGAAAGAGGGTTATCATTAAACCAAAATAAAAGGTACTTGGGTGGAGATGTGACCCCTCCTATAAAATGAGTCTGAAGACTTGGAGGCTATAAATTGAGCCTTAAGATGCTCAAGCTGATTCTAGGGTCGGGTCTAGATGACCCTGGCATTCTGAAGTCAAGTTCATGGAACCTGTGGCTTGACCAGGGCTAGTCTTGTAACAAGGCTTGCCCCATGTAGACCCGCCATGCTTAATTCTTAGGACCAGGCTCTAACCCAAAACCAACCAACACTGGTTGCAATTGTAGCAGAGAGGAAGAGTCTCTCAGTCAAATCAGCTTCAGTTTGGACTATATATATATTCACCGACAAGAACAAAGCTTAAAAGTATTGATAATGTCCAAGTTTCCAGGTTCAATGTTGCAATTAACCCATGATTAAATTGCAGTTTCATGTGTTCTGGTTTCATATTCTTGATTAAGTGTAATTCCTATATTTTATGAGTACCTACCAGTGTTTTTGTGTTTTGAAAAAAATTTGTTCTTCTATTGTAAATTCTACTAATCTTGATAATTGTTTGTGGAAAAACTTGCCAAATTTTCAGGATCACAAAATTGGAAAAAAATAAACTGTGGCTTCCTACCTCATGACCAGTGGCCCTAATTTGCTGGATGCAAGAAAATGCAAGCAATCAGGATGTTTTGCTGGTATTGCACATTCAAGGGACAAATATCTATGCATGTTGTGGGGATTTGTGTTTCTATGGAAGTAGTACGATGACCAAAACAGGGAATGCAGCACACCCATGTTTAGTAAGCACCAGGTGAATGTACACTTGAAGTTCTCTAACATGTGCTCTCTCAGTTTCCAATAATAATTTAGGTTATGTGGCCTTTGTCCAGACTCTCCTTAAGTTCATGGCAACACATGTTGCATACTCATGAGGTTTCTGTTTTTTGATGCACGAGCCCCAAACGACCTGTTTCAAGAAATGTAAAGTACACCATCTGCACAAGCAATCACAATTTCTGTCTCTAGAAGAATCTTTAACCTTTCCGGTGCATGCTGAATACTCATTACTCATGAGGTCCCTGCTTCTTGAGGCACGAGCCCAGGCTGGTTCATGAAACCTACTAGCCTACTGTTTCAAGAATGTACAGTATATTCTGTTCACAATCAATCACAAGTTTATGAACTTCCAACGTTTTTGAGCGCCATGCAGCGCTTTTCCTGGACTTTTTGAGATTTCTACGGGTGGCTCTTCGTTTAAAAAAATGCTGGTATTTCTCGCGAATTTGAATTTTTTTTTCTTCCCACATGAATGGTGAAAGTAACGATTTTTTTTTTTGCAGCAAGCCAATTTGAGTGGCCCATCACTCAAAAAAAAATGAAACTATGGAGACTCCCCACAATAGAAGGTTCTATTTTGAAGTTTAGACTTCCTCCCCTTTGGCCAACCTATATAGGTGAAGGGAGGACAACATTTGCCAAAGCATATGGGGTAAAAGTGAGGTGCTATGGAGAACATGTTGTGGAACACATTGGGAACTTGAGGAACATTTTGAGAACCTGATGGGAATCCATTAGAGCTTAAAGGGAACATAGTGGGAACACATTGGCAACTAGGGAAAAATGAAAAAAATTCAACTTTGAATAGTTCCAAAATAGATATGTTGCAGTCTCCTCATTTGGGCTGCTTATGTAGGTTACAAGAGTAGAACTTAGGGCAAAGGATATGGATGAAGTGGGGAGCTATTGGGAACTTGGGGAACTCATGAGGAACTTGATGAGAACACAATGAAAACTTCATAGGAACTCTTTGAAAACAAAAGAAATCAAACACCCACACCTTCCCCTAAAGGCAAAAAGCCTGGTTCCATGGATGCATGCTACCTCACCTCATTGGCTGCAAGAAGTTTTTTTTGCGTACCTAAGTTCTTTGCCATTTTGGCCCAGGCTAATGGCAGGAGCATGAACTATTGGTGTATACTTGCATAAAGAAGGAAGTAGATAAGATAGGTTCAATCCATTTTCAAGGGACATCCCTTTGGCCTTGAGTGAATTAGCACCCCCATTGGTACCATGATAAAAATCCTAAAATTCATTTAAATTGTTTTTAAATAGTATTACAATCATCCCATGCTAGACTAAATTGCATCTTTGAGTCCAAATCTTACATTTTTCAAACCTAATATGGACACACTGAGGCCTCACTAAAACCTGAAGGTACCAATGCAAATGTTGGTTCAACTCAGCTCTTCACCTTTGTGGCAGTAAAGATCTTGTGGATCACATGCACAACAAAACATAATGCAAGTTCATCCCAACAACAACGTCAGTGGGACTAAATGCACACTTCATTCATGTAGTGGCAATGAAACCTTTAGCCCCCTAATGAAAAATGAACAGAGTGACAAATTTATATGGATGACTTTAGAATATGTATGGTGATCTAGACTATCATTATTATCATGTAATGACCACCATAGCATTGAAAAGTAGATGAATCCTAGCAATATTTTCATTTTTCCCCCACATATTTTCCTTAATACTTTTAGCACCCATATTTTTATCATAGCATTTTGGCCATTTTTAGCCATCTTAAAAATGGAACAAAAAAATTTCTATGGGTGCTTAAGAACATCTCCACCCATAGAGATAAATGGCATGTACAGTGTATGTTACATGTTAGCTATATAATAGCAGTCAAATATTGTGAAACTCAATTTTGGCTATGTACTAAGTTTCCACCATCCACATGTATCTACAGACCTTATACCCACCAAGTGCTAGAACAATCTACCCTAAATTCAAGGGGTTAATACTGGTTATGTTTCAACATGATTAATATGATCAAATCAGCCTACCTTGCGGATGTTTGAGGTGGCTGATTCTTCTTATGAATCCCATATTCCCTAGATTTGTTTTCTCATGGTTCTTTGATTTTAACCGTTAAATAGCCTAAGTCCATTTTACAACCATTTTACCTATATTTGAGCCTTAGTACAAAAGTCAGTACAATCCCATTAGCATGTTGTGCACATGGTGATGGGGCCTCCATACAATTGGATTGGAATTGAAAAATGTTATTGAAGGCAACCATAAATTGTTTGTAGTTGGTCCAAATGAAATTTGGTGTAACTCATATAAATTGTTGGAAGTGACATATTTTGAACTTGTTGATTTAATAAAATGAAGTTTTGTAAAGGAATCATGATGTCATGTGTGATTATCTTTAGAATTTGATTAATATTACGCTTTTCATTAAACGTGATTACAATTTCACAATTTTTGATTCACTTGCATTGATATTGTGATTTTCCTTGTGCACATGTTAAAAGCATAAGTAATAGCATACATCCCATCATTTCATGTCCTCAAACTATTTCCTTGCCAATATTTTGACATGTTGGAAGATCCATGTGTCCATATCAAAATACAAAATCCTCAAATACAAGGTCATAGACATAAAATAATGAAATAAAATCAATAGATACTCATTTGAAGCAATATTTTTTATGCAAATAGAAGCCTTTAAAAACCATTTTGTGTCAAAAGTTTGGTGAAATTTAGTCAAAATATTGGAAATTTGATTGAATTTACACTTGAAACCAAAAACTTTCTTGAGTTTTCCCAACTTTTATGTTTAAAAAACAAAAAAAATTCCCAAAAAAAGATTTTCAATGTATTTTCCATCACCATAGTTTGGTTGTCAATTGTTGTGTAGCGATTGAAATAGGTTTAGTCGCTAGTGGACTATGGTGAATATTAAGAATGTGTAGAAATTATGTAAGGATGGCTTCTTCCAAATATAAAGCTTACCAAACACTTGTAGGAGTCTTTAACCTACATCTTACTAAAATATATGTGCGACCTTATTGAATATAATTAGATTACCTACCAAACATTGTTTAAACTTTAATAGAATCCAAGCAATCACCTTATCGAAAGTTGGCAAGGGTAATTTTTTAAAATCTTGTCAAACTTGGATGTAACTACTTAAGGCCTATTAAAACAATTGGTATTGTCGATATGTCATAAGGCTTTAATTGTTTAAGGGTTTGAAGAAGTAGAAGAAGAAATGGGATAAGGAATGATATTTCTTTCTAGCTCCTTCACATAGATATTGTCTTATACTCAAGTATTGTTAATAACACACATCATATTATCTATTGTTGTTGGATATGCACCATTAAACTCTCACCTTGTTACTTGGTTTGAGCATGTGGCTTCAAGAGATCTATCTTTGTTTTTTGAGTATGTGGTGTATTGCATGTAACATGGTAGAAAATAACCCAATAACAATGTATAGTTTAGTCCTTGGAAAATCATCACTAATATTTGGCGACCATGTTGGGGATATAAAATCATTTATTACTATTGATGGCCCCTTTTTATGTTTGAAAAATGGTGAAAATTCACCATAAAAAATCATGGAATTAGTTATCTATATATAATACAATTTGATGGTGGAACATGTTGAATTATGTATAGTAAATGTGGAATTTTGTATTGTGCATATCTTAAGCAAATGCATACAATTATAATATGGGGGTAAATGTTATTCTAATTTGGGAGCCTTTCGTCTCAATCAACCTAGTAAAACATTGAGTGATATGTCATTGGAAGGTGCTAATTATGTTCAAGGTTTTCCTAAGTTATTTTTTGAGGTTGAATAACACCATGCGAGAAAAATTTGTTTGAAAGGGTATTATATTCATAGACTAAATAATGGTATGGAAACATGTTAAGGGGATATAATCTTGTCCCTTGGGAAAATATTGCATTGTTTATTAAGGAGGCAAATAAGTTGCTTCGGGATCATTGCATGTATGGGTGGACACGTCAGGCATATTTGTTTATACCAATAACATGTCCACAAAAAGAGGATTGGAATGAATTTGTTGATAGTTTAAATTACTACATATAGGTGTTAAGGAAATGATCTTACAAAAATTACATCAAAAAATAATTGTGTGGTCATTACAAAACTATATTTTATACATTGATACTACATAAATATCTCAATATAGAAAATGGCTTCTAATAATAGTTTGTGTTATTATTCGAACAAGGTTGGAAAGATTAATAACTTGACTAATCATATTATAAGCATGAAAGATGCAAAAGAATATTTAAAACCAAATATTAATGTTTTAATTAAGTGGTGGATACCTTTTGATTTGTTACAATTACAATGTAGATGGATAGAAGAGTTCAAAACATATAATTGTGGTAATGAAATGTGATAAGATATAAGGATTATTCACTAACAATAAATTATCACCATTATAATTAATATAAGTGATTGAAAAAATAATTGTATAGGTGCATGAAATTGATTTGGAAATTTTTTTTCTTAATAATTATTTTCCCATGTGGATTTAAGGATTTTAATGGGGTATATCAACTTCAGAAAGAAGGGGTAAATCTTTTTTAAATGGTTATAAAAGGGGAAAAATATATATAATTATGTATTCTAATTTTTTCATTTATTATGAACAAGATATGGAAAAATCAAAATTACTATAATTAATTATTACAATAATTTATCAAGGTTGGCATGAGCAATGATGAACAATGTCTATATTCAATCAAGGAAAAGAAAAATTAAAAGAGGTCATCATTATTAAGATGGTTCAAGTAAGATTATGTCAATTAAATAATTTTGGATGGTCTATAGCAAAATATCTATATACACCTCAAAAAGTTTGATGCACCCCCAAACTCCTTGAAAAATTCAAATGTGAATCCAAAGGTATTAGCAGAAGAAAAAAAAGTTAAGGTATGTTCCTTAGTTCACAACATTTCAAGGGTAAAAAAGATGTGTTGGAACTTTGGGATGGGGATTAGGATGAGTGACAAGTGGCTCAACCATTCACACAAACCTACACAAACCAAACAACAAGTTGGTAAGTGCATAGTTGGAACATTTTTGGTGTATGGATGAGACACGAGGATACACGGGTTCATAAAATTCATTACAACTTGGATTTGGAGGAAGCCACCACCTTCCTCCTCATAGTATTCTCTACGATTAGCCATGGGGGTTGCATTCAAATGTCATTTTTCTTGGGATTCCCAAATTGGGAGGCCCGAAATTTTCGAAATTGGGACTCCTGGAACTTTGGAAGCCTATAACTTCTTGTATAAACCTCTGATTTAGGTGACGTGCAAAACAGAGTTATAGCCCTTGTCAAAATATTTCCAACGATATGTGACACACCACCTGAACGCACGTAATTCAAGGTGATTTTTGACTTTTAGTGGTTGGGAGTCAAATTGACACTTTGACTCCTAGCCTTTCTTTTGATCATAATTTGTGTTATAAGTATTCAAATGGGTCATGCAAGCCCATTTCAGACATGTATGTTTCAAGAGCTTTCCAAAAATATAAAAATATTTTCAATCCAATGAGTTTGACCCCTAAAAGTGTTATTTGAAAATTTGGGACTTTATACGGACTCTAACTTTTGTGGGAGTCCACTAAGGAGTGTGTGGGCTCATTCCTTCACATTCTCTCACACTTCTGGGAGTGTAAATGTGACTCTCAAGTTGCACTCTTGGCCTGCACCTTTCTATGTTTTTACCTTGGTTATGAACCCAAGGTTAAAGTCATGACAAATATTAAGGAAAGGAACATGGGAAAGTTTTATGGAATAATTTCGAAAATTACCATAGAATGTTCAAGAGTTAAATTTGGATAAGTTATATGGGAATACAAAAACCTAGTGTATTCAACATAAAACATTAATTATAGATGCACTTGAGTCAACAAAGTATAGACAATGGCCTCTCATACTAATTTGTTTGTTCATGTTGTTACGTATTAGAAGGGTTTACAAAACACATCATGTTATTAAACTAATAGATCATAGAGAATTTAACAAAGTAAACATCAATGCTTTAATTGATAAATAGATGCCATGTGAGCATTATGGGTGTTAATTAGAAGAAAAAATAGTGAATTTTATCTGAAAATGAAAAGGAATAAAAAATATATTAAAAATAATTATGGGAAAACCATGTTAATACATGCCTTACTTTTAAACCTAGTTTTTAAAAAAAGAATAAAAATCATTGAAATATGACACTAGAAGAAAAAAATGTATTTTTGACTGCTTTTTGCAACTAAATTTTAGTCGCAAAAGACATTTTGCAACTAAAATCCTTTTAGTCGCCTAAGACAAGTCGCATGTGATAAACTAGTCGCAAATGATAAAGAGTATTGTATGAAAGAAAAAGTCAACAAATACATTTCATCCTT
>Ga0116227_10001396_pt1 | contig 53589 bp, 42 predicted proteins | sample S1TSphgellanicum_FD_89693 | JGI IMG/M metagenome (GOLD analysis project Ga0116227, IMG submission 89693) | Host-associated microbial communities from peat moss isolated from Minnesota, USA - S1T2_Fb - Sphagnum magellanicum MG | ecosystem: Host-associated > Plants > Peat moss > Unclassified... | reverse complement strand
TTCTTTTTTTATCTTTTTTTTTTGGATTTTTTTTTTTGAAAAAATTTAAGGCTACATTTTTGTTTTTTTTTTTTTTTTTTTTTTTTTGTTTGTCTTTTTGCGAGTAGTTTTGGGTGGCTTTCCCAACAACCCTTCTGGAGAAGAGGTTGTTTCCGGTCTGAAGTAATTAACTGGGGGGGGGGGGCATTATGCACCGGGTTCACACTAGTTATAAGTAAATAGTCAAGACAGAGAAAAGAAGAGAATGAAACAGTGTTTCCTGTTGGCATATCATTCATCCCTCTTACGAGTCGCGCTGTGGGTGCCTGCAGGGAAAGCTACCTTCGAAGCTACCTTCCGCTTTCCCACAGCGCCTGCAGGGAAGCTACCTTAAATCCAAGTCGGAGCATTTTTATTTTTTTTCTACTGGGAAAATTTCCTCTAAAAGAAAAAGAAAAAATAAAAAATCAAGTGATTTTGGAGGGTTTTACGTAATCAGCAAGAGTTTGGGGAAAAAGAAAAAAGAAAAAGCAAGCAAAAGTCGCCAAATTTCTATATTCAGTTTTCAATGTGTAGGCATACATACAGAAAGGTTGGGTAAAGATCTGTACTTCATATTTGGTCGATGGCCAGATTTGGCTAAATTTTCCTAATTATGATCGCCATTTTTTTTGTACAACTTCATATGGTGACTGCTTATGAAGCTCCATGATAGAATTCCTTTAAAAAACACACTGCTTGCTAGCCGGACCCACTTACCGACTTTTGCCGTCACGACCTTACTCCCGACTTTTTCCGTCACGGCCGTCTAGACGTTCCTCACACCCCCTCATCGATCGTCGTTGCTCGAGCACAATCTCTACAAAAAACCTCCAGTTTGCACCTCATTTGGTTCCGTCCAGAACCTGGGGGCGAGCGAGCGAGCGAGCGAGAGAGGATCAGCTTTGTCGTAGTTTCGTGTTTGCATTGATGCATCTGCTGGAGTGGTGGAAGAAGGATGCTCTTCTAGACACCGGCTGAGCTCCGATTGCAGCAGCTGGTGTCCGATCAGAGTTGGGGGAACCGAGTGGAGAGTCGTAGTCGACGGGGGAAAAGAAAGGAGGGGAAGGAGGGTGGGAGCGGCCGGGAGTTGGAGGTACACAGACTGGTTTTCTTTCTTTTGAGCTGTGTGACGCCGGATGTCGGACGAGTTTTCGCGCTACCTCAGGCTTGTCGACGGGTGGGTGCAGTATTTGTAATCAGTTGTAAAGATTTGGTTTTTTGTTTGGAAGTGGTTCATCTGCAGAATTTCGGAAGAAGATGACCTAAACTCGAGCATTATCTTGTCCCCTTTTTTTCGCAGGACACTATTGGGAGAAGATGAAACACTTCCAAGAGCGCCCAGCAGATCGCTGCCTCGATCAACTTTGGTTTGTTGTCGAGGAGTTCGTGAGCCGAAGGGGCGGGTGAAAGGCTACCGTGTGGAGGTGCGTCCATCAAGATGGCCTCGCAAAATCTGGGTGGGGACTTTTCGCGACCGGAAGCAAGCCATGCGGGCTTACGATGCTACGTTGCACTACACGGGCAAAACACCGCACTATTTCCTCTACCCGGATGGCTACTTCCTTCCTTGCCCTCCAGGACTTGAGAATGCTCCGCCGCAGTCGAAAGAGTTTGTGCAATTCGTCAAACGCATGGCCAAGGAATTTTCATTGAACTCCCGGGAACTGGCTCGCAATCCCATCTCTGAATTGTTGGACATGCGCGTAGTAAGTCTTGCTGGTGATGGCGGAGAAGAGATATCTGCGTTGTTCGACGTGCAGACCAGTTTTGCGTTGTCGGCAGCTGCAGCTGCTGCTGTTCCGACACCACCACCATCGTCCAGTGAAGCGTACTTGTCGAAGGAAAATTCAGATAATCTTATGTCGGATGCAGAAGTGATTTATCTCTCCTCATCTTCAGAGTCTGATCAGCTTACAAGTGACAAAGGAGTGGAAGAAGAGGCGGAAGTCGTCTCCACTAGTCCATTATCTGGTGATGGAGGAGAAGAGATATCTGCTTTGTTCGACGTCCAGACCAGTTTTGAGATGTCGGCAGCTGCAGCTGCTGCTGTCCCGACACCACCATCGTCCAGTGAAACGTACTTGTCGAAGGAGAATTCATATCATCTTATGTCGGATGCAGAAGTGATTGATCTCTCCTCATCTTCAGAGTCTGATCAGCTTACAAGTGACAAAGGAGTTGAAGAAGAGGCGGAAGTCGTCTCCAATCCATTACCAGCGCTGTTCCCGGTACCTGAAGTTGCGGTACAATATGACTACCCGGATCAGGCTGTTGCTGCAACAGTCACGGGTGCAACGAGTTTTCAGATGGATTCGCCGACAGCTGAGGATCTCGCAAACCTTCTCTTCGATGTAGATGGTGTAGTGGGCCTGGACACGAACCTGCTCTTTGGTGACTCTGATCTGTGGAGCGATCAGCTCAATGACTTGGTGCCGGCCTTATTCTATCCTGACAACGATGACGTAGTCGAGCCTGCATCTAAGAAGAGGATTCTTCGGGTTGCTAGTTTTAAGGTCGACACAGCACGAGACTCGAGTGGTGTGATGCCAGGTGCCGACAATACGAAGAAGTCTTGCCTTCATCCTTGCTTGGAACCTGTCTTCCGTGGATCATAACAGAAGCATATAAGCAAGCAGAAACAACAATGGAAATCAACATGAACTATAATTAGTCTGTATCTGTGAGTCTGGTCGGTTTTCCTTTTCTAGAAAAAAACAAAAAGGACGTATAGATCGTGTAGTTCTGTCTGTATATGTAAAGGAGTTGGGATTTTTTTTTCTTTCTGATGCTGCTCTCACCCATCGCATATTGCAGCATGTGGCCGATGATGAAAGCTGCACTATTAGATGGAAAGATGGCATCCGTCCCTCGGGGACTCAACCAGGTTTAGTTTCAGTACTGAGTTGCAGTTTTATATATGTACTTCAATCAACAGACAAGCCTTTAATCATGACCAGTGACGGCGATGCTGCTACTCCCTCAGGCTATCTTTATCATGGATACTAGTTGGTTATACTACAGTATTGATACCAGTCTCAAATTGTGTGCTTGAGACTAGAGTATACGTATAGATTGTGAGAATCTCCACTAGATCCATGAGAGTTTGAAATGTGAATTTGTACCTATCATCGTAATTTCTGCCCTTGAATGTCTAATTCTTGATCTATCATGTAAATCTTTGATGTAAGAGCTATTGCTGCTAATGAGAAGCTATTTGTCCAACTGGTTCTGGCAGCTTAGGATTGAGCTCTAGTCTGCAATGTATGATCTGCTGAACGTTTATGTTGACCAACTGGTGATCTCTAGTATATTCTTTTGCCTTCGTTATCTGATGGACTTTCTGAGAATATGAAATGACCAGTCCTCTGTGGAATGGAAATCCGTTGAACCTCAAGAGCTTCAATATCCATTTTAAAAGATCGTACAAGCTTTTGAACTTGAGAAGCAGACCTCTTCCTTAATTTATGCATGGGAACTGAGGCTACAGTCGCCATTGTTCCTGTGCCCAGTTCAAACCATCCTTCCCCTACAATTTAAACACAGTCAGATGCCCTCATTTCAAGGGGTCTAGGTCAGGTTGCTCAATGTTTTGACAGAACAAGCCAGCTAGCTCCTCATGCTTGTATCCTTCTAAATTTTTTTGCAGGTCTGATCTCTGTGTCTATATATGAAAAGGATTTGCCATGAGTCCTTCTGGTGGAGGTTTGCTGTGCTAAGCTTTCTTTGTGTTTTTGACTGCCTTCACCACTAGTACAAAATGTGGGTGCAGTTCGTTCACTAGTCCTGTTCACAAAACCTGTGAATTGGCTGCATCTCACTAGGTCCTATTCACTTGGATCAATGAATTCATTCAAAATTCACTGAATTCACGTGCAAGGACACCCTTTACCCCTTGTTGTAATTCAATTCATTCCAATCTCCAAGAATAAAAATGTTCAAAAATCCAATTACCAAGGGTGGCTAGTAAGTATCTCTTCATCCAATTTGTTTGGTGTATTTGCAGGGCATGTCATCCATGTATTTTTTTCCTCTAGTTTTTTCCTCTGCTTTTGGGAGGCATTTCGAAAAATAGAATGCCGACATCTGCTGGGCATTCCATTTTTTGAAACAACCCCCATTTTATTCTTTTTCGGCTGTTATACTGTACCCACTGGCAATCACTGGAAAAATAAAAGGAAAAGAAAATTGCAGGAGGTCTTTACACTCCATAAATTAAGTCCTCACTCTTAGGGTTTATCAGAATTGGGCCACATTCAGCTCCGCCTAGCACAGGCCCTTATTCTGGTAAAGCCTGCAGCCTCAGACTTTACAATACATATAAAGCACTCAGAGAAAACTCTCAGAGGAAATTCCTAAGTGTATCTGGAGAGTACCTTATATGGGTGAATAAATCCCTCCTACTTTAAGCTGTAGGCATAAGAACCGTCCCCTCCTAGGTACACCTCCTGATCTACCTATTCTTTCGGTTTCACCATAACTTTCACCTTGTGCTTTATGACGGGTAAAGTCCACAGGTGGAGGACATTAATTCCCAAAATGCGCAGCTGGACTTGAGTCCTAGGCCCCTTCTACTAAGAACGTCTCCCCCCACTTCCCTTGGCTTTACCTTACAGTTTTAGGACTGTTCCCCCTTTACCAAAGATTAGCATCTTGTATCCACTGTAACAAGCGGCTTGTTGGGTCTGCCCTTTAAACGACATTCATAAGGGCGATAAATATTCAACATACTAAATTGGTGTGTTGTGAAGCCCAAGTGGACCCTTCAGTTATCCTGAAAATGTGTCAATAGTGGACTTCACATGACCTTAGAATGTAGGGATACAAAACTTTGACCCATTTCTCAGTCCATCACAATATCTCTAAGGGCAGAGCCAACGAAGGCAAGATGAGTCCAATGTTTGCTCAACTCTTGCCTGAAGCCTGAAAAGACCTTATAGAAATATAAGTCTGGGTGGTTGGGTCAACTGGGAAGAATGGCCAGATACCAAAAACCTACTGACAAATATCAGGAGGCATTGGAGGTATAAAGATCCTGAACAGAAAAGAGGGAGAAAAAAGGGCCGCGAACACCTCCAACAGAAGTTTCAAGCTCCATCCTCTCTCTCTCAATATTTGGAGATGCCTTATTCTACACATTAACTCCAACTTGACATGGCCAAATTAGACTTGCTGAGTCCAAAAAATCTGGCCTTGATATTGCATGAAGATATCCCCTCTCCCATCAGGAGCTCCAGAGAAGACAAGTTTCAGGTTTCCAAGATCAGAAGGGTTTGTTTTGTTGCATTCTCAAACCAACCGAGTCAGAAGAACTCAGGACACACTGATGCACAGAAGAAGCCTGGTCCTTGTACCTTTGGAAAAGAAAAGTATACGAACTTACACACTGAGAATGGCAGGGCTTGCACTTTGCACATCCTTTATTTCAGAAGCCCTCAAGTGATGCTTTTGAGTTGCCTGTCATGAGTTTGTTTTTGTCTTTTGTTGAGTATCATGTTTCTCTCTATCTTGATGGATCTTTGAGTTCTTTTCATCCAGGGTTTTCTTTTCAATTTTGTTGGTACCTCACACATAGATTTGGGTAGCCTACACTATGTTAAGAATATTATCCTAAGGTAACATATTAATATTCTAAGCTATGTAGGTATGTAAAGTAAACTAACAAGGTACCATAGGGAAGGAAGATGCCAAGGATAAATATTGAGATAAATTAAAAAAAGAATGTGGATAATAATATGTGTTGACAAATTGTTTCATGTATTTAAATTGTGGTTTAATGGTTAAGAATTTGCTCCTCAAGCATAAAGGTGAGAAGTTCAAACTTTTGCACTTGTATTCTAAGTTGGTGGGCTACTTAGCTTGATTTCTTAACTTATACTAAGTTGCCTAAGTTATTAGGCTAGTTTAATTGGTTCCTAAATGCCTAACTTAAAACTAGGAAATTAGCTTGATGAACTAATTATTAGTGAATTCATTTATCTACAATCATTGGTCGTCATTCACTAAGGGGTTAGTCACTTTCAACATAATAAATTTGTTCACTTGTTTTCTCAAAATCTAGTAAAATGCTAAGTGAAGTATTTTGTATCTTCTTTTAAAGTATATAAGCAATGTAACAAACATTAAACCATCAAATTGTATTTGAGAAAAGAGTTGTTATTCTATAATTCTTCTTGGGAATTGTTAACATTTTGATTATTCCAATTAGTAGATTTTAACCACTATTTTTGTTATGTCTTTGTTAAATCATTATGTCTCCTAATCAATCATTACATATCCTAAATCAAATGATGCAACCCTATCCTAGTCTAATGTTGATTTTGTGAAATACAACATGTACTTAGTGATGGCCATTTCATAAATCTACTAAACATGAACTACTGGTTTTGAAAGAAGAGTTTAAGAATAATATTTTGCAAAAGTTTTGCAAAACTTTATAGTGACAAATTTCTATAATTGTGGGAAACTCTTTTAAGACCTAAAACTACTACCAAAATGGGTTTATGTAAGGTGTGAAGAGTTCCTCAAAACGCTCAAACCTTAATCAAATTTCTACTAGGTAAATACCAATAATTATGGGCAATGATCAAACAAATCTAAAGATTCTCCAACAAAATCCAAAGATGTAAATAGAATATTGAGAGAAAAAAACAAATCATATAGTATGCTTTTACATTCAAATTGGAAGGAAAATCCAAAAAATTTCTAAAATTGACTTGAATACTTCAAGTGGTTATCATCTTTAGGATGTTTAAGAAAAACAAAAGAGGGGATCCCATCACTCTCAAAATTTGGGTTCAAATGTTATTCTACAAATCCATGTCATCCAACTTCAAAGAACTATGGGCATATTCATTGGCCTTTTGGTAGGGGTAATGTTGGTCTTAAAGGTAGTCAATACCCTTATCAAACTACCATTGACTTTTTACAAGGTCACCATAAAAAATTGCCCTAATTTTGGCTTGAGAAGAACTACTTCGAAATTTTCCAATTCAATAGTCCAATCACTATCAAAATTTCAAATTTTCTACCTTTACTGATAAAATTCTGCCAATGTAAGTATTTCATCTCAAGTTCTCTTTCATATAAAAGTTTGTGTAAAATAACAAAATGAACCAATAATGTTGATAATGAAAATAATTTTTACACCAAACTACTTCCTTGATGTGAGCAATACAAATTCTTTGATTTTACTTGATATTAAAACTTGAGGCCATAATTTGGCTCTATTATTTGCTTCCATGTTAATTTTAAATGTACATATTGATATTTGTTATCCTCTTAATAATTGAAATGGTGATTGCCTAATGGAAGTTGGATTAGAAAGTCTAAACTTCCTTTCACCAATCTACTTGATAATACTCATTAAATTGAAAGGTTAAGTTCACCATATTAATTTCAAAAGCTTGAAATTCATACAAATTGAGATTTCTTGGTTGTTCATAGGTGAAATTTTGAATCATCATTATCATATAGTTTTGATGCATATGACAACAAATTTATATAATGTTAAATACATTGCATTGATTGATCTTTGAATATGTAATCTTTGAACTTTCAATATATTGGGGTCAAAATTTAAGATGTCTTTCAATTAGTGTAAGAAGTTGTGACAAATAATGAGAAGTTATAATAACTAGATGCACAACACATCTTTCATATTCTTGAAAGCATGGGCATCATTTGATCATCTTTCAAAAAAATTCTTCTAACATTTGATGGTAATATTTTGTATTAGATTGACATCAAAATGTGATGCATTTCACTAATTAATCAAGATATTGTGAAGCAAGGATTAAGAAATAATTAATGATGACAAGTTTTTGTGCAAATGATTACACATGGGCATGTACAAAATTTGCCATTTTTTTTTCAATAAACCAAGATCCTTCTCCACCAAAATTTGAATCCCCAATTGTCCAAAATCAAATTTTTACCTTGCACTTGACAAATAAAGGCCATCAAAAGGAACCAAAAACCAAGGCCATGGGTCATATCCAAAGTCTTTGATAAAATATTCATGACTTGGAAAGCTATCAATTGTGTAATGTGGCCCATTTTACTTAGTTCCAAATTCATAATCCATGAGGATGAAAACACGGTCAAAGGAGCCAAGGGTGCCAAGTTAAAAGTCCTTTTCCAAAGACTACATATGATTTGTGTCATTTTTGTGTTAGTTTATAATTTGAAATTTTGTATTTCGAGTACCCCATTTTACACTGCATTTTGGATATAAATACATTTTGACTACAAATTGATTTTATATCATGTATATTATGCATTCATGCCCTCTATCACATAAATATGAACAACTTTTGTTAAAGGCATATTTTCAAAATCCATAATTTTCAAGGTCAAAAACAATTTTGAAACAAATGTTTTCAAATGGGTTATAAAAACATGCATCAATTCAAGTCCTTTTGCCCTTCTAATCATCAATGTTGAAATCTTTTCCAATTTTCAAAAAAAATGGTGCACATTTGGTAAAAAAAAAAACATTTGAAAAAAACATGGATTATGTGCTTTCGAGGTTTGAGTGTTTTGAACATGCAAAAACATAGTTGATTTGTGTCAAACTTTGAACATGAAAACTTTGCAATTAATGGAAAAAAAATTATAATAATTTAAACTATAATGTTTCACTTGTGATTATTCAAACATACCAAAATGCAATTTTAAGGAATGTCCATTCACATGGGGGATGAAAGCACACTAGGGGTCGCGCGGGGGGGGGCGCACTTTGATGACATGTGTGTAATGTATATTTCTACAAAATGTGTTGCATTTCATTTTTGGTGTTTGGGCCTAATATTTTTATTTTCACAACATTAACGATATCTAATTTTTTTTTAAAAAAAAATTAAGAGATTAAATTCAAGGAATAATGGGTATATTTATGGTATATGTATTATAACAAAGTTTATTTCTATTTTTGGACTACATTAAATTTGGGTTTGAATTGGTCGACTAAAAAATGTTTGAAATGAAAATTTGAAAAATGACACATTTAACATATCTTGTCATTTTCCATTTGAAAATGATAGTTTGTCAAAATGTTACTTTACCACATATTTATGTTCGTCACCCCCAAAAACACCTATTTGTGATATGATAATTATCAAACTCTTCACATGCCTCACATACTTATTCCAATCATATGGAATCACAACGTTTAATAAATACTACAAATTGCATAAAGACTAAAGATCATTTCATTCATTTTTTTAATATATTTTCATTTTTTAATACGTAGTGATGTACATTTTTTTTCCACAAATATACTTTGGAATCACACAATATAAGTTGGAAAAATGAATTTTTTTTTCAATTGAATTCTTTGTGTTATGGTCTACCATATTATGTAAAGCTTTTTGGAAAAATATGCTCCAAAATTACCATGGTTGAAGTTCAAACTTGAACACCTCTATAAAATAGTACAATGTGACAACATTTTTGGCCCCCCCATAGTGTGTTTTCACCTTGGGTGGCTCCTTTGATTATATTTTTACCCATGAAACAATTTGCTCTTGCAAAACACTCATTGATTATTAATGGTTTCATGCCAACCAATAACTAAATCCATGAAATGCATATCCATGTCCATCAAAACATGAACACTATGTTGTATCTACCTTTTTCTATCAAATGAATCCATACTAATTTTTCTTACTAATAGATCATTAACTAGTAGATGTGTACAATTGAAAGGTTTCAAACAATTTGAGAGAATTCTTGGTGTTGTTTGAATTAATATTTCATTATATCTAATGTTAATCTTTGTGGCAATTACGAGTAATTTTGAACTCTTCTTTAATGAATCAACAAGATTTCACACAATTCTTAATATTGTTGGTTTTCAACCCCATATAACTTTGATAATGTAGTAAGCCCATGCCTAAATCCAATCTATTTAAAGTGATTAAAAAAAAATATTCATTAATAAAATTTTATCTTTTATGTTACATAAGTTTGGAATGTCCAATCACTTCAAATCCACCTCAAAGAGCGTGCAAATGTATTCAAATGTTTATTTCAATAAGAAACAACAATGCTTCCATCTTTCTAGCCATCTCGCAAGAAGGTTACATCAAATCTATGCTCCCCACCAATATTAGGGTTGACTTTTTGTGGTAAATTCACAATATGAAATGTCAAATATATCCATGTTGTGTACTATTTTCATATAGTACAGTATATGACACGCTCCCAAGTTCCTGGTTAGACCCAAGATGGGTCTAAGTTACTCAAACAGTAGAATTGTGAAAAACTTGGGGCACGCTCCCAACTCTCAACACTAAAAGGGGTAGAGGGGCGTGCTGAAGCTCTGGGATGGGACTAAGAAGAGTGACAAGCTTTAGTTACTTACTCGAACTTGCATCAAACTAACCAACAAGTTGGTTACTTCACTTTCTAAAGCACCTTTAGTGCTAGGACAAGCCACGAATAACCCTGGACTCACAAGATTCACCATGGGCCAAACTCGGGGGAAGCCACCACCTTCCCCCATATAGTATTCTTTGCGTCTCTCTGCAGCACCTTCATCCGAATGGCTTTTTGTCCCGAGACTCCCAGAGGAGTTCCGAAATTGTCTCGATTCGAACTCCCAAGACTTTGTGAGGTCATAACTATTTGCCCAAACCTTCGATTAGGATGAGGTCTGAAACAAACTTGTAGCTCACCTTGAGAGCTTTCTAATGGTGTATCATATTCCACCTACACGCACCGAGGTTGGGTTGATTCCCGACTTTTAGTGGTTGGGAGTCAAATTGCCAATTTGACTCCCGGCCCTTCTCTTTGCCATAACTTGTGTTGCAAATGTTCAAATGGCCCATGTGAACCCATTTTCGACATCTACACTTCAATAGCTTTCCAATGATATAAATAACACCCCAATGAAAGGTGTTTTCGCCCCTGCAATCAAACTCTAAAGTTTTGGGAGTCCCCGAAGGCTCCCAAGTCCCCATTTCGGGAATGTGAGTTTCATCCTCACACTCCCAAAGTAGGGTTGCGACAGTATAACAAAACAATGTCTATTTGTATGATAATGAAACTATTATAAAAAAAAGTATTGAAATAATTTTGATACTCTTCATATTGTAAGAACTATGATGTGTTTCTTTTTGTTTTTGTATCAAGAAATTAATAGTTGAACCAAAACTATCATCTTTTTCATACTACATTAACCAAATCATAATCAAGATTTTTTAAATGATTGAAAATTTTATAATTTGATAATCAAATATGATACCAAAAATCAAAAGCCCAAATTTTTTTGATCATTTATAATGTCAATTGTGAAAGGCAATGGAGCTGTCAACTTCCTTGCAAATGGATGGTGGAACCATCCATCCTTCCAAATGTGGTGCATGAAGGATTGCAAGTGGAATTATGCATAGACACTTACAATAAGGAAGGCAAAGAGAATTTGTGTGTTTACAAAGATGCACCAATAGGAAGTTAGTTCTTATGATGGTGTTTGAAAGGTTTAATGGTCCATCCACACCTAATGGTAATTATGTGGTAATTAGGTTTTACAATAATGTTAACTTAAAAAGTGTGGGTCAATTCAAGTTAATAGGAGCCAATCATTACTTAGGTCAATATTTATTTCAAAATATTATTAGAATATTTTCAAAATATTTCATTTGTAAATTGAAAAAAAATCATTAAAATTTGTTATGACCCCAAAAAATGTTGTACTATATTATTATGTAAAAATTTGTTTAATAAATCTCCCCAAAAATTTTCATTTTCATATCACTTAAAATTTATTTAGGAATCCATTAAGTAGTAAAAATTATTGGTTACGATGTTTAAGAATGTTTTTGAGTGCTATGTCTTAATTAGATTTATTCCAAATCATTCCACATGTTTCCATAATATATATTTTTAAAAATTATGTAAACACATCCCAAAAAAAAAAACATTAGTTTTTTTTTAACATTAAAACATATAAATTTAAGTGATGGTTATCCCAATCATGGCTCCTATTAGCTTGAATCCACCCATGTTCACACAGTGTTAAACATAACATTTAAAATGATGTGGAGTTTAATGTGGCACATGATGGTGAATGCAAGTTATGATGGCTCATTTTTGGAGTCACAATAGTAATTTTTGTAAGGTGTTTTGTGTTTAAATTCTTATGGTGAATAATTTAATCTTAAAGACATTAAATGATGACTCATTCTAAAATAACAACTTGATTACGAAGACATTTTTAGAAGTATTTTTAAAAATAATGCATTCATTATCTATAGTGGACTTTTGAAATAAAAAATATGGACTAGTTAATTGATTCAATTGTTAAGAAATTTAAATTTTGATATTAAATTCCACTCCAAATTGTTTATAGTGATTAAACATGGGTTGAAGAATGAAATCATAAAGTTAAGTGTGAAATTTTGTTTAGTGAAACCTTAACCAAATGGTAATTATGAACTTTTGAATGGTTAAAAATAGACCTTATTTCCAAAAATCCTTTTGAAATGATTTTTTTTGTTCGCCAAAATTGTTATGCCCAATGGGTACATAATTGAAATATGTAAATGGGCCTTTATTCTTATGGACTTTATGGGTTTTTCTTTTAGGATTTTCAAATTGATTTCACCATGTACTAACTAACAATATTTTTCAATACGGGTTTTGATTTAATTTTAAAAGGTTTCATAAGTGAGTGAAATTTTAATAATCAAAAGATTACACTGATGAAAGTTTAGAATTTAAAACTAGGTCCATAGGATAATTTATTAAAAAAAAATTGGGATTCTTATGAGTGTTATTCCTGCTTAAAATGGGCCACTAGATACTACATACACCCATGAATGTTAAATTCAACGTTAAAATTTTAAAAGATATAAAAAAAACTAAATACACAATTCAAATTTGCATTGTTAAATTGTCAAATGCCCAAAATTTGGACAAATAATTAGATAATAAGTTCTTTGCACCCTTGAATATCATCACACTCATGAAAATGTGTGGTTGCATTCATCTTCATTTCCAACACCTTCATAGCAACAACAGATTCATTATTATTTGCCCAAAAGCTTATATTCATGTCAAATTTCTTCCCAAATGTGATAATAAAGTCTGATAGAAAATTCAATGATCATTTTTCATGATACATTTTATGGGTCAAAACTAAAAGTGGAATAGTGATTGGTTGCAATGCACCAATTTTTGCATCCCCACTTTGTAGATAGTTTTTAGAAAAATGAACACCAAAAAGCTCAAAATGAAGGAAACAAATATTCATTACCTTACATCAACATCATCTTTAATCTCATGCCATAGAAGACCAATTGAATTGCATAGTCTTACTATCTTTATAATAACCTACAAAACCAAAAATCACACACCAAAGCTTCTTGACTTGTGGTTCCTACAACAAATTCATGTGTACTTTGACAAGGGCACTAGTAAACCTACAATGATATTTTTACACATGCATGCATACATGCAAAAATGTGCTTGATTTTTGCATGTTACTATAGATTGGTGGGTTTATATTAAGATTGAAATGGAAGGAGAGAATGCTTGAGGGGTTTATGTGTTGTGGGAAGTTCATTTTCTTGTGAAAGTCATCCCATGTAAAATCTAATATTGCATCCTTGTCTTTGAATGCTAAAATCATTTTGTGTTCCACCTAGACATTTGACAACCTTCACTTGTCATTGAAGTTGGTTTTTAATGATAGATTATGTTTTGATAGATGTATTAAACCATGTGGTGAATTTTTTTTACAACAATGCAAGCTAGCTGGTGATGAACAAGGAGGAGGAGGAGGTTCAACTTTTCTTTTTCTTTGGATACCTAGAGTTCAACCAAAACCTTTGGATTCTAAAAGATGTACTTGACAACAAGATACCACCTCTTGCAAGTCTGAACAAGGCACAAAATGTCATTATGGTAAGCAGGTGTTAAAAACATTTAAAGGAAACGTAACACCAATTATGAATGGGACCCATCATTAGTGGGAAATTAATATCTAAGTGTTAGGTTAGTGAGTGGATTAATAAGTTAGTGATGTTAAGAACTAACATTTTGATTTTCTTAAAATTAGATGTGGATGCACCATAAGGGACATCCAAGGGTGATGAGTAGTACACAATGTTGTGGTGGAAATAGATTGGAAGGATATGTGCATCTTTTTAAACTATTTTTTCACTTACTTTTTAGTTATTGGTGTTAGGTGTAGTGATTGGATGGGCCACATGGAAATTGACCCTAGCTTTGAAAACTTATTTTTGAACTAAACCAAAAATTCCAACATGAGGATTAATTTGACTTCCATTTGAATTTGTTGACAATTTTCAAAGTTCTTCACATTTGCATCTTAAAAATTGCAAGGATTCATTCTTCCTTGAAGAATCATATTTTGAAATTAATTTTTATAATTTAAGTCCAAAAACATGAAAAAGTTGATACCTTGCTTATTAACACTAAACTAGGTTTTGGGCATAAATTATGGTTGGCTAGGTAAATCAAATAGGACAATTAATTTGTAGGTAATAGATGTGTGGAAGGTGCATTCATGGTTGGGGTACCATAACAAGAACCATGACACCCATTTGTCTTTTGTCTTAAATCCTAAAGTAAGGATTAAGTTAAATGAATGTTCTAAGATGCTAACTAATGAAAGGGAGATATGTATGTTTAGGCTTTCAATTGATAAGTGTTATAATGAAAATTCAAATAAATTGAACAAATTTTGAATGTCATGTTCAAGTATAAACCAAAAAGGAATGAGGGACTATTTAAACATTCCAAAATGACATATTTTCATTTGGAGTGCCAAAACCTTATTAAGGACATCAAATAATGTCATTTTTTTGCACCCATGTCTCTTATACTTCTTTCCAAACCTTTGGAATGTAAATTTGTAATTCAAAAGATTAATTTGATTGTCCTTATTAATGCATCCTTTTTATGAAAAAATTTAAGATTCTAACATCAATTCCACAAACTTTGATGATTTATCATACTAAAAATTTGTGCCATCATATAAAACATATTTTATTTTATTTGTGGTTAAAAATGGAAAAATTTGAACAAATATTATAGTTTTGTTGAGTCCTTTTCCATAAAAATGTGCAATGGGACATAGTTCCTAAGCCATCTTTTAGGACACTTAAAGATATGTTTTAATTTTCCAAATCACAAAAAATCACAACCATTTTAATCAAGAAATATGTGAGTATCTAATAAAAAGGAAAATATAGTAAATAAAGCATTTCATAAATGTAATGGTCATTCAAAGTAGTGTTTTGAAAGTGATTTTCGAGTGAAACATTCCTTTTGTGTGCCCCAACTATGAATGTACCTTAAAGGATTTTGTTTGTGGATTCATCCATTAATACCATTCAGGACTTTTTTTTTTTTCGTGTTGGGCATTTAGATTTCATTGGATATTCAAATTTTTAAAACACCATCGATTGCAAATTTTCAAAGGAAATATGTTTCACTTATGTGGATATGCATTTAACTATTGGATCCTCCATTGTAAAATTTTGTTTAATGTTCCAAAACATATTCAATACAAACCAAATTTTCATTTGTGGGTTCTTACCATACTTAACCTTTGTCACCTAAAATATATAGCAAGTAAACAAAAGCAATGGCTAGTTACATTTGAAATTCATTTGATTTGGCATTTGACCTCCAAATGAATGATTTATTTGTTCAAAGAAAAACATAACAAGTATATTAGTTCTCTCTATCTATCATTTATGCCTTTTATCAAGGCTGAATGTTTTTCCAAAACATAACACATAAAGTTAAAAGTGTTGAGTTCCTTCCTTTTAATGTTCATCTATGCTAGTCAATAACATAGGTTGTGAAACCTTGTCTATAAGATCATTGCCTACCAAACCTCCCAAGGCTAAACTAGCCAAAAGCCTTTTACTATTAAAAATTTATGTACTTTTGGACCTATAGAAATATTTTTGAACTACTCAAGTGTTTGACTCTCGAAATTTTCAAAAAATGCATAATAAATGTTTGAAACAAGGACTTGGGATTGAAATACCAAGGTTAAGTACAAAATAGCATGTCATTTTTAAAAATTACATGAAGGCAAAAAATTTAGAAGTTTTATGGAGATTTTGTCTAAGCCTCCTTGAGGCTATGTGGTTGGAACATGCTTGCTTTAGAAGCTCTTTAGATAGCCATTTTATGGATGCTAGCCTACTTGTTGGCCCCATTTCATAAAAATAGGTTGCATATTATAATGTTTGTATCAACAACCCTTGGAACCCTTATAAAAACTTAGTGAAACTAAAAAGGAAAAAAGTCGACTATAAATTACAAGTGGGCTAAGATGAACAAGCTCCTAAAGCACACCTTCAAAGTCTTGAATAATGTAAACTTTGGAATTAAAAACCCTAATTTTATGTTCAAATGGTATATCTATTATACTTGGGCTCCACATTAATAACGACAATCATTTTATTTTTATTTTCTTGTGTTTTCATATGGTTTTCAACAATTCGTCATTATTTATGTCAATGTCAAATTTAATTTGAATTAATATAAATAGCATGAACATGAAAAGCACATGTTAATTTGCCTTTTTATATCCATGTTGGTGGATAGGGAAAAGGAATGAAATAATTAATAGGAAAGGAATAAGGTTATCAAGCTTGAAAATGAAGTAATTGTTTTTAAAATTGTTTTTAGAATTGCTTACGAACAACCATATGAAGGATCATGCAAAATTAATTATCAAGAGGGGTGAAAGCACAATATGGTAAGCCCCTTTGGAGTGTCACATTGTGCTACTTTCCAAGGATGCGCATATTTGAGTGTATCCCACCTCAAACTTTTGAAAGATTATTTTTGCATATTATGTTAAAATATAACCTAGGCAAGAGATTTTTTTAAAAAATTATTTCACTTCATTTTATAAAGTGGGAGATCGAAGTATATTTGTGGAAATGAATGTAATGGACCTATGTAGTTAAAAACACAAATATACTCCAAAAAACATTTAAATGATTTTTAGTCTTTACGAAAGTTGAAAGTATATTTAACAAACTAATTTATAAATTTTCATCTCAAAAAATGAATTTTTTTAGCAAAGATGTGATAAATGTGTGGTAATTTGAAATTTTGACATGAAATCACATCCACATAGAAAATGACAAGCAAAGCTAGATGGGCCATTTTTTTTTATTTCATTAAAATTAATTATTTTAATGACTAATGAAGCCCTAATTCAGTGCAATCAAAACAAGATTATGGCCTTATTATATCAATGTATATTATAAGTATACTCAAGGATCTTTCAATATAAATAATGAAATTTATTTATTTTAAATAATATCACATAACTAGTTTTGTAGAAATAATTGTTGTAAGGCCCAAAAACCAAAATTGATACCCAAAATTAAATGTACCATGCTTTTGAAACAATTATAATGTATGTACTATAATACTAGACCCAAAAGTGCCCCAAAAGGGGTCACTGTAATGTGCTTTCACCTAGATATGACCTTACAAAAGATTATGCAAAGTCTCCTATATACCAATTCCTCAAAATTTCTTGTCATTGACATTATATTAAGATGCAAAAAAAAAATTGATTTTATGCTATGACCAATATGATTATGGGTGTTGGTTCACCAAAAACTTAAAGATTCGCAATGGATTCCCAACATCTTCCCCACATTCCCAATGTGTTCAATTCAATATGAGCAAGTTTCTTTAAACTTAAATTTATAAAATTTCTTGAATAAAATTTCAAATGTTTTCATGTGCATTGTTTTATCCATTAGTTTTAAATGTTACAAGTTGTAAAATAATCCACATTTTAAAGCAAGTGTGTGTCAACTATGTCACTTGCAATTGTTTTTTATTTTGTATTTTTTTCATTTTATAATTTGATGTGTTCATCATTGTTGCAAGGAGGGCAATCAACAAACATCAATGAAAATTCATTCTATAAACATGATCTCTATTGGGCTTATAATGTATGTGAGAGATTCAATTTTGCATATAGTTAATAACTAGTTATGTAATCCTTTATCAAGATATTCTTAAATTTTGTTAAAGTCATAATAAGTTCGCAGCTAATAAAGTTTTACTTCTTAGATTTTAACCTATGTGATAGTATGTATGGAGGTTTTTGAAAGATTAATAAAATAAAATTTCATCAAAAGTGAAAAATCACAATGTGAAGTTTAAAACAACAACTCTTCATTTGCATCAATTACCTTAAGATGTTTTCATTCATTACCTATCTTCAATAGAGTAATGAAATGACATGTAGAATACCAAATTTATTTTCCTTCATATTTCATCAAAAAATTTCAAATATTTGTATTTGATTTAACTTGTAGTTTACAAAAGCTAAAACTTGTATTTCTTATTTTAGCTCCTTCCTCCAAGAGAGCAATGTTTGCTCTACTTCCAAATTACTGAAAACTCTACTTAAATTGAAAGTGAAGGTGGCAAAAAAAAACATTATATCACTTGGGTGGTACTAGAAAATGTCTCACCATGCAAATTCCAATTCACAAATATTTGTAACATAATTTTGAAAAGCAAAAATAATTTGAGCTATTTATATCCACTTAAGTTCACACATCAAACTTAAGTTGTCATTTCCAATGCTTTGTTTTGCTCCTGTAGTTTCTGAAACAATGTCTATATAATATTAATGTACAAATATACAAAGGGTCTTGTATAGGCTTGTGTGTAGGTGTGAAGAAAAATTGTTATGGCCAATGTAATTATTGGATGCAATGGTCTGATTTCTTTTCCTTCTTAGTTATTTTGAGTGAATGAACAATTAAATGTGTAATAGGGTTTGGTAGGTTTGTGCGAACTTCAGAGAACCAATGAAAATGGTAAAAAAGGATCACAATTTTCAATGTTTAGCAGAATAGGGTGATTTTTATAAAAAAAATTCAAAACAATGAGATTGATGATTTGGTACGTGCTACAACAAAAGGTGTCCTTGTATGCCAAGTGATTTCACTAAATTTTAAGTGAATTCACTAGTTTTAGTAAACAAGGACTAGTTGGAAAGTAGTAAATACATTGGTCTAATGAAAAGGGACTAATGAACTACACCCACATTTTGTAGAACCGGTGCTCTAAATTTGTTTTCTTAATTACCTTAAGTGAATTAACAGTTCAATGTGTAATAGTTATTTACAAACAAGGTTCTTGTGCATTACTTGTGCACTTTGTTTCTTGAAGAAGATCTGTGCCAATAGATTGACATCCAGCCACATCTATTCCTCACCCTCTTGTTGCATGCATTCCTGGTTTTGGTGTAGGTGTGTTGTCCCCTCTATATGCAGTTGAAAATTGTTGCATTCAACCCAAGTTGGCTCCACAGAGATTTGCCTACTAGCCTGTAACTTGAAGTTTGGAAAGGATTTTCCAATTTGGCTTTTAACCCTGAAAGGTCCAGCCTCAAGCTGCTGACGATGTCAAAAAAATTGCCATAAGGATCTTCTCTGAGTTTTTAGTGTAATTGGAGGGCAATGTTACCCAACATATCTTTTCCTCCGCTGTTTTGGAAGGCATTTCAGAAAACAGAATATGCACATCTTGATATATACCTGAGAGTATGGTGTTAGTGCAGTCTTCAAGTTTGATAATCTGTTAATCTTTCAGGTCATGCTTGCTTGTAAGTTCCATAGCAAAAAAATTCTTGGACCACAACCCGACATGGACCCCAGTTTTGGATCAGGCCCTGAGGGTTCCTAGAGTGCCATTCTATTCACATCCATACTCTCCACACCCACTCTTGATGTCCTTCTTGTTGGTTCCACAACACGCCCAAGTTCATCATCACTACTGGCAACCTCAACCCAGCTCCAACTTCTTTCGTACATGATAACTAGTTGACTGTAATTGTGAGGGAAGAGATTGAGTCATTAACAATTTGTAGCCCATCAATTACATCCCCAGAGTGAGAAGTATGTCAAAGGATTCAGAAAATTGGATCATACAATTGTATCCTTGTACCTACATTTTGATTGTGCCCCTGCACATGTCCATGTATTGTTTCTTCTTTTTGCTGCATACTGTACACAAAGCATGGCACAGTGCATCAAAAATTGGATCACTATTGCAAGCATAAAGTGGTTAGCAAATGTTTGTACTGAGCAAATTGTTGTCAACTCATGCTCAACTGCTCATTATATAGGGATTTGAACAGTCTGTGTGACGTTCGTGACAATCAAAACTCAACTTCAAAGCTCTGGTGGAATCTGTCAAGATGACTTAGTAAGTGTGTTGAGTTCATGTTCCAGAATTATGTCAATCTTAGCTCCTTTCATCTCTTCTGTTGTTGCAAAATTTGGTTTTGTTCCCTTATATGTGACCTAATTCAAAGGGACTATTCTGCAGGGAAAAGTTCAATGTATTTTTTCAGAGAAAAGAAATTTGCAATGTGTTTGCTAAACAAGGATCTAGATCAATTTTTACTCTACAGACTCATTTCAGTGTTGGGGAAAAAAAATTCCATCTAATAGTACTCGGCATGGCATGACAATGTACATGATATTCGACAGTACTTCAAGCTTGATTAAAGCACTCCAAGGTATTTTTCTTTGTATTTGAAAGCACCTTCCGGCATGGAAATTTTTTTCATCAGTCAAAGGGAAAGATGTTTTCTTTCCTTCAGCTGATCACATGCAGACCTTCCACCACTTGAATAAAAAGGCTTCTGAGCTTTATGCTGGAGAAGGTCTACTCCCATGGGCACCTCCGCTAATTTTGGGGTCTCGGTAGTTTAGGAGTCTACATCCTTGGGCGCCCTCGAGGCTACACCCTCTGAGCATATTCTCCTACACATAATTTTCAATCTAGGGAATGGAATTGTCTCCATACAAGTTCTCCAAATTCTCTCCTGTGACCAAAAGTAGGAGCCGATGATGCTCTATTCCAATTACTTTCTGATGGTCTACTAAACCTCCAAAATGCAAGCTTCCATTTTGGTTTCTCATGTCTGATTTGGAGCTAGGCCAAGAAGGGACTATGTGACCCAGCACCCATCAGTGCACCATCTACTGGAAACCTGTTATGACCAGTGTTGGTCAGTTCTGCCCTTTGTAACCGGCGGGCCAAGGTCTTTCCATCCCACACAGGTTATCACATAAGTGGATGATGAAGTTGTTTGAAACCCACATTGTTTAACCAATGCACCTGATTATGTACCACTTTCCTTTGTTCCTTTTTTAATGATACCCACATGTTATGCATAAGGGTTGATTTTGAAATATCCAACTTAATAATCCAATGTCAAGGTAAGTTTTTTAAGGAAAAACTTATCCCCCAAAAAAAAAAATCTTCATTCCCTGTGCACTTCTCACAAATTGCCAACTCCAGGTAGCTAAAAGAAACAGAGCTAAAATTGCATAAATTTCAAGTTTAAAAGGTAGCTAAAAGAAACGGAGCTAAAATTGGAGAATGCAGCCAAAATTTGAAGAGTGACACTTGAAAGGTTTTAATGTTTAAAGATTCAAGAACCTACAGAGATGAAACATGAAAGAATATAGGTTGGTTTTTGGTTTTTATCAAAGCAATACTTGAATAAGGCTAGTCCTCTTGCCAGTTTTTTCACTGAAAACTATTTTGTTGACAATTTGTCAAAGACAAAACAAAGATACAACTTGAAAAAAGTTATATGAACTTGATAAATAAGGAACTCAACAATGAACAAAATTTAAATAATTTTATTACATGGACGATGTATGTTGTAAGTTAAACATGAAGTGGATTAAAAATACAGGGGTCACAACTTGTATTAGCAAGATTGAGGGGGGTACTTTCTAAACCTTTTATTTATATTATTTAATGAAACCTTTAAAAGTTCATCAATTTTAAAATAATTTTCACCAATTAAATCTTCTATAAACTTTTATTATATAAACTTTTAAAATTTCCCTTAATCACTTTTTTTTTTTAATTGCAAATGGTTTTTTTAGAAGTTTTCAATGATTTTTGAGAAACTTTCACTAATTACATTTTTTTTAGATTATAAACATATTCTTCAAAGATCTTTCTTTTAAAAAATTTAAAATTTTATATCACTTAATGTCCATAACAAAATTACACATGACAATCATTGGCCTTAATCTTGATACCTGGGGTGGTCATAAGGTTGACCACCAGGTTTAATTTTCAACCAACTAGAGATTAAACATATATAATAAGTTGAGGTAATAGGTAATGAAATTGGTAAGTGGAAACTCAACCCAAAAGCTTCTTGCAGTCAAAGAGGTCATTTATCACCAAACATCTTCATGCGTTAAAAAACTTGTGACAATTTTAAAGTTTGAAGGTGCTGATGCCTTTAAAGTTAAGAACATTAACATGCACATGTTTTTCAAAATTTTAAAAACACTCCTTTTTTAGTCTCTAAAAGGCCTTGGGACTAGATCCTCTTGAAATAAGAATTGGGTGAAATTGGTCTAGTTAAAAATCAATGAATTGGGCTAGTTTTCTAAATTTGAAAAACAAAACTCTCCAAGAATTGGGATGATTCTTTAAAAATATTTTAAGAACCAAAACCAGTGGTTCTCAGGAAAAAAAAAAGAATTGCACAAGATTAGTTTGTACCCTGGTACCAGAGCAGGTGCTCGTTCGCCAACTAAAATTATTGCAATGCTTCTTCCTCTACAATCAAATTTTACTTGAAAGCAATTTAAGCTCCATATCCACTTGACTGATCACTTTTAAGTATGTGTAACAAATGAAGCTACCCTAACATATTATTGTTCAGCCCTGCCCCCACAGGGACATGGACTATCACATTGGATCCAACTTTTGGAAGTTTTACCTTATTAGAACCGATTAGGTAAACCAGTTTCTTTGGTGAAAGTGTTTAAACTGTTTATACTGGAACGGATTTTTTTGGTGTCCAGAGTGTGGACAGAGTACGTAGATGTATAGCATATTATCTATTGGCAGGGCCAGTGTGTTGGTGATGCCTTGTTTCTAACCATAATGACTCCCACTTGGTCATCATGAAGGCCATTCATTTGAAATATCAAAAACTCCAAGAAAAAAACACTGGTTCACCTGTTCTGATTTTGCTTTTTGGTGGAAGGTGAAGTTGTGCAGGCATAGAAACCTGAAAGACACGTAAACGAACTGATTTATATATACATGTCAATAGTGTAAGTGTAAAACGTTCAGATGTGTAAAATAGACTGACCGGTGATTGAACATTTAAGCGCTCATGGCAGGGCGGATCCAAGGGGAGGGCTCCATTGTTTCTGGTGTCCAAACAAAACTTGAACCTCTCCTCTTGGTGCATCTGAGACACTAACAATTGTCGAAAACTGATTAAAAATGAGAAAGTTATGGCCCCCCAAAATAAAGTGGGTCAAGAACTCAAAAAAAATTTCATTGAACACTATAATGGCCAGTTCCTGAACACTCCAAAAATTATTTTTTTGTTGCTCTGTAGCTACTAAAGTTCAAAAATTATTTGTAAAACTTCAGGTGGCGCTCCTATAGCACTTTAAATCGTTTAAAATGAATAAGAAATAAGAAAGTTACGAGGTTTGAAAATAAAAGAGGTCAAAATGAAAAAAATAGAAAAAAATGCATTTTGCAATTTTTAAAAAACATATTTTCTTTACTGCTCTTATTTGGCTGGTCCTTTGGCTTTGCATTTCAAAGATGATTTGTAAAGCTTGAGAAGGTGCTCCTATAACATTTTAAATCACTCAAAATGGAGAAGAATTGAGAAAGATCTGCCAAAGTGTTCGGTCATAGGCAGACAATCAGTGATGGACCAGTTTACCCTTAGTGTGAATGATTTACACTTTCGGAAGATTTACACATCATGTATATGACTATGGACACTTACATGCACAACACTGCTCTATACCTATCCACTTGAATAATCACCTTTTAAGCATGTGTAACAAATGAAGCTGCCCTAATGTATGCTTTCCGCAATGCCACAATGACTCCCACTTAGTAATCATGAAGGCCATTCATTTGAAAGTGAAATTGTGCATAGACTGATTTCAGCTTGAGTGTGTGAAGTGGTGGTTGCTTTGTCGTCGTGATACCTTGTCCTGTTGATGTTTCTCTGACCTCAAAGCTCTTAAATTAACATTTTGTTTTCTTGTTTCATTCTCATGACAAATATGGGACAATTCCTGGTACTTATGGTGCATTCACACTTGATGTTAAATCAATGTTAAATGTAAATCTAGGTGACATCCTAGGTGGCACTCAATGTTAAATAGGGGATAGTTTAATGTTAAGTGAATGTTAATTTAACATAAACTTTTCATGATAAGTAAGTTTAAGTCTTAAATGACTAGAGTCCCTAACACCAAGTGTGAACACACCTTTATATTTTGAGGTACATCGGTCATGGGACCATAAACTAGAAGGAAGTTAACCACAGGGACTTGAAACTATAGTTACATTGTTTTTATGTGCAAGGTAAGCCCAAGGGTGTGGGCATTCCTAGAATAAGGGGCCTAAGATGAGGAAACCCTAGGCCTTACATTTTTGGATTGACCTTCACCCTAGGACTTGGCCCATAAGAAAGCAAGAGGTTATCATGATTCATGAACCTTAGTAGACAAAGGTAGATCATGAGGTGTTTGATTCTTCCCCTACTTCTTATGAGTGAGAGGGATCTTATGCCTACTCATAGGCAAAAGATATCCCTCCCACTCTTGACGAGTATGTGTAATATTTCTCCTCTTTGCCAAGTGGAAATATATTCCAAAATATAAGGTGCTCTTCAAATATACCTGGAAATTTCTCCAAGAACTCTACTAATGAATTAATTGTATATTCTGGAGTGATTGGAGCAAATTGTCCATGCTTATTTCAGACTAGGGACTGGTGATTCATACTAGTTAGATCAGGGGTGCACTCACAACTTTTTAAATTTTTTTAATGGAGCCATATTGATTGGCCCATCGGCAAATTTTTTGGAACATTTGGGCATAATAGAAGCACCTCCTTGGACCCCCCAGTTGCAGAATAGAAACAAATGTGCATGCCTGGATTATAGTTCATATACAGGGGAGTTGAACTTTGGGCAAACCAAATGGGATAAAACCCAGGTGTTATTGGGAACATCTTGGGGAATGCATCTGGGAACATTTTGGGAACTTGATGGGAACATGACGGGAACACATTGGAAACAAGGGGAAAAAACCCAAAAATCCTTGTCAACCCCCTCCACACCCCCTCCCCCCCTCTTCAAAAAGAAAAAAATTGGATCATTCATGATTGCATGCTGAGCCTTCCCATTGGCTGCATGAAATTTCTCTTTCCAAAACTGCTCATCACCAGTTTTGGCCCTGGCTAATGGCAGGGGCAGAATTTTGGGGACATAGTGGGATATTGCTGCACAGGATTTAGTCCAAGCATCACCAATAAATAAATCAGAATAGTGAAAAGAATGTGTTAATATCAACATATAATAAAGGACTTTTCATCATTCAAACATGGTAATTATTATTAGATTTTTTTGGGCTATGAGAATTTCCCTCCCAACCCCATTCCCACGTATGGTACAGACCTTTGAAGAACATTTGTTTCAAAACACCAAACTATAAGGAGAATGAAAATTCACATGAAAATGGCATCCTTAAGGCTTCATCCCTTGGACCATACCAACCTTTCCATTGCAAATTTGAATAATTTTGCTAATTTTTGGGGGAAAAAATTCACCAAATTTTCAATATTGAAAAATTGAAAATGCTCTAAGTTCAGAACCTCAACCCATCCCCCAAAAAAACCAAAAAAACCAAAAAAAAGGGGAGGGGCTGTTTAAGAAGGAGTGTTGGACTGGTAGGTATCAACTTTTGAACATACCCAACTGGTACTGGGAGGGGTTGTTCTTTTTGTTCCCCATGCCTGGTATTACTTTAAAAAAAACTTTCAGACTAATGTAGTCCTGACTCCTGACTCCTGGTAATGGCTCAAAGGCTGATTTTTGCCTGGTATAATGCAGACATAAACCATAAACCTAGTATTGGTACTGCAATAAGGCAAGAATATGCCTAGTATTATCTCCAAGTCCCATACCAGGCTGCTGGTATCGTTGTAAGGTTGGTATTGCTTCAGGTCATATCTGATTGGTATGTTCTTCAATATTAGTAATACCCTAGTACCTTGGCCAATCCAACACTAATTTCAAAAATGTTGAAATTTTCAGAAATCATTTTCTTCCAAATGATAAAATATTGTGAAGGAAAAATGGAGCATATTTAGGAATATTCCATTTGTTGAAACGATTTTTCAAAATTAATTAATTATTTATTTACCCAGACATGTGTTGAAATGACCACTTGGTACTATGGTACTCATCCCACTCTTGTATACTTGAGTTATAGTTTATATACATGTCCAACACTGGTTCTCGCCAACATTGGACATGTATATAAACTATAACTCAAGTATACAAGAGTGGGATGAGTACCATAGTACCAAGTGGTCATGACTGGTTCATGACTTTTTCCGAAGAATCTCTGGGTTTGGTTTTAAAAGATAAATTAGAATGATTCTGGTTTGGGTTATTCAATAAATAAATAAAATCTGATTCTGATTCTGCGTCCAGTTCTTCCAAAAGATCAACTCTGGTTTTCACCCCTCTTTGTTCAAAATCACATTGGCCTTGGGATGCAAGCACCTTAGTGGTAGCCTAAAAGAGGCAGATACCATAGCCTAGGGTCAGATTTGTCATTGTAAAAATGAAAAAATTAATTAATTAATTTAAAAAGTCATTTCGCATTTGCATAATGAAATCATTTAATTTTTTCCATTCATGAAAACCTTGAATTTTTTTGAAATAATTTGTCATATGTCAGATATACATATAAAAATATTGGATGTATGGTCAGATGCTGCACATCCATGGTTATTAATTAGTCCAAGCTTTTCTAGTGTAGGGATGTTTCATCCGTTCCCCCATTAAGCACACATAGTTCAAGTTATCCATTGATCAGACAGAGCAAACACCTTTCACAATGTTATGCATTTAGAGAACCAAGAATGACAACAAAATAATCGCCAAGACAATCAATTTCATTCATAAGAAAGACAAGGGTGTCAAGTGAATTGCTTGCAAATTGTGGTTGCTTATACAAATGTTTATATTCCATGTTCACAAATTTCAGCATTAAAGAAATGAAATAATCAACATATTGTCACCTCCATGTGAACATTTTAGAATTTTTCATTTTATGATTTTCAGAATTATTTAAGGACGAAACTGACCCTAGGCTAGGATATTTTATTTAGCTTGGGTTAGCTTATTCCCCAGCAACTAATTGGCATCAAATTGAATGCAAGCTCTGGCCACACATAGTTAGGAGTCAAAGACTTAGACCAACTTGCAAAGCCAAAATGTGACAATTTTTTTAGCTTTATTGTTGCTTATACAAATGTTTATATTCCATATTCACATTAGTTTTGGCTTTTGCAAGTGTTGCATTAGATTGCTTATGTTCAAACTAGTGGAGCCGTTTTTTGGGGTGAGGTGTTTAAGTTGGGGAAGGGAGGTTTAAGTTTTTGGTTTGAAAAGTTTAGAGGTTTGCAAAGCAATTGGATTTTGAAACATTTTGAGGTGAAGCTTTGTGATGTTTTATTTTAAAACGGTTTTGCAAATACCTTCATAATTTTTCAAGTTTCTTTCAAGGTTACGCTTGTGCTAGTGCAAGTGCTCACAGTGGTGCAGTTGCTTGTGTTGATGTTGTTGTTCCATGTGTGGTTATCTTTGCTCATGTTTGACAATGTTGTAACTATTACCAAAAAAAACCTTTCTTCTAATGTCAGGTTGGTTCTCTAGCATGTACCATTGATAGTCAAGTTGTGAGCATCAAGAGTTGTGAAATTTGGTTTGGAAGCTACTTAATGAAGCCAAGGCAATCATGAACAACCAAATGTTGTTGGATTGTTAACATCTTGGTTCAATCAACCAAGTGATATTTGATAGCACAATCCTCAACATGTCAAATGAGAAGTCCATTGGGTACTCTTTTTTGTTAAACATTCGCAATGAGTTCCATCAACACTCATCCCATTTGATAATGTACTTTTTTAACAATCAACATACATATCAACTCTTTTTACATGGCATTGAAAAAAACATATCCATTATACATATGGAATTGGGGTGCATTGGCCATGAGTGCATAAGTTGCCAATTTTTCATACACAATATTGTTCTTGTTCATACACTTCACAACCAATGAACTTACACCTGGTGAAAAGTATTAAAGATACATGATCCACAACACCAAACATAGTGAAATTAATAACATTCTATTGGTCCATGAACACAATTATGATGTTCCAATGGTACCACAAAGGTGCAAACATTGTTTTAAGCATCAAGTTCATATTGCATTTCCTCCTCACATAATTCAACATGTTCATCTAGTACGGATTACTGGTTCAAACAATACAATTGTTCATTGCCAAGTTGCATAGATTGGATGATGGTGCCGAACAAGTATCGATTGTTGGTTCAAATGATACAATTGTTTCTAGCCAAATTTCATAGATTGGACAATGGTGCCCAACAACATAAGAAATTTTAGACTATTGCACAAGATGTAATCATGGATGATGCAAGCTTTTCCCATGGTCATCAATGTTTTTTTAATAGTACATGAACATTGACCTTAACATATTAGGCAACCAACATATTGCAATGTTCTTTGGCCAATCCATTAAGCAAGATTACTATATCAACTTTCCAATCAACAAAAAACTAAACACACTACAACCACAACCACGAAATAATAAGCCAAGTTTTTCACCAATACATATTTGTTGATATGGAAGTAGATGTATACATACTAGCCAGTAACAAAAACATGGCAATGCCTCTTGCAATTTAGCATTCAACCCCTATCAAATGGAAAGCCCAATGATAAGCCATCAACCTTTGATCATTTGCAAAACCATCCTCCTTTTTAGCCCAATTTGGCTTCCATGCTTGTAACTCTAGTGGCATCTCTAGTACAAACAACCAATCCTTTGACCCTTCCTTCCCCACCCAAAGATCCCATGTACAAGGTGCATGTTTGACATGGGTCTTCATCAACTTGGCCACCGAGACTAAACATTCATGGAATAGGACCTTACAAGAACACAAGTCTTGAAAAATCACCTAGATTTCTTGGTTGTCATGCCCTAGAAACATGACAAATCTAATGTGTTCATGATCTCACCCATTGTGGCCCATCACATGATCATTATGATTATGCCACTTGCCATTTTGATTCGTGAACACAAAGTCAATGCCATTCAAGTAGGCATTTGTTGCTTAATATATGACATCAACAAGGTCGCATTGGAAGAAAGCAAACCCATCTTTGGGTAGTACCACAAGGACCGTCACATCCCAAAATTTTGAGACTTGCCCAACTTTAGAACAAAATAGGACTCATTTAAGGAAAACTTTTCATTTCAAATTTTATATGAAATGATTATCCAAACCACGTAAAATTTTGAAATATCAATTGGATTTATAAAAACTTTAATTTTAATATTCCAAATGAATGGTCCAAAAAAAAATTCAAGAAAGCAAGACTCGGGGTTCTTTTATTTAGAAACACAAAAAATAACATTTTCTAAGAGGGCTTCAAATAATCCTTTTTTAATTGTCTAATAAATAGTGGATTGACACAACCATAATTTTTTGAGCAAGTTTTGAAGGTCAAAACTAGGAGGATTTGAAGGGCCATTACATTCATGTTTACAAATATGTAATAGTTTTCGTTTTTTTTTTGTTTCAATCAAAAATTTGAGACATACCTTAGTGACTATGGTTGATAAATCAAAAAAAAAAATTACAATGGTGCAACTTAACACTTAATAATAAAGGGTCAAAAAAAATTTAAACACATGTCAAGAATATTTTAGGAACACAATTTTTTTACCTATGTAACCTTTGTAGGTGCTTACAATTTTTCCGTAGTACATAGGTGAGGAACACAAAGCTCATGTGGTGCACAAGTAAATAATAAAAACCTCAATTTAAAAAGATTAAATTTCTTTAATTGAATTACATTGGGTCCACCTTTCCTTAAATTTTGGTGAAGTGGTTGTTTTGATCATCTTCTTGGTGTCTATGGACCATGCATGCATTAAACCATTCATGTAATTTGCACATTGGACTATCTACAAAAACTACAATGAATCATGGTGGATTAAATACACTTTTTATCATTCAATTTTAGGCCAATGATGAAATGGCCACTTCCACTATGGGTAGTCGAATGCAAACTACTAACATAAACCAAATCATTGTCCCCCTTTCAAAAATGGATTTAAAAATAGTGATGGTGACAAGTTTCACTATCATTCAACTTCCCACTATGCAACCATTGGTTCCATACAATGTGGACAAAGTGTTTGACATGGACATGGGCACAAAAATCATTTAACAAATTAGCAAATTAAGTTTGAAATCAATCTAGAGGGGTGGAAAAGGCCATAATGTTTTGCTTAACACAACAAATTGTGGAATAACTCACATTTGCCACTACCAACACACCTAGAATAAGTTGTGTTCATCTCCATGCCCATTTAAAGGATTAAATGAAAGAATTGCATCTTGGATTTCAAGTCGGGTGCCTATCATGGTTACAATTAGAATCATTGGATGTGGATACAAATACCCATCTGTCAAGTCATTATTACACCACGGATTGTTTAGATCTTTTGTTGCTTTGCATCGAAAGTTCAGTCAACTAGCTTGCGATGGCAAACATGTAGCAACTAAATGGTTTATAACATACACATAATATAATGTGGTTGACATTTGTTCCAAAAACATTGAATTTGTTTTTGATAACATAATTGAAAACTTGTCAAATCAATGTCTAGCAAATACATTATCATGTAAAACAATTGATCATCACATTAATATTCATTTTGAAAAAAAAACTTTTATCATATAAAAAAAATTAACATTCATCAAATGATTTATCTTGAATTTTTCCATGTTCAAATCAAAAAATAATACAATTTAAATTAACAATTACAAATAAAACGTTTTCATTTCATATATTTAATATATTAATTTACAAAAATAAAAATTCTAATACATTTCATATTTTTTTATGCATGGATTCATGTTTAGAAGGAAAAAATAGTATGTTAAACTTTTACATCAAGCGATGTGTCAAATAATGGAAACTTAAACAAAATTTTAAAGTCTAATTTAGGTCATAGAAAATTAAGATATATAAGAACATTTCTTGATTATTTGAGTCATTTTCAAAAGATCTTTTCACAGTGATTAAACAATTTGAACCTCCAAATTGTTTTGTGACATTTGTCACATCTATAAAAAAATTACCTTAAAATATTGTAAAAACCTTAAAACATTTACATATTCAACATGTGGGTAAGAATGTGAAAACAAAAAAAAATGATTTTTTGAACATTAGGGACCTTGTTTGAAATTATCCTATTGAAGGTATACATTATCACACACATAATGAATAATTTTCAAAAAGATATTAAAAATTCTAATAATCTATTTGGTCAAATACAAGATTTTTTTTTGTAACAAAGTTTCAATTAGGAGGTTTAATTCATGATGAAGGATTATTATGGTCAAAATATCCTCCTTGATTTGAAGTTTTTTCAAATGAAAAAATTGATAATTTTATTGACAAATATTTAACAATTGGTCAAACAAATTTCACAATGCACAAATACATTGGCACAAATGAGCATGCCAAAAAATATGATGACCAATTTGTAAATTTCAATATCCCAAACCACTAATGAAATATACAAAAATGTTATTGCCTTTGAATGAAGAACATGGTACATCAAATCCATGTGAAAAAACAATTCAAACTTGTTCATGTGGGATTAGGTTTTTAATTTCACTTAATGAATTTCTTGAGATTTGAAAATAAATGAAAACACTTATTTGTTTGCATCATGATTCACATTATGCAAGCCAATAGTGTTTTTGAAATGTAAATAAAATGATATACAAATAGATGTATTCAACATATATGGAGGACCTTTATGGGAAACGGATTCAAATGCACAATTTATTTTAGATTCACATGTTGCAAGTTATTGCACTTTTTATCACCAAAAGTAGATAAATTTGTGACACGAGAAATCTAATTTCTACTAGACAAATGTAAATGTGAAAAATATTAAAACATCTGAATGAATTAATAAACTAGCTAATGCATTTCTAAATGCACAAGAATTATTGATTCAATAAATAGTGAACATATCCTTATCTATTCCATTTTATTATTCAACAAGATCATTTCAATTTATAAACACATTTAAAGAACATCATAAAACTTTTGTCTTATTATCAAAAATTCTACATAATTTATCTCCAACTTCAATAGAAATCCATGGTAAATCATTAATTGAAAAATACAAAAATTGACATCAAACATTAAAAATCATATGTTGAGTAGAATTTGTTGCAAATTATGATACGTGAACACATAAAAAATAAAATTGCAACAAAATTATTCATTGGGTCTCATTTAATCTTCACAAAGATCCAAATAATCATTATAGAGAATTGTTACTCTTGTTTAAACCTTTTTTGGTTTAGAAACTAATCCAAAAGGTGGACTTATTTTGTGGAAAGATGCTTATACAAATCAAACATATGATATTGAAAAATATATAATTTTTTTTGTATATAACTTTAATCTTTTGAATGAATATACTAATGAATGAGATAGTTTACAATCACAAGTACAACAATATAGTAAAATGCATGAAATACACAAATGGGAAAACATTAATTTGGACGAAATAATTTTGTTGCAACCAATCCCCAAAAAATGAATTATTGAAATTTACATGAAAGAAATTGAACCTTATGATTTAATGTATGAACATGTATCAAAAGCAAAAAAAAATCATCAAACAAATGAAACATTAATTTGCAATTGTTATCAACAAGCACATGAATGGCTACCATATGAAGAATTTTCAATAGACATGAGAAAATCAAATGACAACAAAAATTTACAATATATGATAGTATTTACAAAAAACTCAAGCATCCATCAATGCCATTACATTTGTTTTAGTGAGGGGTGTATGCAAAAGGGAAACTGCCACATTAATTTCCATCATACAAAACATGTTAACATATTATATAAAATATAGGCCAAATACTGACCCTTTAAAACCTAAAATCATGAAATTAATATACACAAAAAAAAGTTACATCAATGGTATAACTATACATTTTGCACTTTATATTTTTTTAAACAAAAGCTTCAACGAACTAAAAGCATTAAATGATGAAAAATATGACACTTTATATTAAACCTTTATGATCAACCACAACTATTAGTTATAAATGAAATATTTTTAGTTGGTAATAGAATGTTATCATTTGTTAATCATAGATTATAATACTAACACATAATCAATTCACGGGTGGTCTTGATGTTACAATAATATGAGATTGTTACCAAGCTCCTCTAGTTCGAGATTCTTGGATTTTCAAATCACAAACTAATGGATTAAGTAGTTTAGATACAAATTTTCTAGCATGAAAATGTTCAACATTATGAATTAAAACAAGTTATGCAACAAAATGATGTAAATTTCATCAACATTTTTAAATAAGTTTCAAATTGTTTCACAAACTTGCAAAGACATAAATTTCATTAATAAAGTTTGTTTAAAACCACTTCCTATGGACAATATTTGTATATATTGCATTCAAATTACTTAATTCCATTCCTCAATTTACCTTACCATAAATTGACTACACAATTCAAAATACAACATATTGATTTACATCTTCCTTCTTGAATCCCTTTAAATGGGTAAGGGCCCATGTGTCTATGACACCTTGTTGATTAAGGTCCAAACCTTTGAGCTTTTCCTCTCTTTACTTTAGGCCTGGTCAAACGCCATACGCATGGTACAAGATTTTTTTGTTGTTTTTTGGCACCAACTGGCCATGCATCATGTCACATGTGGAAGTGAATAGTAGATACAACTGCATGTAGACACTGGACCATTCTCCAGGAATTTCAATGGTCAACCCTAAAAGAAAATTTATTAAAAAAATAATTAAAAATTAAAAATTAAATTACGTATATATTTAACACTTTTAAATTTTTCATCAAAATAATACAATAAATCTAAAATATTATCCAAAAGGGTCAGTCTGTTTAGTGGGCCCGCTATGATGCAGTTCCAGGTTAGGGCAATTCTGAACTGGAACATTGGTTAACACCCTGTAAGTGGGCCCAAAGTGCGTGTGCACCGTGAACCGGTACCCACCATGCACCATCCACTGGATATCCCGTTATTACTCAGTTGTGGATGAACCTCAACTGAGTTAACATTTGGTTTCATCTTGGTAACTAATTCTGTAGGAAATAGATCTCATATATAGGCAGATAGGTAGGAAAATAGACAACTTCTAGGTAAGTAGATGGTTTATACGTAGCTAAAGGGCTGTTTTTATTACCTACCTACTAACAACCTGCTTGTGAGTTGTTAGCAGGTAGGTAGGGGGAAAAAAAGTGAGTTAACCACCATGGTTAGCTAGGGAACTGGAACCCAACAGAAAACTGTTCCCTAATTACTTATCATTCATTCATCCTTCATGGTGGGCTGGTGGATACTGGTTCAAGGGTTCTGTTATTCTGAAATATTTTAGACACTACTGAAACTGAGGGTTCTTTATAATTCCAAATAACTGCACAACACTGGCTGAGACTGCCTAATTCATGCCGGTGCTAAGATTAGGTTGGAGGTTAGTTGTTGAGAGAAAATGACCACATGAGAGCTGAACTCTCGTTAGGTTTAGGCTTTGAATACACTGGTTAGGGTTTAAGGTTTCCATGAGGTTATGGAAGAGGTAATTGACACCTTTTTCTTTTTTGTAATGTGTTGTGAAGTGAGTTTTGGGATTTAAAGAAAAATTAGTTGAAGAATGAAGATGATGGTGATTGCCACTCCTAAAGAGAGCAGGACATCTATTGAACAATGTGAAGGATGGAAGGTCACTGAAGGTTATGCATCTACAAGTTTGCATCTTCACAATTACTAGATTAAGTGACAATTGTTGTATTATTGTGAGATTTGTTGGCTTTTGTTTCAAAATATGAAATCAAGTTCATTGGCAATGATTGGCTTTAGTTTTGAGGCTAGATTTTTATTATCTAGTATGTTTTAAGCACTAAATGGCCTTGATGAGATTAGGGCAAAATGGCAAGGGTGGTTATGGTTCTAAAAGGGTATTTAAGGTCCTTGTACTAGTTGTGTTCCTATGATCTTGATGTTGTTGATGATTTTATGTTCTTTGAATTGATCTTATTTTACTTTGAATGTATGTCCAAAAGTTGCTACCCATTCAACACCCATCAAGAGTGTTGAAAGGAGCAAATTTTTCAACTAATCTAATGAGCACATCGCATGGAATCACTTTGGAGGTCATCCATCACTCATAACATGACCATGGGGTCAAGAGCTAATCACCATAGTCCCAACTCTAACCCCACCTCTCATCACTTCACCATGGTTGTTGGGAGGAGGAGGAAGCAGCAGCAATTGCAAACTGTGTAAGCTGCTGCCTGAGAATGTGGGGACACCTCCAAAAAAAACACACAGTGTGCAGTTGGATTCGCCTGTCTATATTGATTTGTTAAGTTATTGGGTTCTGTTGTGTTTGAAGGAAACACCGTTGGCATGGTCCCTGGATGATGATGATGATGAATTCAGGCTGCACCAAAGATACCTGTTTCAACCCATTATAGAGCTCTTTGCATTTTATGCATCATGTCTGTTTTTTTTACTGTAATGTGACAAGTGCAGAAAATCTCAATCATGTTCCCCTAAAATACAAAAAAGAATAATATTGCTAGAAAACACTAAAAAGTACTACAATCCTCAGTGTTTATTTACTATTTGTTTTTCAAACGTTTTTTAAGTCAGAGGAAAGAAGAGCATCCCAAGGTAGATTTAGCATTTATTGTATGAAAAAAGAACTATTAAAAGTTTTCTCCTATCACTTTTTGTGGGTAGTCCAAACATGATGACATTTCTTCAAAAACCAAAATTTCCCTAGTTTATTAATCGAGTACTTTTTTTATTGATAAAAAAGTGAAGAAATGTAACAGAATATACCAGCTTTTTTTCTTTAATTTTTAAGTTTTAATTTTTACCCTCAATGATGCAAAAATTTGTCACAAAAGAACACACTGCCTACATTGGGCCAAACTCTTTTTCTTTAGAGGTCCCTACCTGGCAGAGATGAGATGAGAAGAGAGATCCCAGCCAGGCTGTGGGACATTTGTTTTATTAGCCCTTTATTGGGTACCCATGGCCTCAGCACGAATGTGGGTAGTTAAAGCACCCCAGTAAGGGCATCTCAGATTCTTGGAGCTCCCCATTAGGGCCCAATGTTGTACTTAGCAACCAATGGGGGCCCCAAATTCGTCCATTGATGGTCCCCACTGCATGGCAGCAGCATCCAATTCTATAGGTTCACCAACTAGAGTATAGCATACAGGTAAGAGCATTGGACCCTCCACCCCACCCCCCATCCAATCCATTAATTTATTTTCCACTCAAGAGTCAAGGAGTATTGGCCCGTGTTGAGCGGGTATCAGAATCCCCCACAACACTCTTCCAGGTTTTTCAGGCCAGTTCTCAGCCTGAAAATCAGAGGAGGATATCACCTTTTGTGAGAACCGTGTGGCTGAAAGAACTGCCAAGTGATGGGTCACTGGTATAGCCCATTCTGGGACCTCAAAAGGATTTAATTTTGTTTTCCATGATACTCAGTGGGTAGCCATCAGGTATCACTGGGAAAAGAAAGAAAGAAGGCATCTCAAAAAAGTATCACCTGCTTCTTTTTCAAAGTGCCTGCTCTTTGCGGAGGAAAGATTATGAGCTGTATGTAAGGTGCGCTCAAACTACACTACAAAAATTGTACGGGTCTTTAGGACTTGGTGAGAGACTACCAAAGGTACTTGAGAGGTGATTAAAAAGGTCCTGTTGACAATGGTGTTTACTTGTAGGAGGTGGACTGACACGCCTTTTTCTGCTTGCCATCTTGTGTTTCAGTTTCATCAAAGCTCCTTTTGTGTCCGTTCCTTTAGTTCGTAGTTACTTGCGCACCTCACATCACACTTAGTTAGTCCCCAAGTCCCAACCACTCAAGATGGACTTAGACTTACTATTTAGACTTGCTAAACCTTGCTCTCAAGTCTTAGTCTAACTGGAGCCAGCCAAGGCTCGACTCCCAGATCTGGCCCACATGGCCTTAAAGCCAAATTAGCCTCATGTTGATTTGGGGGCCTTCTAGGACCCAACTCCCAGAGTTGGTCCAAATCACTTAAGTCAAAATGACTTGAGTCGTCTTGGGGCCAACCCTCTTTTGGCGGCCTTGAAGCTTTAAAGGGACAACTTCTAATCGTCTTAGGCACTTTAGCGAGCTCACCCCCTTGGGCAACCCAAGACAACACTTGATCATCCATGGAGGGCTTTAAGGGGATAATGCCTTGCATTATAGTTTCGAAGACAACGTCTAATCATCTTTCTGGCCGGCAAAAGCCTGAACTCTCACCTTAGCCCATCCAAACCTCAAGGTCCAAACATATCACAATTCCTAGAAGAGTCAAACCTTGCGGAGCCATTTTTGGCCTAACTCTCATACCGCCTTAGTGCCTCACTAAGGTGGTCCCAATATGAAGCCCGTATCCACTTAAGACATCTTTTAAGTGAAAGGGCATGTGATTCACCCCCACCTTCGGGAGGTCTATGTTCTTGTAAACACAAATAACATGTTGCCCTTGTCATAGCAAGTCCACCCCTTTTGCCACCCTTTTACCTCAAGCCTTTAAGAAAGTAATTAGTTCTTGACTTAAGTATAGTTTGTATCCCAAACTCTTTCTATTAGATGCAAGAGGATTTTTAAACAATTTTCTTATATGTTTTTGTGTCAATCCCCTAAGCCACATTACACCCCTCTTAGGCTCACTCTCTCACCAAGTGACATTCCCCCTTTGTGGGCACCCTCAAAACATTTGAAGGTTAAATTTCATGCCTAGGCATGTTCATTTGGTGACCCTGGGCAACCACACCAAGGTATGACTATAAAACGCACCAATAACTAGAATCAACTTGGGCTTAGACAAGTCGGGTTCCCTTTGCCTTAGAAGGACATGGTTCTCAATTCCATGCACTAGAAACCTCACCCCCACAAGCTTATTATCAGTTTGAGGACATTCCATTTAATGCACGCACATCACTACCATAATCTCACCTAATTAAGCCCTTAGAATTTTTTCTTTCGAATTCAACTCATTAAGTCCATTTTCATTGGTTGTCATCACCTCAACTCAACCCTCACCTACTTCTTCCATGGTCCACCCCATTTTGTACACCTTGACTTCAAATCAACTACCATCTTGCCTCAGCTTCAATTAGATATACGTCCATTCTTCTAGGTTTTATCTCAACCTCAACTTTTTGGAGGTTGATGTCCTCATCAACATTATACTAATGTATTGGACTTGTATTTATGTGCTTTCCTATTCCCCATTTCGTGGCCACGCTCCGATTCAAACTTTTCAACCATTTTTAGCAAGTGGTCTAAATGAGTGGGCTTCACCCACTATGATTTTTTCAAGTGACATCCTTTCCATTTGACTAAGTATTACTTGCCAATTCACCTAATCTACCTTACAATTAAAATATGTTTCACTTCCCTAACAAACTTGTGCTCAATCAGGTTGAATTTTGGGTGATAGGCTTGTTTCCGATCCTTCTTTTTATTATCCTCATGAAGTAGCTTCAACTTAGACACATGGAAGGTCATGTGGGCTACCAACGTTGTTGGTAGTTATAAAGTGTACACATCGGGATAGGGTTTATGAATGATCTTATAAAGACCCACATACTTTGGGACAAACCTATTCGCCAAAGTTTCAAGCATCTTAAAGTCTCTTATATTTAATCACATTAAGTCTGCCACCTTGAATTCAATGTGCCTTTGCAACTTGTTAGTTTGTTTTTCATAACTAACCCATGCCTTTTGTAAGAGTTTGATGGCTCATGTTTTCCTCTCTTCACATTTTTTTGCCATCTCTTCAGCCTCCTTGCCGCTTTCATGGCACATGCCTCTTGTTATAAGAATGGCTAAATCCATGGGTTGTTTCATTTTAACTCCTAGGGCCAACTCAAAGGGACTCATTTTTATGGTCAATTATTTTATGGAGTTATAGCAAAACTCCGCCATACCTAGATGGTCACCCCAATCCTTATGATCACTAGTGATATAATTACGGAAATATTGATTCAATATCTTGTTCACTCTTTTAGTTCGTCCATTGATTTGTGGATGGATAATGGTACTAAATTTTAACTTGGTCTTCATCAATAGTGTCCAAAATTTCGACGTGAATTTCACATCCTCGTCACTTACTATGACCTTCGGCATACCATTATGCTAGACCCACATGTTGAAAAATAGTTTTATCGTCCTTGTTGTCGTGGCTTTTGTTTGGGTCAACACAAACTTAGCCAATTTTGAAAACTTGTCTACCACCACAAAGATGGCATTCATCCCCTCCCATTTTAGGAGACATGTCATAAAATCCATTGAGATGTTCTCAAATGAACCTAAAGGAATTGGGAAGGGTCTATACAACCTAAAAAAATTTCTTATGTATTGACTGGTTACTTTGGCATTTCACACATGTGCAGGCATAGTGTTTTACATCTTCCTTCATTTTAGGCTAGTAAAAAGTTTTCCCAAACAACTCGTTTGTTGTCTTTTCACCATGGTGTCCCGCCATGGGCGCATCATGCATTTCTTGCTTAACTTTTTTCATGAACAATTTTCCCTCTAACACATAGACTCATGATTGTTTCCATCTTAGCATTCCATCTAAAAGGGTGATCCTTCTCACTTTTTTTTTAGTGCAAATCATTGAAATAACTTTGTGCCAAGTGATCTTCCACATACGCCTCTTGTATCTTTGTCTCTAGATCATTCTCTGACAAATTACATGGCTCGAAGAATTTGAGTACTTCCCCAAGGCATCTCCCCTTGGTATTCCTCTTTGCGACTTAACACATTTAGCACCACATTCTCTTTGTTACACTTATGGATCAACTCGATGTCCATAAGTGCCAAAGTATCTTGCCAATATAGTTGCTTCACCATGGCCTTTGGTCGAATCTCAAAATATCTCAAAGAAATATTATTATTAAAAAATTTGGTTTTATGAAAGCCTAGGTAATGTTGCCATGCCTTTAAACAACTCACTACCACAAACAACTCCTTTTCATGAGTTAGCCATTTCAATTACCCCCCCTCCCCTCACCTGCTTGTTACTTTCAAAGGTGATTGGGTGTCCTTCCTACATTTAAACCCTGCCTATCACAAACCCACTCACATATGTATGAACTTTGAATGGTTTTGTAGAATTTGGGAATCATAACACCAATTCTGATAATAACTTCCTTTTCAAAAGGTCGAACAACCTTTGTTGTTTACCCTTCCACTCAAACGATCCCTCTTTCTTTAGGAGGTTGGTGAACGGTTTTACCAAGGCCAAGAAGTCCTTTATGAACTTCCTATAGAAATTGGTTAATCCTATGAATGACTTAATCCCTTTGGCAGAAACCGGGTTTTGCCATTCCCTAATTGATTCGATTTTCTTTGGGTCAGGCCTCACCCCTTCCCAGAACAACACATGTCCCAAAAAGTTCATTTTCGGACTTGCAAACTTGTTTTTTACCCAATTGGCGTATAATTTTTCTCTTTAAACTTTTGCAACACAAACTTTAAATGTGTCACATGTGCTTTTGCAAACTTAATACACCAAGATGTCATTTATGTAAATGATCACAAATTCATTTAACTTCTTATGAAAGATCGAGTTCATCAAAGTTGTGAAAATGGATGGGGTGCTACATAGCCCAAATGACATAAGCCAAAAACTCATATGAATCATATCTTTTCTTCATGGTCATCTTTTCCACATTTGTGTATTCAACGCAAATCTGAAATAGCCTAACTTCAACTTGATGTGGGTGAAATAAGAAGCCCCATTTAAACAATCAAAAAGATCATGAATTCAAGGCAAAGGGTAATTGTTTTTAATGGTGATTTTGTTCAAGGTGTGGTAATCTATGCACATGCATAATTTTCCATCCTTTTTGTCCACAAATAAAATGGGCAAACCATAAGGTGATTTACTTGGCCTAATGTATCCCCATTCCATTAAGTCCTTTATTTGAGCATTGAACTCATGTAGTTCTTTTTTAATAAGTTGGTAAGGCAACTTAAAAGGTGGTGTTGACCTAAACACCACCTCAATTTTATAGTCCACATTGCAAAAAGGAGGTAGATGTTTAGGAAACTCATCCGCTAGGACGTCCAAAAATTTATTAATTGCATTGGAAATGCAAATAGGCCAAGACTTAACCCCTTTAGCTTTAAACTTGGCATTAAATTCATCCATAGGAATAAAAATTGAAAATTAAAATTCTTGTGAAAAGACCAAATGATTACTCACCTTAATTAAATTAGCCTAGTATTCAACTTTTGATTTAACAAATCTATTTGCTAGCCCAATAATGATTCTTAACTTATAGCCTCCTTTCAAAACATTTGCATGGTAAACATCTAAAAAGGTGTTCCTTAAAATGGCCTCAATGCCATCAAAGGTGTAGACCATGACATTCTTCATAAACTTCGCATTGCCACATTCCAAAACAACCCCCAACATTAGCTTGCTTACTAGTGTTGCAGCTCCTTGTGTTAATTGGACCCTAATTGGTTTGGCCACCTTTGTAGTTGCCCACCCAAGTTGCATTACTGCACTTGGGCTTACAAACAAGTGCGAGGCTCTTGAATTTCAAAGACATAACACCCCTATTAACCCAATTTTTTAGTATGTATATAATAACTGGTTAAACCAATTGGTAACTAGTGAAGCAATATAACTTAAGGCTATTTTAATTTTTGGTTCATGGGTTTTAGGTTAACCGGTCTATTATAAAAATTGGTAACCAATATGTTATAGTAACCAATTGATTAACAAAACAAGTTGATTTGAACTTGTGACTAGTAACTTGTTATTTTGATTTTAAAGTTTTACTAGTTAATGATTATTTAAGTTGAGACAACATTATGAATTGGTGTAACTAGGAGGACTTAGACCTAGATCTAGATAATTTTCTTTTTTTTCAATAACTTTTGAATAGTTTTTTATTTTTAAAAAAGTTTTTACTTTAATTTTCTTATGATGCTTTTCCTTTGTGTTTTTGGAATGCAAGCTTTAGAAATGTTGTTCTTGATGAATAAGGAAGAGACTACAATGCTTCTTGTGTTTTCATATTCAAATTTGAAGAAAACTATTGATAATTTCAATAAATTAAACTTTGAATGTAAGAGTATTTGAAACTAAAGGGACAGAAAAAAACCCTTAACATTTGGCAACCATAGAGTGTTCATAGAACGAAAGTGGGAACAAAAGAATGTTTACACTATCTAGTTTTTAGTAATTGTTTTGTTCTGATATTTTAGGTTTGGATTTGTATTAAGTTTTAGTAATTTTCTAAATCTTGTGTGTGCATACTTTTTGTTTTTCTTTACAAACCAGTAATTAAGAATTTTTGGATTTTCATGTTGATCCCTGATTTTTTCTTAGCAACCCATTGACCCAAAAAAAATTTAAATTAGTGATTTTTGTGTGAAGTGAAGAATAATCACAAGGGGCCTTAAAAGGCGATTAGAATCAAAGCATTATAACAACCTATTTGTGAGGTGGTTCAACCACAAGAACAACCACATTTTCAAGCCAAAGGAATACAACCGGTTGAAGCTCCTAGTAATGAGCCTCAACAACCTGTTATAGCAAATGTACCTTTTCATCAAATACTCACTAAATAGGAGGAAAGAAAGGAACCACAAGTACCTTCAATTGGTTGATTTTTGACACCCTAGTAGTCATCCCAACAACGAAGGTCAAATGCACAACTAGATAGACAAAACACCAAACCTGTTCAACATACTAATGAGGTAACCTTTACAAGACAAAGATGGTAGTTTACGGCATTCAATTACTACATTCCCAAAACAACTATGCTTTCTCAATCAACATATGTTGTTGGTTATTATACATTTGAACTAGTTCTTAGTTTGAATCCAACCACAATAGATTCCGAATTAGAACGCACCCAACTTTTAACCTGATTGGAGCAACTACATAACTTGGAGCAAAGACCTTCACATATATCTACTTCTCAAAAGCCTATAGAACTAGTAGAAGCAGTCACAGGCCCCTGTTGTTATTCAACAAACACAACCTATCACTCAAGGTGTGTAGTTAAGTGTACCTATCATGGGAACTGTTGAACAACCATTTGTTCAACGAAGTATACTGGTTACAACCACCCAACCCACTATTGAAATTGCATTAACCTATGCATATTGTCAATAGGTTGGACATGAGTTCAATAATTGTCCCTTTGTGGATGATAAATTGAAGACATTAATGAGAAAAGAACTTAGAACTTCTCTATAGCCTATAGTACTAAGCACACTAGTGACACATGTTGGTGTACATGTACAACAAACTCAAACACAACCAAGTTTGGTTACCAACCCAATATCGGTTAGTCAACATTTAGGTTGGCCACAACTTGTTACACCACTGATAGCAAGGCAACCTAAAATAATATTATACATGATGTGGTATAATACAATTCCATCATTTTTACTTATGGATCTTAACATGTACTCAATGTACGATTTGGGAATCAAAGGACTTGATCCATTGATTTTTAGGAGAAAGAAAGGATGTGCAGCCAATGTTATTCAACTAGAATTAATGCCATTTATTGAGCAATTGATGCAGAACTAGTATCCTATCAAAATTCCAATTTCTAGACTAGAACAACTAGTTTTAATTGCAAGAGGTTTACTTATTCCAGAAACATTGGCAACAATTCTACCCATTAATATACATGTTACCATTGCACTATTTGTCTATGGTAATGGTGTTCCTATCCAATAGCCCAAAAAGGATAATTTATAAACATAACCAAGTGGAGAACCGTTTGGAGGTTTGCTTAATGGAGGATCACCTAATTGAGACACACCTAGAGGACCACAACCTGATCCACATGTTGGATTATATGGATGGCAAGCACCTAATCCAAGGATATTCATGCCACCATGGTATGTTGAAACCAATTATAGTTCGATCCGAACTAATTAATAAATTGCCATATCAAAAGCTTCAATATCCCACATATGTGAAGGTGACTGATCTTGATGCTCACATGTAAACTTTCAAGAAGGTAATCAAAGCCAATGGTGAGACTGTGGAAGCGAAATATATCATCAACCTGTTTGGTTTCACTTTACAAAACAACATCTCAAAGTGGGGTGAAAACGTCATACAAGATCATCCTAATTGCACATTTGATGAATTGGAATAAGCGTTTTGCAAGCACCTCCAAATTGTGAAGAATGACAAAGAAGTCTATATGTAGTTGAGGAATTTCCAATAACAAGTTGGCAAATGAGTAGAAGTCTATTACAAACATTTGCTTAAACTAGTTAATTATTTACAAGGGAAAGCTACTAATGTTTTCCTTACTACTATTTTCAGAACATGTTTACAACCATACCTTATATTAGTGACAATAGGTATGACAAGAAATACCTTGATCAAGCATAAGGAAGTTGCGATGATTATGAAGAAAGTGAACCAATCATAGCAAATTACAATGCTTTGATAATTCAACCAAATTCCAAACCAATTGCACAACCCATAGTCATTTATACCACTACTAGGCAACAATTAACCTATTGAAATTGTGGTAAAATAGGTCATGCAAAAGAAACCTGTTGTAACAGGAAGAAAAAAAGACCAAAAATTCCTATTGTACCCACTAAAGTTGCTAAATGTCGCAACCCCACTTTGAGGGAAGTGTGAAGTTGCCACTCACACTCCCGAAAATGGGACTTGGGAGTCCCCTGGGACTCCTGAAAACTCAGAGTGCGATTTCAGGGGTCAAAACACCTCGCATTGAGGTGTTTTATATCGTTGAAAAGGTCTTGAAGTGTAGATGTCCAAAATGGACTCACATGAGCCATTTGGACATCTATAGCACAAGTTATGGTCGAAAGAAGGGCCGGGAATCAAACTGGCAGTTTGACTCCCAACCACTAAAAGTCAAAAATTGACCCGATCCCGGTGCGTGTAGGTGGAGTGCGACACAACTTGGAAAGCTCTTGAGGAGGGCTACAACTTTGGTTTAGACCTCGTCCCGATCCAAGCTCGGGGCGAGAAGTTATGAACGCCCAAAGTCCTGAGAGTCCAAACCGAGATAGTTTTGGGACTCCACTTTGGGAGTCCCGGGAAAAAAAACCATTTGGATGCAAGTGCGACCAAATTGCCATTAAATTAGAGCTGCAGAGAATACTATATGGGGGAAGGTGGTGGCTTCCCTCGAGTCCGGGCCATGGTCAGTCAAGTGAGTCCAAGGTTGCCCGTGGTTTGTCTCAACACTTAAAGTGTGCAGAATGAATTCTAACCAACTTGTTGGTTGGATGTGGATGCAGGACCGAATAACTAAGTAGCTTGTCCCTCTTCCTAGTCTAATCCCGGAGCTTTCAGCATGCCCCTCTCACCCCCTTTAGTGTTGGAAGCTTGGAGCGTGCCCCTAGTCCCCCACCTTTTCGCAACTCGAGTGATTTAGCCCCAACTTGGGCTAACTGGGGATTTAGGAGCGCATCACTAAATCAATTGTTGAAGTGACTACACAACCTATCAAGCCAACCAAATTGCCATTAAAATATCCTTATATTATCTATTCTAGCTCTAAACATTGTGCACCTAATTGTCCTAAAAAGATAGAAGTTCAGAACATTTTCCAAATTAAGCCAACCACTACTACCACTATAGTAGCAAAAAACCCTAAACCTAATAATGTACCAATCAATGTAATTGTTGTTGTCATGCCACATAACCAAGTACCAGAATAATAAATTCTTAGAGAATATGAACAAGTGAAGGCAAAAGCAATAGCTAATTAGCAAACAAAGTAGTAATTGCATGATTCCTTTGTTCATACTATCATGGAGTTACAAGGGAATGACTTAACGTCACAAGTATTTGTTGATTTAAATGGATCACTTCATTTGAATTGGACTGGTCTAATAAAACCAATAAGTCAATTGGTTACTAGCAAGCAACATGTTCAGTTACTTCACAAACAATATCATTAGAGAAAACTTTGGAAGAGACATTAGCATTCAAGTTCTAGAAACTAAGTATGTTATCAACTTAGGGCAACTCTTGAAGATTGTCCCAGACATCAAATGGTACATTTTCAAACTAATCAAGTATGTTCAACTGGTCCAATTTGAATTTCCATGTGCAACAATGGCTATTGATCATTAGATGATCGTGATTCAAATCCAAGTTGGTAAGAACTCTATTGATGATCTACTAATTGATCGGGGATTTAGAGTAACTATCATTACTAAAAACTTGATAATACAATTAGGTCTGTCAAAACTTAATCCAATGCCTTATAATTTACATATGGCAAATCAAACCATAGCCAAATCACTTGGTCTTATTAAGGATTTCAAGATATTTGTTCATGGAATTCCCTATATAGTTACATTCACTATCATCAACAATAATGTATTAAATTCTAATTACTCAATGTTAATGGGATGCCCATGGTTGAAAGATGTAAAAATATCCCACAATGGGGGAACTAATATTGTTACCATATAAAGAACTAGTACAATAAGAACCATACGTGTTACCAAGAAACTTGGTGTTCAAACTAAAAAACCAAAAGTCTTAGTTTGTTATGATTTCCATTTTGGAATATCTAATGAAGAAAAGGATGTGATGTTTGCCACCGAGTTCAACCTATTTTCAATAGGAACCATAGCAGTACTAACTCATACTAAACCTGTCTTAAATTAGTCTACATACCATATATTGTCATAATAGAACCGGTCCCAAAACAACTTGTTGAATTAGTAGGTGTATTAGCTGTAAAATTAAAATACCATTTGACATTGTCAAGCAACACTTACTTGAACCTTTTTTGCATCTAAAGGTTGGAGAGATGATTGTTGATGAAACACTCGTTTGAAAGCAAGTACATGACCTAAGCATAACAAGATGGATAGTTACTAAGGAAAAACAATTAACCAAAATCAATTTGGGTACCAAGGAGAATGTGCAACAGGTGACAATCAACTTTGCACTTGAATCTGTTATCACAGATCAATTGATTGAACTTCTAAAAGAGTTCAAAAATGTCATTTTCCTAGACATACAAAGACCTGAAGGGTATTCCACCAGAGATTGTTCAACACTGGATTAAATTGGATACCATAGTACCACCTACTCATCAAACGAGGGTTGAATCCCAATTATACTGTTATTGTCAAGTAAGATATATACAAGTTATTTGTTGTTGGTTTTATCAAACCGGTTGAGGAAGCAACCTAGTTGCCTCCAATAGTGGTTATTCTTAAGAATAATGGGGAGGTCAGGATCTATGTTGATTTTAGGAAACTCAATGTAGCAATAAAGAAGGAACCTTACCCGTTACCTTTCACGAATGAGATCATCAACATAGTTGTTAAGCACAAAAGTTTATACCTTTCTAGACAGGTTTTCAAGATATCATCAAATATCAATTACACTAAAAGACTAACATAAAACCTCCTTTGTGATAGACTTGGGGGCTTTTGTGTGGGTTGTGATGCCATTTGCTATCCAAGGATAGTAATCAAAGCTTTTTGTGAGTACATTGGTGTATTCATGAAGATTTTCTTGATGATTTCATGGTTTTCAATGACTTGTCAACTCACCTTAAGAAGCTAAATAAGTGTTTCCTTAAGTTAGAGAGTTTGGTATTAATTTGAATCTAGACAAGTGTGCATTCATGGTGTTTTCAAGAACCATCTTAGGTTTCATAGTGTCCAAAGAAGGCAAAGTCATGCTTCCTAAAAAGGTTTAAGCCTTAATAAACATGCCAATACCTACTACCCCCTAGGAAATCCAAGTTTTTAATGAGATGGCCCAATTTTATAGGTGCTTCATTAAAAACTTTGCTTCAATCATGTCACCTATCACTAAACTATTCAAAAAGTTTAAAGTCTTTGAGTGGACTTAAGAATGCTAAAATGCTTAGGAGGAGATTATGAACTAGTATATTCAAGCCCCTATTTCGACTAATCCAAACTGGGAGCTTGAGTTTCATGTTCATACAAATGCATCTTAATTAGTAATAGGAGCCATACTAACATAAAACCCAACTAGTAAGTTTGATCAACTGATTATATATGCCTCCAAATTGTTAAACTCAACTAAGTGGAATTATACTACTACTAAGAAGGAAGCCCTAGTTATGGTCTATGCCTTGCACAAATTTAGACATTACTTATTGGGTAACCAATTTGTATTTTATGTTGACCACATGGCCCTAGTGTACTTGGTTAATAAACCACAAATTTCTAATTGAATAGCTAGGTGGTTATTGTTATTCTTGGAATATGACTTCAAAATTATTTATAAGCTTTGTAGATCCCATTTGATGGCAGATGCATTAAGTAGATTGCCCAATCAAGCAAAACTAGTTGGTGTACTTGATTAGACCACTGATGCTCAACCTATTCACTTTACAACCAAAGTGGTTATAAAATGTTTATGATTACTAGTCAAATGGAATGATGCCAAAACTATTTACAACTTCATAGAAACAATATTTAGTTTAGAAAACTGAATCATTTATGTTACAAAACATGATACTTTACAGATTTGGACAAGACAACAAGTTTCATTATGTTTTGCAATTTGAATAGATGCCAACTATTTCATAAGAACTACATAGTGGAGTTGGTAGAAAACAATTTTCTTCAAACATCATGGTGAAAAACATCCTTGATGTCGGTTATTAATGGCCAACCATGAACAAAAATGTTCATGAATTCTATCAAACCTATGATTTGTGCCAATGATTAGGTAACTCATTAGGGTTAGTTAATCACTACTTTGCCTGAAGAACCCTTTCTAGAAATGGGGATTGGATTTTATCAGACCTATTAAATGGTGAATCATTACTCCAGCAATATTCAGTACATTATAGTTGTTATTGACTATGCTACCAAATGGGTGGAGGCCAAAGCTTTGCATACTAATATAACTATTATTAATGCAAAGTTCTTATATGACCATATTCTCACCCAATTTAATTGTCCATTTATTATTGTGATAGATCAGGTACCCATTTCATTAATGATGTTATTTGTTATGTAACCAATCATTTCATCTTGAGACATACTAATTCTACTACTTATTATCCACAAGGAAATGGACAAGCTAAGTTTATTAACAAAGTTTTTGGTACATTGTTCATGAAACTGGTGAATGAAAACTAGAATGATTAGGATGAACACGTGTCCACAACTTTATTCTTTTACAAAACTATTTTTAAGGTTGGAACCAATCACATTCCATTTCAACTTATTTATGGATTATACATGTTATTATTTACAAAGTACATGTTACCATCTAAGCTAGGGCAAATCTATGATCCAAATCCTGTTAGAATTCTAATCAGTTGCCTATCAAAACTAGAAAAATTATAGGAAAACCGATTAATAACACAAGACCTGATGGCTTTTAACCAATGGAACTAGTTGTTATGGTCTTAAAACTAGTATTAACGCACCCCTAAGCTCCTTGATAGATTCAATTGCAAGTCCAAATGTGAAAATGATAGAAGCATAAGGAGTTGGGGTGTGTTCCCTGGCTCGCAACACTCTAGGGGTAAAAGGGTGTGTTGGAGCTTCAGGATGGGGACTAAGATGAATAACAAGCGAGTCAAATATTCACATGGACCTACACAAATCAAACAACAAGTTGGTTAGTGCGTAGTTGGAGCACTTTTGGTGCATAGACGAGCCACAGGCAAACATGGACTCATAAGATTCACCATGACCCAAACTTGGGGGAAGCCATTACCTTCTCCCTTATAGTATTTTCTTTGCCTAGCCATAAGGCTTGCACTCAAATGTCATTTTGTCTTGGGACTCCCAACTTGGGAGTCCCGAAATTCTCAAAATTAGGACTCCCATGACTTTGGAGGCCCATAATTTCTTGTGCAGACCTTTGATTGAAATGAGGTCTTAAACAAAGTTGTAGCCTTTTGTCACGATCTTTCCAATGGTATGTGGCATGTCACCTACACGCAAGTAAATAAGGGCAATTCTCGACTTTTAGTGGTTGGGAGTCAAATTAGCAATTTGACTTCCGACCGTTCTTTTGGCCATAACTTATGTTTTAAGTATCCAAATGGGTCAGGTGAGCTCATTTTAGACATTTAAATTCCAGAAAATTTCCAATGATATAAAGAACTCTTCAATCCAATGAATTTTGACCCCTGAAATTGCCTTTTGAAAATTTGAAAATTTCATTTGGACTCCCACTCCCAAAGTGGCAATTCATTTGGGAGTGTGGGGGTTCATTCCCTCACATTATCCTACACTCCTGAGAACATGAAATGTGACTTTTGGGCTTCATTTTTAACCCGCACCTTTGCAAGCCCTTGTCATGGTCGCGAGCCCAAGTTAGGGTTGTGATAAATTCATTGAGACAAAATATTAATTTAGAGATTATGTTTTATGGTTTCCAAGGGTTGTTAAAGCACATTCCCCTAAGTTTTAGATATGATGGTTTGGACCATATTGGATCCAATATTGTCTACCAAACAACATAGTATTATTAGTGATTATCCATAAATTTGATCCTTACCCGATATAGATTAACACTAACAAGTTGAAACCCTATAGGTCTATAGAGGATCAAACATTTCAACTTGTTTTAGCTAAGCTTATTGATTTTTTATCAAAGTAATCAATGTAGGTGAAATATTATAACAACTTGTTAAACTAGTTCAAAAAGTTGAGGAAACCTATTTTCATAACTTGTCAAATGAAAAATCGATTGAAATAACCCATTCTAGTAATTTGTTTGTCAAAGGACCTATTTAGTTTAACATTAGAGGTTTGATAGTAAACAACCTAACTGAAAGAAGAACGAGCAATGATTTGTTTAAACCAAAATTGGTTCAAATGGGTGATAATAACATGTTAACAAGGCAATTGGTTAATAACCAACTTGTTAGCCCTAATTCCGTGTGAAGTAATGATATATCAATAAACCTAATAACAAGTGTCAACTTTTTAAGGCAAGAATGCCATAAAAGTTGCATCATTTTCCAAGCATTACCACTTTTTGCTTTATAATTACAATACAAAGAACAAACATGTCCTTTGGAATGTCTTTTCATTTTTTCATTCTAGATTTTTTTATATTCTTTGCTGTATCAAAATGAGGCAATGAGTGGCTTAAATTAGTTGAGAGAGAGAGTAAGCAAAAGGGAGGTAGAATTGAGAAGAGAAAGAGAAGAAAAAAAGGTAGAGGAAAGATAATTACAAAGAATTAGAGAGGAAGCTTTTAGAGCAACCAGAGCAATATACATTGAACCACTTGCATTAAGGCCACCTCCTGTATTTCGAAAAAGTAATGAGAGTTCTAGGGAAGGGAAAGATGTAAAACAATAAATTTTTGAAGCATTGAGGTGTGCCCACATCGTGGGAAAAGGATTTGAAAAAACATTGAGAGATTTTCAAATACAAACTGCATCGCCTACATTTACATTTGTCATTATTGGTGATTTTGAAAAGGAAGAACAAGTTGAAAGAAGATCTACAAAGAAAGAAAAACAAGCTAAGCAACTTGTTGAAGTTAAACAATTGGCAAATTTTTCATTAGTACTAGTTGAAGGAGGATTTTTTGACATAGATTTTGGTTCTCTTGACATACCTGTTGTTGTAACTACCAAGTCTCGATCCAAGTACATGATGAGGTGCAAGGGAAAAGAATAGGTAGAGGAGGGTAGTTCACCTGCTAATGTAACCTAGAAATAAGCACTTGTTGAAGCAAATGAAATTTAGAAAATGCTTTAATGGATTTGGATGGGATCCAAAGAACAATAGTGGGTAGAGTGAGCTGGTTTGGGAGGCTTGTTTGCTGTTCATTAGATAATTCCATGACTAGACTTGTTGAAGGAGTTTTTGCACACTTGGGTGTCCATAGAGGATGGATGAATTTGGGTGGTTGTTTGTGGTGAAAGAATTACCATTAACTAAACATTAATCACAAAGCAGTTTAACATCAGTGCTAAAGGAGCGATTGATGTAATAAACATGCTAGCCAAAGAACTTCAAGTGGCCTTTAAGAACAAAGTTGGACCAAATGCATTTGTTAATAAAGAGCAATGGAATGTTATCCAAATGAAAGAGGAGTATCATGCCAAGTTTATAATAATCCTACAAATTATTTATCAACGAAAAGGATAACATATTTTAACAACCATATTTCCATTACTCTCAACTTCACAAACAAGGGGAAGAAGATCAACTAGTGTTTTATTATGTTGACACAAATGTCAATAGAACTGACTCGGTGGACTGAGCACCAAAATCGAATAGCAGCAGGGTTAGTAACACTTGATAGGAAAGTAACAACATGTTACTCTAGACTTGTTATAGAGGTTTGTTTACAACATTGGTTCCCTTTGTTAGAGGAGGATATGCCTATTGATTATCCAAGACCATAACTAGTTCAGGGGAAAGAGGAGAAGAAGACTGCTACAAAGCAACTTGAAGAACCCTCTCCTAAGGTTGTGACCAAGGAAAAGTTCATAAGTGAATGATGATTGGTGCACTCGGCCAACATATCGCAACAACTAGTTCAATAGTCATAATGGGTGAAGGTACAAATTGAACTGTTAACACCCAAGGACCAGTTGAATCCATAACCAACCAGCTCACCACCAAAAAAAAAAACCTTGCATTCGTTAACAAATTGTGGTTATGGAGGGATGTGATGAGGACATGGAAATTGATGTCATTACGCAACAAAATGACGAATCAATAAGGATAGAAAGTGACTAATTCATGGAAGATCAAAGTGAACCCAATTTTGAACAAGTACCAAATCAAGGACCTTTATGTGTTTTAGAAACTTTTGCTCCTACATAACAAGCTAGCAACCTGTTATCAATAGGTACAAAATTGGTTCAACTAGTTTAGGTTAAACCTATTGAACTAATTTAGACTAAACTTGTTTATATTTTTCTTAAGACGTTGATAACCTATGTTCAACATGAAAGCCTGAAATAGGTTACACTTTTTTTTGAGCAAACAACTTTAGTTGCCCAGACATGGTTCTAAATAGTAGACAATTTAGCTTATTTGAAAACCAAATACAATATTGTTGATAACCTATTAGAGGACACCAACAACTAGTTACATGCCCATTGCCTAAAATTGAGGAAGTGCCAATGGTCACACAACTTGATGAAGAGAGGCGGCGCCTTTAGGAATTGGCAAAAACCAACTTGGAGAAGGCGCACAAAAGGTACAAGGATTTTGCGGACAAGTCCCGACGAGAGGTGAAATTCCAAGTGGGAGACGAGGTGTGGTTGAACATCAAGAACTTCCGGTTG
>Ga0116227_10001395_pt1 | contig 53602 bp, 35 predicted proteins | sample S1TSphgellanicum_FD_89693 | JGI IMG/M metagenome (GOLD analysis project Ga0116227, IMG submission 89693) | Host-associated microbial communities from peat moss isolated from Minnesota, USA - S1T2_Fb - Sphagnum magellanicum MG | ecosystem: Host-associated > Plants > Peat moss > Unclassified... | reverse complement strand
TTCATGTGACAAGAACCTTGGAGAGTTCTTGATGTTGTGTTTTGTGTTGTGAACATTATGTTGTAGTTTCCTTTCAATAAAGATTTATGTTTGCACTTGAGTAGATCTCCTATTTGTTAACAAAATGTTGCTTTGGTGGCCTCCAATAACACCTCATGCATGACTTCAACCATACCCCAACTTGAAGTATTTGACCAATGGTTTTTTGAAATAAATTTGACCTTTAACATTTGAAACACATCACAAATTTAGCATCTCATGATTTAGTAATGGAAATCGTGCAAAATTTGTCTATTTCATACATTAATATCGTGCATTGAAATTTTGTTTGAGACACAAATTTATTGGAAGATGCGAAATTTGTGTCACATTTGTTCATTCATAAGTTTGTACTTCATCCATCAACGCATTTATTCATGTGTCAAATGTATTTTCAATGCATGATATTCGTGCATAAAATGTACAAACCTATGAATGAACGATTTTCATCACATGCTAAATTTGTGATGTAAACCTTGCAAATGTTCATAGTCCATCATGGGACGTCTATGGGTTAAAGGTGATAAATGGAATAAACTACTCATATTTTTGTTTCTACTTTAAAGGGCATCACAAACTTACAATATCATGAAATTTCAATAAAATTCGTGTGAAAATCTTAAAACAATATGTCCATGCAACATTCATGGGCTTCAAAGTGTAAAAATGGCACGAAAAATATACATATAATTTATATATATATGATATATTTTTATACTTGAGATGTTTTGATGTGAAATATATACGATTTATATTTTAACTAAATCTATGTAATTATCGTGATGTAATTTTGGATAAAACTATTTGATTTTTAAAATTAAATATGAACATTCACGTATGTTATTCAAAAGTAGTCTGTGTGTGTGTGTGCGTGTCTGTGTGTGGTCTTTTAATAAAATTATATGTGTTTTGTTTACCAATATTTTAAATTTTTACCATGATTTAACATTTTTATTTTTATTTTTGTTACAGGTTCATGTTTAAATGTTTAAAAATGAATTGTGAAAAATCAAACAATACAATGAATTAAAAATGGTAATCATAATAGTCACATCAAAAGGTTTTTGTAATATTTTTATTTTTTCAGTTTTTGTGTTGTTGTTCAAGATCATCCACAAAACAATGTAACCCTTTTTTGGCTATAGACCATATATGGATTTTAAAAAATTTAAAATCATTATTTTAAAAAACTACAAGTCCTAACCTATTGTAGGATTCTGACTTTTTTCAATGACAAATTTTGGTGTTTGTAATTTAAGAATCATCTATCGATGTTGGTGGCCAATTTTTAAGTTTGTAAAATGGTGGAAATTCACCACAAAAAAATCCAATTATATTTTTTATATTTATTTAAAAGCTTTTAATTTTTTGGATAAGGTTTATAATAATTTCAAAGATGTTTTAATTTTTTTTAAAAAAGTTTGATATTGTAATTATTTATGGATTTTAGTTTGGATTTTTTTAAAAATTATTTTTAGAAAATTATTTAGTAGGAATAACTATTTTTCTTTCAAATTTGTGATCTCAATTTTTTGGCAATTTTTTTTTTTGTGGTTATCCTTGAGTTTGCATTTTTTTTCCCCAAAAAACAATCACCAAGTTGTGCAAAATCGACACCAAAAATTAAAAAAATAATAATTTTGATTAAGGGAAGGGTTTAGTCCAACTATTTAATGCCAAAATTTCACCAAATTGTTATTTTCTACTTTTACAAAGGATCGAAGGTAAACTATACTTTTACATCATTATAAAATATAATATTAAACATATGTTGTGATGTTTTTCCAAAGTTTTTTAAGTAATAATTTATATTAATGTATGATTAATGTTGTTCAACAAATATGATCTTGAAAATTAAATGACTATATTGACTACTTAATTAAAGTTTTTTCTTGTGGTAAATTTTTGTCAATTTAAAGCAACAACATCAACAAAGGAATTTTTTGGAAAAAAATCAAAATTCATCAAATTAAAAAATATATATCATCAAATCTTTACAATAGGTCATAATAAGTTGCCATACTATTGAAGGATTTAAATGCATGGACATATATTTTACATGAGAAAAATAACATTGTCAAAGACTTAATGAAAGCATTTTTGGATTCACATGGCATTGAATCACATTTACAAAAATTGTATGCCAACTTAAACGAAAACGAATTTGTAATTTTTAAAATTCATAACATTTTATTTTAGGTTAATTTTTCTAACTTTTTAAATTGACTTATATATATATATATATTCTAAATACATTATTACATAAGCTTCAAGACAATGTTTTCATCTATAACATTTGAATAAATTTTGACAAAGAAAATTTTATGTTAAATTTTGAAATTTCTAAATATTTCGTGTTGATATAATAAAGTTAAACTTTTGTCTTCATGTTACTGTTGTATCAAAATATTTTGATAGTTAAAACCTTGGTGCACTTCCATGATGTCTTGGGTTCAAACTTCGATGGATGTGTGCATTAATATATACATGTAATATATACATTGATCTCATCATGTACAAATGTAATAACATGTGCCTATGGTGGTGGTGAATGCTACCAAACCTTTTTTTTGTTAACAAAACCCAAATAAAATAAAATAATTTTATTTTTCAAATACAACTTGTGACTTTTGGAGGAGAAGAAAAAGAAAAAGAAATGATGATGTCACATTATCCACATCATATTAATTTGAGATCTCATAATATCCTTGTCAAAATTTCAAAATTAAAATTTAGTTGATGCAATATTATAATATTCAAGGCTTTTTAAAAAAGTCACTAAAAATATACTAATCAATTAAATCTCTCTTTTCTCAAAGCAATTCAATTACATATTAATCAATTAATGAATTTGATCAGTTGCAAAACCCACAATTCTTTTTTGTGAAAAAAAAATTAAAAAATCAAACAAAATGAAAAATGCCTCCAAAAGATTTAACCTTAACAAGTACCCAAAATCATTGAATTTTTTTTATAAAAGTCTCACCACGAGCACAACAAGTACACAAGTCTTAACTGGCAGCTTCCAACTTCTGTCTGGGTTGTAAAATGATAGAAAACCATCAAACAGGACTCTTCTGATGAGAACGTTGCATTCTCTGGATGGGAAGAGAAAGAAAGAGATCCATGGTGCTTACTTCGATGTTTAGGATCGATAGTTTCCACCATAGCTGAGAACATTTGACCTCCAAGGACTCATTGCTCTTTCTCCCTCTCTTGTTCAAAGGCCTTCTCATTAAAAAAAAAGAGAAAAAAAGTATATGAGAAGGGCCTGAGTACAGCCCTTCCATGATTTGAGATCTGTGCCCAAGGCCGGTAGGCCGAGGGAACTGGAAGATCCCAGTACAGCCTGGCTGGTACCTTCCACCCCAGAAGATCCCGCTTGCTGAAAACACGTTTCTTCAGGCAGGTAAGGAAAAATCTAGGCAGTGCTTTACGAACTAGTAGTATGGCACCCAGAAAACTCATAGGGTTGAGTGAGAACGGAATTTGAGAACTACGGGAACATAGAAGCTTTTTTTCGTAGAAATTGAAGCGGGAGAATATCGGCCATGAGATTGTGACCGTTATCCGATCCGACGGTTGCAATTCTATAGAAGTACAAGGAAACATGGTGAGGGTATTGAAAAACAAGTGCGAACTTTATTTGGACGGCCGGATTTCATGATAAGTTAGCAGAGCGTAAAATCGGACGTTGGCGATTGAAGCTAGGTCGTTCGTTGCCTTTGTCGAGTTGTTTCTACTGTCTTCTTCAGTTTTTAATCTCCCTGGTCCCTCGCGTGTGTGAGGTTCTGTGGATCGGTTTCTCGATTTCGTGGCTCTCGACGTCGTAATCGGAAAATGTGAGTAGCCGATCCGTGTTGCATTTTTTATAAATTTTTTTTGGGCGTTTTTATAATGCAATTGCGACCGTTTTTGGTCAAGTTTTGGTCCTTATTTGGCATTTCTTGACGCAGAATTGGTCGATTGTCCTAGTGTAGAACTGGACTTGGATGCAGAAGTTTTGCCAGCCTCTTGTGTCGCATTCACGCACATTTTGTCGATCTGTGTTTACAGTTAAGTTTTTTGCGTTTTTTAATGTAACTGCGACCGTTTTTGGTCAAGTTTTGGTCCTTATTTGGCACTGGCTGATGGAGAATTGGTCGATTATCCTAGTGTAGAACTGGACTTGATTGCAGCATTTCTGCCAGCCTTTTTTTTTCTGTGTAATTAGAGCACAATCTTGTCGAGTTTTCGGTTTCGCATTTGGAGTGATTTTGGTGTAGATGCGGCGGCATGCTCTGTTTTGCGTTTTTTTGCCCCCGCGGGATATAATTGCGACCGTTTTTGGTCAAGTTTTTCTCCTTATTTTGGCACGTGCTGGTGCAAAATAGGTGTTGCTTGCCACAGTGTAGAACTGGACTTGGATGCAGAGTGTGTGCCAGCCTTTTTTTTCGGTGTAACTAGAGCACAATCTTGTCGAGTTTTCGGTTCCGCATTTGGAGTGATTTTGGTGTGGAAGCAGCATTTTCCGTCATTTTCCGTCTTGTTTCTGTACTGGACGTGATCATAGCAATGCGATGATGTGATGCCGTGAGCGTCTCTATTTTTTTCTTTGGTGTCGGGTCTGAGCTTGCGGTTCGAGAGAGGCGATTTCGTTGTTTTCTTGTTTTTTTTTTCCCATATTGGCTTTGCAAATTGTCTAGTCTCCTTGTGGATCGGCTCCACCAGACCTGATCGTTGCAATGCTATCGTTGTTGCTGAAATGTCCATGCTGTATTGCATTCCTGCTGTCGTTACAATCTTTTCCTGGCGTCTTTCTGGTAGAATTTTGGTATAACATTCGGCAGAAAAGTCACTGTTGTACTTCTCGTGCTAAGTGATCTGCTGTGGTAACTTCTTTTGGGTTGTCTGGTGCAGATTTGAATTAGGTCAGCGACTCAGCTGCTTTTTTTTGTAGCAATGGCAGTCATTGCTGAAGATCAACAGGCTGGTGAGCATGAGGCTGGTGGGCAGCCATCTGGAGATGTCGAGACATTTGCCTTCCAGGCGGAGATTAACCAGCTGCTTAGTCTCATTATCAACACTTTCTATAGTAACAAGGAGATCTTTCTGCGGGAGCTGATTTCCAATGCTTCTGATGTAAGGTTTCTTTTGTTCCACCACTTGACTACGTGTAATTCTGCTTCTAAACTGATCCATTGTTGTACGTTGAATGTCTTGTACCCACGAAGCAAAGAATGACCCATGGCCCCATCACTCACTTTTGCTAATCAATTTTGTGATCCAGGCATTGGACAAGATCCGTTTTGAGGGACTTACTGATAAGAGCAAGCTGGATACCCAGCCTGAGCTCTTCATCCATGTTGTCCCAGACAAGACCAATAAGTCACTCACTATCATTGACTCTGGCATTGGAATGACAAAAGCTGGTAAGATTTTTGTGTTTGTGCTGGCATATGCTATGAAAGGCAGTCATTTTCTTTCAAGATCAGCATTTCTTATTTGTCTATGTTTTCATTCTTCAGGTCTCAATCTTTGCCATCTTGCTTGAATCAGATCTGGTGAACAACCTAGGAACCATTGCTCGGTCTGGAACAAAGTCTTTCATGGAGGCTCTCTCAGCTGGAGCTGATATTAGCATGATCGGTCAGTTTGGAGTGGGATTCTACTCTGCATATCTTGTTGCGGAGAAAGTTATTGTGCACAGTCACAACAATGATGATGAGCAATATATTTGGGAGTCACAGGCAGGTGGCTCCTTCACTGTACAGAGAGACACTGGTAAGAGTGACCTCAACCTGTCTCTGTATGTGTCAGAAGTGTACACATGAACTCTGTTGCTAACTTGCTACTCTGCTGTAATTGTGACGTGTGAGATTGGAGTCTAACAGTGCTATGTTTGCAGGTGAGGAACTTGGTCGAGGTACAAAGATTGTTTTGTACCTCAAGGAAGACCAACTTGAGTACCTTGAGGAGAGGAAGTTGAAAGACCTAGTGAAGAAGCATTCTGAGTTCATCAGCTACCCAATCTCCTTGTGGACAGAAAAGACAACTGAGAAGGAGGTGTCAGATGATGAGGATGAGGAAGCTGTGAAAGAAGAGAAAGATGGAGAAGAAGGAAAGATTGAAGAGATCACTGATGAAGAGGAGAAAAAGGACAAAGCGAAAAAGACTAAGAAGGTTCACTTTGTAGAGCTTAGGCTGCAATCTAAGTTTGGGTCATGTTCAGCTGTGCATCTTCTCAATGCTTGTGTGGATAATTTGGAAGAAGACAAAATTTGCTGAATTGGACCAAAAAGGTTTAGGGTATCCCAATAGCAGGATTTGGTTTCAGGTGAAGGAGGTGTCGCATGAGTGGGCTGTCATGAACAAGCAGAAGCCCATATGGATGCGGCCACCAGACCAGATAACAAAGGAAGAGTATGCTGCTTTCTACAAGAGCTTGAACAATGACTGGGAGGAGCACTTGGCAGTCAAACACTTTTCTGTTGAAGGGCAGGTAAAGATGCTCAGCTAAGCTCTCGACAAGAATCCATAGTTGCAAGAGCCTAATTGCAAATCTCCCTAGTCTGATACTATTTCCAGACCACCAGATCACTATCTATGGTTTTGAATTTTTGAGTTTTTACCATGGCTGGAAAGTGCAGCTGGAGTTCAAGTCCGTGTTGTTTGTGCCCAAGAGAGCCCCTTTTGATATGTTTGATGGGCGCAAGAAGCTAAACAACATCAAGCTCTATGTCCGCCGTGTTTTCATAATGGACAACTGTGAGGAGCTGATCCCTGAATATCTTGGTTTTGTGAAAGGCGTTGTGGACTCTGAAGACCTCCCATTGAACATTTCCCGAGAAATGCTCCAACAAAACAAGATTTTGAAGGTATCTTTCTACAGTTTTGAAGTAAACAATGGAGATTTGCATCAGATTCTACCACAGGTAAGACTTGAACTCTGCAGAGCAGCAATTCATCTGGAATGTCACTCGTGATAATAGTTCTGGTATGGGTAGATTCTTTCTGTTAGAAATTTGTATGTTGTGTGAAAGAATTCATTTAAAGGTGTTATAACGAACAACGACACATTGTTTCTTTATTCCACTTTAGTAGTCTGTGTGTGAATGTGTGAACAATTGGGTCTTGCAAGTGATGTGAAGAAGAATAGGGACATCTCACACCCTGTGTGGAATGATGACATATTCCTGGGAATCTCTCTGATGCACTTTAGCCTGTCAGGACTATCAGATGATACAGAGGTTTGTTTGCGTGAAAGGAAGGGGATATCTTCTACAGTCAGTCTAGGAGGATGGCATGTCCTTGGGATCCACTTCAATTGAAGGATCAATGGGCAATGTGTTGGTTGCAATCTTACAGTTGATTTTAGATGCCTACAAAGATTTGAAAAGCAACGAGTGATATTCATGGCTGCACCAGCATCTTATGGGTGCTCCTAGATATTTCTCTCCTTCAGTCCATGACTAGGATGATGGCATCAATTTTCACTGGGAGGATCAGTTCTTGCTGGCTGTGATATAATTCTACTAAGTTTTGAAAATCAATGCAGTGTTTCATTGTAACTGTGGTAGATATAATACTAGCCTGGAAAAATGCTAGACTTGGACCTTTGATCTAAGAGTTTGAGGTAAGAAGTAATATGTTGATCAGAACAAGAGTGTCAAATGCATTTGCAAGTGGTTGTACACTCTTGGATGTTGACCAGATATGAGCCAGCCTGAATTATTCCCTTGTTGGGGACGATCTACTTGCTCTTGTAAGGCCTGGGACCAATTGGGAATGGTCTTGAGGGTTCTAGTGTGGCAAATTGTTGTATATGTGTATAATGATAGGGGCCATCTTACACAATGTTTGTGTAAGGTTAATGTGTGTGTGCTGCACAAATTTCTAACAGAGGGACCATTCCATGGTTGAAAGGTTATTCGGAAAAACATTGTGAAGAAGTGTTTAGAGATGTTTAATGAGATTACAGAGAACAAGGAGGAGTATACCAAGTTTTATGAGGCCTTTGGAAAGAATGTGAAGCTTGGCATTCATGAAGATTCTCAGAATCGGGCTAAACTAGCTGGTAAGATTTCAGGTTCATATTTCATGATTTCTGTAATAAAGATTTTGCTGTGGATAGTGTTGATCTTTGTGTGCTATTGCTGTTCCTTATGTTGCCAAGATTTGGTCAAGAAATCTACAGGGAACATAACATGCTGTTTGTGTTCAACCTTATTCAGAATTGTTGAGGTACCAATCTACAAAGTCTGGGGAAGACCATACTTCTCTGAAGGACTATGTGACACGGATGAAGGAGGGGCAAAAGGATATATACTATATCACTGGCGAGTCTCGCAAGGCAGTTGAGAATTCCCCATTTTTGGAGAAGCTTAAGAAGCGTGGCCTGGAAGTCCTTTTTATGGTTGACCCTATTGATGAGTATGCAGGTATGAAGGTCATCATGACAAGCTGGTGTCCCAAAGACTTCTTAATCTATGAAGTATCTGATGTAAATTCCTTCTGTAGCTGTGTGTGATAGCAGATCATGTTTGTGAGTAGGTTCTGAATACTATGGCCATGGATTTTGAGGTATTGTCATTTTGCTTATCAAGACATGCGATCAGTCAACTTCACATAACTGTTATGAATGGATTGATATATGACACACTGGCTAAACTGTTTTGGGAGAGAGGAGATAATGTTTTTATTTCCATAGTTTTTTCATATCATCTTTTTAGGTCTGTCTTCTACATGTAAATGGGGACTGCTGCTTCTGCAGTGCAACAACTGAAGGAGTATGATGGTAAAAAATTGGTGTCGTCCACAAAGGAGGTATGTCTTCTTTTCTCCCTGACCATTTGTGAGCCTGCTGAGTTGCCAGCAGATGGAGTGAAAGTCTATTCTTTTGTATCAGCATGTGCCATGTATAGTAAGTCTCAAATTAAATTATAAAGCTTGAAAGTCAGCTAAATTTGCAAACAGATTGGGAAGAAGTCAATTGTTTTATATCATCATCAACACTTCCAGGTGCAGTAAGCCAACTACTGTTTGCCAGGCAGAACAATAACTGATTGTGACATTTGGATTGGTTGTAGGGTCTAAAATTGGATGAGACGGATGATGAGAAGAAGAGAAAAGAAGAGATTAAGGCTCAATTTGAAGGGCTGTGCAAGCTGATGAAGGTATGTAATTGTCTGTTATTTTTTCTACATTTCTTGTTATATGCCCAGATGAATGTCTAAGCATTGATTTCTTTGCAGCATTTATCATGGTCTGTTTTGACATGGGTTTTCTATGAGTTACTGCTCAGATCTGGACAGTGTGTGGTAGTTGTGTGGAATGACATCCCTGATTGGTGGGTACGGTGGTATGTTGTTAACCTAAACAACCTTCAACATTTGGGCAGGACATTCTTGGAGACAAGGTTGAGAAAGTTCTAGTGTCTGACAGAATTGTTGACTCCCCTTGCTGCCTTGTCACTGGAGAGTAAGCTCTTCAGTTCTTTGATCTCATTCATTGGACATGCCATCTATGTACTGTCATCCCTTGTTCTGCCACAAACTGCCACCCCAGTGTTTTAGAATGACCTTGGTTTGAACCACTGTCAACGTAGGTATGGGTGGAGTGCTAACATGGAGCGCATAATGAAGGCTCAAGCACTCCGGGACAGCAGCACTAGCAGCTATATGAGTAGCAAGAAGACACTAGAGATCAACCCTGAGAATGCTGTTATGAGAGAGTTACAAAAACGTGCTGATGTAGACAAGTCTGACAAGACTGTGAAGGACCTGGTTCTCTTGCTATTTGAGACCGGTATGTATCAGTTGTGCTCACTTGAAACACCACACAAGACATGCAATCTGGAAATGTACGTGCTTCTTGAACTGCTTCTTACAAGGACTCTTGGTTCTGGATTCAGCTCTGTTGACATCAGGATTCAGTCTGGATGACCCCAATACTTTTGGAACTCGCATTCACCGCATGATTAAGCTTGGGCTAAGTATAGACGAGGATGGAACCGTTGGTGATGAGGATGAGGCTGACATGCCTGCCTTGGAAGAAGATGCTGATGAAGGCAGCCGTATGGAGGAGGTAGACTAAAGGTAAGATCCAAGGCCATGGAGGTTGAATCTGACTAAAAAGTTTTGCTTGAAGACACCTCCAGCAGACAGACTTCCCCATGAGAGTAAGTACTCTGAAGGAGAGCTCTTTGTCACTGGTAAGGAAACTTTTGAGTTCTAGTAGAGAGTTCTAAGAGCTCAATTTATTTTCCTTTTGAGTTTGCTTTCAGTACCTGCTTGTTCTTGAAAATCTTCTTGTGATAAATGTTTTAGTTAGCATTCCAATTTCCTTTTCTGAGTTTCCTGTTGCTTCTGGCAGTGTTCTTGTGCTTACATCAGACTGACTTCAACATTGTGTAATGCTTGACTAACATAAAATGAGATTGTGATGTCAATGGTCCATTTGCACATTTGACTGTGAGTGCCAAATCTCTTGGTGTTTTTTTCAAAATACCTGTTACATCAGACTAAGAAGAGCATGTTGAGTTTGCAACAAGAGATTCGAGTTTGAACTAAACTAAAGCTAGACCCTATCTTAAGTAGGCATAAGGTCCCTCCCACACCTAAAGAATAGGTGTAAGAACCCTCTTTTCTAGGAAGGTTATATGCAGATATACCATGCCCTAAACATTAGGAAAATCTAGGAAATATCTCAGAGTGCTTTCAGTAATGAGCTGCTTGCTTCGTTTACATGTAAAGTCAATGGCCACTACTTAGAGGAGAAGAAGATTGTGCTTCTTGTGATTCAAGTTAGCAGTACAATTAAAAGAAACAGCTGCACAAAATAGGGGCAATAATGAAATGCAAAGAGGTGGCACATTTGAAAACATAGAGGCCCACTTCCACAGTGATTTCTACGTGTAAACAAGCATGGATGTAGGTGAGTGGATGGGTAGATAAGTAAATATGTGAGTAGGTAAGTAAATTTTAACATTAAAGATAAATGTTATAAGGAACCTAGATATAAGGGAGGACTATCCAAACATGGACTTTAAAGGAAAAAATGGAAAAACATTTTGTCAACCTTAACATTCACATAACAACCTTGAAGAAATGGCATAATATATTTGGAAGGTGCCATACTAGGTTTAATTTGTTGCTCTCAGTTTGAGCAAGGGATTTCCCGTAAGAGAGTACGTAAACAAATGCCTGAAGGCAATGTCAACTATCAATGTCCTTGGATCAGTGATTTTTTTTTGACGAAAAATCGTCAATTGGCGACACAGTTTCTGAAAACCGAATATTCTGTCGCAAATTCTCTGGGAAAAAAATTTCGCCAAAAACGACAGAAAACTGGTTTTTTGTGGATGATGCGCCACATTTATGCCTACTGGCTACAGTTTTCAGAGTTTCTTGAAATAAATTCGCCAGTTAAGTCGAAATCTGCCTAGGGATGCTCGCCACCCTGGCTACATCTGGAAAAAAAGCCACTGCCTTGGATGTTATGAATGTGAAGGCACTAACACTGCTATTAGTGCCATCCACTTCAAAGCCCCTCCCTCCATTTATGGTTTAGTCCTCTTATTGTAAGTGTTTCTATTATGGTGAATGTGGTTTTATTAGTTCCCTGTCGTAGAGGGTTTTTGATGAAGGTTGAGTTACATCATGTGTGAGTGTTTCATTTTGGTAGGTGGGTGTAAACTATTGCTGGCTGGTTCTCTTTGTTTTTTAATGAAAATTGTTAGTTTTGGTTCTTTTCAACACTTGACAAAACTGACCCAGTTTTTTAGATATATATATTTTAGACACATGAAAATGGATCAAGGAATTTTTATTTTTAAAAATTTAATCAAGTCAATTCTCAAACAAGATGGTTGTCACAAATGTGATAGCTATCAATTTTCACATCCGGTTTTCAGAATCCAGATCTCAAATTTATATTCATGGAGTAGCCACCAACAATGTGAAGGAGCACCAACCAACAACACAATGGAACAACCAACAACATAATGGAGGAATGACCAGCAATACAATGTAACAGCCATGAATAACACAAAATAACACCAACCAACCAATAATGTGACAGAGCACCATACTACAATGTTAATAAACACCAAAAAAATGCAAAGAGACAAAAAAAAACAATGTAACAAGAAAAAATGATAATAAAGATTATAGAAAACTAAATCCATGAAAGGTTTATATGTTTGGGCGCCACTTTTTAACACTTCTACCTCCTCACTAAACTAACCTAAATTAAACTAAACTAACCTAATCTAACCTAAAATACTCCTTGATAACTAGATTTTGGTTCTCTCATAGCATCAACCTAATTATTTTAAAAAATTAAACAAAATAACTGGCTTTCAATAACTTGATTTCATTTGGGTGAGAATTGTTGATCTAATTCTAAAATTGATTATCACCAAATTGTGATACCTATTGGTTCTTATTGTAAGAATTGATTTGAGAACTAGGGCACCAATGAAAACCACCCAACATTAATGTAAACCGATGTTTGCTGGTTATTGCTTTTTCCATAATTGTCAAGTAAGGTTTTTTTTTATAAAAAAGTTGGGGGCCAATTAGCTTATCAATATAAAAAAATGTATGCCAATTAAGTTATCAATATTTTTAAATAATAATTGTCAGTTAAACTTAAAGATAGGTTATCAGATAACCAGTTAATAAATGTTGCTTATAAGGTTTTTCACAAAGGTCATTTTTCTTGATTTCTGTGATAAATTTATTTAGTGTTCTAGGAGTGATAACCTACCTGGATGATAACTAGTTCATTCAGATAGCTTCGGGTAGGTTAAATTTTAATATGAGTCAATCAGGTTATTAACCAATCAGCAAAAAATCAATAATTGACTGATAAGTTATAAAATAATCGGATTGATAACTGGGCCAAAACTCAATAACCATCGAACACTGGTGTAGACAGGATAAAAGGAGCCACAATTAGGGTGTTGAGCAGTTCCTTAGGACTCCTGAGTTGCTGATGTGACAGGTTAAGCCCAGTGACTGGCGAATTCCCAAAATACTGCCTCGTCCTAAGCCCCTTGTCTGGGGAGTGTCCCCACCCAGGGGCTTTAGCCTACACATGTTCATCAATCCTGTCAGAGACTTACTTCCCCGTGCTGTGATGTGTAATATCCTTAGCTACACGAGGTCGAATCACCATTAAGGCTTTGTTAATTCCCCAAAGTGGATTCATGATGCCGTAGCTTATTTCACCATCGCATCAGAAGGTAGACTAGCTCAGACAATCCAGGAGCTCCGTAATAATAAAATAATATGCTTGAATTGTTCCGTTTTGTCAACAGATGCCTCGCCCCCACAATTTAGTATTGAGGCTTGTTATTTCTTGGATTGATGATGCAGAAGCTTATTTCAGTATTGCATCAGAAAATACACTAGCTCAGAGAGTCAAGGAGCTCGGTAATAGTAAAATAATATGCCTGACTTATTCCCCTTCTCAACAGACACCCCGCCCCCCATTACAAGGTATGAAGAGTAGTAAAAGAAAATTCAGAAGCTAAACTCGAAACTTATGCACAAGATACAAAATTTTAGGAAAAAGTTGCGTTTGATGCGAAATCTGATCCCACAACATGACCAGTTTTTGCTACCTTTAAGTTTCAGTGAAGAGAGATTTGGGAGCTAGCAAGAAACCTGAAATGGGTATCACTTTATGGATATCCGACATTTGAGGGGTTTGCGGTTGAATGTGCCATCCATACTGAGGATCAGTTTAAGGACAACTCTAATATGTATGTCAATTGGTTTTGGTAGTTGGGAATTGGGATCAATGTTTTTCTTATATTGGGAATTTTTATATTTTTTATAATTTTGATCAAACTTTTTTTTTGAAAAAAACTCACCAAACTTTTGACCTCACAAAATTGCTAACAAAACTCTGCATCCAGAAGGCAATGTCAATGCAATAGTTGATGACCTCAGTCTTATGACAATTTGTGCCAAACTTGTTCCACATATTCAGGACCATATTCTGTTTTCTCGGGCAGTGTCATTAGGTGCATACAAGGGGAACCTATTTTTGTTTGCAAATGAGAACAAGCTAGCGCAAAACTCATGGCCACAATCTATATAAAACATTCTTGGGTAGAGGAGACTTGTGAACAAAACAGGGGAAGAACATAAGTAACCTCCATCCCTATATCCTATATCCACACATTCATTTGTGTGTGATTGTCAGTGATCTTAGATGATTTGAAAAGGATCTTGAGTTAATAAAGATCGGGAAGTAGAATAATGCATCTCTCTCTCTTCAGAATTGGACAAATACATGAATGTCCAGGATGTTTATGATTGAGAACATAAACTGGTAGGGTTATAAGGTGTTTTGGTTTTGAATGTCCAGGAAGGCCCGGCATATTTTTGCATCCTTCTTTGGTCCAGATGGCCTTCAGAGGTTTGTGCATAGAATGGACAAGATGGTGGAAGCCCATTTTGTTCAGTTTTGGGAAGGGAAGAATGAAATTATGGCTGTGACTACCACTTACTTTGGCAATTGATCTGTTTCTGAGTACCACAGAATGCCTTCAATTCCAATCTTTGGCACATGATATTGACACATGTATAGAAGGGGCTTTAACACCACCTATTTATTTTCCTGGAACAAAATACCACAATGGCATGCTATCCCATGATCACATTCTTCATACTCATGACACAATCATATGTCATAGGTGCAAGGTATGAGATGAACTATTCACAATTCCTGTTTTTGCTGATGAACTATGTTTGAAAGCATTTTTTAAGGCTTCTCTTGTGCCCTAGGCATGTTGGCTTGCTATGTCTTCCGATGAATTTCATAGTTGCTGAAATGCTTTGCAATATTGTGGTGGGCTTTGATCCTTTACCATGTTCAAGGGTAGGAGTTCCTTACTTGCAATATGTATATGTGTTGCAATGGTAGGATATGGAAGAAGGGAAGGTTTCTTCACGTCATGATCTTTTATCAATATTGATGATCAAGACCACATGGCCATAGATGAGGACAATATTATGTTGGTAATGTTTGTTGGTGGTGACACCATTAGTGGGACTCTTGTTGTTGTACTAAAGTACCTATTCCTAAATCCACATTGTTTACACAAGGTTATAAAAGGTAAACTCTTGGTGAAATGTTATTTTAAGAAAGGTACTCAAAGAATGAAATACATACCCCATAATGCTCCACAATTATGGGACTTGTGTTGTTTAATAATGATTTATTGCTATCTTTTTTTAATGCCAAATGATTAGTCTTGTTCAAAGGCTTATACCTGTGCCATAGATAGCAATCACAAAGGATGGGTCACCATTAAATTGGGATGACACATGAAAAATGAAGTACACATGGTTGGTGATCTAAGAGTCTTTACACCTACAACCTCCAGTAAAGGTGGTGTTTCGAAAATGTATCAAAGAATTTGAATATAAAGGATTCACAATTCCAAAAGGTTGGAAGGTAAGTTGAAGCTTCAACAAGTTAGTACTTGTTTATGTTTCAAAGTAAGGTTCAAGTTGTAAGAATGTGATGTGACAAATAACAGTATTATTTCTACTCACTAACATTTTTCATATTTTTGTAAGTTTTTTAGTGACGTAGCTCTCTAAATATGCGTACCTTTGAGATGCTTAAGTTGTCATCTTTTGTGCTAAAAATATTGGCCTTTTTTTATTATGTTTAATTTTATCATATTGTTTGCTCACATGTGTCACCAAAATATTTCCCAAATCCATAAAAGTTTGATCCATGTCGATTTAAAGGAAAAGGATCACCACCCTTCGCTTACATCCCATTTGGTGGTGGACCTCATATATGTCTTGGCAATGAATTTGCATGCCTTGAAATGGTTGTGTTCTTGCATTACTTGGTGTTCAATTATGAATGGTCAATGGTTGACCCCAATGAGAAAGTTGTTAGGCCTTCATTTCCCATCTTCCAAAAAGGGTTTCAACTCAAATTTCATAAAAAAAAATCCTTGGAATCAATTAATAAGGTTGGACAGTAGGAGACTAGTAATTAACAATGGAAAAGGTCATGTCAAATTGAATGTGAACAACCATAAGGTATGTGTGGCATTGTGCATTAGATGTAGCAAATATGTTAGTAGATGAAGGAGGTTATATTTTGTGTTTGTTTAGCCTTAAAACATTGTTTTGCATGATGTCTACAATTTTAACTTGAACTTTCCAACAACCAAGTTGCATTTTGGGTACGTGCAATTCGAACATTTGAACTTCCAAAAGATACATTACGTGAAGACATTTGTTGTTGTCACCAAGAATTTTTTGCTAGAAATTTCAAGGTGTTCAAGATGGTATTGTTAGAAAAATTCCACAAAACTGTTAATGCCAATTATATAGCCTTAAATTCATAGTTATTGAAATGTAGATTCCACATAGCTAGAGGAGCATGGAAAGTCATCGAGCTAATGAAATGCCTCACATGCCCAAATTGCAACAACACAATGTCCAAAGAAATCTCATGGTCACAACAACTAGGATGTTTCTTTTCACAAATTAATATTGCACGTAACATAGACCAAACCTCAAGACATCCCTTCTTAAGAAAAATCATTTGATGGCCAAAAAGCTTCATTTCGTGCAACATGACGTACATAATTCAACCCTTTTAACAATGATAAATTTTGAAACTATAGGCAACATGATTACAATGCAAATTTCATATAATTTGTTATCAATCCATCTAATGAAAGAGCATACATATATGAAAGGTTTGGAACTTTGAACATTTTGTGATTTAAGGTGGTGAAGGTGTTGATTTAGATTACAAATTTATGTGTCCAACCTTGCAAATTTAACCCTAAAATCTATTACATAATGGACCTAAAGTTTTCTCAACACCCATGTTAGGAGCTTGGTAACAAGGTTTCTTGTCTCATATTTTTCATTTGTTTTAAACATACAAGCTCAACTTAACATATATAACTAGTGGATAAACATTATTATCTTATGGAATGTTTTACAAATGATTTTTTAAAATCTATGCAAGTGACTAGATAAGGCTCATCCAAGTAATTATATACCTAGGTGGGATGGAGCTAGAAATACTTACAATCATTTTCTTGCATGAATCACTTGCATTCATGTTTTTCCATGTCTCAAGCATAATGGTGGAAGAATTTTTTGCAAGATGTTCATAGCCAACCAATGATAACTCAATGACTTCACACATAAGTTTACAAGTTCAACAAACTACCCCATTGACTTTGAACTATTGAACTAGCCCAAGGTTGGGTTGATAATGGATTTAAGGCCACTTTAGACAAGGGTCCAAGGAGCAAGGTCCAATGAAATTGAACATTCTTATTGGTCACGAACTTTAAATTGGTCCCAAGGCCTTTAGACAAGGTCCAAGACCAAGACAAATCAAATTTTGATTTAGCTTACATGGCATCATTTTGGAGGGAAAACCAATTGGTCCAAACCAAAAAACAAAGGTTAAAGGAAAGCTCATGGTTTGGAAAACCAAACACTAATAGAAAAACCCCATTTTTCGACTTGTCTTAGGCGACTAAAAGTGTCTTTTGCAACTATTTTTGATCAAAAATAGTCGTAAAAGACATTTTTAGTCACTCAAGACAAGTTGAAAAATTGGGTTTTTCTACTAGTGAAAGTGTAAGAAATGGTCCAAGGTTGCTCATTTTTTCAATTTTTGTTTTTTTCCACTGTTTTTTTACCCTTGTTGCTCAAATTTTGTGAAAATGGAAGAAATGCTATGAATTGGGACATTGTTGAGAAAACAAAAGCTCCCCCATTTTTTACCAATTCTAGAGTCGACACCGTTGGTTTTGTGGATCCTCACAAGATGGTTGTTAGAAGGAGTGCATTTTCAACCCTGTCAAATGCACAAAATGGAGGTGAACCGGAAGGTGGGGCAAAAAGTGGAAGGTTGAAGCATCAATTTTCACAAGTGGAAGGAGATTTGGATTTATAATAGATCCCTAAACCGGTTCCCATTCCAAAGAAGAGAACACCAAGGAAAAAGGTAGATGTGGTGAAAAAAGAAAATGAAAAAGGTGAAAAAGCTGGAACAAAATCGGTGGATGGCGAAGTACACCTCATTGCTCTATGACAAGAATAGGAGTTTGAATTTGTCCAAAAAAAACAAAATAAATTTTGTCTTCATCCTTGAATTTTTTTTCAACTTTGAAACCATAGTTATGCATCTCAACATAGTTTGATTCCAAGTATGAAATTTGTAGCAAGTAAATTTTTTTTTGCAAAACGTCAAATTTAGATTAGGCAAATTGGGCCTTTTAAAGGTCTTAGGATTTGCTTCTTGCTCTTGCCCCCCTTTGCCCCTTGTTTAATTCAGCCACTATGGGGATTGAACTCTCATTTCTTGGGGGAAGGGAGAGGAGCTAACCACCAAGTTATCATCATTTCAAATGATTTGAAATGTTTTCCATTTTTTAAATCCATGTATTGCATTTCTAGTTTTTAAATTTCAAGAATTGTTTTCATCTTGTATTTCATGGCTCTTTATTTCAATTGGTTTGTTTTTTAGGGGTGGATATATGGATGAAGCTTCACATTCAAATATTGGCTTCCATCCCTAGATTCTCAAGGACTCCAATTGCTTACAAATTGAAATTTAATGCAATTTGCAAACAATACAAAGATGACACGATTGAGAATGGAATTTCAAGTAATGATCATTACAGATGTCCCTTCTACAATGCATTGGATAGTTAGTGGCATTGAAGTGGAAATGTGATGAAAAATGTGAACACTTATGTCAATGAAACTAAAGAAATTGTAGGTAGTCCAAAATCCCAAGCAAATTTTGATAGTGCTTCAAAAGATGAAGGTAGTAAGGAGCCAATGGAGAAACCTCGCACCCCAAATGAGCTTTAAAAAAAGAAGAAAAAACAAAAGTTTAATGTGTATGAACATTTTTCAACCATGGCTAAAAATAGTACAACCATGCTACAACAATTTGTTAAAACCAATGTTTTACTCAAAAACATGGATGCCCAAATTGGACATCTCATAGATAAATTGTAAGTTACATAAGATGTGAACCTATGTGTTTCCTTTTTTTTCAAATTGGATTCAAAAAAGTTTTTTGTTAAAGCCTCATGAGTTGCCATAGCTTCTATCAACATCTTCTTGATTTTTTCTTCTTTTGCTTTCTTGTTGGGATTTTTTCCCATGGTTTTCAACACTTGATCTTCATCTTCACCTCAATGCTCCATGTATTCCATGTCCTCCATGTCATTTTTATCATCTCCGTCCACCATCCCTGGAGTTTGTAACCTCTTCATTTGATTGATTGCTTATTCAACTACCCAAAAAAATCAACTCTTTTCAAATTCCCAAATGTTGAATTTGCATCAAATTGTGCATCTCTTGGAGCCTCCAAAGCCTAGTCTATGTCAAAGCCATCCAAATTATGTTATGTAAACATCTGCAAGTTGTGACTAAGTTTGCCATGTGGCACAATGGATTGTCTATTTTCTTTAATATAATTCTAAATCTAGTTTTCAACATTCCAAAAGTTATTTCCACTAACATCTTTGTATCAAATTGTATAAAATTCCAATGTGTTTTATATCTTGGCAACCCATCTTTCTCACCTTTGAAGGGAGAATAAAGCCATGGCCACATTGGATAAATGACATTTCCCATCAACTTATAAGGTAATAATTTTTCCTTCATCGCACGACTTCCTACATCTACTTTTTGAAAAAGAATCCAATCATGAATATTTCTTACCCACCCTTAATCATAATCCTAAAAACTACACTTTGATCTACAATTCCTTGAATTTATATGGAGTAAAACCTTTTTCCAGCAATAATATGATTTTGGGTCTACCTTAGTTGCAACAATTGAAATGCGACCACCATCTATGGCACCTATAATGTATGGAATCCATGCAAGCTCTCAAAACCAAAAGTTATTTCATTGATCTTATCTTTAGTTAATTTAAGGAGCACCAATGGTTTCAAGTGCTTTGTAATTGCTGAATAGAATTCTTTCAAGTTATGATTGATGTATTTTTTGCAATGTTATAAACATCTCCACACATTTGCAAAGGATTTCAACTACCTAGTCATGCAAAAGCCATTACTATTCTAGTTTCAATATGGATGTTTTCTCTCATGTGTGTATTTTTTTCCTCAAGACTTAGACCCACAACCCTAATCCATGAACGAAACGTGTCTTAACTTAAGCTTGTAATTTGTTGCTAAAACATCTTTTTAGAAAAGTTCCCCAAAAGTTTATTTTTCATGTATTTCACCACCCTTTTATATCTCCACATGTTGCAAACTCTTGATGCCATGTCAACAAAATCCATGGAAAACAACAAATTACACTTATCATACTCCAATGTTGTCTAATAATTATTCATTACAATGCAACCACTTGTACAATCACTCAATGCATGGCCATAGTAAAAACAAGAGCCACCAATATCTTGTGCCTATGTTCATCCATTGTGTGTAGTAAAAGTAAATTTAAAAAATTAAAATAGAAAATAGAAAAAACCATGAAAGAAAGGAAGAAGAAGAAAGAAAAAACCAAAGGTTAACCCAATCCTCTCATGTGCCAATCACACATTTTTGATATTGGACCTTTAAATTGGACCCCACACTTCTAAACATGCTCATTGTACCTTAAGAAAAAGTGTTTTTTTAAATGTGAATAGGGGTCCAATTCAAGGTTCAATTTGCTTCAAATGGGTCCCTTAGTTTTTGGTCTTTAGACCTTCAAGTCTAAAGGAAATGCATAGCTAAGGTTGTGACTTGAACATTTTTAGTATTACACATACACATGACATCTACATGTGGGATGTTAGATAACCCTATTAGGACCAAGCCAAAGCTCGGGGGTGGGTCATAAATTTTGTACCAACTTGTGTGATCCAAAGGTTAGCTAAAGAGATTATTGTAAAGCTATGTTTTTATTCATCTCCACTCTTGCATTATTTGGTTGTGAATTTATGAATGAAGTGCATCAAATTTGAACTTGTGAATTCAAATCTTTAAAGGTATCATAAACCAATATATTGACATATCATTATGTAAACTTGTGTAATCAAGTATTTTGTCCTAGTGTTTTTAATGAACTTATGCCTTGATCAAAGTTGATTTCCCTAGTGTCATAATTTGAACAATTCCATTGCATCATTTGAAAAATAAATAAGCATACATCTTTTTCTTCATACTTTTGATAATGTTAGAATTACTATAATCATCTTATTTATTGCAATACAAACAAAAGGCTTATAGTTGTTGCATGTGAACAATTGCAATGCGTAGGAGTAACATTACATAAAAGATGACCACTCCAAGTGCAAACATCCAAAGTACCACCAACAAGGAGAATTATGTCGAGGTTGATTTTAGTGGGAAATATTTATGGGATAATAAATAGTCATGTTACTATTGCAACTTGACCATACATTGAGTTGAAGCTCCTACTACAACCTCACAGATGTCCTTGAAATGATTTGCATCATTCATTTGATTGTTCCACCATTTTGCCCTCCCACATTCTTGTAAAGGACTTAATCATCTCTAATTTTAAATTGATTGTTCTATTGAACACAATATAATCATGGGACTATTGGTTAATCCTTGAAGGCTAGTGGGTGCAAATGGGCTAATAAAAGCCATTGGTGCCCCCTTAGGTGATTGCTTTTTGGAGAATATTTTTAAAATATTTTCAAAAAAAATCTTCAAAAAAATATTTTAAAGTCTTTTTTTTAATTGTAATATTTTGTTAAGGCTTATGTTTAAAAAATTTCAGAAATATGTCATTTTCAAAGTTTTCCAAATCTATTTACGTGTCCTTTTATTGCTTAAAAGCGATGGCTACAAGTTTTTTTACACTACATTCGAAGGTCCAAATGTTAATGAAATAATTTCATATTTTAAACATTTATAGAATAAGATATTAGATTTGATAATGTGCATATATATAGATTTTCAAGTTAAAATTCTCTTAAAAAAATATTAGTGTAAAAAACACAAAATTAAGGAATGGTTACAACTGCTTTTGGCTCCTGGTAGCATGACTACACCTTAATAGCTTTAGTGACAAAACAAAGTCAAACAATATCACCTTGAAGTTGATTTTTAGGGCAAGATTCCAAAATAATAAGTAGTATCTAACTATTGTGACTTGACCATGCATTAAGATGCAACTACTAAAACCTCACATTTCCTTGTGCGAAGAGGTGTGCCATTTAGGTGACAATGAAGGTGGTTTATGGGTGGTGGCCAATCTTAACTATTGCACTTTAATGAAAGCGATCACCTCCAAATCTATACACTTATCAAAATGTGATTAACTAACCCCACCCCCCACACAAATACCAAACATATTGAAAAAATAAAGGCCTATGATCATAGGACTAAATGTAACACAAAAGTTTAAAACCATATATTTCGATAGCTTTCTTAGGAAGGTTTCCTAGCTTAAAAATAGGGTAAAAATGTTCCAAAACCTTAAACAAATTTGTTTCACACGCTATTTAGGTGGAAAGCTCATTTTTTATAATTGTTTGTTTTTCACCACACTACCTTTTCATTACCTTGAATAAAGGCCTTTATTCATCTCCATTTTTTGATGGTCATGCATAACTCCTAAACAAAATGTAATCTTCAAACTTTTGGTTATTTGTTGGATGTTACTACCTTCAATAAAAATGCAAAGTCAAACAAGTACATAATAAATACAAAATATTAATTTTTTGTACATTTGGTATTTGTTGTAGACATGGACATGTGAACATGAAAGCTATTTTTCTAAGATATTAGGTATTCATGTAATTGTTGCCATGCAACCATACACTTAGATGCAATTCCCACTGCAACCTCACAAATCTCCTTGGAAGGAATTGTTTTGACTCATTTGACCAATCCACCACATTACTCTCCCACATCCTCGAAATGACCTTTAATCATCTCCATTTTTGATGGCTAGGATCTCTTTTAAATGAAATGTAATTTTTAAAGTTTTGGCCAATCCTTGGATGCTACCACCTTCAATGTTAAAACAAAGTCAAACAAGTATATCACCTTAAGGTTGATTTTCACGATAACAATTTTAGGATAATAGGCAGTCATCTACTTAATACAACTTGACCATACATTGAAATGAAACTCCCACTATAACCTCATACATCTCCTTGAAATGAATTGTGTGATTCACTTGACCATTCCACCATGCTACCTTCCCACATCTTCATAACTTGGCTTTCAAACATCTTCATTTTTTATGGCTAGATTCTCTATTTAGAAAAATGCAATCTTCAAAATTTTGGCCAATCCTTGGATGCTACCTTAGTAATAGAACAAAGACAAACAACATCACCTTGAAGTTGATTTTCATGGAATTTTTTTGAGGATAATCAATACTCATGTAATTGTTGTGGCTTGACCATGCATTGAGATGCAATTCCTACACAACCTCTTACATCTCCTAGTAGGTAGAACTAGGTTTGCCATTTTGGGTGATGATGAACATGATTTTTCTACAATAGTACCTATTCATATAGCTACTACGATATGACCATATATTGAGATGCAACTCCCACTACAACCTCACACATCCCCTTGAAAGGAATCAAGTTATTCACTTCACAAATCCACCCCATTACCTTCCCACATCCTCATGAAGGCCTTCAATCATCTCCATTTTTGGGTTCAATTAAGTTTTAAACAACACACAATCATGGAACTTTTGGCCAATCCTTGGATGCTAACACCTTCATTACCACAATAATGTCAAGCAAATACATCTCCTTAAGGTTGATTTATAGTGCAAGATTTTTGGTATAGTAGGTATTTGTGTAACTATTGGGGCTTGACCATACATTGAAATGCAACTCCTACTACAACTTCTTGTAACAAAACCAAATATGTGCCTTCCTCAAGGCAAGAAAATTGATATTGACCGATTATTGTTTTATTTTCATATCTGTCCAGGTAGGTTTTTTTTTTCATTTTAAGTTTTTCAACCACACAATGTACTAATATCAACCCCCCCACCTCCCCCCACAACAACAACAATGACCCATCCGTTATTGATGTACTCAATTCTTATTTTTGGTCATAACCGCCTATTATGCATAAGGATTAGTTCTCAAATACCCACCTAGAGAACCACTTGTTATTCTACCTAGGTAGGGTAAGTTGTGAGGTTTATTATTGTTGGTATTATTATTATTGTGGCAAACATTAGAGTTATCCGTAAAGTAAGAAAAACACAGCAGCAGAACCATGAGTTTGGTAAAAAAAAACCTGCAAAAAAGGACACTAGCATTCAATGCGGGATGAAACTCAGAAAACCATCAATTTTGGTAGTAAACTGAGTTTCATCCTGTCTTTCCTTTTTCCTGAGCGCCTCCACTGCTGCTACATATATTTTCACTGCTCCTAACTATACAACTACTATGATTTGTCTCAAACCTTGTGCATTAAATGCTGAATATCAGCATTTCATACTGAGATTTATTGGGCCCTGCCCCCACAGGGACAGGGACTACCGCCTTCGATCCAACTTTTGGAAGTTGTACCTTATTAGAACCGATTTCATATTAGATTAACCATTGTTTTTGGTGAAAGTGTTTAGACCGTTTAGATCGAAACGGATTTTTTTGGTATTCAGAGTGTGGACAGAGTAAGTAGATGTACAACATCTTATCTATTGGCAGGGCCAGCGTGTTTGGGATGCCTTGTTAAAATGTTTGCTTTGCAGATACCGCTGAAAGAGGGGATAGGGGGTGAAAGGAGGCCCAAGGACAGGGTGAACACTGAAGACAGGGTTACTTTACGGGTAACTCTATTACACCAAGGATTTCAGAACGGAATGTATCATTGGAAGGGTACATGAAAGGGTAGTCAAATTTTCTTTCAACATTTCTGAAAATAATATAATTAGTATTGAAATTGCCAAGGTACTATGGCACCTGATCTCTCAAGATAATATCTATGCAAAAGAACCCATTTCAGAAGAGCCTTTGTAAGATAACATGACAGAAACACGTTAGACACACTTTCAAAAGGAGGCAACACATTTAATGGTGCCAAGGGAAGAGGCTCCTGGGTGTATAATCCCAAGTCACTAGAGCATTTGGAGAAAATTTCCTATTATATTTGGAGGTTGCCTTATATACAAGACTATCTCTTCTAGAAAGGAGGAGGGATTCAATGCTTATTTGCCAAAGAAGTTCTCAAATTTTGTCTTCACATTTGAAAGCACCTCCCCTGGCAGAATCTCACTTAAATTTGAGGGAAGATCCCAAAATAAGGTATTCTAGTATGTTTCTTCAGTAATGTCTTGACAGCTGATCCAAATAGAACAGTAGGGTACTGTGTGCAACAAGTTTTCGTTTTCTTTATCAAGGCAGTAAAGAACTTCCTGTTCAAGTGAACCAGATAGTTTGCATTTTCAGAAACTAGGCATGGCCTGGAATGGAAATATCAGTCACAGTCCTTTAATCCCAATATTGAATGGCAAGCATAACTTGCACAAGAAAAAACAGATCTTAAATGTTCTGAATCAATAGCAAAAATCAGTAAACCACTACGATGGACAATGGATCTTTTTGCAACAAGTAATTTGCACAAACAAACTGATTGGAAATGATATGGATCAACAGCAAAATTGGACACAACTGTGATGCACAATAACCAGTAGATTGCACAAGCAAAACTGATCAAAAATTGTTCTTAATATAAGAATTCCACATCGAGAAATCCATTTCATACTGTGTTGAGACACACTCAACAATTTTCATATTATTAGTATCCGCAGAAACTTAAAACAGTGATAAAAATTGAAATTATAACACCAAGCAGTACCAATGCAATGCTTCAACAGCTTCCCCTCTTTCACATAACTAACTGAACTGGAAACTGAAAGGTGAAAGGTGGAAGGAGAGACCATGTTTTCCAAACTCCATAACAGATAATTACTGTGCCCTGGGGGTTGATGGGGGGGGGGGGGGACAGCGGATGAAGAAAAATCTCCACATTTCATGTCCACTGTCTCCCCAACTATGCAACTTTTCCATATCCTACCTGTCAGATTTTGGTGGGTAAACTCACATCAAGTTCTTGAGCACAACCAAGTAGCCCTACCCTCAAAACCTGCAAGTTGGGGATTTCAATCAGTATGCTTTGAGAAGAAGCCACAACAAAACCGTACAAGATTTGATGCAGAGAAACCTGTGAAACCTCCCAAAAAGTATGTGGAGCAGCAGGTATCTTGATGTTCATATATGCTGAAACTTGGCATCAGCTGGGTAGATAACTTTCAATACCTACGCCGGTTCAGGGTCTCAACAACATACAAGGCAAACTTGTTGAGAGTCACCAGTGGGTTTCCAGTATCCCAGTTGATATCTCAGTTGACACCAGCACAAGACCATATGCACCCCAATACTGATTGATATGTCCATACTTGCATAATCACCACCTCTTATGATGTACAGAACTTCATCCCAGGTGCTAGGAAAAGTTGCAAATGGACAGACCCTGCATTGTGCTTAAGCTGTCTGACCTGCACACTGTCCATTACAATTAACTGCTTATTGTTTCATGAATCACAAAAGATATTCCAGAGCGTGCGTGAGTTGATTCTTTTGCATGCCAGGAGGTTGAGCAAACACCCGCAGCCTGCAGACAATGTCCCCTTGAGACACCTGCCTGCAACACTGGCAGAGAGCTCCAAAAGTTAGTTACTGCTTAAACAACTAGACCTTGAAATCTTGAGGGTAAAACTTGAGTACTACACATTCAAAACACCAGCTAGGTCACTGTGCTGATGCAAAAAACTTCCCAGAGCATGTCACAACAGAATGGTATCATTTTCACCAGATTCCACCAACTCACAACCAAGTGTGTATTCAGATTTTGAGAAAAGAGAAAATTTCCAGGCATTGGTGTTACAAACAAACTTACCAATTATGAGATACCCCCTTCTCATTGAACAAACAGGTCCTGAGTTTGGCACCACTGAAACCAACATTGCAGTAATTATTCTTGTTGTTGCTGTTATTACCGTTGTTGTTGTTGGAGTTGTTGCTGCTGAAGTTGAAGCATGAGCAAGTTGCGCTGCTGCTGATAGTGGGCCTCAGCCTGAGCCTTTGCCTCAGCCTCATACCTTTGCCTCTGCTGTTGCACCTCATACTTCAGATGAGCATCAACAAATGATTGCTGTGGCTGCAAAGGGACAGGGCTACTAGTGTCATGGGAATGAGAGCCACTTGTATGAGGCAAAGTGAATGGTGTGTTTGGAGATCCCAAGTTTGAAAGGCCACTATCCATTGCCCACATCCCACAGCTGGTGCTGTACAGGGAAGAGCCAGTGTTGGTTGGTGGTGGTCGAACACTCACTTGAGGGGATATGGGAGCTGGACTCCCAACTCGTTTTGCTGGAAGAGGTCCAAAACCAGGAGGTGGGCGCATTGCTGGAGGCCCAACTCTGGTAGGGTTTGGAGGTGATATAATTCCAGGGAAGGCACCTGTCTCAGGTGCTCGTAGTTGCGATGTAGCAGGTAGCTCTGGTTTTGTCTCTGCTCCCCACCTCCCATTGAGAGAGAGAGAGCCAAGCTGTAGATTTGGAGGAAGGTTATTTGTTGCCAATGCCTCCAACTGTGAGCTCCAAAAGGATGAGCTTACAGCAGGTTGTTTTTGCTGTCCAAGTACTCCAGCAGTTGAAGTCAATTTCTCTAAGCTGTTTGTGCCTCCACTCCTGTTAGCAAAAACCCAATCACCTAGATCTGTATGGCTGTAGGCAGGTGCAGATGCATCCACCATTCGACTCAAATTAGTCCATGCTGAAGCTGGTAGTAGGGCTGCTGCAGGAGCTGTTGTAGCTGATCCGCTCATAGAACTTGACATCCATGGAGTGGGAACTGCTAGGTCAACAAGTGAACCAGATCTAAATGGTCCCCCTAAAGAAGCAGAACTCATGCTATAGTTGGCACTGTCAAAGGGTGAGCCAAGCGGTCTCTGTCTTACAGCACTCAGGCCCTGGAAGTCATGCAAAGAAACTGATGCTTGTTTTTGAGGCACTTCTGGGACCCTTGGATTGCTATAGCCACTTGTAGGCAGAAGTGTTGGTTGCAGAAAGATCTCAGCAGCAACAGAGGCAGCTTCTTGATCCTTACTCAAAGGCTTAAATACTATGACTTCTTCATCTTCATCTTCTTTCTTGCTGACTGGTACAGATGGGATCTTCAAAGATGGTGCACTTGGTTGCTCTGGAGCAGAAGTCTGTGTGGTCCAGCCACTGCTTGTTGACATTGTGTTCAGTGAGGGGTGAATACCACTGTCTGATACCTTGCTTTCTTCTTTTACACTTTTTGTTTCTTTCACCTTCAAAGGCTCATTCTTTTTCTCCTCACGCACATCTCCAGCCATGTAAAACTTTTGCTCCTTGAAATCATAGATGATGTCCTTTTGAGTGCTTTCCAAAGTTTTTGCAACTGCTCTACCAGCAGATAAGAATCTCTGCACACGTATCTTGAATTCCTTCTTGTCCCCTGTTCCAACACGAGGACGGCGGTTTGAGAAGTCTAATGCACTCTGAGTTGGGAGCAGAGGGAGGAACCCTCGAAGCTCATAATCCTCCCAAAGTGCAAGTCTCTTTACACTATCATCCTTCTGATGTTGAAGAGGGTCAGGTCCCTGATCCACTTTAGAAAAACCAATTTCTGTAAGGAGGTTCAAAAGGTTCACACACTGCCTCCAAAAGAAGGTCCTTGCACTAGCCTGTTTCTCATTGACTTCACTCCTTGCAGCCATCTCTGGTTGGCATGCTAACCACTCCAGAAAAACTAGCAGAGCAGGAAGAAATGGGCTTGACGCAGGTTCTCTAAATTTGCTGCACCGACGCATTAGTCGACCGGCACATTCAAAAGCTGCAGAGAAAGCATACTGCAAGAGAGAGGAGCGTTGCAAAACCTCTGCATATGTCTGGTTTTGTATCTCAGGACCAGAGTTGACATTGGAAACAGCAAATATGAGGACCACCACCAACTGAAGAATGTCTGATGCCCCTGAACTGGTCATGCCTATTCTACTATGGTCTGCCCCTAAGCCTGCCTCCAAGCTTGTGTCATCTCCTGCCAGTAGCTGATCAAGCTCCCACATTGTTGTTGTCTGAATATCTGAAAATGTTTCCAGACTGGCAATTTCCACAATGGCCACAGAAATGAGTGAGATATTTTGTGCCTCCAAAAGCAACTTGCTGGCTGTATCCTGGAAATCTTTTGAGCACACCATTAATATGAAACCATGGCTAATCTTAGAACAGATGAAGAGCTCACCTTGTCCTTGTGAACAGGATCCCATATAAGCGAACAAAGTGCATGCGAAATTGTTTCCGTAACTCCAAATTAGATACAGAATTTGCACCCATGCCTGTGTCCTCAAGTTTCCATTCCTTGATTGCATGCTTCACTTCCCCAAGAAAAGACTTCTGATCTCCTTCGTCAGATTTCTTGTCCTCCACAGCTTTTGGTAGTTCTGAAATCTGGCCAGACTTTCCTGTCTCACTCTTCACTGCACTGAGCTGCCGATTCTGCATTAAAATAATTACAGTCCAGGAATTCAGTATTTGCATTCAAACGTGGCAATTGGACTAATGAACCAGAAACAGATCATGGAAAACAAGAATGGGGCTTCTGGAATATCATCTACAACATCCTCAGAGAAAACCCACCTTTTCAAAGAGAAGAACAAGATTGTCTCTTGAAGTGAGGAATGGAGATTCCACAGCAAGACTGCGACAGTACCGGTACACTGCAAGAAGCTCATCACCTACATATGTTGCCAAAACTGCCAGCTGCATTCAACACAAAGAGAGTTCCAGTCATCACAGAAACCAACAACCTACCTTTCACCCATGCAGAAAACAAATTGAATGGAGAAGAATCACAAACCTGATTATGTGGATTGCCACTGGCTGGCCACAATGCATATGCTTGAAGATAATATCCAGCTGATACAGACCAATCCTGACCATCTCCATGGACTTCCTTGTACCGTGCTAGATCCCCGAGGAAGATTAAGCAGCGATGGCAAGAAAGTGCACAGCGCTTCACTTCAGCAGCACGCTTCTCATCATCATCAATTGATACCTCAAAAGCCAAATAGTCTTGGGGAAGATCATGCTTGGCTCGAAGCTTCAGTATCAGGTTGTGGTAAAACCCAGTTGCCTCAACCAAAAAACTCTTGAACGCTGCCAGGATCTTGTGCATGACTTCTTGCCGAGAGGCAGATTTGCCACCAGGTATTGGGACAGCAGGCCCTGCTGCAGCATTGTTCTTCTTAATTTTTGCCCGGAACTCATCAATTTGCTTGTAGTGGAGACGCCAGATTGCTTGCTCAACTTCATGGATCTCTGCAAACTCATGATCCTCAAGAACAACTGCTTCATAGCACTCCCGGATGTTGTTCCGCAGTGCACAGGTATGTGAATCAAAGGGTCCCTTGGCTTGCAGCACTGCACGGAGCTGCTTCTCTAACTCTAAAGCCTGCAAAAGGGGGGCAACCATAACATCAGTGACAGAAAACAGGAGATAAAAAGAACTCCTTCCCAACAAACTGCCTTGTGACTGGCATTTTTGCAAGAGTTTACCCTCAGCTTAAACTGCATGACAAGGAGAAGGATTCTTCAGGACATGGAAAGATAAAAAAGGAACTTACATGATTGTAGCGGTGTTGAGTCGGACCTAACGAAGAAGAAGAAGACACAGAGGAGTATTCACTTGGTAGACTCATCCTCCATCACTCATGCAACTCGCCCTCCTCTGTGACCGCTTATTGCACCTGCAGTCCAACCCCAGAACAGCAACCCACAACCAAACCCTATATAACTTGCCCTCGCAAGAACTGATTCATGCATGTGCAATACTAGAAAACTCCTTCTAGAGAAAATAAACACGGGGGCAGAGCAAAAGGCTTTGGTACCAAACCCACCGAAAAGAGAAGATGCACTGAAGAACGACTAGCAAACAGGACCCAGACACATAAATACGAAAGAAAGAAGCTCGCTATGAGCGACAAACCGAAAAGACACCAACACAATTATTGTCAGAAAGTGTCGAAGAATCTGAATAAAAGATTGCACCCTCGTCGCAAACTCCGTATAGCGATTCCAACGCAAAGTTCTGGAAAAAAAGGATCCCCAAAGCACCAAACCCTAAACCGTTCTTCTGCACACAAGAAGCAGAGGAAAACCCCCAAAAAAACCACTACGATGCACTTCTACAGAACTCCAAACAACAGAAGAAGGAAGAAAATAAAATAAAAGCGCTCCAAAACTCGAAGATTCCCAATACGACAGACAGACACACCGACCGTGTAGAGAGAGGCAAACGCAGAGCCAGAAGCGAAGAATTCTAGAAACACTCGGGAAGCAAAAGGAATTCCCGAAAGAGACCAAAATAAGAACAACTTCCAGAACACATTAGCAGCTACTGGAGATGAGTACCTGGCCGGCAATTATAGAGATTGCGAGGAAATGTCGCAAGAAGGTGACGGGAAAGGCTGCCGGAAGGAGAGGCGGAGGGAGAGAAGAGACGCGCACACAGTGCGAGGGAAGGGGAGCAAAGGAGGGACGACGGTGTGATGGCAAAAGGAGGAAGACAACAGCGATGCCTATTACCGCGCGGAAATATCAGACCGATTTTACTCTAAATTTCCATAGCCCAAAGGAAGAGAAAAACAAGCTCTCGTAGATGATAAATCGGTTTTGTGGATGAAAAAATTTCCACAGTCCCCAAGTAAGAGAAAAAAAGCTCTTTTGGATGATAAATCGGTCTCGTGGATGATAACATTGCCACAACCCCAAATAAAAGAGAAGAGCTCTCGTGGATGATAATTCGGATTTCGTGGATAAAACATTTTTCCACAGCTCAACGTAATAGAAAGACAAGCACTCATGGATGATAAATCGGTTTGATGGATGAAACATTTTCGATAAACGAGAGAGAGAAAGAGGAAAAGATGACTACCATATAGGTGTACGTTGATTCCACGGATGTTGATGATGAATAAAATTTTCGGAAATGAAAAATCCATTTTGTGGATGAAAGATTTGTGAGCCTCAGCGAGAAAGGAGTTGCCCACTATGATGATGATTGCACGGACGTTGATGATTAACAAACGTTCGTAATTGAAAAATATCTCCTTTCGTGGATGAGAGATTTGCGAAAATACTTTAATAAGGGGCTGGTTATGACGATTGATTGCATGAATGCCAATGAAAAATCTGTTTCCATGGATGAAAATTGGGGAAATGCCAGAATCTGACTATCGTGATTCGCAAAGATGCTGATAGGGACGAGAAATCTGTTTCGTGGATGAAAGAATTGCAATGAGAGAAAAGGAGCTGACTGATTGCACAGAAATTGAATGATTAACAAACTTTCGTAAATGCAGAATTCCGTATCTTGGATGAAAATTTTACGGAGAGGCAGCAAGAGAGTAGTTGACTACGATGATTCACAATATTTTTATGGATGTAAAATCCGCTTTTTGGATGAAACTTGTGAAAAGAGAGAGAGGGGGGGAGGAGCTTCACTAGGATGTTGACAATTAGCCAACTTGTGCAGGTTTGTTTTTCTTTGGCTAGTTTTTTCTTTTTGTTGCATTTTGTTGAAACGTGTGTTTCTTACAACATTTTTCTCTTTGTTGCATTTTGTTGAACCATGTGACGCATCATCTTTATTATAAAATTGGGTTCCAGTTTGTTAAAGTGCAATTTTTTTGTTGTATTGCATCAAAAAAATTTATATTATTGTTTTGTGTTTTTGTTGTTGTGCAAGTGTTTACATAGTTGAATTTGTTGTCAACACATGCATTCTCATTCTGTTATGTTTGTTATGAAGGATCACAATGATTTTTATTTTTTTCACATGTGCTAGCATCAACCAATTCTCTATATATTGAATTTCATTGAAGCATGGGATGCATCATTGTCTTTTTACTTTGTGTTATAGGTCATCAAAGTGCAACTTTTTACAGCACATCAACTTCTTCTTTTTTCCTTTTTTTTGGTTCCTAATCATTTATTTATTTATTTTTGTTTCTTTTAGATGTGTTTTGTGTACTTTTGTTTGCTGTTAATTCTTATGGTTTTTTTTTGCAATAGTAGTTAGTGGTTTTTTTTTTAAACAATTTTGTTCATCTATAATCTTGCTTTCTCCTTCATTTTGTGTGGAGACGAACAACGTGGCTTTCCAAAGTTCATCATATTTTTCTTTTGAATGTAGCTTTCATTTTTTTTATTTCATTCTTTTTGTTTTGTTGTTATTGCTTTTGTTCTCAGTGTTTCATAATAATGAGCCAACTTCTAAATACATATATTAAAAAATATATGTTGATGAATTTATTTTTTCAAGGTTTATGTGAATAAACATCTATGCAATTAACAACCTATTTAATGTTGAAGTTTTTGAATCAAAGTTTACACCATCCACACCTCATGTTATTACAACATTTACATATTTTAAAAAATTTATAAGTGTTAAAATTTTATGGTCTAATGATGGACGTAATTTTTTAATGACTACATAATTTTTTTAATCTTTGCAATGTCTTACGATATTTGCAAATTTTTACAACTCTACAATTCCTTTAAATGTTGATGATTTTTAAGTCCATCCTCTAGTTAAGGGCTTTAATAACTAGGCTTTTTGTCCCAACCCTAACATAATTAATTATGATGTGATTATTGCAACTAATGATGAAGTGTTTTTTATGAGGTATTTTACAAATTTCAATTTCTTGATGCAATAAACAAAATTGAACAATGTTAACAAAGGTAGTTGTAAAACCAATCAACATGTCGAGGTTTGGATTAAAAATTCTTTTGATGAATGGCACAAATTCTAGAGTCATGACATAGAAAAGTTTTTTAAGTCAATACCCTTCAACTCAGTAAGTATATTAATCCAACTTTGTGATTATTTTTTTATTGAATTGTTTTTTATTCCTATTTTATTATTATGTGGTTTAGTTGTTACATATTGTTGGTTAAGTTTAATTTTAAGTATGTTTTGTTGTAATGTAATATTTAGTCATTGATCAAAAACATTCACAAATTAATGCAATAAAAGTAGAATCTACACATTAAATAAGGTGTGGCTATAATAATTCCCTTCAATATTTTAACTATCGTCAGGTATTGTTGGGTCAAGCACATCAAGCACTCCAAAGAATTTGCATATTAACGACTAGTTTTTTAGTTAGAAGTGACTTTTTTTAGTCATATATGCCACATGCAATTGTTACAATGTTTAATCATTTTGACAATTTGCATAAATTTTAATTACCAAAAAAATGACGTGGCACCCAATTGAAACAACAATCACATAAAGGTGCAACAAGCACCAACTTTTCATCTAGCCAACATGGCATGGACATTTATGACTTTACAACTAAAATTTGTAATTGCATGTGCCTATGTGGCATGGTCATTTATGATTAGTTTTATGACTAAAATGTAAGGACATCTCAAATTTTTAAACCACTAAAATGCAAACATGTGGCAAACTCCAAATTGAATAAATGGCACCACGTTGCCTACCTAGGCTAATTTAGGCTAGGCCATTTAACCTAGAGGCCTAAAGGGATAACTTAGTCTAGACTAGGACTAACATAGCCTAGGTTAAGTAGGTTAACTATGCACATTTCAATAGGTTGTAATTGTGAAAATTTGAACCCTTCGCATGCACACTAAAACTCTAAGTTTTTAACCATTGCACAATTATTTCAACAATGATATTTTTTGTCATTGCATCATTATGAACTTTTTTTTCTTATTTTACCTATGTGACTAAACTTGTTTATTTTAACTATCTATTTATTTTATATTATTTTAAGTTATTTTAGGTTATTTTTAAGCCATCCCAAGTTATACTTAAGTACTTTAGACTAAAATATCTTATGTTATTCTTTCTTTTTTTACCTTAAGTTATTCCAAGTTATCTAACCTTGGGCTATTTTAAACCACATTTTATTATTCCATATTTAAAAAAAACTAATCTAAGTTAATTTAACCCTAGGTTATTATAGGTTATTATAGGTGTATTTTTATTTTTTAATTATTCCACCCCAAATTAATTTAAATTATTTCAGATTATTTCACATTGGGTTATTTTATATTATTTTACACTCGGTTATTTTCTATTATTTTATCTTTGGCTATTATTGACTAGTATAACCTAGTTTTTTTTGCTATTATAGGTTATTCTACCTTTATAAAAAAATTCACCTTAGGTTTTTTTTACCCTAAATTATTTTGAGCTAATTTAATTTAATTTATCTTAACTTAATCCAAGTTATTATACCCTTAAGCTATTTACTTTATTTTACCTTAAGATAATCTACCCTATGTTATTTTAAATTATTTTACCCTAGCTTATTTTAAATTATTATTAGTTATTCTACCTTAAAATATTTAGCCATAACAAAAATGTTTAAACCTAACACCATTTTTTTTAATAATATGTTTAAACTACCTACGGTAATTAAAGGTTGCCTAACTTAAATTACCTAATTTAACATGGCATGTTGCATGCATTAATTATTAACCATTAACACATGTATATTTGCAATTATGACATATAGTTGTAATTCAAATTACATGTTATTTGGTCACTTGTGAACTACATTATTAATAACAAAAATTTGAATTTCATCTAATGTTCGACACCATTAGTCATGGATGATATGAATGCATTTTTCATCTTCATTTTCTTCCAAACCAATAATAATCACAAAATTATGAATCACAAATTCAAGGAATTAATCATTATGAGATTCAAAGATTTACAAGTTTGTGGTTTTGTTACATTCACAAATTCATAGTTTAATGACTTGATTTGGGGCTTGTGCTTTATAATTTGACCCATTTAGAGATCATGATACATTGAAAGGTTTACATTTTTTATTCAAAATAAATTTACAAGATACACTAAAATATTACATTTTGATGACCACATTATGAAAAATTGCATCCATCGAAACTATCGCAACCCTAACCTTGGGCTCATGACCAAAGCAAGGGCTTGCAAGGTTGCGGGCCAAGAGGGAAGCCTGGGGGTCACATCTCATGCTCCCGGGAACACAAAAGAGTGTGAGGGAATGGACCTTCACATTCCCAGGTGAACTCCCATTTTGGGAGTTAGAGTTCCGATAGACTCCTGAATCTTTAGAAAGCAATTACAGGGGTCAAAACCTATTGAATTGAAAAGTTCTTTATATCATTGGAAAGCTATTAAAACTTAAATGTCTAAAATGAGCTCACATGACCCATTTGGACATTTGAAACACAAGTTATGGCCAAAAGAAAGGCTGGGAGTCAAATTAACAGTTTGACTCATGACCACTAAAAGTCAGGAATCAACCCAATTTCCTTGCATGCAATTAGCATGCGACATATTGTTAGAAAGCTCTCGATGAGGGCTACAACTTTGCTTCAAACCTCATCTCCATCAAAGGTGTACGCACAAAATTATGGGGTCCCAAAGTCGCAGGAGTCCTAATTTTGGGAATTTCGGGACTCCCATTTGGGAGTCCCAAGACAAAATGTCATTTGGATGTGAGCCTCGTGGAGAGGCATACAATATACTATAAGGGGGAAGGTGATGGCTTCCCCCAAATCTGGGCTGTGGTGAGTCTTGTGAGTCCGAGTTTGCTCGTGGTTTTGTCCCATCACCAAAAGTGTTCCAACTATGCACTAACCAACTTGTTGTTTGATTTATGCAGGTCCATATGAGTGATTGAAGTGCTTGTCAATCTTCCTAGTCCCATCCCGTAGCTCCAACATGCCCCTCTACCCCCAAAGTGCTACGAGCTAGGGAGTGTGCCTCAACTTCTTATTTTTCTGTTATTTTCATCTTATACTCACATTTGAGATTCTTGAGGAGGTTGGGAATGCGTCACCATACTACCCTGCAACTTAAATTCAAAAAACAACTCATATACAATTATGTTTAATTATCTTTTGGGTATTACAATTAGTGTATAATTAACCCCTAGAAAATATGATGTATTAATAAATAAATTATCATGTTAAAAAATAATTAATTGTAATATAGTTGCAAGTGAGTTGAAAATGAATATTTTATACAATAATTTATATACATCATACATACATATGTAATCAACCATGTTTAAATTTTTCAAAAGTTGCATTATAATTACATGTGGCCATTACTTTAGAACTATTGTAAATGTAGCACTAAAACAACAATTATGTTGCAACTAGGTATAATGTACATACATGTGATCATGCCATGTGTTCACATTTCTACCACTCATTATGGAATACATTTGTAACTAATTTTGAATTATGATTTTCATTGATATAATTAGTACAACTGTGACCGAACAACGTGTCGACGGACAAGGACTTCATGTATGAACGGTTGGTGTGAACATGAAAGGACTGATCTGGATAATGTGGTCGAGAATCTTGATTAGTGGCGGCAGATTTTCTCTTGAGGGGAGCGAGAGGGAAATGAGAAGTGCATGGGATGCATGGTAGTGGAAGGGCAGGAAGATGACGGCGGGTTTTATGAGAAGCTGCGGCGCCTCATTGATGAGGATGGAGGGAACGGCTAATGGTGGCGAGTTCGAGGAGGATGGCAGAGGGAGAGGAGTAGAGAGGAGTAAGGAGGAGCTAAGGAGAAGGTTGGTGACCGATTTTCTTCCGCTGCGTTGGTGACTGGAGTATGCCTAGCTCCAGAGTTTGGCGAGAATCAGATCGTGAGTGAGGAGGGAGGTTGTAGACATAAGAGTCGTCAGACCACGGATCAACGTTCTAGGAATGTGGATGCTTGTGTTGGCGAGGAATTTTTGTGCATTTTGAACTATGAAATTTTTTCCTGGAAGTTCTAAGTGGGAAGTGTGTATGCAGAGGTTCGGGAGAGTCTATGTGGTCCAGTAATGAATCTCTTGTTTGGATCTGGATTAGTGGTGTTGCTAATGCTATTCCTTTGATGTGTGTGTACTTGGTGCTCGTTCTGTCAGAAGAGCACGCAGAGTTAGAGGGGTCTGGGTGTTGTGTGGTCCCTCTCTTTTTGGTTACACAACCATTAGTGCGCCATTACTAAAATATTATTATTCAACTATGTTATGATTATAATACAACTATTTATAACTTAATATAAATACATATTCATTGATTATTTATATCTTCATCATATTTGTTTCATTTTGAGTGATTTAATATGTTATGGGAGTGTTACTTCAAACTTTTAAAACCATCTTTGAAATGTAAAGGAAAAGGAATAATGAAAAAATAATATTAAAAAAAAACTTTTGAACTTACAAAACACATTTTTTTCCTTTTTTTTTCCTTTGGGCCCCTCCTACATTTAAACCTCATAACTTTTTTATTTCTTATTCAGTTTAAACAATTTAAAATGTTGTAGGATTGTTATAACATTCGAATTTTGACCCCCTCTACTTTGGGGGGCCATAATTTTCTCGATTCTATTTCGTTTTTCATGATTTTTAAAGCCCCATAGGCGCCAATAGGAGGGTTCAAATTTGGTTTGGACATGGAAAACAATGGAGCCTTCCCCTTGAATTTGACTTGCCTTAAACGTTTAAGTGTCATAATTGCAACTTAATTGTAATTAAGCAACAACTAGAATATTTAACCCATATGATTTGTCTTTGAATCCCATGTTATCAACTATATAAAAAAGATTTATTTTTTCATATTCTCACCTTAAAATACAAGTGCCATTTTGGGATCAAAAAAGCTTAACCTAAAGGCAAAACATAATTTTTTTAAAAAAAAATTCATGTCTATTTTTTAGTTCATTTAGTTTTGTGTTTCCCTACCTATGTACCTACTTATGTAAATATGTAGATATGTAGATCTTAAGACCTACCAACCTACCTACCTACCTATGCTTACGTACGACCTACCAAGCTACTAAAATATATATTTATATTATTTACTTATTCCAAAACATAATTAATATGCCATGTGGCTATTTTTTAATGTGCCACGTGTCATAATTTTGAACCATCTTTAACAATCATAGTGAACGATGGAAATCAATATTTTGAAAAAAATCATTTTTATGTCCAAAAATTTTCATACTACCACATGTCAAAATTAATAGATGGATGACCATCAATGATTTTAGCATGGCATCACAAGTGCAATTATAATGAATTGCATAATAGTTGAAAATGAATTATTTTGATTGAATTATAATGAGTTGCACCATATATACGATGAATTACAACTCATGTAAATTATCCATTAACACTCACGTCATATAAATACAATGAATTGTGAATGTCTTCTACAACTCAAAAATTGAATTACAAGGCCAATTACAAAACACCCATTTTTTCATATTGTCATGATCCATTTAAAGCTTTACATTTTGATCTGAAATATATTTTGAAGTTTACATGATACATTCATAATTCAAAGTTTGATCATCTTACATTGAAATATTTCATGATTCATTTTGGTTTTTTTGATGTCATCATTGTTTTGACATGACATTGAACCCTTGTTTGAATTCTTTAATTTGATTTGAAATTTGAGTTTGAAAGTAAAATTTTAATTTTTATTGAAACAATGTGAAAATAAAAGAAAATAAAATATACCTTTCAAATGTGGAAGGCCTAATTGATGGGTTATATTAAACCTTTTGGATTTTAGAAGGTCATTGAAATTTTTTGCCCCAAGAAGGTATGAAAAATACACCACAAACAATTGTGTGGTTATTTACATTAATTGAATGTTTGTTTTGATTAGTGTTAAGTGGTTTTTTCCTTTTGAAAAGACATTTGGATCTTGGTTTAGACACTTGAATCCTTTTTGGTGGTTTTTCAAAATGTAGGTGTGAGCTTAATTTTTCAAAATTTTCAATCATGTGGTTTGAATTTTGGCACATTTATTCAAATTCATATGATCATATGAAATCGTCTTTTAACTTATGTTGTTTCATTTTTCATGTTTATTAGTGAATATTGGGAAACAATTAATACCATATGTTAAATTTGAACGTTCAAACAAAGGGCTTATGGCTGACATTGTTCTAATGGACTTGAACATGTGTTCAAAAATCCTTTTTCATGGTTTTGATTTTGATTTTTGTTACCAAAATGAAACTCACATCAACTTAATTGTTATTTTTATTATCTAATTATGCACAACCCATTAAGCCCTTCCCTACATAATAACCATGTACATGCATTTATTTTATTAATGGTATGATCTATTGTATGACCTACCTACTTAAAGGACCATTTTTAAAAAATTACCAATGTGAAACATAAACATAAACTCATTTGTTATTTTTACTACCTATTTATTAAACATATACATACATCTACTAACCTTGTGATCACTTATTATCCTACCTACTTACCTAGAGCATGAAGGGTTTTTTTTCTTATAATTTGCATGAAAAACCCAACCTTAAGACATCTTCATCATTCAAATCAACATTGATTGTTTTAATGAACCTTTCCAAAGCCAATCAATACCCTTTTCATTATGTCACCCCCACGTTTGACATACTCCACTTCAAACAGTAGTAAAAAATGGCCATTTTGTAATTGGACCCTACAACTAATTTTTAATTGCAAGTGACATTTGCAACTAAAATCCTAATAGTCACATTGGACAAATCACATTGACACTAGTTGCAAATGACAACAAATTTTAGATGAAAGAAAAAATTATGAAATACACCTTCATTTTTTGATTGGTCGTATACGTATTGCCACTTGCAACTAGGATGTGACTTTTTTGGTGAACAATGGAAACAAGTTATGTGTTGCCACCTGTTTCAATTCTTAATAATTAAATATTTTATTATTATTTTGAAATAATCTAAGATGTTTAATTTTTATGTTTAAATGGTTTAGACTATAACACATGGTGCAATAGAAATTTGTCATGTGGCATATTAATTGAATATGTCCAAGTTAAATTTAAATCAATATTTAAGTATGTAAGTTAAACAAGGTACTTACCTACCTATATGCCTACTTACCCACCTAGGCTAAACACCTATTTAAATAGGACCTAATTACCTACCGAGGCAAAATACCTACTTAGGTAGGTAGATAGGTAAGGGAAGTAGGTAGTTAGGAGTAAGTACATGAATATTTTTATTTTATTTTAGGTCAAGTCGTTTGTATTGGCTCATTCCATATGCCCATGTTTTTAAATATGAAAATGTAAAACAAAACACCTTATTTCTATACTTTCAAGATGAGAATGAAAACCAAAACATATGGGATAAACTTTTTAATTACAAGTAGTTTGCAACTAAATGGCCAAAAAAAATTCATTTTCCTTGTTACCCTTTCATAATGGATTCTCTAACCTTTCAAATTTTTATATCATATATCATTTAATTAAATGCATTATACGAACATTGCCAAACATAGATATATGCATTACTCGTTCAAAAGAAAAGATTGAAATCCATTGTATAGTTTAATACATTCCTTTTTATTCTTTTAAAATGAAAATTATAATTAAAATAAGGACTCAAAAGGACATCTATATTATATCCAATTTATTCTTGGATTTTTTTATTAAATTAACGTGACATCATTCAAGTTATAGTCATATATCAATTCATTATAACTATGAAATCATAAATGTTATAAAAATAAAAAAATAATCCTTTGTAGTTTTTTTTTCATTAGGTCATCCTTTTAGGTACCTTGATTGTGAATATGCATAAAGACAGTAGTTACAACATGATAACAATTGTTATAGGATGGTGGGTGTTACAAGACAGTGGGTGCTACAACTTCACCCCCATATTTACTCTCTTGTTGCCATGATATTTATTAGATTTTCAACCCAACTTGGACTTAGAGTTTTTTGTAAATTCTCTTAGGTTAGCCTTCAATCGGTCATCACATCTTTCTGCTAGTGGTTTTTTTAGTATGGTTTTTGAACACTTTTGAAACCTCTTTGACCTTGAGGATTTAACTAGCAATTTCCTACAACTTTTCTAGATGTGTTTCTCATGTCACTACAAGTCATATCCTAAGGTCCATTGTTCATGTTTTTGGTGTTATTAGGATTTTGGCTTTGGCTAAACCTTTCAAAAACATTCGACCAATTGCGGTGGGTGAAGTCCTATATATATTGGTGAGGATAACCTTATGATTGCAATTTCATGATGTGTTTTTCGTTCATTTGTTGCCTCATCAATTTTGCATAGTAGTCAAGGGGGGGTGTAAGGCAGTGGTTCATGGCACTTGAATTTTTTTAAACATTCATTTCGATTGGGTGGTATTACAAGTTCATCAATTTGGTGTAGTAGTCAAAGGGGGGTGTAAGGCGGTGGTTCATGGCATTTGAATTTTTTAAAACATCCATCTCAATTGGGTGGTATTACAAATGGATGTCACACATGCCTTCAACTCCATTTCTATGAGAGTTATCTTTCAAAAACTTCGTGCAACAAAAGTTGATTGTTGCAACTTTCCCCTTTTGTTTGATCCTTTTATGCCAAAAAGGTCCCCCTTTTCTTCAGCCACCATTCCCACTTGGGAGATTTGTTAATCATCCACTATTTGTAGGGCACACACCAAGGCGATCCACTTGTTGGCACTAGTAGAAAATGACCATTTTGCAATTGGTTCTTGTGATTATTCAATTACAAGCAACATTTGGAAATAAAATCTTAATAGTCGCATTAACACTAGTTGCAAATGACAATGAATTTTAGATGAGAGAGAAAATCAACAAAATACACCTTCATCCTTTGATTAGTCATATATTTATTATTGTTTGCAACTAGGATGTGACTTTTTCGTGAACAATGGCAATAAGTTATCTGTTGCCATGTGTCCCAACTTTTAACAATTAAAAAATTTTACTATAATTTTGAAATAATCTAAAACATTTCATTTTTATGTTTGGATGGTTTTAGATTGTACACGTGCTGTAATAGGAATTTTCCATGTGGCATATTAATTGAATTTGTCCAAAATAAAGTTAAATCAACATTTAAATGTGTAGATCAAACTAGGTACCTATTTATCGACTTACCCATCTAGGCGAAACACCTATTTAGATAGGACCTATTTACCTACCTAGGCCAAATACCTACTTAAGTAGGTAGGTAAGTAAGTTATGGAGGTAGGTAATTAGGTGTAAGTACATGAATATTTATATTTTATTTGGGGTTAAGCCTTTTTCGTTGGCTAATCCCACATGCCCATGATTTTAAATATGAAAATGTAACACAAAACACCTTATATATATACTTTTCAAGATGACAATGAAAATAAAAACATGTAGAATAAAATTTTTAGTTGCAAGTAGTTTATGACTATACATTTTTAGTAACAAACTACTTGTGCAATTAAAAAGATTATCCCTTATTGTTTGGGATTTCATTTTCATTTTGAAAAGTATTTAATTAAGTAAATAACTAACTAACTAACCATCTAACTAATTAACTAATTAATTAGTTAATCGACTAAATAACTAATAAGATTCCTAATTAATTAATCAAGAAAGAAAGAAAGAAATAAATAAATTCACAACTACATTGAAATCTAATTAATTCATAAATAAACCATCAAAACTAACTAATTATTTATGAAAATAATCATCAATAATTCTAAAATTACATAATAATTATTTAATTAATTTAATTATATTAGAAGTTCATTAGTAAATATTACAAAATTTATTATCTAAATCATTAATAATAAAATTTCCTTTTGTGTATATATTTATTACAATGATCTATCAACCATTTTAATTAACTAGTAATTAGTTAATATTGAAATAAATAGTCAATATTATTAATTAATTAATATTACAACCAAAATATTCAGGAATTTATAATTATTAAAAGTTCATTATAAATATTAAGTAATAATTTTCAAAATATAATAATATAATTAAAACCTAGTCTAAATTAACTATTTTATTAATTATTATAAAATAAAATAATTCAAAATTTTCAATTTTCAATAATTGATTATAATCATTGTCTAATTAATACTTAATAATTATAAATTATAAATTTAAAAACTTAAAATTATATATCAAAATTTCATTATATTATTATATTATTATATTATTTCATAAATGATTACTTATAAGTCAATAATAATATAATTTGTAGCTAGCCTAGGTTAGTTGTTTTATTATTATGTCACTTGTTCAAGCTATTATGATTTATTACAATTCATTTTTTTACTTTTTAAATTAGATAATTAATTAATTCTTAATAAGTACGTTAGACCTTTGAAATAATTTAATAATATAATAATAATTTCTAATATTTATTTAGTAAAAATTTCAGGAATGTTTTAAATAAATATTAAAATATCAAAATGTATTAAAGTTATTATTGGATGTATTAACTAACTTTAGTTAATTAATTTGTTATTATTATTATTATGTCGATTTTTATAGCTTTGTAAATTATAAAATAATAATAATAATTTTGGGCATAATGGTTTTAATTTCAGTAATTATATTATTATTTTTCCTATCATAATTGTTATTTTTCCTAATATCATTGTTAGCATCATAGTGTAATAAAATAATATTATTTTAAATTTTAATAAAAAAGAATATTTAAATTTATTATATTATTATTATATTTAAATATATATATCATATAATATAATAATAAATGTCTTTTGTAATAAATTTAAGAAATATAATAAGATAACTTGGATAAACTTGTAATATGGATACAATATATTTAATAAATATTTTACATATAATTTTAATATGTTCAAAATATACACCTAATGTAACCATAATATTGAAGCAGTTTATGTTAATAATAATACTTGAATACACATGTAATATGGTTGCTAATATACATTCAAAGTATACATTTGTAAATCATAATATACTTAATTATATTCTTTGGAATACACAAAATACAACTTTGTATATTCATAAGGTCACATTTGCAATTAATGGGACAAATCATTTTTCATAAATGAGAACCAAATTAAATGTTGTTCACATGGAAGGATGAAAATCAAAATAGTCACAAACTAGTTGTAGTTTATTTGTAAATATGACCAACACAAAATATAATTGCAAAAATGTCCAAAGGTAGTCGCAAACGATTAATAGTTGCATGTAGTCACAAATATAATAGTTACATTTTGGCCAATTTCTATTGGTGTGGGCAGGTTTTTATGCTAGCCCATTTTTGTGCATTATAATGTTTGGCGAGGGTTTTTTCCCTCTTGTATTTTCCCTTCCCTTGTAAATAACATTCACATCATTGGCTTAGCCTTTATAGTTCATTTTGCCTTTGACCATTTTGTTTATCAATTGGCTTTTGTGGGGCTCATGGTCTAGCTCCACAAATATTCAGCTTGGTTGCCTTTTAGTTTATGTCATGGTTTTTCTCTTCCTACCGACTTTTGTTGTTTGTCAAATAACATCAGGGTTGTGGGCATCTTGTTTAGGTTTATTTATTTCTCTTCTTCTTTCTTACATGATGGATTAGATGATGATGTTTGTTATGGAGAAGTGCTTCTGAAATTAGGGGATGGCCAAGTTACTTTTGGGATCCTCTTTTGGTGTTTTGCTTAAAAAGCCTTCTACTTGTTTCGTTGTTTCCCTCTTTCATCAAATTTTTGACATTAGGTCTTTTTTTTACTCGACCCTTTTGTAGGTCTTTGGGAGACTCTTGGGCCTAGGCTTTTTGGATTACTCACAAGCACCTTTAGTGCATTAGCAAGTTTTTATCCCATTTTTCATGGGGGGATTGGTTTTATTTCCATATAACTCATTGTATCAATGGCTTATTTAGGGAGTTGGGCATGTATTACATCTATAATCACTGTTAAGTTCCTATTAAATCATCATTCATTCTTATTAAAAGTGATAAGCACCAATAATTTTGGTCCACTCCCTTTCTAAGCCCATTTGAAGTTAGTGTGGGAATTCCTTCCCCCATATGTAGTGGCATGCATTCCTCCTTTCATGCAATTTGTTGAAAGGGGATTAAATTCCTTTATGAAAACATTTCAAACAAATTATAAAATCATTCTTTCTCCAACATCTTTCTGACATGGCTTTTAATTTGCACTGTTCACACTTGAGGACTTGCATGGGCCCAAGGGCAAGTGCTTGTCATTTTGCTTGCTTAATCATTCCACCTACCTTATGATTTTTTTCCTTTATTTTGTGCACAAGGTTGGGCCTCCCCCATTCATTAGCTCTTGGAGTGACCCATTGCATTTGTGGCTAACCATTAAATCTTGTAGGGACCCACCTTCTTCATTGTTCCCATGGTGGGGAATGGATTGCATCCCATGATGTAGTTCAAGATACTTTCACCTCCATTGTGAAAGATGTAAGGTTTCATGTTTCATGTAGGCAAACCCATGTCTTTCCACCCCTTTCCTTTTAGTATTCTTGTTGGTGGGTTGACATCATGTTATCAACCGACGACATTCACACCTTGTGGATGTAGTGATCACCAACCCCACATGAATAGGTTTGGTCTCTCATGCTATTTCATCCCATAGGGTGGTTGCAACGATGGTGGCTCATGCAAAGGAAGGACTTTACCATGACGCATTTATTCCCCCTGCCATAAAGGTTTTTGGGTGCCTACACTTCACCAATGTGCTAGCATGGTATGGTTAACTAAAGGCACCAATGGCCCTCCTTTGGTGGTTCTACATGTTCTTTTTAAGCAGAGAGTGTCAATAGTTTTACAGAGAACATAAACTACCTTTATTTTGAGGTACACCATCATTTTAGGTGAAGGTTCTTTTAGGTTTATTACACTTTCAAGTTTCCATTCCCTTTCTTTCTTTGATATGCTTATTATGGCAGGTGGGGGCTTTGAAACATAATTTGTTCGTTTGCCCCTTTATCCCTTTATAGAAGGCATTACAAATTGTACAAATGAAACATTTTTAAAATTTGAATTTCATGTCAATATATTTTTATAATTGGTGTTAAACAATGTGTTTTTTGGGGTGATTTGCATGATGAAGTCCATTGATCAACGCTACCATGAATTATAAAAATGTAATTGTGTTTGATACCATTTTAAAAGTTAATTAATCAAAATGATGTATAAATAGTGGATCACTACAAGAAATCACAACTTTTCAAAAGGTTAATTTGATCAAATATCCAAATTGAACAAAGGGTATGTCCATTTTGACAAAAAAATTGGGGCATGAATAACACATGTCACATTTGGCCAATACATTTGGCTAGAGTTTCAAGTCAAAGATTTGATGAAAATGGACAAATGTCCATCAAAATTGCCATATTGAATGGATAAGGTTTAGTCAAATTGACCATCATGATTTGACCCTTAGTCAAATGAACCATACTCATTTGATGACTTAGCCTACTTGTTGAACTTAGGCTACCTACCTAACTTAACATAGCTAGTAGATTAGGCTAAACTTAAATTACATTACTAGAATTCCAAGTTTTTCAAATTGTGCAAGTTGATTGGGTGGTCATGTTTAGCCATACCACATGTACATTTTGATTAAAGGCCAAGGTCTTGAAAAACATGGGTATCTTTTAACCATTCAATTTGACTATGATGACTAATTTGATTTGTCAAATAAATCATTCAATCAACTCAAACCAAAAAAAGAGCCCCTAGTTCAAAAGATGATTGTTTCAATCAATAAAGCTAGTAATAAAAAGACCATACAAGTACCCTTGGTCAAAAAAAAAAAAAATCCATAATAAAAAAACCACTTATACTTTCATATAATAGGTAAGTATCATACGTCTTTTAGTGGAGAATATTCATGATATAGTATTCTTTGGCCATTTTACTCTCATTTCAAGAAATTATTCTAATTGTTTTAAAAAAAGGAAAAATGTAAATAAACTAACTATTCACCAAGGAAATCCATGAAACCTAAATGTACTAATAATTCAGTTATTTTCATTGAAAATATTGTGTAGTAACTTAAGGAAAATAAAATACTTTAATTTAAGGAAAGTAAATGAATTTACTTTAAATTTACCAAAAAACAAATTCTTGTAATTTACATAAATCATTTTCCTTTCAACTATAGAAATTAACTAACTACAAAATTCTGGAATAAAATATTTATAAATAATAATAATTAAGTTTCTAAATTTTGGAGAAATTGAATAACTCAAATTTGTAATAGTTGAATTATTAAACATGACAATATTTAATTTCTTCAAAATTCTAGTAATGAGATTACTGAAAAATAAAATATTTAATTCAATCAAATTTATGGTAACTAAACTACTGGAAATGACAATCATTAAATTACTAAAATTAACAATAATTAGAATATTGGAAATTAACATAGTTAAAGTAGTAAATCTTAAATTACTGAACTATATTGTAATTAAATTACTGAAAATGAAAATAGTTAAACTACTGTAATTAAGCTACTGAACTAAAATTTATTAAATCACTGTAAATTAATGAGATTTCAGTAATTAAATTACTAAAATGTAGATTAATTAAACTACTCAAATATACAGTAAGTAAATTACTGAAAATTACAGTAATTGAGTTTATAGTAACTAAATTAAAAGTAACAATAATGAAATTATTGAAAATTAAAATAATTGAATTACTGTATTTTATAGTAATTAAAATACAAAAAATTACAGTAATGTAATTAGCATGAATTACTGAAATTTATAGTAATTAAATTACTGAAAATTAGTCATTAAATTGCTGATATTTTACAGTATTCTAATTATTCAGATTTGTAGTAATTTTATTATTGCAAATTATAGGAAGAAAATTACTACCAATCACATGATTAAATTAGTTTAACTTAAATTACTGAAAAGAACACGAAATAAACTACTAAATTTTATATTAACTATTAGGAATTTGAGTAATTAATTGACATGAAATTAGATTATTGGAAAATACTTTTCTATGTCAAAAGCAATGGAGCATTTCAGAAGTATGTATAAGTCTTTGTTGAAGTGATTAAAAGTTTTGCCTGAATTATTATTTGTTTATATTAATTATTATTTTAATATAAATAAAATTTAGGTGAAAAATTATTAGTTACATGATCAATTTATTTAGAACTTTTTAAATGCCAAAAACATTAGGGGAAAATTTCATTTGTAATTGTATTCTAGTGTGCAAGTAAGATGCAACTTGAAAAGTTATCTCAGATTCTTTGCACTTCATTCTCACTTTGAAAGTTATATAAAGAAGGGTTGTGGCCTTTCACTATCACAATAAAGAACAACTTTCATTTGGGATGAATGAATCAAAAGCTTGACCCACAATACAAATACAAATATTTATCACTTTGTTTAAATATGGTTTAGGGTTTAAGACCTAGCCTCCTAGGTGTGTAACTAGATCCTACTGACCTAGGTTGGTAGCTAGGTCCTACCTATCTATTTTGGTAGGTTGAACTAGATGGGTACCTATATAGGTAAGTAGGTCGACCTATTCAACCTATATGTAGGTATGTAGATTGTAAGAAGGTAAATAGGTAGGTACATGCATAAGTAGGTAAATACATGTGTTAGGCCACGTGGCAAACCCCATGGCCATATGCCACATGGCAAATGTTATGGCCACATGGTAAACCATGATTTGACCAATAATGCTTGTATCAAATGACACATAGGATGTTAAATAACCTTACAATGTGTCACGTTTGACCATGGGTCAAAAAGGCTATTGTTAAAAATACTTGATCAAAAGCACCAACTAGGTTGGTAAAAAAACCATTTCAATCATATTGGATTTGTTAAAATCAACTTGTTTTAGAAAACTAAGGGGTTTTTTTTTACCATTGTCACTTTGGGGTACTTTTTGGTTTGAAGACCCGGTTTGAAAAACTTGGAACTTTAGAAGTGCTACCTATCTAGCTTAACATAACTAATAAGTTAATAGGTTACTTGTTAGGTAATATCCTAGCTAATAGCCTAGATAGGTAGCCTAGGCTAGACCTACCTAATAGGCTACCTAGTAGGATGTAACCTTGGATTGCTATATAATTAATCCACTAGGTAATGTAAGCCTAATTCTAGGTAGGTATCCTAAGCTTACTAGGTAGACTTATTAACCATGTAGATATTCTACTAACCTAGGCTTACTGTAGGTATGTAGCCTAGGCCCATTCACTAAATAACATAGGCCACCTAGGCCTAGTAGTTAAGTAGCCTATCCTACTAACTAGGTTAGTAGCCTACACCACCTAGGCCTAACTATACTAGGTAGGTAGCCTAACCTAGGCATCGAGGTCTACTCAGTAACTACGTAACGTAGACCACCTAGGTTTACAAGTTAGGTAGGTAACTTAACCTATGTCACTTAGGCCTACTAAGCATGTAGCTTAGCTTAGGCCACCTAGGCCTACTGGGTAGGTATATATATAACTTAACCTAGGTTACCTAAGCCTACTATATATGTAGCTAACCTAGGCTAAGCCACCTAAGCTAGGTCTATTAACAGGCTAGTAGGTACCTACATAACCTACAAAATAACATAAACATAAATAGCTTACTAGATAGGTATAAACATAAACCTAATAAGTACCTATAAGGCCAAATAGACTATAACTTACATGTTACCTAGGTACATGCATTTATTAATGGATACCTCCTACCTATTTAGGGTAACCTATCTATTATGTTCAATTAGTAAAATATGCATGTTGAAAAAAATTTCATGGAAGTTCATTACAATATATTGGTCCAAAATCATGTTCATTACAAATATGTTTTCCATGAATATCACGTTATGAGTGGTGGTGCAATGGTTAAGGATTTGACTCCTAAATGTGGAGGCGAGGCTTGCAACCTAGGCTACCTTGGTTATTTAGGTGACCTTATTAGGTAGCTTAGGTTGCAAAACATATTAAACCACTTAACCTAGGTTACTTGGCCTAGCCTAAGTGGCTTAGTCTAGCCCAAGTGGCTAAGTTAGGTGGCCTAGTTTAGGCTTAAGACATAAGGTTATTAAGTAAATAAATAATATTTTTTGGCATTAATTATTAAGTTTATTAAGATGTAGGTAGGTAGGTAGGTAGGGTAGATAAGGTGGTTAATGAATATTTTCATATTAATTTTAAATAAAATAATTTAAATTATATAGATATTTGGTCATTGCCCAAATTATATTTTTATCACGGTGGTTCAATAAAAAAAAACCTAGTAAAAAAAAAACCAAAAAGAGCTAGTCAAAATGGTTAGATCCAAATCTATTTGTCCAAAATGGCATTTTGGTCAAATTGGACATGGGGGTAGAAAAACCATATGGGGTTTTTTTCACCAAAATTCTTGATAAAAAAAACTATGATTTCTTATAGTGGATGTTAAATCATTCAATCTTGAGTTTAAATCAAATTAACAACAAGGCACCTATTAAAGGTATAATTTTTGTAATTTTGAACTTTGTTTGAATTTAATAATGATTGGTTATTATCAAACATTTTTATAGTATCAAAAATGTCAATTTTTTGGATGGCGTTAATTTTGAAAGGTTATTATTGATTTGACAAAGGTACCAACAAAAACAATTAGTGTTAATTTTAATAATTAACAGTTTATTTTGGGCATTTGATTGGTATTAACCTTTAAAATATATTTTTAAATGATTTTTGCAACAAGATGGGGGCCTTTGTGAAGGATACGTTGTTTTTTTTAAATATTAATGTTTTTAGATGAAAAAATTTATGTTTTTCTTTAAAATGAAACATGTAATTTATAAATTGTCTTTCCATTTGTTATTTTATTCTTGTTAGCATTTGGTTTTTACTGTTTAAAGCTTGTTATTTTTAGATATTTTATGTTCTTTCTTAAAACTTTTCAATAGGACCAATGAAATCAAATTAAAATATATTGGCAATTATGAGACATTTGCATAACTATCAAAGCCTACTTTAGTGAGTCATTTTGGGGGTTATGAACTTTATATTTTACAAAAATAATCTATAACAATGATACCCTAGTTTTAATCTTCGAATGATTATAGGTTCTTTGTAGATTTTTTTGGGTGAAATTGAGCTAATTTTATAATCATATTGGAACACTTTGTAGCAAAAAATTCTATGTGTTCAATATTTTCATAAGGTGGATTTACCATGTGGGAACATTACCATAGACATCAAACCTTGATTTCTAGTTTGAAGACCATTTTTAGTAGAGTTTTTTTGGGATGTATCAAACATTGTACTTATAGGAAATTGTTATGTTCTATTCATTAAAAAAACTTAAACATTCATCACAAAGACATGCAAATTTTAAGATAATCAATATTATTAAGGAAACTTCCCAAGAAAACAAATCATGGTTTCTTCACAAATGTATGAATTAAAAAAAAGATGACAAGTCCATCATGTAGGAATCATGGCATGGGAATATTAAACTAGACAATACACCCTCATGAGGCAACTTTCTAAGTTGATGAATAGGTTTTACTATTGTTACATTTAATGCATGTGTATTATTAATGAGATAAGTGAAGGCATGAAATTATAAAAGAAAAAAAAATACTATTGTGAATAAAACTTTCAATGATGCAACATGTGGATATTCTGATGTTTGCTTCAATTAAAAAACATAGCCCCAACATCAATTGGAAAACAACAAGCAAAATTTAGCAACCATAAGCATATCCAAATCCTTATTACAAGTTTCAATTCAAAATATAACATAATTAGAAACACAAAATAAAGAATTAATGCATATGTGGTTGCTCAAGAAAAAACTATCATGACCAACTTTAAATTTGTACATTGATATTGCACATTTCAATATTTAAATATGATTTTATCAAATCCAAAATCAACAATAATTCAATCTAAAATATGCAAAAGACTAATCATATATTTAGGATTGTAAAAAAACACCGCATTAACAATTTGAAAATAACCATTGTCTCAATTCTAGAAAAATTACAATTAGCATGAAAAGAATAAATGCAATCATAACCTTATGAGTATCATTCACAAAGTATTAAACCAATTGACTAGCTACCATGGTTCCATACCAGCTTCATGGGCTCCCATAACCATAGGTGATATAATAATTTGTCCATTGACTTGCACCACAACAAAAATTGTCATTGTACATCAAGTGATTTCCCTAAATTATGAGTGAATTCACTAGTTATAATGAACACGACCTAGTCGGGAAGAAGTGAATTCACTGGTCTAATGAATGGGAACTGACGAATTGCACCCACATTTTGTAGTAACATTAGTTTTGAATTTCACATTGGTAACTTATTATTTAAAGGATAGCTCTTGTAAGTACAAAGGTAGGTTGGTAAGATAATATAGGTGACTAATATTAAGTAAATAAATGCATGCACATGGTTAATAGTTAGTACAAAGGTAAGAGCCAATGTGTTTTTAGAAGGTAATTAATACATGTAAATTGAACCAATCACTATGGTTAGCTAGGGAATTGGAATTCAACATATGGAAAAATGATTTTTTATCCACCCACCATCCATCCCTTGTCATGCAATGGTGGTTGGTGGTTTGTTATGGCCTCAAGAAACAATTAATAAAAACATGTCAACATGTACCCTAATTCAATTACAACAAGCTTTA
>Ga0116227_10001394_pt1 | contig 53631 bp, 23 predicted proteins | sample S1TSphgellanicum_FD_89693 | JGI IMG/M metagenome (GOLD analysis project Ga0116227, IMG submission 89693) | Host-associated microbial communities from peat moss isolated from Minnesota, USA - S1T2_Fb - Sphagnum magellanicum MG | ecosystem: Host-associated > Plants > Peat moss > Unclassified... | reverse complement strand
GGGAAAAAAGGGGGGGGGAAAGGGAGGGGGGGCGAGAGGGGGAGAGAGGGGGGGAGGAGGAGGGGGGGGGGAAGGGGGGGAAGGGGGGGGGGGGGTGGGGGGGGGGGGGGAGGGAGGAGATAGTTCCAGAATGTTATGAAGTGGTGACATTCAAACAAACAAAGAAATAAACAATTTTTTTAATATATAGATATATTATAATAAATTTATGAACCTCTAAATATGTAGGATCATGTACATATCAAAAAATTGATTGTGTGTTATAATCAAACTATTAATTCATGAATCAATTTCTTGTTAGATACAAAATGTAGTGTTTTTTATTTTTAAAACATTAACATTCATCAACCTTTATTGATTTTTCATGTACAAACTAATGGTGTTCTTGGTATATCTTCAAATAAAAGGTATATGATTTATTTTAATTTATTTTTGAATATAATAAAAGTATATTAACATCCAATTTTTTTGACTTGGTCATGATCTAGATATATATTTACATTTTGGGATAGTTAACCCAACTTTCACAAGTCAACTCAAGATAATGCCCAAATCTAACCAAAATGGGTTGAACATGAAATATAAATGATTAAAAAAAACTTTTATTTGTTCAATACATGTCAAATATATCTATTATGGAACTCAACCTTGTAATGTTAAACTTGCAAACAACTAGAAAGTTACAACTAAAGAAATATATGATTTTTTTTTGTGAATCAAACATTCGTTATGTGTTTATAATCCTACCCATTGGTCTACAATTGACCCCACGTCCCAACAACATTTTTAAAAATTGAAACATTAACAACCTTCCATTACAAGCACCTAGAAATTGGAAACCCCCAAAGAACATCAAACTTGACCAACAACCTTCCATTACAAACACTTAAAAATTAAAAACACCCAATAAAAAGTAAACTTGACTAGGCTCCATTATAAACATCTAAAAACTAGAAACACCTAAAGAAAACAAACTTGAACCTTCCATTACAAACACCCATAAATTGGAAACATTTAAAAAATAACAAACTTGACCTTTACATTACAAACATTTAGAATCTAGAAACACCCAAACAACACAAACTTGGAAACACCCGCATCCTTACACTACAAATACCCACAAATTAGAAATGTACACACATATACTTTGATTAGCCAACAAAATAATAGAAAGCAACAAAATTGAAAACACTAACAAACCCCAATCCCTATGCATTTTTATTTTTAATTTATTTTTGGTGCATCATAATCTCCTTATAAGACTTCACCTCTATATAATGGGTGCAAAGCACTTTGATACAAAAAAAATGCATCAAGTAGATTAAACAACCTACAATCTATTATGTGTTAAATCTCTTTGGTTCATTTTTTGTCAAATCTTCAAGCTTAACAAACTCATGTAAATGGTCTTCAAATTTGTCATCCACATCCTTCAACAAGTTAGTTTCAGTGTCCCCAAAATTTTCTAAGGGTTTGGGTCCAAAATTTGTCACAACCAAACCATGGGTTATTCATCCAATTTTTGGAAATTACTACAAGTTAATTCAAATTTTATGTTTTAAATCAACATTTATGAATCCCAATAAAAGTCCTAGTAATGGAGAATACTCATTTAACTTTAATCTAACTCCTTACAATATTTAAAATATGTTAAGCTAAATTTCCAACATGACAAGAAATTGGGCTTCATTTGTTTTCTACCATTTCAACATGTCTTCACATGACTCTAGCACTAAATAAAGATTTTGAAAACAACATAGCTCGCATTTCACCTACAATGGAAAAACAAAAATTAGGGAAAACCCTAAAGTACATTAAAAAATAAAAAATAAAAGGCATGCATGTGTATTTAAGGAATGTTTAATGGAAAATATGGTTTAAGGTTAAAATAAGGTTTATTGCTTACATGTTTAGTTGTAATGCGTAAGTTTGTAAACCAAACACTATTAATGCCTATTGTGTGGCATTTTCATTTGGTGTTGGATTTACAAGAAAGAATAATTTTTTGTTAAAAAGGAATCAACATTTTGGAATGATACTTTGTCATTGTAATTGTGACCTCTTTTTCCCCACATCTTAAGTTGTTAACAATAGACAAGTCCTTGAATTTAAGATCAAACATCAAAATCAACATCGTGATGCAAACTTTTTTAGAATCATACGCATGAACACAAACAAGAAAATGTGCAACTAATCACATGAGCTCCTAATGCATCCTACTTGGTACCACAAACAATTTAACATCAAATTAAAAGGGAAAAACATAAGGGGTATGCAATTCCAAGGTAAACCTCTCATGATTGAATGTGATATTAATAATGATTGCATTTGCAAGTGCATCAATAAGGAGCCAATAACCATGTCATCAATTGAACACATAATTTGATATAATTGAGGACAACATGGATGAAACAATTGATGTGATCATTCAACACTATGCAATTGGAATCCAACTTAAGTTTAATTATGTTTAAGTAATAACCATAGAGAGGCAAGCTATTTGCATGAGCTTAAAACCTGAACCTAAAGCCTATAATTAGAACTTGGGATGGTAAAATGTTTTTTCTTTTATACACAAGCAAATAAAACCCAAGAATTTAATCACAAAATGAATGTTATATAAGTAAACCTAGAAGCAAACATAAGGATGAATGTAAACATTCATTTTCATTATGGATGATTTTTTTCATTCATCTAATATATGGATGATTAAAAAAATAATATTCAATATATAAAATTTCCATCAAAATTATGGATGAACATTTTATTTTATCATTAAGTTCTTATCAATGAAATTTTGTTTCCCTTAGTTTTAATTAACTAAAGCTTCATGAAACATAATTTAATTCTATATGATATAACATTTATTGAATAATATAATGTAATTTTTTTTATAAATGTATTCGATGACTATGGTTTAGAATGCCATTATTTTCAATATGTTTTAACTATATTACTATTGTCATGTTAACATCCACCCCATGGTTGTTATTATATATACTATATTTTTCCTAAGCAAATTGGCTCATTGTTGTTGACAATAATGGGTTTTTTGTTTCCTCTCCAAAGGTGCCACATTTTTTTACAAAATACATATATAATGTTGTTGACAACAATTGTGGGGGAGGGGGTAATTCATCCCATGACAGCATTTTTAAAATTCTTTCACATTGTTGATGAAAATGATTTTTTAAACAAAGTTTTAAAAATTATTTCGGTCCCATCATCATATTTTCCCTTATATTCACATTATTCATCATTATTAAATGACATTCAAATTTGAAATATCACTAATTGGACAACAAATGAAGATGGATATAAATAAATTTTAATTTATTTATCTTCCAATCATGGATCAATGAATTCATCAAATGATTTATTTATTTAATTCAACTCATAAATGAAATTCATCCATATGAAATCATTCATCTATGGACACATTCATCCATGTAGGTGGATTAAAATCACATTAAGTTTTAAGCTACAAGCTCAAAGCTTCAAGCTCCAAGCTCAAGCTTTAAGTTTATGCACAAACCATCCTCCAACCGTGGATAACAACCCTAAATGTTAAGGCTTACTAATACATTACCACTTTTGAAACAAACTTTATTTTAACAAACATTTTTAATTTCCATGGTAACATACCTATTTCCAAATAAACTTTTGTTCATTTTTGCCACTATTTACCATATGTTCTTGTCCAAGTTATGTAAACTTCAATTTAATTTGAACATATTCGATACTTAATGCTTCATTATGAAAAATAATACCTTTATTTTTCAAGATGGAAACACCATGTGTGGGGCTTGCTAGAAGCCAAACCACATCATCCAAAGGTTTTCAACAATGTTTTGTGAAAATAACCCCTTGGCAACAAGCAAAACAACTTCATCCATAAAAGTTCTATATACCTTGTTTGATTTCTTGTAATGTTTTACTACCAAAAAGAACATGTATTTAATTATTTATAACCTACACTATTAATTATGGACTTTTTCTAACTTGGTGGTTAGGATCAAATTTTTATTGAATTTGAAGCAACACATTGGAAACATCTATTTATTGGATCATCTAGTGAAAGAAAACATTATTAATATATATTGTTATATCATATAGTGGCCCCCAAACTTTCAATCTCCAAATGGTCATTTGTTAATTATGGACTTTTCCAAAGTTCAAAATCAATTAAATGCATCACTTTGTTGCACTACAACTAGTTGAGTTCTTGGCCTTACACTTCCACCTATTTATCCTAAGCATGTAGTTATACATTTACCACTTGAGGAAGAAATAAACAAAATACAGTTAGTTACAAGGGTGAATTACCATATTTGAGTCGCATTAGACCTTCAACACTTAGCTTTCCATTTAACATTACGATCCACACAAGTTGCAAACTTGTAGGTGAGAGACAAGACATTGAATAAAACCAAAAAAATAAACCCAAAACTTTAAACATTGGGTTACAAGCTTGTAGTGAGAGACATGAGAGATATGTTGTAGCTTGCAAGCAAAAAACATAAGCAATAAGTTCACGTGTGAAATATAAATTGTTGAAAAAAAAGAAGTTTGCATACTCAATTCACAAAATACAAACAAATAGAGGAAAAAAAAGTTGCAGCTAGATGCAAATGCAAGAAACAAAATACACATAAGTGTAAAGCTTGAAAACTTACATGTCAAGTCAAAAGATCTTAAAGTATTAATGAAAAAAAATTGTTTGTATGATTAGAAGTGGCAAAAAATAATAGTTATAAAACAAAACATCAGCTCTTCAACAACTATGAGTCGGTTGTTTCAAAAGAACGAAAACATTCAAAAAGAGAAAGCCATTTAGTAACAAGCCACAATGGCATAATTAGTTAGGATTATAGATTATAGACCCTATATACTTGCCTTTGCAAACATATTCTTTCTCAAATATGCATAAAAGTTGAAAAAGGTTATGCATAAGTTCTAAAATGCAATAAAAATATGCATATATAGATTTACTAAAAATAAGTTAGGTTATATAATATAACCCCTACATATCCACTAGGTATATCCAAGAAATGATATACTCATATAACATTGGTATGAACAATTTCACAACATCTTAAATTTTAATATGATTTCAATTTGACTTTATTTTTTCATTTCCTTACTACATTTGGAATCTTTAAGGTTTTATCTAAATTCATATCAATATGCACAACTTTCCACCACATCTTTAAATCAAAAGTAGATACCTTAAGATAAAATTTGAAGATAATAATTTTGTGATGTTAAAATGCCAATCACATTTTGAATGAACTTATAATTCATGGATAATACATCTATTGTTTGCTTATAAATTTGGTTGGCATTACATGTAGAATTGGTATAGGTGTTGTAATTACACTAGTAAGGAACTTTGTACAACATTCACATTCATCTATAAATGATTATCCATAATTAAATCTAGTAAAATCCATAATGTTCTTAACCTTTAATTCCAAGATGCATGGGATGTTTATAGTTCATTAGAGTAGACAATGCCAACTTAGGCATCCTCATCTTCTTGAATAATATGAACCATTATGGTTCATTTATAGTTATGTGATTAAGTGTTAAATGTTTTGGATCCATAATAAATTTATCCATAAAATTTATGAAACACAACATTAAAAAACTTAATGATTTGAACATATACATGTCAAGATGCAAAAGAAGGTTCAACATCTTTACATTTGTTTTGAACGAGGCATAAGATATGATTTTGCACCTTAATCCAAGTTCAAATGAGATTTTTGCCAAGTTGTGCCAATTGCAAAAATTCCCATGAGTGAACTTAAATGTATTTTTTTCATTTTTATGTGAGCTTAAAGGAATAATGTTTGATTTTTTGTGTGAATAAAAAAAAGGATAATTGTGTGCAAGCACAAGCTTCATGATATTGTTATTGTGCCAAATTTGTGGGTTCAAAATCATAATTGTTTTGCATGAACTCATAAGTAATAAAAGAAATAGAGTAAAATGTTTTTTGCACACAAACATGTCATAAATTACACATGTTTCAAATATACACTCTTGAAGCACACATTTCAATCCCTTGGAACGCATAAATATGAGCAAAATTGGAAAGGGGGTGCAAATTGAATCAATAATTAAAAGACCAAAAAACTTGAACACTACAAGTGAGGTTTAAGGAACTTAGTATATTTTGACTTTGTTTTAGTCTTATAAACTTTCAAAAACACTTAAAAGCATTGCTTCAATGAATGGAAGCCTTTGTGATTTGTTTTCTAATTCTATTTTGGTCATACATCACAAATTTATAAGCTTCATGGGTTCATTTCAAATCCATGTGAAATTTGTTATTTTGTAGGTTCATATTATTTAAATGTGAATGTTGTGCATTATTTGAAAATGGAAATCATGTGCACGATTTTTGTGTGTAAACAACACAAATAGACACAACAACCATATCTAAACAATACAAATAGACATGTATGACATTTATGTTTAAATAATGTGCATGACATCAATGTTTAAAGAATACAAATAAATGCATGACATCCATGTCTATTCCATATGAACCTATAAAAAACAAATTTCGCATAACTATTATTGCCAAATTGTGGCCCATGAAGTTTGTGATGTAAGAGCTTCAAAAATGCTCAAGAGGTTTACTTTAATGAATGGGAACCATTATAGCTTTGCATTTTGATTATAATTCAATCCTAAAAGCTTTCAAAAACATTTAGAAGGTTTTTCTTCATGATTGGGAGCATTTGTGGTTTGTATTTTTTCTATATTTTGAACCTATGAATATTTTAAAACATTTGGGAGGTTTACCTTGAATAATGTGAACCATTGTGGTTTGTAATTTGATTATATTTTGGTTTTATGAACACTCAAAACATTTGGGAGATTTGTCTTAATAAATGGGAATCATTGTGATTTATATTTTGATTTTAATTATGATTTAGAAGCCTTCAAAAACATTTGGGACATTTATTTTCATAAATGGGAGCCTTTGTGGTTTGTATTTTGATTTGATTTCGGGCTTATGAACGTTCAAAGTCATTTGACAGGTTTGCTTTTGCAAATGGGAACCATTATTGTTTGTATTTTTATTTATTTTTGGTCCTATGAACCCTCAAAAACACTTGGGAGGTTTGCCTTGATAGATGGGAATCACTACATCACAAACTTACCAAGCTTCATAGGTTCATGCAAAATTCAGTTTTCATAGGTTTGTACAAAAATTATATGAATTCCATGTTATGATTAATATGAATGATATTTGTACATATTCAATATCTTAAATGTTCAAATAGAGGAAACATTGTTTTTGAATGACATACATGAATGTTCATGTTTAATACCCAAAAATCACATAATTTTATCCAAAATTACATCACAATAATTGCACAATTTTAGTTAAAATGTAAATCATATGTACTTTACAACAATACATCACAAGTAGAAAAGACACATCGTTTATATAGAAGTAATATGTATATTTTTTAATGCCATTTTTACACTTTAAGCCCACAGATTTTGCACGTACATATTATTTTATGACTTTTACACAAATTTTATTGAAATTTTGTGATATTGGAAGTTTTTGATGTATGTTTTATATTTTGATTTTGATTAAATCTTAAGACCTTTCAAAAACACTTGGGAAGGTTGCCTCAATGAACTAGAACTTTTTGTAATGAATGAGAGCCTTTTTCAACATCATTATAATAAACTTAAAGATCATGTTCAAACTGATCATAAAAATAATTAAGGTTCATAAATTGTTTATTATACCATGTCAAGTCAAATAATCAATTATGTTGATAGACTTTGTTCATCAATTGAATGGATGACAAATGATTTTCATTAGTTTTGGCATAATTTTGTTGGTATATTTGTGCATGTACACATATAATTAACCATTGCTTTCAACTTTCTAATCATGTGTAACTAAATGCAATTAATTTGGGATCATGTATACAAATGGATCACACACTTGTATGTTTGGATTTTGTTTAGTAATGTAATGAAGGGAAGATAAATAATTCAATTTCCTAAGGTAAAATGTGGCAAAATTTAATAATTAAAAATTCAACATCAGTACAATTATACATTGGAAGATTCAAATAATTTGAACAATTTTGAACCCATTCACATTGTAATAATATTGCTAAAATGGAGATTATACCATAATCTAATTATATAATTTTTTTCAAGACCCCAAAATATTACAATTGTCCCTATATTATGCCATTTATATCATTTATATGTTATCACCATGGGGATGAAAACACAATCAAATATACACAAAAAATAATCCAAAAAGTTATAATCATATTTTTGCACATAAATGCAAGAAATAAAGTTGAAACCTGATTTTCAATCATTTTCAAAGTTTGAATTACTTTAATGTTCTAAAAGTAGTTCAAAAATATTTTAAAAATCGATTGGTGGAATTGTGTTCAAAAATGTTTTTATAATAAAAAAACTGATATGTTATTACTTTTATTTTGGAAGTTGTAAGTGCATAAGTAAATTTTAAATGAAATTAACTAAGAAAATAGAAAATCTAATATTTCATTATTAATTAATTAATTAAATTTTTTTTAGACAACTTATAAAAAGTCACCTATATTTTTGATTTTTTTTTGTAAAATTATTTTAAACATGTGATTCATCAAAAACATTGAAATAAATTTAAAAAACATGTTCACATTGATAATTGAAATAAATAATATTTAAAATTTCAATATGATATGGCTTGGTTTATGGTTATTTTACATTTTTTTGACAAAGATCATGAAATGTATACATGATTGTGCCTTCACCCATGGAGGTCATGCCATACATCATATGTAAGTGCCAATGGATGATGCATCATTCACCCAAAAATGGTTTGCATAAGCTTTTATTTTGTTACATGTGGAGGTTCTTGTGTTTAATGGAATATCATAATACCCAAATGGATTTGACAATAAACTATCAAATAATTAATTAAATTTTACATCTTAATTTTGATAATTAGTTTTTTTTTTTTTTTGCATGTAATATTTATATAAAATAATAAACGTGTTTTTGTTGTCTTTGTGAGATAGTATAAATGTGTTTAGGCTATCAAATTTTTCAGTTCTAAAAATGGTAGGTTTGAAGTTCAAGCCCAACAATTGAAGTATCTCAAAATTTGATTTTATAATAATTATTAAAAGTTCAACACAAGTAGTAAATTTTTGGCAAAATAAAAAATAATTTAATTTATGTTGAAACTGTTTATTTAGTACTATGATATACAACTTGAAAACAATGTTTAGGTTATTAAATGTGCCCCCATTTGTTGGTGGTCCCACATCACCTTTTGAAATTCATTCACCTAGTGAAGACATGCATTTCATTAGATGTGTTCTCCAATTCAAACTTCTCGGAGTGGTGTTATTATGCTACTAATTATAAGGTAAATCGAATGTTCAACTATTATGATGACTTTAATATTTTTTTCAAGATGTGATTTCCAAATTGGATGAATGAAATATTGGTGGGAAAATGTTGGTGACAAATTCAAAATTTGAATTACAATTATTGAAGTTGAAATCCAATCATGATTTTTGAACTTATGTAATTGCAAATTAATCAACATTTAAATGGGGCCAATGATTTTAGATAGCTAGCAAACACATTTAAGAATTATTTAAATCTTTAACCAACTTGAATTTAGTTTACTTGTGCTCATTTTTTCTAGCATCATAAATTTTGAATTCATCGATTTGGTAATGAAAATCATGTGAAGTTTGGTTTTCATATATTCATAATTTGTGCACACAGATGTCATGCATCTAAAACACATATGAAACCTATATAAATAGGATGAAATATTTTAATTTATTATCAATTTGGTGGATGCAAAGTTTGTGATGTTATGGGATCAATTTTTTTTTCCTTTCTAAATTTATACAAAAACCTTTTTGAGTAAAGTTTATTCCCCAAGTTTCATTATTGTTCTTTAACATTGTTTTTCTTTACACTCCTAATACTATATCTAAATATTTGACTTTCATGCAAGTGATCACAAGTAATGATGAAAAAATGCATTGAACTTCATCACATTCATCACATGCAAATCATTATTATAAGTGAACCATTTAATTGTTCTCCTATTAATATTTTTTTCATGTACTCAATAAGCATGAGGTTGTTTTTTTTGTTACGTCCTTATTTTCCTTTTCCTTTTCATGAAGTTATAACATGAAAATGAGGAAAACTTGATAAAATTATGTTGGCATTTCATTTGCACATATGTTGGACAACAAATGGAATGAAATGACATTGTTAGGTGAAAATACACAAATAATGACAACATGAAAACAATTATGGACACTATGGAATTGCTTTTTATTTTGGTGCTTTCATTTCAATAACGATTTTATTCATTACACATTATGCATGCACTAGGTGGAAATATAAATTTTTGGGTCAAATTGACAATGATTTTTCACCCATATTAACTTATGGTTGAAAATGAAGGATGTATGCATAATATGCACATGCTTGATTTTGACCTCACTAAAACACAATTATTACAAATAATTTGAAATAAACCACATATCCCACTTGTCCCCACACCATAACATTAACACATTTTAAGAACAACATTCCATTGATGTCTCTTTCAGTTATCTAGTTTCAAATAATTTGAGAATTTATTTTATTTTTCATATCTTAATGCAAGCATGTGTTTGAATGTTTTTGTTCATAAAATTTCACATTCATGAAAAACTTAAAATTTCAAAATCATGAATAGAAAACAACACCACAATATTATGCAAACAATATAATTAAAACAATTGTCCATGTTTATATCATTATTTACACAAATTTATTACACATTTGTTACTCCTACAAACTATGAAAATTTGGCATGCAACCATCCATGATAAAAATGTTTCAATGAAGTAATTAACAACATCCACATCAAACATACCATCCTCAAAACTTCAAAAAACCATTAGCTTCTTTAGGTTTGGTCGATTTAATAACTTTGGAACATGCAATCATTTAAGAACCCTTGTTCATTCAATTATTTAAAATTGTATTTTAAAAATATTGTGTTCATATTTAAATCCTCTTGAACAATCTAACAATAATATGCACACATAAATTGTAACCAATAGCTTAAAAAGATGCGTATTTTTCATCCCATTCCCTCATTTAAATAAAATTTAAAATGGACTACTAGATGTTTCAATTTTCAAATTACCAAGTGTAAAAAAATGAGTAGGTGGTGAAAGGGTAAGGTTGAAGCTAGGTTTGAATGGCATGGGAAAAGGTCGTAGGTAGATATGCATGTCACCACTCCTTTTATGATAAACATCCATAAAGAAGACCATTTTTTTTCACATGTAAATGACATGTTCGATGCACATTTCAAACAAAAACTCCAATTCTCTTCATTATATGTTTGCTTCACATTTGCGTAAAAGCCTTTCATTCCACAAACTTGAAATTATGAGATAACATTCCCTCAAATGTCATCACAAAGCAACTTATTTTTTCATGAAAAGTCATGAAACTCCCAAGGAGATAAAGACATAATTTCAAATGGGGGAAATGAATGTCAAAAGGACTTTGAACCTCTCTCACATTTGAGAATGAAATTTGATACCTGAAATCATGATAAAAATCTTAAATGTGGGAAGTCATAAATACCTCGAATTCTCTCACCTTCATGCCTTTGACCTATAATAATGCCTTTGATATTTCTTGCTCCTCATGCATGCATGCCTTGTGAAGTAACACCTAAACCCTAAACCTTGAACTCACCACTAACATGCATTTGAGCCTTGGAACTAAAACCCCCCAAATTCCGAGCTTCCTCCTTTCTTGAACCCAATACTTAAAAAAAATCAGTGAATTCCCCAATTTGCAAACTCCTTTCTTGTTGAAGCATTTGCTTTAGATTCCTCACCCAAAAACATTTCTCCCTTTCTATTGAGGGCCAGGGTTCTAATTGAGTGGTTTAGGGTTTACGGCTCTAATTTTTCTGCTTGCTTGTAGGGTTTTACGAAACTGTTACAGAATCGTCCGCAAAACTCACAAGAATCGTTTTCCAAGCTAATAATGACCTCCATTTCAGACCCGCTCAACCGGGTATCTAGTCCAAAAATACCATACAAAATACGACGAATGGCTCAAATACCGGCGATACGTGACCTAAATACGTATGAAAAAATAGAGCCCATCGCCGTATTTTTTACAGCACTTTCATGCTATGTACCAACTGTATGGAGGCCATCCACTATTTTGCAACACCATTTAGTACGTATTTAGTATCTTACTATGTAGAGCCCATCGCCGTATATACATATTCTTTTGCGAGTCGTCACAAATATATTGAAACCCACTTCCGTATTTTGCAACGGCTTACGGTACGCACATATTTACTGTATTGAGCCCTAGTGGACTGCCGTATTTTTTTCAGCTGCCCGCGGTACACACATATTTACTGTATTGAACTCCCCCCCCCCACTTCCGTATTTTTGCAACAGGTCATAGTACACGTATTATTTACTGTATTGAGCCCATCTCCGTATGTATTTGTATTGTATTTGCAACTCCTTCTCCTCCTCGTCACCACCGCTGCTAACGGTAGGGTTGAGACAGGAAGGAGGGTTTAGTGGGCCAGGGTTACTTAGAGAGAGGGGGGAGGAGGGGGGGTGAAGGCGGGCTGAGAGGGCGATGATGGTGATGCATACGACGCGATGGGATATCGCGAGAGCAGATGCATACGGCGCGATGGGATATCACCGAGAGCATGTGTAAGTTGGTAACATAGCAGAAAGTGGCAAGCAAGGAAGGAAGACGGGTGGGTGGGTGAGTGGGTTGGGTTGGGTTGGGGCATGCGGGACCATGAGATTATAATGCGGAGAGGAGACGGAAGGTCCCCCGGGACCATGATGAGCATGGGCAGCCGCCTTATACCATCCATCATGGCTGCTGGTGCTGGTGCTGGTAACAACAACAACAACAACAGCAATGCCCCTGGCAATACTTCCTCCTCAACCCCTAGTACAACTACTCTTGTGCCTGGAATCCCAGGTGCATCCATTCCTCCTAATCCTCCTCTTGCTGCTGCTGCTGCTGTCATATCCAGCAATGCCGGCGACCGTCATGGACATCATCATCATCATCATGCATTGACGACGGTGAACAACCTGCCTGTGGTGGTGACGGGTTTGCCTTTGCACGGAATCAATGGTGGTGGTGGTGGTGGTGGTGGTGGTGGTAGCAATGTGGGAGGTGGTGTGGAGGGTGTGGCGGTCGGTTTGGCGCGGATTAAGCTGTGGGAGATCGCGCCTGAGGATGGGGTAGCTTCTGGAGTGTACACTCGAGCCGTTGAAAGCTTGTCGGCTTCATTGGCTAGGAATAACGCGGCTGTGATCGCGTTGAGCGCCGAGGATGCGGCGCTGGTACGATGCGCATTGGAGTCCGCCAAGCTCTACTTCCGCAGCCGGGCGCAGGCTGCCCGCGGATGGAGTTCCTCGGACTGGCTCAAACGTTCAGGCTACCTGTCAGCACCGTCACGGGATATGTACCTCTATCGAGCCGGAAGGTAATCATCGATGGAGGGGGGGGTTTTTTTTTCTGTGTGTACAATAATGTCACCGGCTTCTCTGACTCGTATTTGTGAGATCTCCTGTTTCTTTCTGTCTATTTGGCCAGTAAATGCTTGAGGATCTCTACATTTACAAAGCTTTGGTTGCCTGAGATGTGAGGGAGTTGTGAGGTGCGATCGGAAATGCCAAGACTGTGGGCACAATTTAGGTTTGAATGGAAAACCTAAATGCCAATGTTTAGATACTCTGGTATAGCTTTTCTCATTTCATTTCTGTAGAGTAGGAGCTCATGCCGCTGTTGGACACTTAGCATCACTGAACATCAGCTGAAGTTTGGAGGATTTAGGTTTTGCACAGATTATGTGGGTTCGGGGATGTGGAGTGGGTACTTTGTGTAAGTCAAGGTTTTATCAAGGAAGCCTAATTTTACATCAAAAAAGGGATAAGTTAGTCTTTGTGCCTGAGTTCCTTGACTATTGACATTAAGACTGTACTGGCTGGAGGAAGAAATTCATTTGTGAGGCAGGAAGGGAGAAAAAAAATTTGCTTGGAGCCTCTGTTTGTTGTTGTTGACCTTGAGCATACCAAAGGCCAATAGGTTAGATGGTATCTTCTGTATCTCCTGGTCCTTCTTTGTTAGTTGCTGGTAAGAACGGTGAAGGCACGACTTTGCTGCTGTGTGAGAAGAACCCTTTATGCGAAGTATGAGTTCCTCTCCAATTCTGGAAGATGATGGGGTTCTCCAACATTGGGTTGCCCTTTGTTCTGAAACTTCTTACTCCCAGTGTCATCAGTTGAGAGATCGTGTCATTATAGGGAACTTCTGAGGGATTATCTTTTTGCAAGGAAACATATGCCTCATGCATACAACATCAAATGATTGGCAAAAGACCCTTTGTGCTACTAATTTCTCTCAGAACTAAGTTAATTCAGAACCCAGCAAGAATGGGATGTTCTATTTGCTCTGAGGCTTTGTGTAGTAGTGTACTTGGACCTATGATTTCATTGTTAGGTTGTTGGCTTGATGATGTTCCTCTTCTGTGAGCCTAAGAGAAACTTGTATTGTCCGTCTTCATGCTATGCTGCAACTTTGCAGATGCTCAGTGATTAACAGTCAGGAATTCTTGATTTGTGTGCAGAATACTTCAACCTGGAGATACAGACCCTCCACCTCCGTGCATGCCAGAGGTTTTCCGGTGCCTGGGTAAGGCATCACGGGCTTCTTTGAGTGCCATTGCACGACATTTACGACTCCGCAGTGAGTAAGTGTTACCTTGGTTTCATGCAATTTATGTTCTGACTGTTAGCTGTGCCCTGTTGCTTTGCTGGTCTTTGAGGAGGTTATGAATATTTTACTGTTGAGCTGGTTCAGTTGGTGACTGGGAAAGCAATCATTGGTGCACTGTGGCAGTGTGTTTGGCTTTCTTCTAGATGATTCCCCCTTGCCTCCAGGGGAATCTTCATCATCTGCATTGACAGCAATGGCCTTCCATGCTGCTGGACCTGGTGGCAAAGATTCTGGAGGGGACTCCAGCAGTCTGCAGGAGGTTGAAAAAGGACTGCTGATGTTGATTGCATCTGATACACCTGGTTTGCAGGTGCAGTCTTGGCAGATTACTTCACTTCTAGTTCAGTTTGGGATGGGTTGTTGGGCACATAATTTATACATTCTCAAAGCTACTGTGCTCCAGCAGAATAATTTTTGTCATCTTCATTTTTTCTTCACCAACTTCAGGTGTTTCAAAGTCTGAAGCACCAGAATAGAAGAGCCTCAGTTTGCACTGAGATTCATAGAGGTGAAATTGATGACAGGGCTAAGATACATGAGGACCGTACAATCTTCACATTTTCTGCAATTCATACATGTATGGATAGTTATTATCTGGTTTCTTGGCATGGCACATGTCATGGAGACAGGATGTCTAGCCTGTTTGTTGTGTAAGTTAGACTGAAGTCTGCAAAAATGTCTATGGGGCAGGTCTGTGATCCAAATGGACGCTGGTATCTGGCTGACAACAATTTGGATCCAGGAGATTTGTTATTGCTCACTGGGAGGGCACTTCAGCAAGCTACTGCAGGCCTTCGGAGAGCATGTGTGTACCGTGTAGTGCCAGTAGCTCCAACAGCTATGCCTTCATATTTGGGCAGGTATGTTCTTCTGTTACTTTACCTGTATCAGGGTTGTGTCTGTGAAATTGATTGTGGGTCTCAACACTATCACATGGTGGTGTTGGATTCATGTTCATTTGTTGAATCATTATCTAGGGAGATCCTTGGACAACAACTCATTGCTTTGATATTCAGAATGTGTTGCTCATCATGTATGGATAATGTGATGTGTGATTATCAGAACATCGCTGGCATTCCGGTTGATGCCCCGACTTGGTGTGAATATTGACTGCTCTGCAATATCGGAAGCTGGCCATGTTATTCCTGAGGGATATGGACCTATTTCTGTGCAAGCGTTCCTGGATAATGTTATGACATCAGACAATTCCCTGCTCAATGGCTCAGATTCCCATCATGTAAGACCATTTTCTGTTGGCAAAGCTGTTAAATACAAATGTGCTAAATAACTTTCATATTCTTCAGAGCAGACATTATTTGTTCTTGCAGATGAAATTGTGTTCTCAAGATTTAGTTTTTCCATTTTTGTTGAGTCAGGATTGAAGACTGGAGTATCTCTGCTGAATTCTGGTCTGATTTTTTCACATCTCTGACACACCTGTTGTATGACAATTACTCTGTACCTATTGATGCCATGGTAGAGTGAGCCTCTCAAGGGACTGTAATACCCCTGTGCTTGTCCTTTTTCTTGCATCTCACCTGCTGGGCCCCGTCACTTGGCACAAATCAGGCAAACTGCCTAGAGCTTTGAGCCTTTGGCTGTGTCCATGTACTGTGGATTATGTTTTTTTTGGACTCTCCATGCCTTCTATGTGCCACTTGGATGTGAACAAGCCTATTGCTTCATTGATCTGTTATATGTTGTATTGCTTATGGACAGGAACCGGCAGTTCCAAGTTCAGAACCCTTGCTACGGAGTGCCCTATCAGATCCTCTCACGTAAGGCCATCACATCATTGTATTCAATGTTTAGCTAGCCATGTATATGTTGATAATCTGGTATCTTGTGAGCATTACAGGTGTATGACTAGACCCATTCTTATCATGTTTGTTTGGTTTGGCTGAAACCAAAACAGTGGTTATCTTCACAGTGTTATTGTGGAGTTTTCTCTGCCATCTCATAGATATGTGTATAGGTAGCTATCCTGTGTATTTCTAAGGTGCTTTCACAGTCTTTGACATTCCACTTGCTTAGCCTTGGCTACTAGATCTTTGGCCTTGATTGAGGTCTCAATTTAAGTTAGTGTTTGGAGGATTGTGCTGCTCTGTGACAGATCTCTTGGGTTGCAATTCATGATTTGATCTGAACTGATGTCTGCAACTATTAGTTAGTGACTATTTCAGGATGCTCTTGGGTTGCAAAGCATTGAGCTCAAACATTGTGATGCAGATTTGAGGTCATGAACAGAGCCAAGTTTAGTCTTCTTCTTGTTCTCACAATTCAAGGCAATCAGACAGTTGGTTTTTTCATTGCAAGGATGGTTCTTTTGGTTGTAGGGGTGCTCTATTGGAGGATGCAATGGCTGCTTCATGTGGACATAGTTATGGTGGTGGGACACTCCAGCGAGTCTATGAAACAGTAGGTGTTTCCACAACAAAAAATTATTTTGGGAGGAAGGGTCAATGGGGTGTATGTTTCTTGAGTTGATGTCTATCTCTTCACATATGACAAGTTCTGCTTATATATGTCCTGTTCTTGGCAATCTTGTCCCCTGCTTACTGTGGTACTTGAACTTCACACAAGTCCAGGAATCATCATAGATTGATTGCTTCACTTCTCAACATATGACAATGATGGCTTCACTGAACTTCATACTTGCTGGGGGCTGGAGTCTTGTTTGGTCCTTCCTTTTCAAAGCTCTTGATGTTGCATATTGCTGTTGAAAGTTCGTCAATGCAAGTATGACCATTGCTGTTCAAATTTAGGGCTGGGTTCCTTTTTTCATGCTTGCTAATTGGTTACTCTTACACGATTGTCCTTACTATATCAGGTCATCTTGCAGTATTTTCTACCTTGACTAAAACTTTTGAAGATGTTTTCTTTGCAAGTTCAGGAAGCATGAAATTCTAAAACTGCCAAGATGATGCTTTGATTCTGCAGATGGTGTGTACTTCCTGTGGGGCACCTGTCGATACTGGCTCTATGATCCAGAACCTTGGTGAGCTGCTACTGGTTGAACCTCCTTGAGAAGTTCAATTACTGTCCCTCAACTCAGCTAACTCTGAGATCAATTGATGGTGACAGTCACTTTTATGGAATGCCATATTCACTCATTTGCAGTGCAATTGTACTCACTACTCACAATGTGTGAAAGTGAAAGGACTTTCTAGTCACAGCAGGTGGCTTTTGAAACCTTGCTCTCATCTATGTAGATTTTGTTGTCATATGGAGTTTATTGCCAGTGGTTGTGAGACTTGGTTTATTGTTTATTCCCAGCAATAAGGGCAGCAGCCACAGCTTTTAAGCGTGAGGAGCGGAGTAGACTTTTGCTCTATCAGGGAGTCAAGCGTAGGAAAGACACAGGGGAGCAAGCCGACCAAATTAGACTAAAGCGTACTAACAAGGTTGTCATTATTGTCTGTTTTTTCCACCTTGTGTCTTTGGTTTAAGTCTTGCATGCAAAGAATGTTTCCATATTGCACAATGAAATCCGGTGCTGTTATTGTTGGTTAATCTGAGTCCTGTATGCTTGTTTTGTAACTGGTATGAATGTTGGGTTTCTTGGTACAGGAACAACCAATGTCACCAATGGACAAAGATGCCCTTCATCGAACAGGAGGCAAGGGTGTCCAGTACCCATTTTCAGTGAATGAGCGGGTTATGATCAAGGTTTGTGATATATGAAACTTAGTACTTCCCAACAAAGGCTTTCAGCAGGTCAAAGATCCAGCAATGAGAGGACCATTATTAAGTCCATAGAGACATCTGAGCCATAGTTTGATGTTTTGACCAACTGAGTTTTGCTATTTTTGTCAGGGGAACAAACGCACACCAGAAAAGTTTGTTGGAAGGGAGGCTACCATCACATCTCAATGTCTAAATGGCTGGTATGCTTCCCCACAAAGCTCTCATAGTGAGTTTTTCTTTGGGAGATATATTGATGAGATACCTCTAGAGGTGGAAGTGCTCCTGTAGAATGTTCTGTCCTATTTTATAATGCCTGCATCACAAGTAGGTTAAATTGGTTCTTTATAGTTACTACCCTTCCTGTGAGAGGTTTCCAGTCACCAGATCTTCTGAGGACTCCTTTCTTCAGATAGTTATGATATTGGAATATTCATAACTCAATGGACACTCAGGGTTGTAGCCAGCCTGTGTGGGTTTGTATACTTTACAGTTCCTGGGGTCATTTACCTTGTAGGACTGGTATTTATATCCTGCTGCTATGTTTCTGTCACATTAAACAAACTGAGTTATATGCTGAGGTATGCATTTGTGTTGGGAAGGTACTTGGTGCAAACATTAGACAATGGTGAGAGTGTGCGTCTTCAATATCGCTCTCTCTCGAAATTGGCCGGAGACCACAATGCAGTGAACAATGATGCGCAGATTCCAGGAAGTGGTCATTCATGATAAAGAATCGTGTCCTTGACAACGGACTTTTCTACAACAGGACAACTTTCTGAGGGGCCAGGTAAATTAGACAATTTGTTGCTGGTCAGAGAGCTGGCTCGCCACATTTCTGTGCAATGGTAGACCACTCCTCACTTGTACATATTCGGTACCTTTCTGCAGCAGGTTGCTTTTTCCAATACTCTTTTGTCGACTGGGGAACCCCTTTGATGGTGTCCCTTTTTGGTGCATTTGTAGAATTATGCCTACCAAATCAATGCCATTTGAGAGTGCTCCTGCCCAAAGTTCCATATGCTTCTCCAACAGTGGAGTTCACTAAAATTGATGCCAATTGCTAATGGAACTATTTCATCTATTTTCTATCTGGTTGAGCTCTTCATGATAAAGTCTTCAAAGGGATATATTGATTGGTCACCCTGGTAGCACTCCTCATTCTTGTAATGACTGTAAAGATTCCAGTGATGCATGAGGCTGATTTCAATCCCAACAATTCGGCATGAGTCTCGGTACCTCCCGCCCGAGGGAATAATGGAGACAGCAAGCAAAGAGGAGCATGGTTTGTTCTGGGATTAAGCATCTAGAAGGAAGGAGGGATGGAGAAACTAAATATTTTTGTTATGTTTCAAGTTGGTTGAAAGTTGAACCTAGAATTTGTAATTTGGAGTTTTGAGGATGAAGAAACAAAATAGTGAGGGCAGTTGCAGGTGTGGCATCAATAGAAGATGAGCTTATATCAAGGAAATTCATGTTGATGTGTGGTGTTCTTGCAAGTCAACATTTAAAATCTTGATGAGAGAAATGAAAAGTTTGAAGCTACCAATTAAGGCTGGAGATTTTACTCTTGTAATGTTAAGACAGGGACTGTTGGGCGCAAGGGTTGGATGAGTGTGTTAATCTACGGTTAACAAAACCCAAATGTGAATTGTTCATCCAGTTTTTGAAGCATTGTAGAATGTTCATTCTTCTGATTAACCCTGACTGATATTTTTATTCATGGTCAAAAATCACAATTAACTTATGAAGTCCTTGATAAGTTTGTGAAAATTCAAAAAGCCAACCTAAAAGAGGAACAAAATCCAATTTGTAATAATTAGATTAAAACCTTCATCCAAGTGCAAATCTTGCAATTAATTCAATTTAATCAATTAGTTTAGGGCATTTAAACATGAATTCATTCTTTGCCCATGGTATACATATTTGCCCAAATTCTAATGTTTGAATAATGTATTGAAAAAGTAAAATGGATGCAAATGCACAAGTTCAAAATTTCAAACGTTACACCATACATTCAAACATTACAATTACCATCAATCTACAAAGTTTCAAAATAAACAATAAACAATTTAAATTTTTTTTGGGTATAAACTTTGCTTGGCATAATAAACCTAATTGTTCCGATATGATATGGTACATGGAAATATGATATATGGATCTCCTAATACATGTCATGCATTATTCGGTTGGGAAGAACTTCACCACCATTTAATCACATGCCAAAACAAAACAATGGAAAAAAAAATGAGACAAAATTTGCAAACACAACTACTATACACATGTACATGTTAGTTGTAATATTTTACAATGCTAATTGTGTATTTAGTAGCCATGCCTTTGGCATGCAAGGCCAAAATCATCAAACTAACAATTGTTGGAATTCATACCAACCTTGCAAGCGTTTCACCGTGAACCCATTTCACATATTGTGCATTATAATAAACTTAATTATAATAGGGTAATTGAGTTAAATTGGTGTTTAAAAAGCCTATTTGGACATTTAGGAATATACCTTCTAAAGGGTTGGGTGCATTTGTAAAATTGCATTCATTTTGAAAGTGACAAATGCAAGCACTAGCTCTGAAAACTGGTGAAAAGCCATTTTGGTCACATTTAGTTGGCAAACTTTGACATGTCATACTTTTTTTTTTGGATTGCAAAGCCATGAGATTCCCAAAAAAATGATGTCTTGTGAATTATTGTCGTTGACCAATGGTAAACAAGCATATGAATGAATCACATGGATAGGAATGCATGAAAGGATGTGTAGGTTTTGAAAGGGTTTGGTTGCAACGACTTTCCACCTTCCTCTTTCCCTTTTGTTATTAATATGTTATTGGTCCTCACTCAAAACCCTTAAGTCTTATGCATGTGAACTCAAACTCCATACAAGTCACTCTTCCCCTTGAGCTTGCCACCTATAATATCTTTCAAGTTGTGAATATTTTGCATAAGAGTTGCCATTTCTCATGTCAAGGTCATATTAAAACATGGCTTCAAAAGCTTGAATTTGACAAAATTGAAAGCAAGATTATGTGAACAAGAGTCAATAATCCACAAAAATAATTAAATCAATTGTATGTTTTGTGACCAAGCTAGAAATTACAAGCGACATACATACCCAACTTGTTGTTCTAAAAGCCTTGGAACACCCTTTGACAATCACTCAAAGATAAGATTTTCTTTTGAATTGTGGCTTGTGCAACTTTGTGAATTAAAAAATTGACATTAATAACAATGAATCAAGGTAAAGGGTGTAGTTGTTGTAAATCAGTGTGTTCAAGTAGCTTGGCAGGGAAAGGTGTGTTCAAAGAGTTATTGGATTGTGATACATTCAAGTACTATGTGGATGGGGAGTGGAGGCGATCATGCTCAGGCCACTCTGTCACCATCAACAATCCTGCCACACGTAAACCGCTGTTCAAAGTGCAAGGCAAGTGAATTTTGCACATGTTGAAAAACCACACCATTTTATATACCTTTGAACCTCTTGTGATGCATCAAATGGGTTTCTCTCAAACTTTGACACAATTATGTGTTGAACCACAAAGGTTGGATCCATTACATCTTTGAAGTATTGCACTCACAAGTTAATCTTTCTTTTGCATCAATGTAGTGTGAACACTTGTGAACTTCAAACAATTTAAAGAACATGTCAAGACAGCTCAATATTATTATTATTAACACAGTTTTATATTTGATTTGTCTTCTAATGATCATGGTTTGTGATAAGTGTATGTGATTTTTAACACAAATGTTCTCTTGTCATAGTTTCACTTTGATACACTAACATGATATGGAGTCAATTGAGTCTATTTTGCCAATGATCACATGTAATATGTGGCTTGAGTACAAGTTTCGATAATCAAATCCCTATGTGCAGTTTGCATGGAAAATGCTAAAACATGTGTGGAATATGATGATCACAAAATTTGTTGACATGTATAGCTTGCACACAAGAAGAAGTGAACCGCTGTATAGATAGTGCAAAAACTGCACAAAAGATTTGGGCAAAGACACCATTGTGGAAAAGAGCAGAAGCCCTTCATAAAGTGGCTACAATTCTAAAGGAGCAAAAAGCACCGATTGCAGATTGCTTGGTGAAAGAAGTTGCAAAAGCTTCCAAGGACGCAGTGGTCGAGGTGATGTTTTATTCTACACCCTTCAACACCCAACATTATTTGTGCACAGAGTTGTTATCACAGGCAGTACTTTTGTATTGCTTGCAGTAACAACTATGTGGACATATAATGTCTAGGCGCTTCAACATTCCATGATGCTTTGGAAATGGTATAACAAACATATGAATACAATTAATGCACTATCAGAAACCATCTTCAATGAACATACGAATACACATATGATTAATGCATTATCGGAAAAAAGCTTGAAAATTGTGACATTGATGGTGGTCTCCATGTTGGTCCTAGGTGGTGCGTTCTGGCGATCTTGTAGCGTATGCAGCTGAAGAGGGGATAAGGATTTTAGCAGAAGGAAAATTCTTGGTTTCTGACCCCTTTCCAGGGAATGACAGAAACAAATATTGTCTTTCATCCAAGGTATTTAAATGTAACTTTTAATCCATATTTGCACAAAGTCTTTGGTACATGGTATTGAGGTGATATGCAATTTGATGTTACATGTACATTTCCAATTGTGATTCTTAAGCCATAAATAAATAAATAAATAAATATGATATGAATGCTTTTGTGAAAAGTGTTTTGCCATTTGGGGGGGGTGAGGGAGTGGTGAGGGTTTTGAATTCTGTGATATTAAAATTTTGGAAATTTTCTTTAAAAATTTAGCAAAATTAGTTGAATTTACTCTAGGAGAACATAATTTTCCAAATTTTTTGGTTGGAATAATGAGAAATGATTTTGGGAAAAAAAAACATTAGTCTTAACTCACACAATATTGATATCACTTGTATGCAATATTTCAATTGTGATTTTGTGTAAACTCTTGACACATGACCTCAATGACACGCACTTGCAACCAGATCCCCTTGGGAGTGGTATTGGCCATCCCTCCATTCAACTACCCAGTCAACTTGGCTGTGTCTAAAATGGCTCCTGCGCTCATTGCTGGAAATGCTGTTGTTCTCAAACCTCCCACCCAGGTAAATAAATGTTTTGCACATTTTTTGATCGTTAAAAAAAAACCCCGATTTGCTAGGGAAATATATATACACAATTTGAAAGCAAGAAATTATCAGTTTGGTAAATCGTTGGCAGAGTTATATACACATCTTCGTATGCTTCCTTAACACTGTCCAACAAATGTACTAAAAAATATGTTCCATGACCGTAGCCCTAACATATTACCAATTCTTTGACTCAGTGCATGATTGCACACTGAAAATAAGACAATTTTGGCAACTTTTGAAAATTTTGTGTATACCAGCATCATCCTTCTGTCAATAGATGAAAGTAGGACTTAACGCTCATGAAGTGGGGTACATACATACACAGGGCGCAGTAGCATGCTTGCACATGATCCACACCTTTCATCTAGCAGGCTTTCCAAAGGGACTAATTAGTGCAGTAACTGGCAAGGGATCTGATATAGGCGACTATCTTACCACACACCCGGGCATCAATTGCATCAGGTCCTCTCTCCCCCATCAATTATATACCCATAATGCTGCCCTCGGCTGTTTCTTTTAAACACTAGGAAGAGAGGTATTTATTTACAAAGCAGAATTTCCCTCCCAAGAGATGTGAGGGGAGTTCTGGTTCTTCATTGAGCATTGCATTTCTTCACTAGGAGTTTCAGTTCTTCATTGGGTGTTTCATGAAATAATTGTCATTCCATCTGATGTTTTGTTTCTTCATCAACACTCGATCAGGTGACTTCGTTACGTGCGCATTACTCTAGGTGCTGCCTCAGAGTAGGAAGTTCCTAAAATAACTGCCCTTGGGTCCTGCCTTGAGGGTGGGTATTTCAGGAACTCCCTGATCCTCAGGGATTACCCTACACTAATTAATGCTCGTCTCAAACAACCATATGTAAAGCTTTTAATAACTATTGAAATCCTATTCCCCTAAAGCACTTGGAGAAATTTCTAAGACTATTTGGATGGCACCTCATTTATCTGTGAATCTTCCTCCTAGAAAAGAAGAGGGGCTTTTGGCTTGCTCCTTGAGAGTGAGAGGCTAGGTGTAAGATCCCTTCATCTCAGTAAGCAGGCATAAAGAACCCTCCCATTTTCAGGAGTAGGTGTAAGATTCGTCCCACTCTTGAGGAATAGGCTTAAGAACCCTCCTATGACTGTGATTGGGATCAATGGATGACATTTCTTGCAATGTCGTCATTGAAGACTTCTTAATTTTCAGAACCTAATCCTTTAGTTTATTTATGGTTCAATTTTCGCCGCTAATTTCCCGATTATCAAACCATTTATCAACCTCACTACAACCTTTTTGTCATAACTTAAACATGGCAGCCAACTACATTCTGAGCATGAGAGTAATGAGATTATTTATTATCTTACATATTTGTGCCTAAGATAACCACAAGATAATTTAGTCACTATACTCTTAATCTTGATTTTTAATCTTACATTTGTAAGCCCTTGTCAATAATTATTGTTACCAAACTATGTATATGATAAATTCAATTTAGGACCGGTGTTTTTTTAGGGACTTTTGTTTGTAGCCAAAGGGGCAATTGTCCATAGGAGAATGTAGAAAAAGTGGCTATCATTTCCTAGGAAGATTTTTCCAATTCTAGCTATATACCAGCTACGACGTAAATTTTTTTAAATCATCCTCTATATTTTGGGCTACACACTGAAAACCCAATATAGAAATCTGGCAATTTAAAACTATTTTTTCCTCGTATCTATTATCTGGTGATTGAAAACCTCCAGAATCACTTAATTTCAAAATTTCAATTTCAATTTCGCTTTTTGGCAAAACTATGCCAATAAGAAAAAACGCGTCTAAGTACCAAATGTGTGATGTCTGGTGCAGCTTCACAGGCGGTTGTGATACTGGGATTTCCATATCAAAGAAAGCAGGTATGATTCCACTACAAATGGAGCTCGGAGGCAAGGATTCATGCATTGTGCTAGAGGATGCAGACCTCGAACTTGCTGCTACAAATATCATCAAGGGAGGCTTCTCATACAGGTTTGTTTCTTTTCACTCTTTGATATTTTGTTTCTTCTTTTGCATATTAGACAATTATGTACTATGAGCTGGTCCACTGGCAACAATAATATGTAAAATTTTGACATTTTTCCAACAAAAAAGGGGAAATTTCTGAGATTTTTGTAAGGTGTAAATTCAACTAATTTTGCTAATTTCTAGGAATTTTTGTCAAATTCTCGATATCACAAAATAGGAGTGCTTCATTTGAGTTGAACATTGATTGGCCTTGACTCCTTGTGTAAAGTGGGCCTAAGTTTGTTAATATGTTATAAATTGCTTGCAATAGTGAAAGTTTTTGGAATACCTTGAAAGTTCTTAAGGGTTCATTTCACCACTAGGCCCGTGGTAGATGTAGCCTATAATAGCAAGACCCCCAAAAGTGATGTGGTGCAGAAAAAAATAGTCATAAAGGAGAAGAGATAATTTGTGACAATTTGTTGGTGAATTTTGAAGTTTTTCTCTTTTTTTTCTTTTCCTTTCTTACAAGGGTTTCAACCTAAGTCACAACTTTTATAATCACCACACTTTAAACTGTTATGGACAAAACAAAGGTTTATGTCCATTTTTGGAGTTCAATATTCCAGAATTTCAATTAAGAAACATTTTTTTCAATTTGTCTTGGGTGCATTGGCGGCCTGATGAAGGCAATTACTTGGTGTAAAAACTGAGAATTAAGTGAGTTAATCTACTGTTTTGAAAGTGGGTTTTTAGTCACAACATTTTGCTTCTGGAGGGCAAGAGAGACTGCCCAGATCCCACAAGTCTAGCCTAGTAGTGTTAGGATCTGCAGGGTTTTTTTTTTCCATTTATGTGATGTAGTTTAGCCATATTTGGCTATGAGCAGGGAATAAAAGTAAAAAAGTTTGAGCATCCTTCACATTTTTTGTTTCATGCTAGAACCCAATAGAGAAATCTTATGATTTTTCAAAATAAAAATTTCTAAATTTGGCAACTAGAAAACATATTTTAAAAACATATTATTAGCCATTTAAAAAAAGCCAATTGGCTACATTTAGCCATGAAAAGAAATGTTAATTATGGGTATCAATGTATTAATCATGTGTATAGCTGTTTACTATAATGGGGTTAATTTTTTTGAACACCACCATGACTTATTTGACTTTACATTATTCGGATGATAATTTTTTTGAAAGTTTAAACATTCATTTTACCTAAACCCTAAACTCAAAAGGTAAATGTCAAAAGTTCATTCACTTTTGGATGCATGAAAGGCTTTAGGTTTTTGGGGGTTCAACTTTCATATTGAAATGTTCCATATATGGAGCCATTGGCATTGATGAGGTTTTGGGATGATGATGTGTAGTGGACAACGGTGCACAGCAGTGAAAGTGGTTCTGGCAATGGAATGTATCGCAGATGCACTTGTGTGCAAAATCAATGCAAAAATTTGCAAACTTACAGTTGGCATGCCTGAAGATGATTGTGACATCACTCCAATCATTAGTGATACATCAGCCAATTTCATTGAAGGCCTTGTGCAAGATGCAAGATGCAAAGGTGCTCGGTTTCATCAGGTTTGTTGTTTCGTCCATCACTACATGTTGCACTAAACATGTAGTTCCATGGATTCCAACTTGCAACCAATGGTTTCTTTTTTGTGGCCATTTGTGTTGCTTATTTTGTGCTTTTAAACTTGGTAAAATATGGTTTCATTGTAAAATCTAAATTTTAAATATAAAATCACCACTTTTGTGAAATCAAACAATCGAAGGAGAAGAAGAGATTAAAGGCAATGCTTGCAACATCACCATTTTCTAATATGTTCCGAGAAAATTATGTGATGGGAGTGTTGACTCTCAATTGACTTTGGTGGGTTTTGGGTCATGTTGTAGGAGTGGAGGAGAGAAGGAAACTTGATTTGGCCAATTCTAATAGACTTCGTGAGACCAGACATGAGGGTAGCTTGGGAGGAACCATTTGGCCCCATTTTACCTGTCATTCGCATAAAGACGGTGGAAGAAGGCATTCATCATTGCAATGCAAACAACTTTGCACTTCAGGTTTAATTTTGTGTCATTTCATTTTATTTGGGAGCTTTATGTTCGGAACAACTTTTCACCACACTTTGTGTATGTGCCATCATAGAGTACCCTTGGCAGCATCAGCACAAAACAATACTATTTGTAGAAATGTTGAAATTTCCCAAAATAATTTTTTTTTCCAAACAATTTTTTTTTGCAAAGAAAATAACAAATCCTTCAAAATGGTATTAATATCATATTTTAAACATGGAATCTTCGATGTCAGTTAATTATTCAACAAGCACTTGTTGAAGCTGCCCTTGGATTACTAGGGTATACAATTTGTGTGTGTGTGTGAGACATCCATCAATTGAACCCATGAAGCCTCTTCCTTGTAGGGAAACCTACCAATCGCAAGGCTCCTTTTTAGGGTTGCGTCTTTTTGATAACATAATTTATGAGCACATCTTGATAAATGTTATTGCAACTTTTACTTGGACGCAGGGTTGTGTGTTCACAAAGAGCTTTGACAAGGCAATGATGATAAGTGATGCCATGGAATCGGGAACCATACAAATAAACTCTGCACCTGGTCGAGGGCCAGATCATTTCCCTTTCCAAGTGACTCTTCTTCACCTATTTTCTCTTACTTATATCATTATTGATTCCATACTTAGAGGTATATAAATTACATAACAGCACACAAAGTTGAAAATTCATTGTATGAGATCAAAGCACCAACTAACTTACAACAAAGATAAAAGAATTTTAGTGTTAACACTAGATACCTTTCTTTAAAGGTTTGCACATGTAAACCCATTCTAGGTGCAATTCAAAACAAGCTTTTATTGTTAGTTAAAAAGTTGGCATTACTACACTTTTCTCATGTCATAAATCTTGTGAAAGAGTGATAAATTTGGTTGTAGCACCGAGCTTCTTATTACTTGTCAAAAAGTCACCAATCATAATGGATTTTCCAACCTAGGATATTTGTAATTACAAGTTTTTACAATGTTTTGTTCATATGGATTTCTCAAACTACGACCAAGTCATTGACATCATGAATCTTTCCAAGTTACTTCTGTTTGGTTAGTCATGGCCAATGTTTAATTTTTAAAATTTTTAAATTTTATATTTTTTTGTGAAACATTGTCTTTATTTGACCAAAAAAACTGGGATTTTTTTTTGTTTTTGTAGTGTAAATTCAACTATTTTGTTTTTTTGAGGGATTTTTTTCAAATATCACAAAATTGGGGAAAAAAAAACCCTACTGGTGGCTTTTATAAAAAAAGAAATAATCATAATTGACTAAATGTAAAGTGCAATGGACACATAAACCCCTTTTTCCTTTGTACTTGTTTAACCATCAAAAGCCTTGTAACAAACTCAAGTTGACACGAGTTTTCTAATTGATATGGGTGGCAATCATCACAGGGCTTGAGAGATAGTGGTGTGGGATCCCAAGGTATCACCAATAGTATCAACATGATGTGCAAAACCAAAACTACTGTAATGAACTTTCCATCACCTACCTATGCAATGGGTTAAAAATTATAGATTATTGTTGTAGTAATCAATGTTGTTAAATTGATATAGATGTTTTGTAAACTAGAAAGACAAATTCCAATGCCATGAACATTCATGAATGAAACACAATATATGGTTATTCGTATATGTCCTAGAACCCCAAAACGTGGGATGCATGAGAAGTTTTTGATGTGCATGAAATACACAGAAATTCCATATGGAAATTATGAGATCCGTTTTTTTAATTTAAAAAATCACTTGGATATATGTCTTGCATTTGTGATTATCTAAAATGAAATTTAATGAAGCCTTGGAAAAGGGTGAAGAAAAGGCATACTACATTGAATGCCTTCTTAATTGGACAATATGCAAATGTATAAATTTTAAAATAAAAATCTTAAGGTATTTCAAGATTTTTAAAAATGTTCCAAAAGTAATGAAACAAAACACATATTCATCTCCAATTTCATAAATATTGAATTTTGAGCATGTAGATGCCACAAAATGACCATCAATTGTTTTGCCCAAATGAATCTTAGGATATACTAGACCTTTTCATCCTAAACTTCAATACATTGTATGATTTTTGTTTCAAATATCTTGCATTTAAAAGTTAACATTACGATTCACTATTGATGTTACACATGCTTTTATCAACACCTCTTTCACCATGAATCTCCCCCACTGATATGGAATTATTGTTGACCCAACCAATGCAAGATACACATTTGGCATTAATAAATTTGAAAAATCATACTAAATCTATATAATTTGAAATATCGTAGGTTGATGAGCCATAAAGTTAATTCTTATTTGCATCTATCATTCTTATAAAGGTTAATTATACTTGGGCTTCGCATTATTTTTGCACTATCAATGACAATCCATTAAAATAAGGTTAAAATATTAATTAATTTATTTTTTGTTCCAAAAATAATTAGTTTCTAAACATTGGCAATCCATGATCATATTTAAATTGTCCACGAAATCATTTTCACTTCCATTAAGTTTAAAATATGATATTTAATTTTAATCTATTAAAACATTAATTTTTTTAACACCCATGATTTCCATTTTGGTGCCTTTGATTGTCCCAAAAGCAATTGGGTGAGAATCAGGTTGAAAATCGATTTTAAGGTTTAAAAAAGAGAGAGAGAGAGAGAGAACCGAATGAGTTTTCCCTTGAAAACTTGAAACTGGTTCTCAGGGTCTTAAACAAATTTGGTTTATTGGTTCCTCTTGTTCTTCTTCTCACTTGGCGCTGCTACTCTTCTCCTCTTGCTATTACTTTTTATCCTTGTACTTTTATTGCTCTTCTTTTATTATTACTCTTCTCACATGGTGTTTCTCTTCTCCTTTGATGAAATAATTAAATAAATAAATATTTAATTATTAAAAATGATTTTGATTAATGAAAAATTTAATAATCAGGTTCTCACAACACAGAAACACTGAAATTTAATAATTAGTGTTGGGGATGAAAGAAGGGCCCCAAGCAGGATGGTCACTTTACGAAAAACTCCAGTAAGTAGGATTTTGTTTTCTTAATTTTTTAATTTTTATGATTTAAAAAAAATTTGAGAACCTGATTTATGAGAACCAGGGTTGAAAACTGGATTGTAATATGTATTTAAAAATATTGAGAACTTGGTCAATTTTCTCCAACACGAAATTTGAAAAAAAATGAAAAATCAACTTGGTTTTCACATAGAGGCATAAAAAATTGGAACCGACGATTCTCAAAAAAAAAATGAGAACCCCAAACACTGGTTCATGCTATGATACTTATATTAATTTTATTAAGTTTCAAACACAACTTTAAATGACATTAATTTACTTTACACAACAATTTATATTCTTTAAAATAATATATAAGACACAAATAAACCAGAATTGGTCATAAACTAAATAGAATGAGATGCACAAAATTGGAGTTGATGTTTGAAATCAGTGCAATATTGAAGAATTTGCCTCATCCCTTGCCTATTTGTAAAGCTTTAAGTCTCAAGTGCTTAGTTGTGTAAGAGTGAGGTGCTCATTTTGAGCTTCGACCCCATGCGCTTCCACAAGGTTTGCCAAAACTTGTTTCTGAACTTGAGATTTTAATTCAACACAATGTCCTTGGGAAGGTTATGATGTTTAAACATGCGCATGAAAAAAAACCTTCCTTTTTTTAAGCTGTGGCATTTTCCTTGGTGGGAATGAAGTGTGCTATCTTGTTAAATCGATCCACTACCACCATGATCACATCAAATCCCTTGGATGGTGGCAAATTCACCATGAAATCCATGGACACACTTTCCCATGGCCTTTTAAGAATTGGTAACAATCATAACAAATCCTACTTGTTTTTTTGTTAAGTGTTCAATTTTGTTGGCATATTAAGCAAGTCTTCACATATTCTTTCATGTTGTCTTTTAGAGATCACCTATTTATGTCCATAAGGTCCAAGCTACCTTTATCATTTGGGTGTTGTAGACCCAACTGAAAAATGCCTACCTAGTCCTTTGGCTAGAGGCATGGCTCAAGAAAATAGGTTACATTGTAAACCATGGTCATCAACCTGGGGAAGAGACGAAGTCACTAAGAGCGTCTCCACCAATGCTCAGTATGTGACCTTGTACAAGAAGAAATCTTGAATGAGGTTCATCAGTACAATCCCCTGAATCCACTGGAAGACGAGTCCGGGGACCCTGAAATAGGCACGACCTTCAAAGCCCTGGAGGAGCCCTGGAACAGTCTAATGAAGAGAGTGAAATCGTATTGACAAAATCTGCAATTGAAATTGGGCACTTTGGTTTGTGGAAAACCAAATTAAGGAACTGTGTTGAGGAAGAAAATTTGAAGAATCGTATTGAACTTGTAAGCAACACATGATTATGAATACACCAAAAAATAAATAGTTAATTGCAACAAGCTCTGTCTGGAGTATTAAGTGCATACAAGTCTGAAGCTTGGTCGGTTGACATTATGTCCCAACACTTAGCCTTAGGCTCTTGAAAGCTCAATAAAAGACGGGGGAACCAGCTGATCTAGAGTCTGGAGAGAAAGTGCAGCCAGTTAAGATTCTGAGCACATTTATGAACAAAAACAAACAACAAATTGCAGCTAGAACAACCTCAAGCACATCGCTACTGGAGCTAGCTTCTGAAAGTTCTGTGGGCCTGATCATCATCATGTCCTGTTTCATGAAGAAGAAGAGATCATTGAAACTGTCCAGAAATTTGATCACAATGTCAGTAACTAGGACAGTCTTTCATCATGTACAGTTCTGAGCATTTGAATCCTAGAATCCTGCACCCCTCCTGGATTGTTCACAGTGCACGTCTAGGTGGAAATGGCACTGGACTTGAGGATGCAGATCATGTCGTCAGTACATGAAGTAGGAGCTCAGGAAGTCTAGAGCTGCATGACGACTGAAACTAGCACTCCTAGAAGACTCAGAAAGAAAATATGAGCAGTGTGGGGATGAGGAGGATGTGTTGCATGGTTGGGACTAGGACAGTTATCTTGATGACCAGCTGATAACCAGAGTCCAGGTCTGTCCTGGAAGCAATCAGGAATCACATATCCACGTTGCAGACTATTGTAAGAGACATCCAGGTAGTTGAGGTGCTTAAGATTGCAAAGCGTCTGAGGGACGACGCCTGTGAGGAAATTGGAGTTCAAATCCAGGCGCTGTAGTTTGCTGATATCCCCAAGGTTGGGGGGGATGGGACCCTGAAGGGTACAGTCGGTGACAATAAGGACGACCAAGTTGTCGGAGAATGAGGTACCCCAGGACGAAGGAATCGGGCTGTTGAAGAATATCCACTGAAGCTTCAACATTTCCAACTCCGTTAAGTCTGCCAGTGTTGAACCAAACTGCTGGGAGTTCCTGTAGCTGTTTGGATCTCGATATGGCTGCCTCGATGGACGCACCGAACCCGTTATGCTTAAAGCAATCACTGCACTATCAGACTCCCTGCAGGTCACAAACGGCCAATAACAGCAATCTGTCCCCGGCAACCACTCGTCAAACAAGCCGTTCGGATCGATCAACTGGTTCTTGAAGCCCAGAAGTGCATTTTCGGATTGAGAGCTACATCTCCAATTATTAGCACTGCATGAGCTGATGAACATGTCTGAAAACACCACAACAACAACAACAACAGTGGTGAAGCTGAAGAAGACTCGTCTAGTCTCCCAAAGCTGGTGAGAGGCTGCTACTGCTGAGCCCAAGTTCAAGCTCTTTCTTCTCCGGCGGCCTTCAAAAATGGCAAAACCCATTGCTGCAGAGATGAGGCCTTAATAGGCGCTCCTGTGGCCAAAATCCTAACCCCAAAACAAAATCACCAAATTTTCCTGGCAATGGAATCCGAGTGCTCAACTTCTACTAGCTACCCAGTCGTGATCAACTTTGGCAACGACCAATATTCTGACACAAGATTTCCTGGTAACTTATCTGAGCTGCTGATGAAACTACTGTCCACCAGAATCCAGGCTAATATTATCACTACTAGACTACATGAGATCTGTCTCTAAAGCTCTGAACCACCTCCATGATGAATCTAAGGCCGGCCCGCTGGAGCTGAGAACATGTAAAGAAGAGCTGAAGCTGAATTGCTGGATAGCTTGACACATGATCACTACAAATGCTCCAGTCTCTACTCTGCAACTGTAGGAAGGAATCACTAGACTAGGGAGTGAAATGATGAGAAACATGATTCAGATTCTTCAAGCTGTCGCCCCCCACCCCCCACCAATCTTTCTCCGACAAAGGAGAGAGAGAGAGAGAAGTCTAGAGTCTAGAGTCTAGAGTCTAGACCAGGGTTGGCCGGTTCTTTGAATGTCCAAAGAACCGCCGGATCCGGTTCTTAAAAAATTCCAGAATATGAAGGAACCCGCTGGATCTGGTCTGAATCAAAGAACCGTTGATTCCACCAAAAACCACGAAGAACCAACGGTTTTCATGAAAAAAAAGAAGGTCCCCCCTGGGGGGGGGGGGGACCAGTCATTTGCGAAAACCTTAAAGAACCATCGGTTTTCATGATGAAAGAACAGGCGGTTCTCTCTGGGGTGGGGGGCCGGGCAGTTCTTGGACTTTTTCACAAATTTTGAGAACCAATGGTTAATGCACCAACGCCAGTTCTTTGAGAATTGGTGAGTGAAATGGGTGTATACCTGGCTGGGTAGATAACCGCCGGGTATCTTTACATTGGTTCTATGAACCCCTGGATGCTGGGTCTAGAGTGCTGGATTGGTTTTCACTAAACAGAATTGGAACCTACCTACAGTTAGTTCTAACCACCCTCCAAACCAGGTACCTATGTGCCCAACCCTGGTTTGCACCAGAATTGACTGACTATCCAAATTTTAGATTTAACCTCTGGGCACCACCAACATAGCATATTTTTATTTTCATTTTTAATGGAAGGAATTACATATATCCAAAAATTCTAGCAATTTACTTGTCAAGATGGTTATACATTCAACTTTTTTCTTTTCTTTTCTTTTCCTTTCCTTTGGTGGTTATGAATGGAGATAGTGTTCACATCCAAAGAGATTACAAAGATGTACAAAAGGGTTTTACATCCCCAAAATTTTAATAAACAATTTCTTTTGCAATTAGGTAGGAGTGTACAAGTGCAAAAATAAGGCATGAACATTGAAAAAAAGTAAGTGACTTGTGAAGGAATTTTTAAAGAACTCTACATAGTACCCAATGTAGCGGTGCAAGCAAAGATGTCCCAACCACACCCCCACAAAAAAAACACAAAGCTGCCCCAACCCGTACTACTAGAACACTTAACAAGTTACAACCATCATCCATGTTGTTAATGAGCTCCATGAATAAACCTTACAACATTAAAAACCCTAGAAGAAATCAAAAGCTTGTTGGAGCTTTATCAACAACATATGTAATTGGTGAACTCCAGAAATGCGCCTTGTAACATTAGAAAGGTGAAAAACAAGTCAAAAGCAAGTTGGGCAACTTCAAAGGACTATTGGTTGGAAAGAACAAAAAAATAAAAATTTGAACTTGGATACCTTGACTTATCGTAACAACTCACACAATTGTTTTAAATTTTTTTACATCTTCAATAAAATCATAAATTATTTTTAACCAAAGCATATTCAATTTTCATATAATGGGTGAAAGCACATTACGACGACTCTTGTTTCAATTTGTGATTTTAAAATTCCAAGGATTTGCTTGGCAAGGAAATTAACACTTCAAAGCTAACCATTGTGACACCCCCACTTGGAAGAAGGTGATTTGCACATGTAAACAACAATTTAGATATTTTTGAAAAAAACAAATTCAATATCAAATGCCCCTGAAATTTTCTCAATGGATGCATTCTAACACTAAATATATTAAATTATTATTTATTTGAAGCTAAATAGTAGGTCCATCATTTGTTATTACACATGCTTGGACATTAGGATTTAGATCAAAACAAATCATAAGTGGAATCACCACACTCACATCACATTCATAAGCAAGACAACTTGCATGATGTCCATGCCTCACATAATTTTCCACAAGAACTCAAAGATTTTAAATGAAGATTTAATGCAATTGCAAGCATGTTACAAATGTGATGTGGATCAAATGCTTTGAAAAACCAGAAAAAATGTCTGATCACCTTAATAATTTCTTTTTGCATGGTTTTTATTTTGCAAGAAGAAGAGCTTCACATCAAGTTGTTCAAGATTCATAATAGATGTGGTCAAGGCATCTAATTACAACTAGTTCCTTTTTGATTGATTCATCACACACAATCGCAATAGGGTTCATGCATGAAGTTATTGCTGAACTATAGCTTGAAGAACTTATTGTTGCAACATCACCATCTTTTGCTTTCCATAATGATGACTTTTTAAAATTCAAAACATTCCTCCAACATAATGACTAGGAATTTTTTACATTGTTATATATTTACATTGTTTTACATAGCCATGTAAAATGAAATATATATATACATTAATATATAAAACTATATAAATATACACAAAATACTGGTCAACACATGTTTCTCCCATTCTTTCCTTCTTTCTCCCAATTATTTTGTCCATGTAATTATCTTTTATAAATTGACTTGGGCATTATTCGCATTTACTTGCTTTAAACTATAGAAACCTTATCGTTATTCATAGCATACTAACATGTTTTAACCAACACATTGCCAAAACAAATACCTTCATTAACATTCTATGAAGATTCAAAATTTCGTACTCAACAATGTCAAGTTGTTGACCTTATTTTTTACAAATATAATTAAACTTGATGAAATATTCTAATGTTTTCAAGCAAAGACTATAGTTGCAAAAGCCAATTTTTTTCATTCATCTTATACAAACCAATAATAACATACAAGGCATGGTGAACAAGATAAAAGTATACAATTATGTTACTTTGATAGTTTACTTGTCAAGTTGACCGAAAAAACAACAATACCCATTATGAAATTATTATACATTCAATGTTTTAGTTTGATTAATGATAAAAAATAAAATTTCATTATTGTGCATTAATTTTCAAGTTTCACATTGTTGAAGTAGGTTTCAACTTTTGAGTAAGTTTTTTAAAATGCAAGTTTTGTAGTTTATTTTTTGTAATGTAACATGTTTCAACTACATGTCAAGTATGTTATAACAAAAAAAGAAAACATATTTTATGACATATTTGAATATCCAATGATCTTTATATCCTAAGTTAGTTTATATATATTTCATTAAGTTTTCTAATGAAAAAATAATTTTGAACACCATATTGATTAATCAATTTCAAAAGTATTTGTTCTTTACATTTATTATTATTTTCTCAAATTTGGTATTCATTTTATCATAAATTCAATGGAAGGTACCTCTAGGTGGATTCAAATTTTGGGAATTGAGAATTTTCTTTGGTGTCTTGGAATTTTGGGATGAAAATGTGCAAACATGACCCACACCCACACCCTTTTTGTGATGTGGTTAATTATGAAACATTAAAAGGCTTTATTCGTTGTCCATATTTTCATTATAATCATTTTCTTGTTATTTAATCAAATTTCATGTAATTTTATTAATCAAACTACAAATACAGATCAAAATAAGTTCAAGTTAATTTTTTAGATCATTTTGATTTTTTAAAAATATTTTTGAACTTAAAAAAATAAAATTGCTCCATTCATAGTGACTTAAGACAAAAAATTGGAATTAATATAGTTATACTTTTGAAAAAATGGTATGAAGGCACCAAAATTGATAATAAATAATGATCCATTGAAAACATAAAAAGTTGGTTTCATAAACCTCAAAAAATTGTGTCAATTGGTGTTAAATTTTTTTTAAAAAATTGGTTGCAATGTTATGAGAGTCTTTTTAAACATGCAAAATTTCTTGGAAACAAGTTTCTTGAAGAATAAATAACTAAATTAGGGTTGAATTCCCAATTACAAACCCTATTGAACATAAATTATGGCAATTTGAAAAGTCAAGAATCATTCGACCCTTGATTATTAAAGCCTCTAACAAAGGGATCAAATCAAGTCTGATTTGGAAGCTTGATATGCCATTGAAAAAAAATTTCAAAGGCTATAATTCTTTTTTGAAAAATCCCCAATCAAAACCCAAATCAAGAAATTATGAGCCCTGAAAGTGATAGGATTCATAACTTTACAATTTTGTGATTCCTTAGGAGTTTCAAAACAAAATGTCATTTCAATGTAGCCAAGTAGTAAGAGGTTGAAAAATATATTATATGAAGGAAAATTTTGACTCCTCCCCAAATTTAGGTTGTAATGAGTCTTATGAATGTGCATGGCCTATGGTTCATCTATGCACCATTTTGGTTTCAAATTACACTAATAACATTGTTTTCTTAGTTTACATAATTTAATATGTATATTCATGAGCCGACTTTAAGAACTCTTCCTAGTTGCATCTGAGAGCTCCATGTCACATTTCCTTATGGGAACTAGGAAGTACCTTCTTTACACAAGTTGTGAAAAAATGAAAACACAACACAAGAGCATTGGTGTAAGACCTTAGAAGCTACATGAAGAAAGGGTGGGGTCATTTCTATTGTTTTCCAAATGGTGTGCAATAGGGTGCAACTAATTCATTACGAAGTAAATTTTATAATTTACTCAAATATAAGTAGACCTATAATTGATTTATTTTCCTTAAAAATTTTCAATTTTATTAAAAATATTCTTTCGAGATTCTATAATTTCTTAACATACCAAAAAGTATTATTTTATCTTAATTGGTTCATATAATATTTAAAAAGTGCCCCTCACAAACATAATAGTAGCATTTGTAGCCAAATGTTTTCAGAAGTGTAAAGGGCCCTATTTAGAGATATCCATAAAGTCAGGAAAAGACAGCAACAATACCTTGAGTTTGGTCATACATGGGGTGAGATTCAAAAGAAACCTGCAAAAAAGTACATTAGCATTAAAGGGGGCGGGGTTGGAACTCAGAAAACCATCAATTTTGATAGTTCCTGAGTGAATCATGTCTTTCTTTTTTCCTGAGCGGCTCCACTACTGCTACATACATTTTCACTGCTCCTACCTGTACAGCTACTATAATTCATCTCGAACCTCGTGCATTAAATGCTGAGATTCAGCATTTCGTATTGAGTTTCAGCATTTCATACTGAGACTTAATAAAATTTCCTTACTTTACGGATACCGCTAAAAGAGGAGTTAGGGAGTGAAAGGAGGCCCAAAGTCAGGGTGAATTTGAGGATATCTCTATTTGGTCACAATTGTCCAAAACTAACTTTATGTTCACTACTTACTGGTACATAACATTGGTGCAAAACAAGTCATTGCCAGACACTTCCATTTGACCCTTTTGGAAGGGATGCAAGTGATGATGGTTGGAAAAGGAAGTTGGTTGATTACAAAATTTGTGGAATTCAATTGGTTATACGTGCATACCTTTTTCTCATTTCTTTTTACCCATGATGGTTGGAAAAGGTGAGTTGATTGATTACAAAATATGGAACATAATTGGTGAAGGGAATGTACAACCTTTTTTTTTTTCTTTTTTTTTTTTTGGGGTTGGGTTCTTTCTTCTAGTATTTTCATATTCAAAATAAGAATGGGAATATGTTCAACAATGAAGGTTGCAAGAGATCCCAACCGTTACCATATTGTCATTTTGCATATGGTACCATGCGGGGAAAAAAAAAAAAAAAACTATGATGTATCACACATTCACATTGACTTTTTAAAGGCCTTTGATGTATACCAGTTAGAAATTGGCGGTTCAACAAGTTTTTCAAGATACCCCTTTAAATCATGAACATTATTTGCCTCCTTTTTGAGAAGTTTTCAAAGGCTTAGGTCCTCATAAAAAAATCTACATGCCCTTTTTTTTTTAACCATGGTAGACCAACTATGCCAACTAACTTTCAAATCATCTTCACCAACCTATTCAATATGGACCCCTTTTTGTTTGATAACATATATGTACGTAATTTCAATTCACCACAACCATAGGATGCAAAATGCACAACAATAATGATGAAACGAGGATATGGAAATGGACATTATTATTATCATGGGTATTTTTATGCTCCTTGTCATGATGAAATGAGGATATGGAAATGGACATTATTATTATCATGGGTGTTTTTATGCTCCTTGTCACATTATATCCATCATGGATTGTGAGAAATAATTGCCCTTCTACATGAACCAATTGGCAATTGCTAGACGTTGAATTTTTTTGTCCAAAATGCCTTGTGGATGATTCTTGTATGACATAGTTTTGATGACGAGGCTTTACATGTCGTAAAGAACAAGGATTTTAAATTTTTAAAATATATTTGAATAAAAACATTATTGTTGTGAACTGGACCCACATTATAGCCTATGCATCTTACCTACAATATTACAATTGTATACAAACATAGACATGCACGAGTTGGGGCAAACCTCCCTCATTATTTTTTTTTTCTTTAAGATAAGGCCAATGCCAACCAGGGTTTTTTTTTTCCCCCTCAATTTTGTGATGTAGCCAAATTGGCAATCATCCACAAGAAGATTTTAGTCAAATTTGGCTATAGACCAGATGTGAAAGTAAAACATTTGTATGTTTTGTTTACCTGCTGAAACCTACCTTAACCCTACTCACAATAACCAACTCTCATGGATTATTCTTCCACATCCTTAGGCCTATTAACAAACAGAATGGTCTAATTTGCGCAGATTACACAATCGTAAAAGGCCAGCTGCTTGAGCCTAAGTGTAGTGAAGCTCTCTATACAATTGGTATGGGCAGAAGAATGACCATGTGAAGAGTTTGAAACCATAAAGCTTGCTTTTCTTCAATGATGAGGCCTTTCTGAGAAGCCTTTTTATTTAATTGAGCACGAATATTTGTGAAGCATATGAGCATCCATAAAAACCATACCGAATAAAAATAATAATTTTTCTGGTCAATTGGTAGGGTCTGGGTACTCCCCCTATCATATACCCCTTTTTGAGATTAAACAATGGGTATGTTTATTTATTTAATTAATTAAAAAATGAAGGAAAATGTTGTCCCCAATTTAGAAATTTTTAAAAACAATTTTCAGAGGTCAAATCAAATGTCAAAAATGCAAAAAATCAAAGTGTTAAATTCATTCTTGACCACAATAAACATGTCTATACGTGAACATTTAATGTATTAGAAAATAATGATGTCATGGTCAATGCTCAATTGGTGATGACATCTAAAATTAATTTGTAAATTATCTTTGGGCATTCTAGTAGGCTTTTTGGGTCATCTAATTTCATTAAATAATGTAAAAGTTACGACCCTCCAAAGTAGGGGTTTTTCCATTTGAAATATATCCTTACCAAAACACCTACAACTCTGAACATGTGTATCCCATACTAGCGTACCCTCTGCCGTTGGCTCAAGTGTGAACACATTGAGGGCTCAACTGATTTTTCCTTCAAAACCCAATTTTTACAAATTTTCAGCAACAAAATCCATTCAAAAATCAACATATTTCATGGCTTAGCTCTGAAAATTGTGAAAGAAACTCTATTAAACCTGACTCACCAAGGGCTTTCCAAAACACCAAAAACAACCCCCAAATTCCAATAAGTTTTTCAGTTTCGATTTTATTTAGTTTTCATTGAAAAAATGGTTCAATAGTCAATAGCTTGCACACCATAGCTCCAAACAGTCTCAAACCAAGTCGTCAATTGCACCACTATTCGTCGAGAGCTTTCTGAAGATACCAAGAGTCTAGCATGAAGCATCGTGGTTTGGGAGATTTCAACATGACATAACAAAACAAAACAAAACAAAACAAACTACCTTGCTTCATACATAGATGGTTTGCTCAAAGTTCTCATCTTCTCACCTATATTTTTGGGCCAATAAGGAAACATTGCATTTTAACATAGAAACTTATATTTTGAGGAGCTTCCTTTCCAAAGTTTTTTAAAATCTTCTTTTCTTATGATGGGCTAATTGCCAAAAAGAAAAAGAAAAAAAGGCGCCCATTTAATGAATAGAGCTAACAAAGATTAAGATTTAAGGCATGTTTGCCCTTTTTAAAAAACTAGATGCCAAAACATATTTGGCTTTGGGTACATGTATTTCTTATGTATATTGAAGGTTATGAATAGAATATATTTTCTCAATTTACATATCTTTGGGTGTTCATTTTATAAGAGCATGTTGATTTGAAGGAAATAGGTGAAGATAAATATTATACCCTATTCACACCTAGTGGGTATATTTGTGTAAAATATAAACTCACACAACGTTAAAAAGGACCTTGAGGTGATAAGTTTTTTTCATAGGAACAACCTTGAATTATCATGTTTTGAAATATGTATTCTACCCAAATTTGAAGCACATGTATATGTACATGTTGTCTATTGGCTAACCATTTGGCATGAAAACAATAAAGAATTACATCTAAGCTCAAGTTCGATCTATTATGTCTAAGGTAATGCACAAGGAGCAAGGAATTTTGGAAGTAAGTGCCCTACTATGGGCATTTTAATATTAAAACTTTTAAATTCCGAGGGCATTACCAAGTGTAAAAATTGACATGGCTTTTCATTTTTATTTTTTTCCAATGATACACAGAAAGGGTGAAAACATGATAAGTAGGCCAATCACAATCTAATAAAAATAGATTTTTCATTTTTTTACCTTTTTTTTGCAATGCAATAATAATTGGGATAAATCACATTGAATAAACCTTATTGAACAAAGCATATACAATCATTTTTAATGTATTTTACTATTTTATCTATTTATCATAAGTTTATTACATTGGTTCATGTTGTATTTTTGCCAAATCGAACATTTCAAATCATGTCTTTTTAATGTTTGAAGCATCATGCACCTTTATGCACATTTTTTGAAACTTCGATTTTTTTGGATCATGATAATGTGAAGTTTTTCAAAAGTAACTTTTCATTATGACAAGTTTAAAATGTTCAAAATATATTTTTCTATATGTATGCAAAATGAATAATTGTGTTTATAATGTTGAAAAATTGCTTTCAACAATTATTAAAGGCAACAAATGTTTGGATTTTTTTCCCATAATTGTGGAAAGGGTTATTTTGTGCAATCGTGACATGTGACTAAAAGTAGATGAAAATAAATTAAAAAAAAAGTTGCTACAACATTTTTAACTTCTAAAAACTTTTCCATATCACAATTGATACATCCATGTAATTGAAAAAAACAATGTCACAAGCATCACTTACTTTCTAATCTACTTCTCACATAATTATGTCTTTTTGTCTCCTTGGACTACTTGTTTGGCCTACTTTAACATGCTTTCACCTTGAAAAAAACAACACAAGGCATTCTGAAAAATAAAATGTCCAAACTTATAAATGTTTCATTTTCCAAAATGCCCCATGAAATTTTACACTTTATAAGCATACCTACAAATACACCAAGAAAAATCTCAGATGTTTTTACATTTTAAAGTCAAAGGTTAATGTTGTAAGCCAAATGTTTCATCACATAAAAACATTTTCACATATCCTCTTTGGGTGACATCCAACATAAAACATAAATTATTTCCCCTTCCCTACTAGGAGTTTTTTTTCAATCTTTATATAGAAAATTAGGCAATTTTTTCCTCAAAAAAATCAAAACTATGCTAGAAAAAATAAATTCCATTATTTTCCAAAAACATTTGATCAAAAGTCAAAATATCAACATAGTTTTTTCAGAAAATAAACAATGATCCTTGCCAAGGAAGAAGGAGGCTTTGTGTAAGCTCGCATCCAAAGTTCGATAGTTACGCAAAAGCTCTTGGATAAACTTTACCTTGCACTAGATTGGTGGTTAATTTGGGTAAGATTGGGGATGGGTTAAATATTAAAGTTATTCCTAATGTAAGGAAAGAAAAACATTAGAACCCTAAGTTTAGTCATAAATGTGGTTAGATTTTTTTTAACTTCAAAAAATACACATTATCATTCTACAAGGTGAAACTTAAAAAACAATCAATTTTTGTGGTAAATCAAGTTCATCTCATCTTCACCCCTTCTTTCCTTTTTCTTGAGCGCCTCCACTATTGTTACAAATATTTTCATTGCTCCTACATGTATCGTTACTATAATTATTCTCGAACCTTGTGCATGTCATACCCAAATTTAATAAAATTTCCTTGTTTTATGAATACCATTGATTTGACATTGACGTTGAGAGAGGGGTTTGGGGGTGAAAGGAGGCTCAAAGACAAGGCAAAAAAAGGTGATTTTAGATAGTTTCAAGATGAAGGCTACTGATAAAATTATTTCTTGAACTTTTTGTGTGCATTGAGGTTTGGCTTGGAAAGCAAAAACATCATCTAACTCCATTATTACATACTAATGGTACCCGTGACCTTCGGACACCCGTGGTTACGCCACTCCAGCCACCCTGAACGCGCAGTGGTCCCAACCGACGTTGTGTGGATATCAGAACCAGCCGTGTGTACCCTCAGGTTATCAATCCAGGTATTTACTTCTTTACCCGACGTGAGAAAACCCAAAACCTCGGTTCTGACATTTGGAACCTTGGTTCCCGAAAGTTTTGGAAATTTCCAAAAACATGCTCCTCTATATAACTGCCAGTTCTTTCGGTAGTGGGGGGGGAGGGGAAGGTTTTTATATCCGCCTCTGGTGCGGTGGGGTATGACCGTCATTCCTACCCTTCGAACATCTGCAATGCTTTGTGGAGATGGTTTGTACACGGAAACCGTGGTGGTCCAACCCCCGTCACAAACTGACACCGGTCGCCCGCTGCTTCACCGACCTCTCCCTCCCCCACCCCCCAAAACCCCCGTCAGACAAACAGACGTAGTGAATTAATATATATGATTATGAAAACTCAACTTCCTCGAACTTGTTTATAATTAGTAACCTCCGAAAACACCTTGAGCAACCACCTCAAAATGGACCCCCACCCCCTTGAAGACCTTGCTTATTGATGAATAAATTATCACCCTACAACCTAGCTCCATTAATATGGATCATGAAACTTAGTCCCATTTCCCCGTTTAAAATTTGCCATCTCATGAGGAACATTGTTCAACAACCACCTTCAAGTTTCCTTATGGCATCATAAGCAAGTACGAAAACTTGGAGGTTGCAACTGGTTGCTCAAGGGGGGGGGGAGAGGCATTGCTTGTTTTTGTCACTTGTCTTGTGAAGGGAAAATGGGAATTACAAAAGAAACAACATGTTGGGTTCTCTTCTTCTTGAACTTTGTTTTTTTTTTTTTAATTACTTTGAATTCCTTAGTTGATTCTCTCTTTGAAGAACAACGTGTAAAAGTTTTAAAGATGTCAATTAAACCCGTGATGAGGTAGAGTGACCTTGGAAGAAGTATTTAAAGGTTGTACAAGAATTCAAAAAAAATTGAACTAAAAACACTTGTATGTATGAAACTTGGAATTTGGTTAATGAATCTAAAGAAGTTTGCAGCCGGTAATGCTTTGAGATCATGTGATAAGATTTGTGTTTGGTATAAGGTTATCAAAAGGGATTTTTTTAAACATCCCAAGTCATTAAAAAAAAAATCTCTTCTTTACCTTTTTAGTTCAGATTTATTTTGCAAAAGACAATTTAATATATTATAATTGCCCAAAGTAATTTATTGTGAATGTCCACTTTGGTGTCTCTTTGTCATCCATTCCCCTTTAACTTATCTCAAACTAGCGAAAAATACTTCAATGTAGTTTTTGATTGTTGACCCAAAAAAATGTTCTTCCATTAAACAAAACAATTCAAAGTCATTTAGAATTTTGTATATTGCATAATTAAATCAAATATTTTTATTTCAATTAATTAAACAACAAAAAATCTATGGATGAATGAAACATACATTCATGATTGTTTTCAATTTTCCGCATAATAGTATTAATGATCTTCCTATTCAATTATCTTATGTGATACATGCATTTGTACCTTAGAAGATTTTAGTTAGAAATCATTTTAATGTGAAAATTTTCATATTTTTGGAAATATGTCAAAACAATGAACATCAAAACATTGAATTTGCATGGAGGGTATTATATATATCATCAAATATGTGATATATTACATGTAAATAATTGAATTTCTTATTACAAGTGATTTTACATCATTACTTTTGTCAAATACAAGTTGTGGAATTCAAATCATTGGATCAATTATAAATTTGGTTCCAAATGGATTGATGGCATTTCAACATATTATGTGAACAATAATGTATAAACATAAATACATTTTTTGTGTATTTTGAAATCTAATGTACAACCCAAAGATCACTATGAGAAATTGTGTCCATCGAAACCACATTGCCTTACAACTAAAGCTCAAAAAAAATTCATATACAACTATCATGCAACTATTCCCTTGGAAATATGGAGAATTAATAAATAAATTATCACATCAAAAAATTAATTAATTATATTATAGTTGCAAGTGAATTGAAAATGGGTCTTTTATATAATAATTTGTATGCACTGTACATACATTTATAATCAATCACATTTGATTTTTTAAGAAGTTGCACTATAATTGCATGTGACAACTATTTTAAAATTGTCATAAATGTGCAACTTACACAACAATTATGTTGCAACTAATGCATGATGTACATATATGCGATCATGTCGCGTGTCCACATTTTCACCACCCATTATGAAATACATTTGCAACTAATTTTCAACTATGATTCCCATGGATACAACTAGTACGGCTACTAGTGTGCCATTATTGAACTATTACATATTCTATGATTATTGTGCAACAATTTATAACTTAATAAGAATACAAGTTCATATTTTATAAAGAATTCTTATTTCAATAATTTGGCTATTAAATATTAATTGTGCTTAATAAACTTAATACACTTAATTATTATGAACTTATAAATTATATTAAATAATTAACTATTAATTTGAATCAATAAGTGTAATTCATATAATTAATTTTACATTAACTAATTAATTATACCAATTTGACTAAATAATATTGATGTATATGAAAAATAATTACTCATCAAATAATAAAATAAATATTCATTTGAGTTGGCGATCTTTAATAATGACTGAATAATTCAGATAATTATTATCTCAATAATAATTATCAGAGCCTTAATTATCTAAATTCACTAACAAACTAATTATGTGGATACATATAATTAATTTAAATGTGAAAGTCAAAATAATGTGTATATTATATTAAAAATTCAATTCATGTGTACATATGGATATGCCTATTTAGACCTTGATGTTTTTTACCCAAATTCATATTTAACTTTTAGTTTTTAATAATGATTTTTTTCCAAACACTTATTATTTATTTTACATAATCATTATTTAAATTTAATAATTGAATATTAATATGAATTATAAATTATTAAATAGCTCAGCTAATTAAATATTAAATAATTAATTCACAATATAAGTATAATATAATTATTAATTTAATTGTATGACTTACATAATGAAAAATAAACATAAAGCATGTGGGAAAATCTTTTTATAATTGCAACTCAATTTGTAACTAAAAACTACTAAAATATTTAACATGTATGTTTTGTTTTGAATCCCATGTCACAAATTAGATAAAGAAAGTGTCTTCTGTTATGTTCTTACATTAAAATGCACATGCCATTTTAGGATGAACTAGAAAATTTAACCTTAAAAAAAATAATTAAAAAAAACTATTTACGTGGTTATTATTTAATTCACCTAGGATTGTATTTGCCTATTTACATAAATAGGTAGGTAAATAGGTATGTAATGTAGGTATATATCTAGGTTTTAAAACATATCAACCTACTTACCTATGGCTATGTATCAACCTTTATATATATATCAAAATTCAATTAAGACACAATGTGGCAATGTTTTTATTATGTCACATGTCATAATCTTGAACCATCATTAACAATCATAATAGATGATGGAGATGAATACTTCAAAAAGAAAATAATGTTTAAATCCAAAAATCCTCATAGTGCCACGAGTTAAATTTGAATGGATGGATGAAAATTAGTGATAGCACCATGACGTTATGGCTATAATTGTAATGGAGTTGCATAGTAGTTGAAAATGAGTTGTTTTGACAAAATTATAATTGAGTTGCAATAAGTTGCACTATATATATAATGAGTTGTAACTCTTGCAATTCATGCAATTTGTCTAATAGCACTCATAGTGTTAAAATTCGGTGAGTTGCAAGTGGTCATTACAACTCAAAAACTAAGTTGCAAGACCAATTATAAAACACACCTTTTTCTCATAGTGAATATATATTGCAAAACATTATAGTTAAAAGGGATTATCATGATGTTTCAAAATTAATTCTCTATGAGACTTGTGAAACCAAAAGGTGAAATGTTTTCTATTTTTGTCCAAACTTTCAACCAATTTTCCGAGAAATTTTTATTAAGGGTCTATGCATGAATAACATTCTTTTTGTTTGCCTTGATATAATTTTTGTGTAAAACACTTGGGTCTAACCGTTTTATTAGGAGCCACATGTGCCCCCTTAGACCATCAATTTTTTGTTGTTTGTTTTGAAAAATATTCTTAAAATCTTTTTAACATGTCTTTTTAAAAAATATTTAAAATATTTAAAGATTTTTTTAATACTATTATGTTAAGGTGTATATCAAAAAAATCTCAAAATATGCCATAAAAATATTTTCAAATTGTGTTTTTAATGTCAAAACTAATTTTAAACTTCTTTTAGGTGTTTTTAAGTAGTGGATACAAAGTTTTAAAAGTCTTTGTACATATTTTTCACTCACGAGATTGATTCTAAATTTTTATGATATGTACATAATGTATCCACAATAACATTATTTTTAAAAATTATATTCATTTATTATTATTATTATTATCATTTTTTACAATCCAAAGTTCAAAAATTTAAACAATGGTTACAACTACTAATGGTACATCTTAGTATGACTGCACCCACCTTGCCTCTTGCATTATAACATGTGCTAAAACATAAAATTCATGGGTTTTATATAACACCGTTAGTTTTTCATCTATTGTCAAATATATGGTGGATTCCAAATATTGACAACCAAATTTGTGATTTACACATGTTGTAAGTGAAAGCCTTGATTTGTGGACTAATTTTAAGACCCATTTGTGTTTTCCCTTGCTAAATCCACAAGCAAACAAGCTCATTCCAATACCTCATCCATGTTACAAGACTTGTTTGCTTCACTACTTTTGACAATTGCCCAAGCTCATTGCAATAACTCATTGGTGCTACAAGGTTGGTCTAGTAATTTTTTTTTACAATTGTCCACTAGGATCATTCCATAAGGAATTTTAAAGGTGCTACTTTTGTGTGGATTTTCATAATAATCATGTAACTTTAGTTAGGTTAGGTACATGACCTAAGAAGACCCTCCATTGTAACTAAAAAACTCCATTACACAATTTCACTTCTAAGTAAATGCAAGCTATGAAGGTTGACCTTTTGCATCTTTATGAACTTTTTGTGAAGTGTACTATATTCAATTACGACAAACACATTATAATGTCATCAATTTGACAAAAATATTTATGGAATAAGGTTGCCAACTTAAATAAAAATAACTATTGGGGGCTGAAATTCAATAAATATGCAATAATCATATAGTAATGGACTTTTAAGTGGATATATGGACTAAGTTTAAGTTCTATATTAACATTCAAATGCATTTTTTATTATGATTTCATTTCAATATTTTTTATAAAGATTTAATATAAGATACATGATGGGAAAATATATGGATTGAAAAAAATTACAACAAAAAAATTAACCTACAAATAACTATGGACTTTTGAATGACCAAATTTGAACCTTATTTTCAAAAGTCCTTATCTTGGTCATTTTTCGTCAGATCAATATTTTCTTTCTCTTAACATGTATGTCAAAGAATTATTTAGATGGATAGCCTTTCCTATGGAGTTTATTAATTGATTAATCATCACATAGGGCCCATTCAACATTGGCTTTTTATTTTTTTTCCCATTCTAGTGACAAAATATGGATTTTTGGGATTGGGACTCTCATTGCTTTTAAAACACCCTACTTGCATTTACCCTTCTAGCAATTTCCTTGACCAAGGGCCTTACCCCATGTTAAAAACCTATTGAAATTTGCCTAAAAAATAGAAGTTACCTCTTCAAAATGGAAGATCCCACTACAAAAACAAGAGATATTTCCATAAAACAATATGCTCGAGGATTTTTCAAAACTTGAATTTCAATGTAGAACATATTGTCCCAAATATAATACAAAAATTTGAGCTTATTTTCATGAAGTAGAAAAGGCCATGTGAAAATCATTTATCCCATGTTTAAACTAGTGTTGGGTGAATATAAAAACTAAAGTGAAAACCAATTACAAGTCTAGGTTGGTTCTCATTAAGAAATTTGTCAAATGCCACTTATAGTCATATTCACTAGTAGAAATCAGCCAAAATGTAACCATTCCATTTATGACTACATGCGACTTATAGTCATTTCCGACTATATTTGGGAATATTTGCAACTACAAGACCAACTTTCAACTATTTTGGTCATTTTCACAACTATGATGCAACTATTAAAAATTTCATCCTATTGGTTGCATCAATTTACATTTATTTTCATCCATTAATAGGTTGATATGTCCCATTAGTCGCAATAGTCACAAAACTAGTTGCATCCTAAAGGTATTCTACAATGACATAAGGGTGTATTTTTTTGTATGTACTAAAATTATAGATATATAATATGCATACATATGTATATTATTCATATAATGAATCTCAAAATTAATATTTGAACTTTAAATTTTTTTATTCAAATCTGAAAATTCATATTTCAATTATAGAAATTGTTATTTCAATTTTTCAAAACATTATTTGAATTTGAAAATTTTCATTTGAATATGATAGTTTCAATTTCAATTCAAAAATATTTATTTGATGTAAAAATTTATTTTGAATTTTAAATTAATATTTCAATTCAGAAAATTATAATTGATCATAAAAATGGACATTTTAATTTTGAATAATTTTATGTGAATGCGAAAATTTATATTTCAGCTCTGAAATTTTTTCATTTAAATTTTAAATAATCATTTAATTTGAACCTGAAATTTAAATTCCAAATTATTTTTTTAGATTCTCAAAATTAATACTTCGAGTCTAAAAATTAGTAATTGACTTTAAAAATGGACATTTCAATTTTGAATATTGTTATTTGAATATGAAAATTAACATTTCAATTCTAAATTTTTTAATTTAAATTCAAAAAACGTATTTGATCTAAAAACTGATATTTGAATTCTAAATTAATTTTCAAATTTAAAAATTATTAGTTCAATTTTTAAAAAATTATTGAGTCTAAAAATTGGCAACTTCATTTTAAATATTTTTATTTGAACTTGAAATTTGATATTTGAATTTTGAAGTTTAAAATTTAAATTTAAAGAAATTATTTGACTTGAAAGTTGAAATTTGAACTCCAAATTATTATTTTGGAGTTTCAAATTTAATATTTTAATCCAAAAAATATTAATTTAGTCTTAAAATGGAAATTTTAATTTTGAATATTATTATTTGAATCTGAAAATTAACATTTTAATTCTGAAATTTGTTATTTAACTTCAAAACACTTATTTGATTTAAAAATTGATATTTGAATTCTGAATTGCTATTTTGGAATCTTAAATTTATACTTTAATTCAAAAAATTATTGATTGAGTTCCAAGGGTTTTTTCTATTAGTGCTATCCATAATAAATCAATTTTATAAATAATTATAAATGATTATGTTTATTAAATCTAAGTGACATTAAATAATTATTGTTATGACATAGATTTGTATATTATATAATTAATATTCTTAAATTAGAAGAAATTAATTAATTAAACTAATATGACATTAATTTAAAATCATTGTAATTACTTCATATTATAATTGATTAGTATGTGCATAATTATTTTCTAATTGAACATAATTATTCACACTCTTTAATTTATAACTTCAAACCTGAATTAAAAATTTGGAAAATTTATAGTGTAGTTAAAATAATTATTCTACTGATTTTAATTTCACGAATTATTATACAATAATATAATCTTTAAAAATTCCATGATTAATCATCTATGATAAATATTTTATAGTAATTTTACAGTAATTATGAAAATTAATGTTACGTTGAACAAATTATTGTATTTATAGTTGATAATTACCAATGGAAAAAAATTACTTGACCTATAATAATTTTTACAGCAATAAATGTTATTACAATAAATAATGTAATTAGTTGAATAATAATTTTTAAAAATTTTGTGTAAGAATTTACTTTCTAATAATAATTTTTATTCATTATTTATAATTTTAAACTATATTGATTAAATTAGTTTCACATTAATTATTTTATATATAGTTCGATCATATTCTAAAAAATAATAAAATATTTTTAAATATTTTATTATTTATGATTTATGTATTAATAACTTGTGAGTAACTAGATGGCTAGTTTGTTAAATATGAAGAAGGTATTACTTATTCAAGTAATTGATAATGAATACTGAATATTTGTAATGTATAATTTATAATTTAAATATATGTACATTTCATCATTATGAATTAAATTATTATTTAATTATCTAGTATTTGAATTGTTTAAAAATCTAAAAAACCCAAGAAAGTAAGGCATGAAGAAAGTTTTGGGTTTACAACTTAGTTTGTAAAGAAATTGTAATTTCAAAACTTATCCCATATTGTTTGTTCTCCATTCTTATTTGGAACACTATATAAAAAAAGGGGTTTGCCTATCCAATTTCATATTAAGAAATTTGTGCACATGTGATGAGTTAATCAAAAGGTTCAACCCAAAACAAAATAACAAATAATGCACAATTTTAAAGTACTTACCTCCCAAGCCTACTTATCTATCTAGCTAGGTAGGTACCTAGTTTAGCCTACCCATCTAGGTTGGCCTATGTACCTACCTACTGAAGTATCTACCAATATGAGTAGGTATTTAAACTAGGAAGGTAGAACCTACCTACTTACCTAAATAGGTAGGTAGGTAAGTAGGTGGGTAAGGATTGTAGGCACCTATTTATGTACCTACCTAGGTACCTACCAACCTAATATTAATATTTTTATTAAATTATTATTTTAATGCCACATGGCCTATTTACATTAGGCCACGTGTCATAATATAAGATCATCCAAATATTTGAATTGAACATTTTAGATTATTTCAAAATAATAATAATAATAATCATATATTAAAACATATGGCAGCACATGATTTGCCTTTAATTGTGACGAAAATAGTTGCATATTAATTGCATGTGACAATACATATACAATGGAGTCAAAGGATGAAATGTATTTGTTGATTTTTTCTTTCATACAATACTATTTTTCATTTGTGAATAGTTTATCACATGCGATTTGTCTTAGGCGATTAAAAGGATTTTAGTTGCAAAATGTCTCTTACGACTAAAATTTAATTGCAAAGAGCAATCGAAAATACATGTTTTTCTTCTAGTGATTCAAATTGATATTCGACTTGTGGAATCTCATTGGGTGATAATCGACCTTTGAGACCTTACCTTTTTATTTACATCTCAAAAAAAAGACACCATGACATCATATTTAAATAGAACAAGGTATGGTTTTCATTTATATATCCTAGGTTTTCAAAAAAATAGGTTTTAGGTCACAATTATTGATTGCTGAATCTTCTTCACTTTCTAAAAATAATATAAAAAACTTGGACCTCACTTTGTTAATCAATTTGTTTTGTGCATTGAGCGTTCAAGTTAAAACTTTGTGATGTTTTGAAATTCAAGTTTTTTTTTTTTTTTTTTTTGGGTTGTTTGTTTTCTCTTTTTTTTTTTTATTTTTTTTGTAATTTTGTTTTTTAACTCATCTTTTATTTTTTT
>Ga0116227_10001393_pt1 | contig 53637 bp, 38 predicted proteins | sample S1TSphgellanicum_FD_89693 | JGI IMG/M metagenome (GOLD analysis project Ga0116227, IMG submission 89693) | Host-associated microbial communities from peat moss isolated from Minnesota, USA - S1T2_Fb - Sphagnum magellanicum MG | ecosystem: Host-associated > Plants > Peat moss > Unclassified... | reverse complement strand
TTCTCTCTGGAGTTGGTGGGTTTGTGGGGGGGTTTTGTGGGTTTTTTTGGTTTTCTTTTTTGGTGGGGGGGGTTTTTAAAAAGGGGGGGGGGGGGGGGGGGGGGGGTTTCACCATGTCAAGGAAATCCTGATGAAGATTAGCAAGTGTTCATTTCATGCCTTGGGGAGCTTCATCAAACACATCACCCAAAAGAAAAAAAGGTTCCATGATCAAGAGATGATTTTTTTTTGTTGCTGCATGTAAATCGAAGAGGATGATTGGACCTCAACAAAGAGACCATCTTTACAGCATGGAGATGCATTCTTGATGAGCATGATTTTGTAGTTAGCTTCTCAATATGAAAGTAAAGTTAGATTCATTTCAAGCCACATCTGAACTTTCCAGGTGTTTTCTTAGCAAAGGTATAAACACCCAACTTTGCCAAAAGAGTTTGATTGAATGACAAACATGCAACCATCATGGACCCACCCACGTATTAAGAATTATATCTTTAGTTTTGATACTCTTACAAAGAGTCATTCTAAGATAAACAAACAAAAAGAGTAGACCAAAATGTAGGTCTATTTTAATTTTAAAAAATTTCAACAAATTATTGAAATATTTTAATTTCAAAGCAAATTTGTCCCAGGTTTTAATGTTGAAATGGCATATTTAATTGATAGATTGTTTGTATGACAAGCATTATCTTTTTAAAAGCAGGTGTTGGTCTCCACATCCTCTATTTTATTTGGCAATGAAATTTTTAAAAAGAAGAAATAATTGGTTTTGATTGAAATTTCACATTAACATTAGCTATGGGTCCAAATTTCATTGGACAGATTTCCCTAAAATCCAAGCTAATATCCTCCTTCAATCAGATCCTGGCTTTTCCTTTCTACAAATTTTCTGATTTAACACTTATATGTTTCCTTTGGCACGTTCAATTTTTTGTATCTATGTATCATGAATCCATTTTTTTCCCCCTCAAATAAATTGAGTTTTGCAAGGTGTTCATCTATCTTGAAGTATTTGTAAGTTCAAGTTTTTATATGTTTAAAAAGATTGCCAAAGTAGACAATGATGTGCAAATGTTAGAAGGTATGGTGGAAGTTCTTGTGAAGCAAGATTTATAGAGTCAAACAACTCTGTGCTGAAATATTGTTCACATATACTTGAATTCATTTTGTGAATTCAAAAGTAATGACATAAATGGAAATTGACAATTCTGTTTATCCACATCGCACATGGAATAAATGGAGTTCTGTATTTTGCTGCAATTAAAATATACAAAGATATTCTTAGAACACTTTGTTAACCATCTATCCAATACTTTGGTGTTCTTTACCATATCAAACTTCGGCTTTGTTTTGAAATGAGTCTATGGTTGTTCCCTTCACCAAGTTTGATCCTCATGCCTACATACAATGGCTTTCGCAATTTGGTGACTTATGACCTAAAACATAGCTGATTTGGATATAGAAGGTAACACTTATCATGGTGTAGTACTAAATGACTCACAAGAACATGGGAAGCAATCATGAATCGTGCTAGTGCATGATATATCAACCAGTTTGAGTCTATTCACGTTGTGAGGATGGGTACTCATCCATTGAATCCCATTAGGTGTTTGATACGTTTTTAGTGTTGTGAAAATGCTACATGTTTTATCTTTTTCAGTGAAAGGCATCATCAACATGGTACAGTGTACTATTGATATGGTACGAAATTGCTTGGACCAATGAGTGTGAAAGGATTTATCAAAGGCAATTATCCCCTTTTCAATTTTTTTTTTTGACAAGGTCAAAAAGACTATATATGTAGCCAAAGTTGAATCTGTAAAGGATTTGAAACATTGCAATATCTTTTTAATATCTACAGAACTGATCCTGCATTACATGTTATTTAATCTTGGTTGGAAATGACAAAGATTTGTATTGAATGTTTACATATTAAAATAGATTAACCCTAAACTTGAAAATTGGGCTATTAATTTCTGTTTTTAAAAAAAAAAAAAAAACTGGGTTTCATTTTGTCAAATAGATAAAAAAAATTCCCCAAAGATATCATGATAATTTGGAAAAAATACCAAGTTTTCACAACTTTTTGTTCATAGACCTTCTGCCATTTGAATTTACAAACCTTTCCTTATTAAGGATGAGGAAGGCCTGTTCCCATGGGCCTCCCTTAATTTTTCAAGCCCACACCCTCTGGCTACCGCCCTCAGGGCTATGTGACCCTAAAATTAGGGGAGGCCCCTGGGATCAGACCTTCCCACACATAAAAACCCACAAATTGGTCTTGCTAAGTTTGATACCTATTCAAACCCAAGTAACAACATGTAGATGTCATCACACACGAGCAAGAGGCCATGTTTAATGATATTTTAAAGAAGAGAGTAGTACCCAAATAATAAACATTTCATGTTTTCTCATTTTTTAAGTAATATGTATATTAAAAAAGTAACATACCTAGCTCATGATCTTTTTAAAATATTCTTATAGATTCTTGTCAAAAGCTTTGCCTCTCCATTTTCCTCTAAAAAGACCTTTCCCCTAAGAAGTTGAAAAAAGTAATAATTCAACAAGCCACAAGCCACAACTTTAGACCATAATATGGAAAAATTGGGAAACATTTCATTAGAGTTCCTATGGTAAAAGTTGAAACAAAGTTTGTGGAAGGTAAGGCATTAAGATAAGGAGGGCATGTTCTTGATGGAACCCTGAAGGGGGGGTGTACCCTTCTCTAGAAGGGTATGATGATAAGGTTGTGCATTGCTATAGAAACCAAATTCTAAGTATCACTGGCAACAACACATAATAATATTTCAACCTTTTAATCATATGAAATAACTCCAAATGCATTGAGAGTAGAGTGAGTTTCAACATTGACAAAACAAACAATTACTTTTTTCCTCAAAAATTCAATTCCTTGTTTAAATTTGGAATTGGTACATTTTTCATGGCCAATAGTTTTCCACTATAATGATGTGATATGAAGTAAATTAAATTATTCATAATTTCGTCAACCATGATTATGACGATTTTCACCAACCAAACGTCATATTCTCACAAGAAAATGTTTCAGTATTTGACAGATTATTTAATGAGGAATGTTCACCACGTGTTAGTGTGAACTGTGAGTTCATTTTTTTTAGGGAGTTTCATGAAGCACTTCTTATTTAAAACTGTTTCTGCTTTTAAAATGCCGAAAGGGTGGGTGGCAGAGCCGTTACACAAACACCTACAGTTGCTTGTTTAGTTGGTGAAGAAATTATTTGGATGTGATCATTATCATGTAACTTGCAGTATTTTTTAAAAAATTTGGCGAATTTTTGCATTTTTTTCCACCTGAGAAACATGATTTTGACACATTCAGACGCTTCTTGCGAAAAAAAAGGGACCCTAATTAGCTAGATATCAAATCTTGAAAAATACGGCCAGATTTTTACAAGAAGTTCCAGCAGGTAGCCAAAATAAAAAAGGATTCTTAAAAATGTCTACTTTCATATCTGTCTATAGCATCTCTAGCCAAATTTGGCTAAATCCTCATGTAGACGATGGCCAGTTTGGCTAAATCACAAAAATTGGAAACAAAAGAAACCCTACATCTAATAAAGTTAGAAGAATCCTTTTTTTATGAGTGCGATGATTGCGAAATTTCGCTTAACACGAGATATTGACAGTGATGGGCGAGGTGTATTCCTTGTGAATTCCGCCTATCACACGAGAAATTGATAGTGACGGGTGTGGCGAATTCCTTGTGAATTCCGCCTGCAGAGCGAGAGCTTGATTACAACAGTTCATTTTCTTATCTCTCTTTCTCCCTCTCTTCTGTCTCGTCGCCGTTTTATATTCTTGTTGGAAACCTTGTTTGTTGGCTCTTCTGCCTGGTAAGGACGAAACTTTAGGAACGATGTAGTAGGTAATTTTCAGTTGGTCCCACGTTTTGAGGAATTATCGCCAGGTGTTACTGCGAACTACTCGGAGTTCTTTCCTTTTCTTGGGGGAACTTCATAGAACATTTGCTATTTTGATTGTTGCTAGTTTGAACTTGCCACAAGGGGACACAAGCCCTCGCTGTGCCATGAGGAGCTTGTTTGTTTAGAAGCTTGTTTTCTTGTTTGGAAGTTTGTTTGTGTTGTGTGTGTGAGAATAGTGTGTACTTGGATGTATATGCACAATTTGTTTTGAGATTTGGGGGGTTGGGGGGAGAGGCTTTGCAACAAAAGCGTCAAATCGATGGCTATGGTAAGGAGTTTTGCGATTTGTTGAGTCCATAGTGTGCAATAGAAAGAGGGGGAATGGAGTTGGTGGAGTTGCGAGCAGTTTTGCAATTTGTGGTTTTCATGGGGTGCAAATAGAAAGGGGGAAATCGAGTTGAGGGTTTGTTGTGGGATATGTGGCGTTTTGTATTATTTTGGATCCAAGTATGCTCTTCATTTGCGAAGAATATGAGGCGATCTAGGGTTTTCCCATTTCAAAGTTTTTATGATCTTTGTTGTTAAAAGTCGTTTTCTTGTGTACTTCGTGTCGAGACGAGAGCGAGGAAAGATGCAAATTGCTCATTTATATCTTCTAGTGCTTAGGGTCATTCCTTTATTCTAAAGATCTGTGTAGAGAGAAAGTGGATTTGTAGGATTTCCTTTCGATCTTGGTGTAATTGATGTGAAGGAAGAAGTGCACTAATTGGAAGGGAAGAAAATCTTAGTTTGTAGTATTCGTGCTTTGATAGATCCTTTGGATACATGGTACATGGGTGCAACTTTTCTCTACAATCCTCTTGAATTCATGGTTTGTTTCTGAGTTTGAACTCTTGTTTTATCTGAGAGGATATAGTTGTCTTTTCTCTGATGCAAAGCGGAGGTCATGTGGCAATCTCTGCCGCATCTGTTTCTATTTTCTCTAACTTTCCTTCTGGTGTTTTCTTGTGGAATCGGAGAAACCTGGATCAAGTGTCATAGGGAGGGCCACAAGTGATTTTCTGAAGTTCTCATGAGAATTAGTCTGTTGAGCTTGTTTCTTTAAGCTAATTACTAAATTTCTGTCTGTGTATGTGTGTTGTTTGTGATGATGATCAGTCATTCATCATCTTGATTTTTCAGGCTGGAAATTGCCTACAGCTCAAGAGAACACATGTGTAGTATTTGTGGGGATGGTGGATTGCCAAGGCTGGGGTTCATCGTATAGGGCCTTAGATTACCATTACAGAATGTTCGACACACAGACACTTCCTGATCAGATCATGGTCCATTCACAGCACCACCAACATCAACAGCAACGCCTTAGGAAGCAGAGCCAACCACTATCCTGGACAGCTTCAATGCCTCCCTTCTGTGACCATATCACATCAACAGGGGCTGCAGTTGATATCATCATTTTGATCTTGGTTCTAGGTTCCTGTGGCTTTCTCTTCACACCTTACTTTGCATTTGTATTCCGCCAAATGGGAGAAGTTTTGCCAGCACTTTTCATACTGATTGGGGAGGTAGTATATCAAGCTCCTATTGCATATGCTGCTGGAGCCATTCTTTCATTCATATCTGTCCTAGGGGCATATGGAATTTATGAGTGTAAGTCACGACGCCAACGTTGTGACAATCCTCAGTGTCGTGGCCTGCGCAAGGCCAGGGAGCTGAATATTCAGCTCGAGACAGAGGAATGTGTGAGGACGGTGTTGTCATCAGCTCCAATTGTCAAAGAGCTCCCCTGGAATGCCAGTGTGGAGCTTGGGCAAGATCCTAAGGAGCTGGAAGCAGAGCTGCGAAGGATGGCACCCCCAAATGGACGAGCTGTCCTCATTTTCCAAGCTCCATGTGGATGCCCTGCAGCCAGATTTGAGGCTTGGGGTTCAAAGAAAGCTCGCAGATCAAAGAAATGAGGGACATATATAAGCAGAGAGGGACATATATGAGGAAGAGGGTGCATGACTGCAGGCACACAAATGTGTGCTACCACTGTCATGCTTTCCAGAATTGAATCCTCAATTGCTGTTCAGTATAGGAAAGCAAAGAGTCCACAAATGAAATGGACCATGCTATCAGACTTGAAATAATAGAAAAACAAATGTGAAGCATTTTGAGATTATGTATATAATACTGAGGTATACTGAGATGATATTCTGATTTCTCAGAAGGTGGTGTTGTCGCATGTCAGAAGAAAGAGTACACAGAAGCGCTACTTAGAAAACTAACCTAACTGTCTAAACTACACATACCTTTGCAAATTGATTGCTCTGATATTTTTCAAAATGGCTCAAAATTACTTCATGATGCCTCCAATTTTTTTGCCTTTTGAGAAACACACACTCAGAGGCACATGTATCATGTTGATTGTCTTGTTCTTTCCTTGTTGCAGTCACACTGCGAAGTATGTGAGAGGGAATGTGCTAATGACAACCTTGGGGATCAGGCAGATCTACACCATCCTGTGTCTAGATTCACACAGAACAAGTGAGCTGCACAGTAAGCTGTAAAGTATGAAAGTGGAATCACTTGTTCCAATAAATCATTGCTATTTGCATCTCCTCTTGTGGACCTCTGTTTGTATAATTTCACTTTAGTGGTTTCTTCCTTCTCAGAGCATTAAATTTCCTTGATGCCAATTCATTTTGACAACAAGAGAAATGGATCCTTGAAGGTTTCCTTCCAGATCAATTGATGCTTGTTCTCATATTTGGTAAAGAAAATAAATAAATGATAGATACAGGAATTCCATTATGCAGCAGGTGATAACCATCTTGTCTCTGGACTGCATTGCACCAGGAGCTACACTCTTTCTGAGTAAGAATCTGCTTCTAGGGCTTTTGCATGCTCTCTTCACACAAGCACTTCAATGTCACTCTTAAGCTCTCCTGCATAGTAGTTGTGCTTTGTTGTTGAAGTACTCTCTTGCTTTTGGAAATTATTTCATTCCAGAAGGAATGGATATGTTAGTACACTCTGTGCCCTCACTAGTTCTCAGGCCATTACCAAGAAAGGCTCCAAAGCTCCAAGCTTACAAATCTGGATCAGTTTTTAGGCAAAACCCTTCAATCTTTGCTTGTATGAATTCTTGTTCGTGCCTGGAAATAGCAAGAGTAGAAGTGTTTGCAGAATGCATGCTCAAACAAACACCACATAAGAAGACTCAGAACAAAAACTTCACAGGGTAGGATTGAACTCATCCATACATACGTCCTCACTAATAAACCCTGCACTTGTATCCAGAACAACACTCCAAACCCTAGCCAAAATAAATGATGGAGAAGATCTGGTTGCATATTGCAAATCCTTCAGGCACTACACCTTGCTCAACTTCCTCCAAAGATAAGTAAGAAATAGGCTTAGGCTACTGCTGCTGTTTTTGTCTTTCTGTTCCATTGGAATGTTCTTGTTATCATATGCTTCAGACAATGATGTTCAAAGATGCACAGTGATAGTGTGTGGAGGAAATACAAATTAGGCAAGTCACAATTGTTCTTGAATGCTTGCATCTGAGCAAGCTGCCAAATGACTTGCTGGTCCAAGGAGGCTTTTGGTAAGAAGAATAGAGAAAATTTTGAGTACACCACAAGTGCTCAAAACAGATCTACTTGCTAGGTTTAACATTTGAATGGACAGGATGTGAATCAATAAATCATTTCTTCCCTCTCCTGTCTGCACAGTAGTGTTTAATCATACTTTGTAGCAAGTTTTGAGCTTGTCAGAATAGAAGGATTGTTCAACTGTCCAAAGTGAAGCAAAATACAAAAACAGGACTGTTTCTCTCTATATTTTGAAACAAATTCTAAATGTATTATCTTTTAGAGTAGATGCGATGCATACATTTAGCAAGATGTCTCGAGGATCTTGCAGAATATGAGCTTGGCTGTTTGTTTATGTTGGATTCTATGTAAGAGAAGTTAGGTACTATGCAGGTGTCAGGTCTCCATACAATGCTCAGATCCTCTGGAATCACATATTTAGTACCCAGTTTAGACAGGTTCAATAGAGTCACAGAAGTGAAGTAGTTGCCCAGAGAGGCTTGGTTTTGCTATTTCAGCCTCTGCCTTCCACAATATCAACTACAGTTGCCATGCTGCTTGTGAGCTCTCCAGCTCTTTCTTTTTGTGAGTTTGTTGATCCCATCCTCCCTTCTGTCAATATCCATGAGCCATAAGTAGATTTCTTGCATTCTCAATAGCTCATCCACTGTCCTGTGAGTAGTCTTTTGTCCTGTGTGGTTTCATAGTCTGTTTGTAGAAGGAATAACAAACACACAAAAGATCCAAAACCTTATTTTGTCTGGACAAGGCATGTCGAATGTTTCTTTCTACATGTTCTGAATCTTGCATCTTGAGTTCACATACTATTGAGGTCAAAGAAAAGTTTTTCTCCCTTCTGTCTGTGAAATCAGAATGAAAAGGCAATGGAATGAAGCAGCAATAACTTGAATGTACTGACTATAGAGTGATGACTTTTGCAGGAGATGATAGAACAAGGTGAACCTGCACAAGAGAAGCTGTAGCTGTTGAATAATTCATCTTGTGCATTCTGGTCTGGAGTCCTTAACAGATTGATTTTTTGTGAGCAAGGTAGGGAAAACCAATCTTACATGTGTATGGGTGGCAGGATCAAAGACCAAGGAGATACATTGACAGGTCCTGAATTTCCCAACAAACTTAAGAAGATGGTGTGCTTCTTTCCATATCAGGCTGCTTCAGGGTGGAGGTCATGGAGTTGAAATACTTGAAACCAACCCTTCCCAGGAGAGATTCTGTCAACACAAGAAAGGAAGCAGTTGAGTAGTGTAGTTGAGCTCATTGCCAACCCTTCCATCATATCCATGGAGGAGCTTTCTTCAGGTCTGGAAGTTCAGGCTACTGCAATTGTGGTGCTGATTGTGCACAACACAGCCAGTTCATACTGGGGTTGTCTGCACAATTCATCAATTCAGTATTGACATCTTTGAGACATTTGATGAGGTACAATATTTGATCAAGAAGAAGAATTGAATCCCATATCAAAAAAGTCCAATTTTTGTGACCATTCAGACTAAATTCCTGATTGAAAATTGTCCTGGGTTGAACTACCTGCCATTTTGCATACCTCCCATGCACTGAACTAGTATGCACCTTCCAATTGAAGAGGACTTACAGGTTCTGGATTTCACTCAGTTCTGGATTCTTGTCACAGAGTTTCCCCATTGCTTCTGCAAAGAGGAAATCTTCAGGAGCCTCCTTATGAATCTGATTCAATGGTTTGCAACAAGGGGATGTAAAAGAGCCTAGTTTTGTCTGTAAGTGCAGCCAACCACTGGCCTTCATAGTTCTGAAAGCCAAATCTACTCTTGCAATATCACACACTCCACATCATATAGCTACAACAAATGACATTAGAGGGTAGACTGTAAGAATGCCATGTCATTAGGCAAGAGGTGTGAAATTACAAACCTTCATCACCAGCTCCTGGGTAGTCATGCAATCATAACACTCCAATCTACCACAGGTGTGATGATCTCATGAATAGCATGCTCCATTGCGAGTGGCACTTTTCTGCCCGAAAATAGTATTATTATAAAATCTGCAGAGGAATGAACATCTCCAAAAGACTCAAAGTAGCCTACAATCTTCTCCAGAGAAAATTTTAGAGTAAACAGTGAACAATTAAACGTAAGATGAATGTAAAAAGCAAGCATACCATGAAAGCTGGAGTTGTTGCCAAGTGTTGCCAACTTTGGATTCAGTACAACATAAGCTACTAAGTTTGGTATGGACATTGCCACTGGCAAACCCAATCCCAACTAGTGTCTGAGTACCTAGTTTTGCAAATTACAAACAGTACATAGATGTTGGGCAATTCAGAATGTGACAACCCAGCTACACCCTATGATACCAATCAAGTCTACTTACACCAATCTGCACAGAAAGCAGGCACTGTTGGGACTATGCTAAACTCTACTGCGGGGAAACCTCCCAACCAACTTCAATAGGGAAACATGGGTTTCTTGAGCAGAACCACAACTTCACAAGGCTCAGAAATTCTTTCTGGGACTCTCCAAAGCTGGATAAGAGACTTTGGAGCAGGTAACTTGGGGCAATTTAACTTCCAATTGTATCAGCCCTGACACCAACAGAGCTCCTCCAGCTTACTCAGGAGGAATGGGTACCTCAGGTTGGAACTGCTGCACAAGTGCTGAATCCTTGTCAGAGAAGTCAGGATTCCCTCCTACATCTTGTGTTCAGCTTCTCAGAAGTTGTGTAGGCTTAACATACTTCATGTCCACACCATGATTTTTGTAAAGATCCTGTAAAAATGAAAAACCCTGCAGTAGTCAATTCAAGGGTGTGTGACTGTTGCTCCAACTCTCTGCATCCTACAATCGACATGCCCAATATCTTATTCAATCCATTCCTATGAACCTACGTTAGTTAGCAGTTTATCCCTCCAAGGATTAACCCCAACGTCAGCTCTAAAAGTAGGGTTCCCCCTACCCAAAACGTTCCTGCCTTTCCTCCTTGAAGTCTATGTGTACACCTTACCTTTGCCCTTAAGCTGCTGTCAGACCCACAAACTCTTCCTCAGCAAGAGGGAATGAAATCTTACCTCAATGCCAGCTAGTTCCAGAGCTTAAGCTGTTGAAGCAGATATCTTGAACCAAGAAAATCAGTGAATTTGTAAAGGAATTGGAGATTCAAAGAGACTTTTGCAAAGAAGATGACTGGATGAGACTAGTTGTCAATGATGGTTGGAAGCCAAACTACTTATGGGTTGTTCATCAATGGGCCTTCTTCATCAGTGGAACTGAACTGCAATTTTTCAAAGACCACAAACAATGTCTTTGAATCGACATCTAATTCGACCTCAGAGATAAACTTCAGCTACCTCTAAATGTGCTCACGTGACTCGGCATTGAGCCAGAAATCGTTGAGTAGGTCCTTATTACTCTGCAAACCCCCCAATGGTCTTCCATAGACAGACCAATGCCAATTAGGGCAGACAACACGGTTTCAACAGTGCACTGAGATTGCCATCCAGAAAACAAACAATTTCCCGAGCAGAAAGCGCGACAGATGAGGTGAAGACAGACACTTGTGATCTCAACAGCAGTAACAGCTCCACGAAGATGAAAAAGGACACGTCTACTACAACAACACAGAGTAGAGTTGCCGATTGAGGTTATCATAGACACTTGTAACCTCAATAGCAGCTCCTCTCTTCGAAGGAGAACGAGGAAACATCTACTACAACAGCACAGAGTACAAAGCTGCCGATTGAAGTTCCCACAGACATTTTTTCACCTCAACAGCAGCAACTCCTCGGATCTGAAGAAGGAAACATCTACTACAACAGCACTGAACAAGGACACATCTATTGCAACAGCACGAAGTACAGAACCGCCGACTGAGGTTACCAATTCAATAGTTGAACCGATATATTCCAGCACAGCACCTGGGGACTTTTGGAGTCAGCTTCTAACCAAGGATCCAAATCATGTGGAGACTGCAAATGAGGAAGAAGCTTGTTTCCACTTTGTGCAACGAATACACCCTTAGGAACTTGAAATCGTGAAGGAGATCGCTCAAGGGGGCCAGGCAAAAATCTTCTTGGCCAAGTATTTGAAAACTGGTCGTAATGTGGCCGTCAAAAGATAGGAAGGTCATGGAGTGAATGCGGTCCACATGCTGAGACAAATGGAAATGGTGATGAATTCTAGTGTAGGGGTTTATTTTCTTTGCGACGTGATTGGGGTGTCAGTGGATAAGAAGGGCAAAGTATCAGTAGTCATGGAACTTATGGGAGGTGATCTGTGAACTTTCATCAACAGTCAACATGAGCTTCTTGGCTATGCTCAACAAGTAGAGATAATGCAAGCAATTGCTCTTGGGATGAGCCAACTGCATGGATGCGGATTGGTACACAAGGACCTCAAGGACTCCAACATCCTTGTTTTGCCCAACTCTTGGACAACTAATGAAGAGGGAGATGAATCCTTGAATACATTCATACCAGCGAAGAGGGAGTTTTATTTTACTAAAATTGGTGACTATGATAGCTTGGATGATGTTGCAGGAACAGGGTTTTGGAGGGCACCAGAAGTATTACAAGCATTGAGGGATGGATCAGATGTCAAACTCGCGCAGTCACCTGCTGTATGGTCTTGGTATGGTTTGTTATGAGATACTAATTGTCCTAATTCCTTTTCAAGGGCATCCTTTGTCAAACTATGAACTGGTTCTGTGACGACAACAACCAGAGCTTCCTGATGATGTGAGCCCCAAGATGAGGGAATTAGTGCACCGCTGTTGGCACATGGATCCTCGCCAACGGCCTGATTGGGATGAGATCAAAAAGATTGTTGCATGTGAACGGCCTAATTGGGATGAGCTCAAAAAGATTGTTGCATGTGAACAACGAAAGATCTGTGATTCCAACAATGAAACCCCAAATGCATATTCTAAAGAAAATAGATCATACCAGCTGTTGTAGGTCTCAGAAGTCTATTATTTCTAGCTGTTACCTTCCACCACTCCAAATTATTTGGTAGGCTATGCCACTTAACTTTATGGTGATACTACTTTTGTGGCTTTAGTTTAGTGTCAATTTGTTGGTCGTTTATTTCCTTTCATGTTGTGGGATGGGCTGGTCCCATCAAGTTGTTTTGTATTCTCTATTGAAACCTTTCTGCAATAATTAAGCTTTGTTTATTCTCTCAATTCCAAAATGGTATCAAAGCTTGGTGAGGAAGGGTCCTAGGCATGCAGAAAGTGGTGAGACCTGTTGTGAAGAAGAATCCAGTAGCATACAAGAGTGTAACTTCTTGAATGTTAGAATGAGTTATGAGCAAGAATCTAGCATTGTACAAAGTGTGTAGTTCTATTCCATTTCAATGGTGGCAATTTTGTTAGAAAATTACCTCTTTGAAGAAAATAAAGTAAAGGGTCAGACCCACTATAGTGATGGAAATTGAAGATCTCTCTCATACTAATGCAAGAAGATCTATGGGAAATTGTGGAGTCTTCAGTTGTATAGGTTTCTTACTCAACATTCAGAATTGCACCACCAACATTGCTAGTGCTGATTGTTGCTCAAGTTGAGAATCTTCGCAAGTAAAAAGAGAGAGCCTTGATTATCATTACCTTGTCCATCATGGATAAAATTATTCCATATGTCATAGGAGTACAAGAACCCAAGGACATTTGGGTTGTTTTGAAGAAATTGTTCAAAACTAATTATTAAGATCTTGGCAGATGCTGGTTCAAAACAAGTTGACAAATCTCAAGATGAAGCAACATCAATGGAGGATTTTCTCATCAACGCCAACTATCTACTCAATCAGCTAGCTACCTTTGGAGAAGTCACGGTTGAAATGTGTTATGTGATATGTTTTACCACCAAAGATTTCATCATTTTAAATTACTACATGAACAAATGAGGAGTGTGAAGAACAAACAATGTTCAGAAGAGGAAGCACTTTGGGTGAAGTCACTGTGGGTGAAGTTGTAAAAATACATTGAACAGAAGCATCTTCAAAAGAGAGATAATATAAGTCATGTTCCTCAACTAGTTTCCACAAGAAACTAGGTACTTGTAATTGTTACTTCAAGAATGACCATTAGGGGAAAAACTATTTAGAGTTGTGGGAGAATGTGAGGAAGTTACATCAACAAGTAAACATGCTAAAGGACAATGTTGATGGAGAAGGTGAAGAGACTGCATTTTTTAAAGTCACAATGAAGAATTGTTTGATAAAACTTTAACATCTCTCAAACTACAAGATTATGAACAATATGTACTTTTCATGGAACATGGTGATTCAAATTGGATCTTAGATTTTGGTGTATAACTCATGTTTCCAGAAATCCCAAATTCTTAGATGAGATGAAGTCGGTAGTAGGATCCTCTCAAATAAAGTCTATAAATGGTGTTTACCACAATGGTAAAGGGAAAGATCATGCAAGGGTCTAATTTGAAAGTGGTGAAATAAACAACATCAAGGATGTTCTTTATATGTGCATGGTGACAACAACGATCTTTTGTATGTTGGAAAGATTACCAAAAATAAAAATCGTCTTCTTTCAAACCATGCAATAAACTTGCATTCAAGAACAAAATTCTTGTCTTCTTCAAATAAAACATTGAAAATCACCACGTATGAACTAGCATTGCATATGAAATCATCACACATACTTCGTTACAAGATTGATGGTTGTCCATCTCGTTGTTGTTTTGGCTTCTATTAACAACTGAAGTATTGGAGGCTTGTAGTACATAACTACATCTCCCAATGATCAAGATGAAAGAGATGAAGAAGAAAAAGACACACATAATTGTCACCAACTCAAATTATAGGAAAAACACTGCACTTTCAATCTTGACACAATCCAAGGTTTGAAAATGCTCATGTGTTTTTTGGCTCATGAAATTACCCAATCTCAATGATATCCAAATTTCCCATTGTTGTTGTTTACAATTTTGGGATCACCATTCCTCCTCTATCTCTTTCCTTTCTCTTGATATCTTACATTTTTTTTGTTAATAGAGCATCTCCATTCTCCACCCACACCCCATTATTGGGCCTCTAGCTTTCTTTACCACATCCATAGAGTTTTAAGACCATTACTTTCATTAATACTTTATATTGCATGTGATCAAACTCCTATTGCATGTGTATGGAGCTAGTGTTTGATTCATAGTTGCCCTAAGTGCATGTGGAGTTTATGAATGTAAATCACAACAATGATAATGTTGTGACAATTCTTAGTGTTGTGGCCTTTGCAAGGTCATGGAACTAAATATTCAACTTGAGAACAAAGCAATGTGTGAAGAGGTTGTTGTCATGATCTCCAATTGTGCTAAAAAAGTTTCCCTACAATGCCAATGTCAAGTTTGGGCAAGATCTTAAGGAGTTGGAAGCAAAGTTGCAAAGGATGGCACCCCAAAATGGACAAGAAGTCCTTAATTTCTGAGTCTTATTTGGATGTTCTACAACTAGATTTTAGGCTTAGGGTTCAAAGAAAGCTCATAGATTTGAAAAATGAGGGACATACATCATAGGAGAGGGAGAAGGTCTAACTTTGAAACACATAAATGGGTCATTGTAAGTTACATTAAAGAATATGGATGTCACAAATATAGTTTACATTGTAGGTGTAATTTATCAAAGTAAAATGTATGTTAGTAAATGTTGGAATTATTAATTTATGAACATGATTTTACGTTATTAAATTTAATGTGTATATGATGCATGTTTGTTTTATCCATTATTTATAAAGTTGAATAAGTTATGAACTTTCAAAGTTAAAATTATGGGTTGTAATATCTACCTATAAATTTTTATTGGAACTTCAAATGGTCTAATCATTGATACAAATGGTTGTTAGGAAATCATTTAATTTAAATAATATATCAATGAAAACAAATTTCAAAGATTTCACACCATGTCAATTATATGTGTTCTTGCATGAACTTTTGGGTGACTTTTTTGGGGTTTTGGGGGTGTATTTTGAAGTCCATGTCATGTTGAAAATAAAAAAAAATTATGTTAAATTTTTGCACACATGTACAAAATAATAATCTATAGATGGGGGTGAACATGGATGGAAAAAAATGGCTTGGAATCAATGGATTATTATTGCCCAATTACTTAGCAATCTCATGAATTTTAAAACACATTAAGAAAAATGGACTATATGATACTTCTTTTTTTTGGCCACTTTTTGGTTCATTTTAATTGGCATTGACCCAAAATTTGTGCTACCAATGTCTTGTTTTACAAAATTGAATCCTTGCAAACTATTCAATGTAAGAATTAAGCAAGAATCCATAAATATAATGGACCATGTTCTCAAACTTGGAATTAGGCACTAAGGCCCAACGGCCCTCCATTGGAGGGAGGACAAGGCCTTGCATGATATAAAAAATGAAGGATGAAATTTCAAACAATTGGTAGTACTTTAACAATCTTGTTTTGGAGTGACCAAGATATGGCCTTCGAATCAAAGGGATTTGTTTAATTTTGACATATTAATCAAAGGGAAACTTAGCAACACGCCATCTCCATTCCCATTCAAACTTCTATTCAACAATAGGAAAACTCCAAATGATGCTCATGCACTAAAAATGTGAATGTAGTTATGCTACCTAGAAACCATAGCTCCTTCAAAGATAATTCCATTAAGATTTATAGCCTTCAATCCACATGCTACATGATCAATTTGTCCATTGAGTTATAAAAATTAATGATTGATTTTAGCCCCAAATAGCAAATGATCATCACATGCATGATTCATTAATCATTTGCAAAATAAATATTTTCAAAAACTTTTTATGGAACTAACTATGAAAATACAAAAATATGGAAATGGTACTTTCCTAGCCTAAACAAAATACTCCACAATATAACAGATTGAACATGTTTCAATTCAAATTAATCTTAAATGATGTAGCATTTCACATGAATTTATGTGTACCCTTGTCACAAACATTAACTGTTTTCTATAATAACACTAACACAATGAGAATGTCAATGTGAATGAAAATGTTGATGGACATAGTTCCATCTTCCATGTTTCCATGCCTACATGTAATCATTTTCATGAAAAGCAATAAGTTAGATGATGCTTACTGAGTTTTAGAGTAGAAGGAAGAATGAAACCTCTAAAACAAAGGTTGAAATGCACATAGATTTCAAATCCCAAAGACAATGTAGATATTTCCTACACACCTTGACCCTTAGTTATTTCTTTTTTCCAAGAAAACATTATACTTTCAACAATCTACACTCCTCTTTAAGTACAATGTTCAAGTTTCTTTAGGGACACCTATGTATGATGTGACTTGCTTATAATTAGACCTTAAAAAAAAAATCTTTTTGATGAAAACATCATACAATTATGAAATTGAAGAGCCCATGCAAGTATGTAACTCGAGCTCCTCCACTTTTTTTTTTGTTAATCTTGCCAATATTTTTTCAACAAGGGCCAACTAGCATGAAAATCAAATAAAATAGTACTCCTAACTAAAATCAACTAAAATATGGCATGAACTACCCAATGCTACATAAACAAATGCCAATGAAAGATGAAAAAAATGTTGACCATGTACACACCACTTTCCCAAAGAAGTACAATTACAAGAATCATGGGCTATTCACTCAAACAACTTGAACTCCCAAACTATCGAAATGAATGTTTGCCATGACAAAATTCAAAAATCAGTTAGTTTTATACATTTAATTAGTGATGAATGTTGATATCTAAAGTTACTTCAACACAAGCAAGCATTCACATAATCTTGGAAATTGTTCATGTACCAACTATTCAAATAGCAACTAGTCCACTTGCTCACAAAGATCAATTATGAGTTCACAAAAGTGAAGAATCATTAAACAAGTTGGAAGTTCTAAAAAAACATATTATTAAAAATCTGCTAGTTCAAACCTTGTTTGCACATTGCTAACTAAGACTTGACAATTGACAAATTAAGTGTTAATACTTTGATTCAATTAAGGAGGTTGTTGAAAATGCCACACAATGTAACTCCAATACCTTTAGGCAAATGAAAATATTGCAATAATATTTTTATTTAGAGTATTATGATGTAATATTACACGATTGATTTTTGTTTCAATTCAAACAAATACAACACCTATAGTTTAATCCTACTTTTACCTTTAGAATGAATACATTCAATTAAAAGCTAATAAATTGCCTTTGTTACACAATCTTACAAACTACTAAAACTCAACCAGCCATGATGTCACTAGAGCTCACAACATTTGCCCTAGCTTGGACATGTGATATTAAAAAGATCATCATTAGTCAACATTAGCCTTCATAGCTTAATCTGAAGTAATCTTGAGGTAGAACTTTTAAACTTTGCTTCTAGTTGGACTACCTTTTGCCAAGCCTTAGTTTGAAATCATGCAATCTATTACAAATCTTATTCATGTACACCATTGCATAGGTCATCAATTCAATAGTGTGAGAGGCCCATGGGACTAAGGTCAAAATTCAAAATGTGACATGTAAGAATTGGATGTGCCACAAATCTACCTTGACAATGATTCTATAATTCACAAGATGAGAAAAGTTGTGTATCAAAAGGTAGGTATACCATGGCACTAAACCATTAGGGTTGAAAGCTTCATTACCACTTGAAGTCGGGAAGAACATAACATTATTTACACCCACATCCATAACTTTGTATACCTGCAAACACACCATCTAGGTACATATCAAACACAAAACAATTCAATATGTATAGGCTTGCAAGTCTCTGCTCATAACATGCCTTTTGATGTCCATGGCGCTAGCCAAGATGATAGGTAAGAACTTGGCATTGCTCCAATCATAACATCTTGTTATCCTACATTGCATAGCATCATGAAATATTTCAACAAAATAGATATATGGAGAAGTTCTTGTCCCAAGAAAAACGAAGATTCCAAAACATGCCACACAACAAAACTTTTGAAAGGTCCAAGAAACTAAAAAGACCATTTCTTGAATTATACCTTCATGAACAAAAAAAATGGAAAAAGGAAATTCACAAAAGTCATACGAGTTTCTTGGAAAGTTGTTTGAAGTGCAGGAAATTTGTGGTTTTTCTATGACCTCTTTGGTCGAATTTGCATGGTTAAAAGCATAATACGGAACCCTAAACTATGGAATGTCTCTAAATTTTGATGTAAGCATAAAATTATATTACACTTGCATCAAAATAAGTATATCAAAATAAGATAATACATATATTCTAACCTCCATCTCCTTGTTGGTAACCAAGGTGTTGCTCAATTATTATTTTTACTAAAATAATCTTTCATTAAAAAAAGAAAAACCTTCCAAACACCCCTGTACCCCCAGAAATGAAATATATATATACAGAGGCTTGAACTTTTAGACAAAAAAAAAACAGACCCTACCCCACCCCCTCCCTCTCCCCCCATCCCCCTATTTGGGACCCCCAGAAACCCCCTGTGCACCCCGCCCCCTCCAGTCAACCTTCTTCTCATCCCTTCTTTTTCCAAAGTTGCCCACAGTCAGGGTGACTTTACTGGCCACTAGAATTGGGGGTGAAAATTTAAATAGGGTGTGAGACACCTTGTGAAACTCAGGGGGACTTTACGGTTAACTTATACACGTAACCTGAATTGCATCTAGGTTTGGGTATAATGTATTATGTATGTTGTAAACCTCTTTATAAAAAACTTTAATGTGTTTGTATCCTCGGTCATGCTGAGCCTTCCTATTAATTTTTTGTTTGATTTTTTTTGTGCAATGAGTGGTTTCTTAACCTTAAAAGGGAAGTTGTTTGAGGGTTGAATGACTTTACTAAGCATATAACTTGAACTTCTATTTCAAACATAAATCCATTGAAACATTAAGTCGGACAAAGGAAGTTAGGTTAAGTTCAACATATGGAGGTCTAAAATCTAAACTTCAAAATGGCCATATTTGAAGAAGGTCATACTTACGTTTGTGTGGATCTTAGTACAACTCAAAATGTTGTCCAAAGTTTTTATTAACAAATGGCACATTTTTCAAAGATGGGCATGAAAAAAACACCCATGACCAATATTGGAAGATCCTCAAATCCACAAGTAGCACAACATGGAACACACTAAGTGGGAATAGATTGACACCCCCTAGTCACTCTTAATTTACATACTTTGCCCATACTTTGAAGCTTGAGAGGAGGCCTTTCAATGTTCAAACTACCCTCTAATTTACTTTTTGAGCATATTCAGAGCAAATTGAAAGGTTTTGAGTTTGAAACTTCAAATTTCATGTTTTCTTTATATCCATTTTTGTGAACGATTGTGGATTTGAAGCCATCCTAATAGAACATAAGTCCATCCATGAAAAGTCAAGAGTCTTAAGATGAAATAAAGTTCATCAAACAAATATAATTTACAATTTTGTTTCATCCATGAAGTGTAGTTCATTCACAATTTTGATTTTTGCATTAAAAGTCATCCAAATTCACAGATGAACATTTGTAAAATATCATCATGAAATTTTTATGGATGAAATGGATGAAGTTTCTTTGCTGAACTTTCATGGAAAAAAGTTCATCCAGGAGATTAGGGTTGCTAGAAGGGACATCCCTTGGCCATGAATGTCCATTGGCATCATGGCCTCCAGTAATGAGCCCAACATCCCTTTACATGCTCTTAAAAAAAAACAGGGGTTGTGCTAGGGAGGCTAAGCACATGCTAATCAAGTTTGGCAATTTGCAAATAGATGCTAAATGTGAGTTCAGATTGCTGAACTTGATCAACTTGAAACCTTAGAGAATTACAAGCTAAAAGTCTATTCAAGAGGTTGACAACTTGGAACCCTAAAGAATCTCAAGCTAAGCACAGTAAACATTGAGCAATACTTTAAGGTTCATCTTCATGTTGGGTATGCATAAATCTTCAGTCAAGAGACTCAGGATCTCCAAAAATTGGGAGATTGATATGTGAAACTGGACTGGCAGTGTTCAAGAATCTGCACTTCACACATCCGAACAAAATCTGATTGAACATATATGCATGATTGGCCTTCACACACACTGCTATTACCTCTCATAATGTAGGACTGATTTGCAATTAGCCTGCTAGCAAATGGTGTATAAAATATGTTATCCATCACCATCCCGCACTAAATCTGGTCCTCCTAACAGTTATTCATGTGTAACCAGACAAATAGAGGTCACAATGTGAGAAGATCAGCTTGGAAGTAAAAGGAATGACCACAATCATGAGTCCTTTTTCATATGCCTGCAAAATCCAATTCGGAAAGAGAGGTGTCTAGGTTAGAAAAGCTAATATCTCATACAATACTCTCAGAATTTTACTCATCAGATGCAAAGAAATACCTCAAACTTTCTGATAATCCTCAGAAAGTGTTTACCATGCTGCTTCTGCTGTGGATTGACTTGATGACAACATCTGTAACACCAGACTAACCAGAGCTTTCACATTGCACCTGATCGAGATGAAAGATGAGTCACAACAATGCACACATATTATTCATGAAAGGTTGAAAAAGCACAGCACTGACCTCAGTAATGAGTGCCTTAGGGTCTGCTTCATGTGCTCATCAAGCCTGGTTATGCTCAATTGTCAACTTCCCCAACCAATTCCCTAGATTCTTGACAATTGACCACTCCCTCTGAACTAGACTCAATCAATTCTGACCACAGCAAAACTACCTGCAAGGAAACACAACATTTGTTAAAGAAACCAACTACCCAAAATTGACAAATTACTGAAACATTGACATTCCTAGTAAAGCATGGCAAAGACATGTGTGGATTGCATATGAATACTTGAAATGTCCTTGGAGTACTTCAATGATTACCAGTAGAAACAACTGAACAAGATGAAAAACATGAGAAATTCATCAGCTCTGGAACAGTCTAAAAGGTAATTCCAGGTTTGTAGAACTCCATCACCCCCAGGAAAGGACTAAAGATTTGTATGCCATGTTGTCTTAATTATCTCTTGTGAACCCTTGGAGTTGATTTTGTCTAAGAACTTGTGGTACAGGTCATGAAAGTTGGGCTCAATACTCACTTTGCCATGAATGTACTGCAGGTGTTAAATGACTGAATAGACTTAGAACAATGTACAGACTACTTATTTCCAGTTCTGGGAATAAAGCAAATGGTGCTCCAGATGGAACTAGCACCATTCTGGTTACCTTTTCATTGCCATGTATTGTGCAAACCAGGGATAATATTGCTCTTTTGACACTTCCAAGCACTTCTTTGCTTTATGGTCCAATGTTGTTGCTGTTACAATGTTGTTGATGATGAATGCCACTTTATCTTGAACCTCTGAGGAAGATGGCTGGTGAGATTGAAGAACATACCAAAGCACAATAATCCCCCAGTCAGATCTGATATTAAAGAACATAAGCTGAATCAGATCAACTCAATGCAATGCTAAAAAACAAGCAATCAGCCAACACTGAGGAAGGCTTTTGTTTAACAAGGAGTGGGAAAGCATGACTGCATGCAAATTGACGTGGCTTTTTCTGGCAAACCATGTACTATTTAGCTCAGATTAAAAATACCTGAATTGATGTATCACACCTTTCTGCAGCGGCAACCAGCATCTCAATTTTTCAGTGCTTGTCCAAACCCTTCAGTATGGATGGTTGCTGTAATATACATGGGGAAACAATAAGACTTTCACATCATAAACTTTTGTGCAGTTTAAAATAAATCCCTAAACCCACTGCACAGATTGCTGAATTAGTGAGGCCAATAACTAAACCCTGACATGAAGTAACTTAAGAAATGTAATCTGAGCAGTCCTCCTATCTCTTCAAAATATAGCTCTTTAAAATGAGTTAGGACCAACATAAATCAAGTAAGCAAATTAAATCAGTAGTACCTGCAATGCCACCTTGAGCCAAGCAAACAAATCCTTGACTTCCGGCAGCAGACTGGCCATTTGCCAATGATGAATAGACTGTCCCTTGTGAGGTCAACCAACTGCAAGACCAGTGCACATCAGTTATGACCCCATCACATGAGTGGACCACTCAAGGATCTAAACAAAGGAGACAATACCCTGTTCTAATAGAGGGAGATAAGGAGAGGCCCTCTTTCCTCTAGTGATCCAAACCTACTTTCTGTCCACTTCCCGGATCAAATGCTTGGGTTCCAGGTGCCAGAGACTGTTGCTGTGAGGGTGCAGACAGCGTTGTTCAGGATGCAGCAGCTCTGACAGACTCAACCAAGAAGTTTCCACCCTTGAGCTTGCAACCCTGCATGTTGCGGTTGCCCCTGCAAGGGTAGAGGCGCTGATGCAGCAGCTTGAGAATGACTGACTGACCGCCTAGCAGCAGAGAACCATGCAACATTGTATCTATTGTGCCTGAAAAACAAAAACACCCACTTGCATAAATGAGCGCTGTACATCACACTAAAGAAATGTACATCAACAACTCAAGCAAATCATTGGAAAACAAAAAATTCAATTAGTCAGCAAATAAGAGACCCTGAAAGTGGAATAATCAGCACATCAACCAGCATGCCAACATGGTTGCTCTTTCCTTGGGGTGAATCATGCCAACAAGAGAGAAACACTGCAAACAACTCTCATCTTTTGAGGATAATGTGAGCTTTAGAAAGCTTCTCATTCAGAAGAAAGAACCCCTTCAATTAATGATTTTGCATATTCCAAAAGGTTTGTTGTCTTACTTAGGAGCTGGGTAGCTAAATAAGCTCATTGGGTCTTATAAAGAACAACTAGGGATGATGCAGTCGATTGCATATAGGATGAGCCAATTGCATGGATGTGGATTGATACACAAAGACCTCAAGGCCTCGGACATCTTTGTTTTGCCCAACTCTTGGATAATTGAGGAAGATGAATTAGATCGTTGTGTTCAACTCCATGGATGAAATCCTTGAATTCGTCTTTGTAGATCAATTCTGTTTAAAATGTTAGAGTTGAGGACTATGAGAGCTTGGATGCTGTTGTGGGACCAAGGTTTCGGAGGTCACCAAAAGTGTTACAAGCATTGAGAGATGGATCAGTTGTTAAACTTGCGCAGTCACCTTTTGTGAATGTGTACAGTTTCAGTATGGTCTGTTATGATATACTAACTGAGCTAATTCCTTTTCAAGGGCATCCTTTGTCAGACTATGAATTGGTTATGTAGAGGAGAAGGGTCTGAAAATAGACCCTTCTGGATTTGAGATCCCAGCTTGAGGCCAGTAGGTCGAGGGAATGAGTCGAAAATCTGGAAATGTCTATATTTTCAGACCCTTCTCACCTACGTAAAGACCAGCTTGATTTTTCTTTTTGCTTCCTTTTACAAATAAAGATTTAAAAAATAGGAAAATGAAAAAAAAGGTAGAAAAGTAAAAGATAAAGGAATGAGTTTGAAAACTATGCCTTCTCAAATGTGGAAGTTCCAGTACAGCCCGTTAGACAGGCTCTAACAAGCTGCACTGGGCCTTCCACATTTCAAAAGGTACAATGCAAAATTCAGGGCAGTGAGCATTCCGAAAATACAAAGAGAAAAATCAAGCTGCTTATTAGTACGTTGGGTTAGTGACCCGAGCTTCCTCATGATATGAGCCCTGAGATGAGAGAATGAGTCCACAGTTATTGGCACATGGATCCTCACCAATGGCCTGATTGGGACGAGATCCTTGGTATACTTTGGAGACTTGAGAGAGTCAATACATAAATTTATCTACACTTGAATTTGACTCCTTAGTTGCCAAACACCCACATGACCATAGCACTTAATCTTATTCTAGGATTTGCCCCAGGGCCTGGTACCTTATTCTAGGATTTGCTCCAGGGCCTGGTACCCATTCCTTGGCATAAATTGTTGTGGAAATAAGATATTTATGTAAGTAAGAAGGAAAATCAAACATTATTCATTGTGAATAAATTGACACCCCTAATCATTTGCTCTTAATTTACATACTTTCCATCATTCACTTTTAGCACTTGATTAAGATAATAAATGGGTATAACTTCCAACTTCAATGATATGCCATGCTTGCTGTGCTATGAGCAACTCGAAGTGATACACCAGAAGTAGATGATGAACACAAATTGTGTACAAGATTGAGCAATAAGTTATGTGGGAGCCATTACATCTCAAATGAAGTGAAAGTGTTGTATCAATGGGAGAAAATTTGTGTACCCCATACCATAAAAAAACAATCCAATGTCTATCTATTTTTCTTGGAAGGAGGAAAGTGTAGTGGGGCATGATATAACTACATAGCCAAAACTTTCTTCAATGAAAAATCAATCATGATGACCACCTATTTTGTCAATATCGACCTGGGAACATATCATTTGCTCGTTCTTCATTCCACTTCTCAATCTAGATCACAAATTCTGACAAATTTGGTTAATTTTCAGTGATAACATGTTCATAAGTTTGCACACATTAGGTGAATCTATGTATCTATTTGTTATGAACTTCTCTTTGACAACAAGTCTACTCAACACCCCCTTCTCCCCCCACCCAAAAAAAGGAGAGAAAAAACACCTGAGGAAAAGGTAGAATATTGATAAGCTAATCATGAAGTTGTTTCCATTGATTTTGTCTAGAACACCATTATAATTTGGAAGAGAGATGGAAGCATTGATTGTTTACCCATTCAGCAGGACACAATGAACGGTAGTATTTTGCATACTTTTGGCATTCATTTGCGTCCTCACCTTTCTCAGCAGCACATCTGTTGAATTGCATAACTAATTAACATCATGCATAGATGTAACAAATATTTCTGGGGAACCCCATTTTGCAATTCTTGATAACTTTGCTTACCTGAGCTTTCATGAATTTATGTTTGTGAAGGACATTTGGGCTCTAATCAATAGAAACTTAAACTCAAAATCTTTAGTATCCTTCAAATAGGTTTGGAGTTTTGGTCATAAATGTTGTATGTAAATGCTTTTGTGAAGGGCTTTTCCTATTTAAAAACTCATAATAGCAAATATGATAATAGTTGGTAAATAATCATGTTGGTATTTGGCTCTACTTGTGAACACTATATCTTACTTGTGAAACTCATTGTAGCTTGTGTAGCAATGTTTTGCTTGATTGGTGGTGGGAAAACGCCAATCCATTGGTGCAGTTTTCAAATCATCCACCTGCTAATCAACACATTAATGATTTTTTTCTTGATACTTGTTGTTGATAAATGGGTTTGATAGTGTTCCAAGTAAATGCACATATGTTGTCAGCTGACATGACTTTAGTCCATGGAGATGCTCATCACAAATTTCTCCCAAAATGCAAAAAATATCATAAGACCTAACATGGATAAAATGTGCATGAATACAACAAAATTGAATTTAAAAACTCATAAAGCTTCCCCATCAAAAGGACAAACACTCCCAAAAAAAAGCATTGTGCAACAAAGTTCTTCAATGACATTTGCTTTAAGGGTTCACCCTTTGAAAAATAAGAAATTTTAACCTTAAGAAAAAGCAAGAGAGGCTAGAAGAAAATGTGTCATGCAAGTGTAGTAAACCCATTTATGTACAAGGACATTGACTTGTGTACACCCAATAAAGAATATAATGTGTTAATGTTACAACAAACCATTATGTCTTTTTTCTTCTTGGGATGCTCCTTATGATCGTGATCATTATGATGACCTCCTGATCCCTGCAACCATCACTAACCACAAATTGACATTGAGAAAACCAGAATTTGTTTGCTATAATATCACCCAATAATTAGGTTATCGCACAAGCATTAAAAACCATGTATAACCTGCATTCAAGAACAATATAATCTCATCTTCTTCAAAACATGTATACTAAACTTGCATTCAAGAGCAACATAAAAATTCATTTGAAAACATGCTTATGATAAACTTTGCATTCAGGAGGGCAAAAAATATTCATCATCTTCAAAACAGTGTGTAACAAACTTGCATTCAGGAAAAGAAGTAGGTCTCTTCAAAAGATGTATTAAACTTGAGTTCAGGAACAACCAACAAAACTTCATCTTCTTGCAAAACATGTCATAAACTTGCATTCAAGAAAAAGAAAAGATTTCATTTTCTTCATATGGACAAACTTGCATTCAGGAACAACAAAATTCTCATGTTCTTCAAGACAACACTTGAGATCACCATGCAGGAACTAGCATTGCATGTAGAGTCATCACACTTACTCCTTTGTTTGATTGATGGCTGTCCATTTCGTTATTGTTTTGGCTTTTGTCTAACAACTCAGTATTGCAAGCTTGTAGTACACAACTACATCTCCCACTGATCAGGATGAAGAAGACTCAAACAGAATCACCCACAAATCCTCCAACTACAGAAAAAACACTATACTTTGAGACTTGACACAAATACATCAGCAATACTGGTCCAAGGTTTGAAAATGTTCATGGGTTTTTGGCTAAAGACATACCCAAAGCTCAATGATATGAAAATTTTCCAGTATTGCCTTTCACAGCTCCAAGACCCTTTCCTCTATCTCCTTTCTTTCTCTTGGTATCTCACATTTTTTATGTTGTTAGAGCAACTCCACCCACACCCCTTATTTGTGGGCCTATGTCATTGTTTACCACACCCAACATAGAGTGTTCATTACCTATTTTCCCCTCTCCCCATCCATAAACATGAAAGAAAAACTGGACACTAAAAAACCAAAAGTCTATTGAAATGTTGCCATAATGGATAACCCAGGTATAAGCCTGGTATTGATACTAGTATAAAGACAAGTATAAACTAAATTATATGTTTCCCAAACATCATGTCTTTCTTAATCTGCCATCTTCATTGGCTCTTAAAAGTGCCTCTTCAACATAAAATTTGAAACCCCTCTTTGTGAATTGCTGTCATTGAATCGATTGTGGGTGCCCAGAGTCAGGAATTTGGATTATGCAAATTGCACATAATCAAGAACCCACAACTAACTGAAAATCATGAAGAAAATGAAATCGATCTAATCTTGATCTGATATGTTCATGTCGTAGTAGTAGTAGAATGAAGAACATCAATAAGAACATGCAATATTTCCACTGAACATTTTCACACAACAGAATCTCATATGGGAAATTTGCAGCAATGATCAAAAGAGAGATGGTGAAAAACAGCTCCTTAGATTCAACAAAATTGCCAGAGATTGGCATTCAAGAAAACCTCTAACAAGAGTTATGAGGAATTTGCGCTGCAAATTCTCAATGGAATTGTCACATTTTGTGCACATATTGTTGGACCATCATCAACTTTCCCATTTTTGTCTGGAAAAATTTCAGCTGAAAATTGTTGTTCATGATGATCATAGTTTGTCAACTTTTTTCCTTCCTGATCACCTTGTCTCGGATTGATGTACGTAGTTTGTGCAAACTTCGTATCAAATAATCATTTTTCCTCAATGAGCGTTCTCCAACAACACTTGCATTCTCTCTAGAATTTGCAGCTCCTGTCTTCTTTGTTGCAGTAAGCCTCTTGGACCGGCCATGGCACAGAGGCTGCTGCTGCTCTGCAGCTGAGGTTTTTGGTGGAGACCACGGTGGAAGCAAAATATAGTCAATCACACTGTTTGGTGTTGAAAGGGAGGAAGAAGACTTCTCACTCTTTGTAGACTCGATTTTCTTAGGAGACAAGGGTTCAGACACAAATTCAGCATCAGATTCCTTACACTGTGCTGCTGCCTCCTCCCTGCCAAGCTCTTCCAGACACAAGGATTGTGCAGGTGCTTCAGCTGTAGTGTTGGCAATAGTAGAAGCAACTCTTGCTTCTCCAGCTGCTGTCTGGCCAATAGAAGGAGCAACTTTTGCTTCTTCAGCTATTGTTTGGGCAATAGTAGGAGCAACTCTTGCTTCCTTGACCTTGGGCTCAAGAAGCTCTGTGGCCTTTGGTGGAACTGACACTGTCACCTTCTTGTTGTTGCATGGTTTTTTCAGCTCCACTTCTGGACAACTCTCATATACACAGAAACTTCTGTTTCCAATGTGCCGCTCAACCATCACAGGAAAGTTTTCTGAATTTCCCAGAAATCCCAACACACCTGAATTATCCTGCTGCATAATCTTCAAGATCTCAACCTGCTCATCTCAAGTAAGCAGCAGAAGCAAATCCCCAAAACTTGTGAAGCATTTCTATGCTTTCTCAGACTCCAATAATGCCTTCTGCAGCCTTGGAAAAAGGAAGAGACAAAAATTGAGCATGAAGGAAAACACTTACATACCTTCTTCCAGAACTGCACCTTCCTGGATGACAACAATACTGGCCTGTTCACCATCATCTTGAGCTTTGACAGCACCAGAATCACAAGCTGAAGACAAGAGCTTCCCATCAGCAACACTTTTTCGTGGAACAGATTTCACAATGTTATTGAAGCTCATGATGGTCCCATTCCTTTTCATCTCTGCGGGTTGCAGACTATTCTGAACTGCATGTGGTGCCACCTCTTCCTTTTGCTGAGAAGATTTCTTCAGCCTTGTCTTTCCATCTCTTGCAGCATGGTTCTCTTTCCCTGAAGGCTTGTAAACAGCACGATCACTCTTCTCTGTCATTGTCTCCTTGCAATAGGTTTCTCTCTTCTTCAAAACAGGCATGCTCCTTCCCATCTTGCTCTTCTCCATTGGTGAAATGGAAGGCAAAAGCTCAATGTGTGTTTCTTTGCTGACTCTCTCTGAGCCATTCACATTCTTAGGTCTGAGCTTTAGAGCTTGTGGTTTCCTTGTAACCATCTGCTGTGCATAGCATAAGAATCAAAACAGTAGTAACATAAGAATGACTGCAGATCGAAGCCTTGAACCAGGAGTTCAGTCAATGCAAAAACACTGAAATGTCACACACACACACAGAAACAGAGAAGCTCACCCTAGTAGCAGCAGCTTGGCAGGAAGTGGGGTCAGCAATCAGCTTCTTGTTGGAACTCTTTGCCAGTAGTTTCTTTGCGTCCCCTTCACGATCAGACCTTGTTGCAAGGCCAACAATCCTTGAGCTTGAGCTTGGTTTCTTCTCCACAGGTTTTAACCTAGCTTCTGCTCCTACCCATAAAACCCTCGAGCATCATCAGCAGCACATGGAAATGCAATACAACAGAGTGAAGCTCTTGGGGTTTCGAACTTGCTTGCACTCTTTTTTGCAAGGACAGAATTCTTTGCATGGCAAGCTCCACACTCCTTTTATGGAGAAAATGGGCCATCATCATCAGAAGAAGCAAGGAAGACTGGCTGAGCATCCTTACCTTCGGGTGGTATAGTCACAGTGGTTGGCCTTCCAGACGTCAGCAACTTCGCACCCAGGGTTGGAACAGCCTGCAAGATGCACAACGTGAGACAGAAGAAGAAAAAAACTCCTCGTCAAACAAGCAAACAGATTCTTGTGCTTGATTGCGATGAGGATTTTGAGACTTCTGTGTAGAGAGGAAGCAAGGATCAGATGGTCTGTGAATGCAAAATGGACGCAATGCTGCTCACAGTAGTATTGTGCAATGCGGCCAGAGCTTGTGCCATCGCCACATTGCTCTTGTTGGCTGGAATATGGTACTCCTTGCACAATGCCTGGAGCTCCCGACGACTGAGACTGTGGTACTTCATCTCTCCACATTTCTCACCACCACCACCAGCAACAGCAGCAGCAGCTTGCGGCTGCATAGCAACTCTTGATCCACCTCTCCCCAACATAACCACAATAACCCAGAACCGCCCACCACCAAGAAAAAGAAGAAGGAAAAAAACACGACCCAAATGATTCTCAAACACAAGTGATTATGGGCATTGCATTCACGATACTAGGTTCTCGTTCAGAAAATCTGCGAAAGAAGTTTGCAGTTTGTACTGGGTATTTTGTCTCTGCAACAGAGCCGTGAAGAAGAGTTCAGGGGATATGGAGGATTGTGAAGAAGAAGAAAAAGACAAAGCTTGCATGGAAATTGATCGTCGTCGCCGTCGCAAACTTCGATGAGTGCGTGTGCGGGAATTGCAAGATCAACTGCTTTAAATTTGAAAATCACTGATTGCTGCAGCTGAATCCGATATACGTCAGTACTTACGCCTACTCTGCAATCATCGAGCGCGCGCTCTTGCAAGGACACTGGACAGACAGGTATGGGAAGGAGCATCGGGTATAAATACAACTACCCACCCAATGAAGCTCGCGCGCGCGGGGGGGCGAGTGTCATTACTGCCGCACAGGATATCCAGAAACAGTTCGGACTTCGGGTTCTGCGCGGTAACGAAAGTCTGCTCTCTCTCTCTCTCTCTCTCTCTCTCTCTCTCTATCTCTCATATGAGAACTGTGTCTCTGTCTGATCAGAACTGTGTTTTCAGTCTCTTGCAACTGTGGGTCCGAACAACATCATCTGTTTCTTCCCTGAATACAAGCTGATGTTTAGAAGGATCTCTTCTTCTTCTTCTGGATGTCATGTATTATTGCGTATCAAGCAAAATGTTTCTTGAGCTTTTGTACAGTTTTGTTGCTTTACTGTTGGTTTTGCAACAGTGGGTCTGAACTACATCATCTGTTTCTTCCCGGAATGCAAGCTGATGTTTTGAAGGATCTCTTCTTCTTCTTCTTCTGGATGTTATTTATTATTGCTTATCAAGCAAAATGTTCTTGAGCTTTTGTACAGTTTTGTTGCATTATTGTTGGTTAGCTCCCTCTCTCTCTCTCGCTCTCTGTCTCTCAGAGAGCTTGTTGCTGGAGCATTTGCTGTGTCTGCAATTATGGTATAGACTTGATAGTTTGTAGGAGAGAATTTTCTTGGTTTTTTTGGCATATAATAAAATAAATTTTGGTATTATTTTTTTCCCAATTTAAGTTTTGCATCCTTGCTTAACCATATTATAAATTGGTCCTTGTATTCAACATCAAACACTTTGTCCTTTGAATTTTAGGCCGTTAAATACAAAGAGTAAATCTATTGCCTTTTCAAAAATTATTGTTAACTCTATTTCAATACTTATTATGAACAAGGGGTGTGTCACAACATTGTGGCCTTGCCATTTACATTAAAATGTATCTTAAGGCAAAAGAAGAAGAATTATGGAAACTCAAATATTTCACCATGCAAAAATTATAATCTTCAAAAAATGCTCTAAAAGAAACCAAAATCCTTCAAGACATTATAAACTCTATAATTGATCTCAAGTTTCAACACAAGCCAAAATGTCATCTTTCGAAAATCCTCATATAAAGGTAGACCTATTACCAAGGAGTCAAAATCTTAAGCTACTATACTCTATAATGAATCTAAACACAATGTCCTTGCCTTGGTAGGCAAGGCCAATAAAATCAAAAGTACTTTAGTTTCTTTCACATATTGAAGCCATGATCACTTTACTTGACTTTTGAACTTTCACAACAAACTTTTGGTGTTTTTTTGTGCCTTAGATCCATATGATTTCTACCAAACATGTGTTGCCATTTCCTTAACAACAACAAAAAAAAAAAAGGTTGCAAGATCTAAAAAAGATTAAAAAAAACCTTCCATATTTATGTATGATGCCAATTGTTCTTCAATATTATCATGATCTTGAATGTTTTGGAAATTTTTATATCTTATCATCTTAAAACCTTTTTCATTAAACACATTTAATTAATTTAAAACTAAAATTTTAATTTAAGACTTTATGCAACCTAGTGGACAAAATGAACTTCACCTAGCAGCGACTAAACTCAACAAATTAATGATCATTTTTTTACATGAATATCATATTTCAACATTTTTCAATTACATTATTTTCAAGCAAAAACGACTTTGTAATCAACAATTCTAAAAAAATAACACATGTGTACACATTGTGTCCAAAAAAATATCAAATCTAAAATCACTTTATGAATTTCATGAGGGATGAAAAGCTAAATGTTAATGCTCCCATCACTGACATAAAGACATTTAACCCTTTGAATCTCAAATAGGGAAAGTGAAGCCTATTCAACAATGGCAAAATTACATAAATGTACTACTAGTACTTGGTAAATATATATACACCATAAAAAAAATTTAAATGAAAATTCACCTAATGGGCACCAAATGAAACATAATAAATTATTAGTTATGAGAACCAAATGATACAACCCCCATTTACAATGAGAAAAAGGAACTCAATATTTTCAATTTAATACATCAAGGACAAACACCATGCCAATCAATTACATTTTAAATTCCATATATAAATAAAATAACATTTTTCCTTGTGCCCAGTAAATGAAACATAATACATTATCAAATTAAAAAGTTGCAAGTAAATATTCCCAATAAAAAGAAACAAAAATTCAATTTTTTGAAATACAAACAAGGATTAACATACCAATTCTTTAATGGTAGCAACATCTATGCATGCAAAGTTATTATTCATGTTATAACAAATCCATTATTTTTTAGGCTTTACATACCATGTAAGAGGAAAAGTGATGCTTAGCAGTCACCAAAAATTAGGGTTAAGGTGGAACAAAATAGATTATTAATCATTAGTCTTCAAAAATATACACAAATAAAATTTTGTGAAGAATAAATTTATAAACCATACAACACACAAAAAATTAAAAAACAAAAATGACAATCAAATCATTACAATGGATTCAAAAGACACCAAAAAATTACAAATATATAATTTCATCAATGTCATTCACATTCTTCACAAATTGTTTGTTGCATTAGCAGCATCGAAATTAACTTTAGCTCTACCAGCATACGTAGTTGGTTCATACTAATTTGACTCTTGTTTGTTGTATTTTTCCAAGTGGGAAAATAAAAAATAATAGTGAAAATGTCAAGCCATTGTTTTGGATTTGTTAAATTGCATTTCCACTTGCCATTCCAATAATCCTCATATAGATGTCGTTCATTCAAATTTGATCATTTCTTCACATGAACCCACCATTGAACCCTCACCATCGTGAAATATTCACTTTTTTTTGTCCTTAACAACATCACCTTCTACTCTTTGCATCAAGAGAAGAACAAGATCGAGATCTTACAATCTCATAAGCACAAAATCTCCAACATTAAGATCTCTAAATGGGGTGTATGTAGTTAAAAGTCTCATGTTTTTCAACCCATAAACTAAATCTTCTACATCAACAACATCCATAGCAGTTAACAATGAAGCCTTAGCATAGTTGGACCTCCAATTGTTTGAAGGTTAAAAGCCCTCCAAAAGAGTTACACTTTAAGGGGGGTAACTGTTTAACAAATGCAACAAGATATTTTCCTAGTATTCCACATATGGCCTCATCTTCATTTCATATGTTGAACTTTGTGCAATTCCCACCTTCCAAAAATCCACGTATTTGGATAGTCCAGCACTTATGAACTTTTCTCTCTCCACTGACCTTAACACATCATTACCACAAATTAGGCAATATGAATAGGACATGGAATTTTAGTACGCAATTTTAATGACCCATTTGGATTAGTTTTCCACAAGATTATTAGTGGCCACTTATCAAACTCATAGGATTTGTGGGAAAAACTTTGTACTACATCACAGGCCACCTTAACGATTCAACAAAAAATCTAAATAGATATGTATCAGTATACTTTACCAAAATTTCAAGGCCGTCCTTCAAACAACCTAAGACCCAAAATTTATAATCTAGAATCTCCTAAATCAACTAAAGAATGAACGATCTCTCCTATGAGATCATAAAAGCCCTCATCAAATCCGCTAAAACATAAATGTTCTCCTCCCTCAACTTTTTTGGCAAATATCCAAAGCATCCATCGATATCCTCATGTGTATGGCCAACTATAAAGAAACCCAATTTGACCTCCTTAAACACATCTCTTGTCATCAATAGCGATAGAAATGTTAACGAATGTCAATTATTATTATCCTTCACATAGTTATCCATTTGAAACAACAAATTTATTGACAAAGGCTTCACACCAATAGTTTGATCCGGGGTCCATAATTCGCATATACAATGCGAATTCCCTTGCAAGAAACGTGCAAATAATGAGTTATGTGGGAGGTGTTCAAACAATAATTTCAACTTTGAAATTAGAATCGCCTCCAACATTCACAATAGTTGCAACAAGTACCCAATTGTAAAATTAGGATTTTTTGGCCATAACTTATTGGAATATTATACATATCTCTCATCTCTATGTCCATGCATTATCATATCCATGAAGGTAACAAGCAATTGTCTAAGCCCAAATATCATTTTGTTGTAGATTTGCAACCTTGGAAGTGTAGTTTTTGTGTGATCCATTTTGTCATGGATAATGCATAGGAATTCATCCTTTGACCACACTTATTTATGTCCTCCAAGTGTGGTATAAATTTCTACACGACTTTTGTTGCAAGATATGATTTCTTAGCTTCCCTTCATATTCAATAACCTCATTGTTATTCGTTCCCACCTTTGATATAAAGTATTTGAAGGTTTCAAAAGTATTGCATTTAGTAAAAACCGACCCTCACTTTCGCATATCAACATTTTGATGGTGTCTTTACCTCAACCTACTCATGGCAGATTGAGAAATACCACCAATGTTTAATTCTTTACTTATTTGCGACAACATAATATGAAAACAAAGGAAGTTTAGGTTCAAGATAATAAACGCCCCAATGTATATGTTGAAAAAAACGTTTCAATTTTTAATAAAATAGATTAGGACAAGAAACGTTTAGCAACCACTAGGCATTTCTCGCCAAATAAACACTACAATTTACTTGATCACAACCCTCTTGCAGACTCTTCCATGTTTTAAGCAATAAACATCGAACATCTTTTCTGCCATTTCCAATCCCTTTCATTTGATGTGGTATTGTATCCGTAAACAAGTTGATCAATGATTGAACATTTGACTCCACTTGCCTAATTGAAATTCACAATTTATGTGTACCTTTGTTACCATGTGATAAAAATCGACAACCTCGCTTACTATTTGATTTATACATGTATATCAACCTCGAAAGACCAACGATCTAGTACCAAGCAATTCTGCAAATGTTTACACCTTGAATAGTGATAAACTTTCATCGTCTTCTGTCTCCCTTCATATGTAACCTTTTTAGAATATCTAAACCATATGTTTTGTAATCTTCAAAGGACAAGCTCCAAAACTCTTATTTCAACAAGGTCTTTTCAAGAGGAAAATGTTGACAACAATTCATCATGCAACACATTAATGCACTCACACTACACACGAATTCCATTGACAACACCTTTTCAATTCTAGAATTAAAACCTTTACAATTAACATCAATTTGCTTACTTTTATGAAAAGATTTTTTTTCTTCACACCAATTGTTCCTGCATCATCATCATTTGGTATATGGGTTTCATTGAATGCAATGAAATGCTCTTTCAAGGGGTACCCATCAAGAATCGTTTGAGCTAATGGCCATTTTCAAATCATCATCACTATTGAAATAATCCTAGGACAATACAAAATACAATGCCCAACATGGTCCTTATTAACCATCACTTTTTGCGAACCGATACTTTAACCGATAATAATTGAACTGGTCATTAAATATTAAAATCAAATACTTCTAAGACATTTTGCATAAATAAATGCCAACTATCGCTTGCCCTTACTTTTTGTTTCACAGACTTTAAATCTCAAAAACAAACATTTGATCACTAGATCATAGACTTGAAACAACCACCTAATAATGTACAAATTAACATGCATAACATATATGTAACATTATCATGAATACATTCCTTGTATGGACTCATAATATTAAATAATATGTTTATAGAAGACATATGTAAAACTAAATTCAAAAAAGGGTCATCAAAGATGACAAAACATTTTTTAGACCAAAAAAATATTAATACAAAGGGTATCAAAACCAAAAAAATATTGAAATTCCTATGGATTCAAATATTGACCTTAAAATGTGATGAAAATTTATTACATAACAAAGAAATTTTTAAAAAATGGAATATCAAGTGATTCAAAAAACGATTCCAATGGGTATGATAAGATTGATTATTGGATTGAAGACCTCCAATTAACTAAAGTAGATGAGAATATCCTTCTTGACCCAAACATATGGTTAAATGACCAACATCTAGAAAGTGCTATGCAAATATTATATGTTGAAAAATTACAATCATTAAGATATGAAAAACAAACATATACAATCATAGGAAAAAAATGTACATCTATCAAAAAATGTTTTCAACACATAATCATAAACAACGATCATTGGATATTAATAAAAATTCACATGTCAACTCCTAATTTACATTATATAATATATAATTCACATATGTCAATGACAAAAAAATTGCCTAACAACACAATCCAATTATTATGCAAACTCATAAATGTGAACAACTTGTTATACACATATGCAAATGTAATGCAACAAATAGACAACTCATCATGTGATGCTTTCACAATAGCATATGCAATAGACATTGCGTTTGGATTTGATTTCGAAAAATCTCAATATGTTTTCATAGAAATGCAAACACATTTACAAAACTCCATAAACAACATATACATCTTTCCCTTCCCAAAAATGACATATATATATTAAAAACAATTCGTCATCACTAATAGAGTGAGGCAACATGGAGCCCAAGTAAATCAACACATGTACATTGCAAGTGCACAATGATGGAGAAAGTGTGATGAAACCCCCAACTCCACTAGGCTGAATTTTAGATTCCATTTACTCGGAAAACATATCTAATCATCTTTTGCAATTTATGAAAGAGATAAATTCAATCTACAAAACACAATAAGTGAAATAAAACGCTTAAAATATGCATTAAAGCTCTATGTAAACAACAATAGTTGATTCTCCTTTTTCCTCCATTCATAGGTAGTTTTCCATGGTCGGTTTTTCACTTTATGGGTAGTAATAGGGGGTGGGAATTTTTGAATAGTTTAGATGTTACACATGCGATCATGATTCATAACATGTTGAACTATTTCTTACATGGCCTCCACACCGCTTTGAATTGCCAACAACAATCATATTGGTATATAAGGTTAGTAAATTTATATATTTTCATTTGTTCCTTGAATCCTACAATATCAAAACAAATTTTCATGATAATATAAATTTATCATGAAATCATTTCCACTTCCATTAATTCTAAACCTTAAAACTGGCCTATGTATGTATGTACATCATCTTTAACAATACACTAATCAAAATTTGATGGGTTTTTCTTAGTTCTTTGTGGTTCTTCCACTGTAAGACGACATGATCTTTCTTCTTTTGTCCTCAGGAAGGTTGCTCAATCTCATCGATTCTAGCAATGACAGATGAAGCTGAGAAACTTTGAGGAGTGAGCATTCCAGGTTATGATGGGTTTCTATGGCAAATTGAAAGACACAACAAAGGCTGTCCCAAGCTTTACGACAGCAGGGTTATTGCCTATGCCACACATATATGAGATTCTTATCCAACTTGACAGAAAAGGAGCAAACAGCAAAAGCAAAGCTGCTTCCAAAAGAAAAGGAGATGTTGGGCTACTCACCTACTGTCAAGGCCCACATGTAAGCAACTGCAGAGACTCTACAGGTGACCACATGGTGCAAAGCAGGTTTGTACAACCCAATGAATCCTGGATGAATCCAACACAAATTAGAGATTAGAAGGGTAGAAGTCCAGAAGCCAAGCAACAGGTGGGACAATTGATACCATCTATCTAAACAAATTTGGTGTACTGCAAATTAATTTGCTCACAAACATTGGCTTGAAGAGATTCGCTTGAAGAGTGTGATCACAAGCAATGTGGTTTTGAGAAAATGTAGTCTCAACTCCACATGCTGAATGTGTAAGATTCCTGGAAAAGCTTGTATGTACAAATTACTCAATTCTGATCCTTTTCCATCATCTTGATTGATGCAGAGGAAATGACTGTAAATTGAAATGCAGCATCAGGCAGCAGCTAAGCTCCTGCATTGCTCTGGTTACCCAGCAGCTGGACTGCCAGGATCCTTTTCAGCATTCTTGAATGCATAATGCTGTAGACTATGTTTCTTACTGAAGACACCCATGGGTCCCTTGTATGTACTCACGACAGCAGGGAGGCCCTTGCCAGTCATCTCCTGGAACATTCTACATGCCTCCTCAATGCGGCCTTCTTTGTCAAGACCCCGGATGACAGCAGCATGTGCAATTGCATCAGGATTGAAATCACGCTGCTCCATGTCTTGAAAAATAATAAGTGCTAAATCCACTTTCCCTGTGTTGCAAAGTCCATCAATGAGACCATTGAGCGTGAAGTTGTCTGGCAAGAAACCAAACTGCAACATCTGCCTGTACACCTCAGTAGCCTTCAGAATCTCACCACTCCAAACAAGAGAGCGTATGAGACACTGAAAGCTGAAAGCATTGGGGCTACAGCCATATTCCTCCATCCTGTTGAAGGTGTCCAGAACACCTGCTGTGTTCTTTGCCCTGCTGAAGCTCACCATCACAATGTTGAAGGTAGCTACAGAAATCTGATATCCCTGGCGATGCATGTCCTGCAACCACTCAAAATGATCTGATGAACTGCTATACATTTGGAACAAGCACTTGTACAGCCTATATGCATATACTCAAAGCTCTATAGACCTTGACTAAATATCTATGAGAGATTGCAGAGGAAATCTCCACACCAATACTTTGAAGGTAACATAACAATGAATACAGTCACAACCTTGTGAGAATTTCTCACAAAGTGTCGGACCCTAAACCCTTCATCACAAATTGCAGTGCCAAGGTCTTCATGAGTGGTATGGGTCCCTTGTTGTAATCATTCAAATGTTTCTATTAGAAGACATTGATGCACAGAAACAATGGCAGCAGAGAAAGTGGTGTAGTCTACATAGCAAGAGGAGTTACCTGGAACAATTGGTACTGCAGCTCAAACATTTGAGAAGCTCCGAGCCTTTCAAGGATTGCATGGTAAGTGTATGTGCTGTGGCTGTATCCGGCCAGTGTCCCTGCCCAATGAAAGAAGTTGAGAGCCATGTCCACATTGTCCAGTTGCCGCACCACGCTGTTTACATGCTTTGTCTTCAATCGAGAAGAACACAGCTTCTCTAATGTGTCCATCATCTCATCACCCCATTCCCCTTGGTTCATCTGGTTGCAGATACTCCACACGAGCTTTGCATCCCATTCCCGCCGCACATTGCGCACATCCTCCGCCTCCAAGCTTCTTTCACTTCTGTGATCCACCACGGTCATCTTTCCGTTGCTGTTTTGTTGTTCTTCTACTTGCACTCTAGTTTCTAGATCGTTTTCATTGCCCATTGTTTCCATCATTTTGCAAAACCCACCTCTTCTTTCACACAGCAAAAGAGGAAGAAGACCAATTCTTGATGCTCTACTAGAGTAATGATGATAGCGTACTTCTTGTTGAAGAAGTGGCCAGATTCTTGCTGCAGATTGTCTAGATGGTCTCAGGATGTGATCTGCAACAAATCTGTTCTTGAGCAGGTATGAAGAAAACGAAGATTGCAAGAGAAATGATGGTAAGGATGTGTGAGAGCAGCTTGCTTCATCATCATCTGTCATCAGACAACCCTTCTTCTGCAATCGAGACTCCTGCATAAAGTTTGTCTCCATCTCCATTGAATCCCCTGCATTCATTAGTATCAACAAGGTGCGCTGCTGCAACATGTGATATAGCTTTGTCCATGTTCTTGGAGGAGCTTGAACCATTCCCTGCAAATCTAGGTGCCTGGAACACCAGCGTCTGGCCATCATCTATTTGCCTGCAAGCAAACAAGAGCGAGGATCATTTGATCTTTCGCTTGATGGTGAGTCAGAAGAAGCAATCTGAAATCACTGAAATGGTCGTAGTACCGTGCCAATTGCCTCCCTCTCCAGCTACTGCTCGGAATCCCTTGAGTGAAGACGCAGAAGCAGAAACAGAAGGATAAGAAGAAGCAGCAGCTACAGAAGAAGAAGCATCAGCTACAGCAGAAGAAGAAGAAGAAGAAGAAGAAGCATCAGCTACAGCAGAAGAAGAACAAGAAGAAGAAGAAGCATCAGCTACAGCAGAAGAAGAACAAGAAGAAGAAGCAGCAGCAGCAGAAGAGGAAGACAACAGCACAAGCTCCGGAACAAAAACCCCTAATACAAAAAGACCTAACAACGTCTTCGGATAATTCTGAGAGAGACGAAGACGTCGACGATCTGCATGACCTGCATTAGTGCGCAAGATCGTCTCTTCTATTGAGTGCACGAGTGGAGAGATTTGCTGTTGTGAAACCATGCAGCTCGGAAGCCTTTCAGCTTCGCTTAGGCATGCCCGCAAAGAAGAATAGGTTCCAGGAAGACGAAGCTCCAGCTCTGAGAACGAGAACCAGAACGAGTGAGGTGAGGGACAACGACGCCGCAGCATGTCCGTGCAAAGCATCGGGTCACCCGCTGTGGCAACTCACACATTCCTGGAACACAAGTCGTCCTCGATCTACTGCGAGCATCTTGCTGCTGTTAGGAATCTCGCGGGTTGCAATGGCGGACCAGGATGGACAGCGGCGGCAGCAGCAGCAGGAGGAGGAAGAAGAGGACGACAAGGGCAAGGAAGACTGGGGATGATCGTGAGGGCTAGAGGCGGTGGTGGACAAGCAGCGAAACCTTCTCCGATCTTCGTACTGAAGGAGAAACCGGAGCGGAAACCTCTGCATCAAGACATGTCTGGAGCAGGATTGCAAGAAGAAATCGACTTGGGGACCTTCAAGGTGGATCCTGATCACCGCAGCGGTTCGGTTCCTTTGCTTGTTACCTCCTCCTCTAGATTCTTTTTGGTCTGCAACAGCAAAACCCTCTAGGATTCATCTTTTATTCTTATGCTCATCTCTTTCTTTGATTCTGGGTTCGTCTGAAATTGTTTGCAGAAGATGGAATGGTGTTTTGTTTTGTTATTGTTTTGGAATTAGGGTTTAGGTAGAATTCTGCAACACTGAGTGCAGGAGATTGCCACCGCAGCAGTTCAGTTCCTTTGCTTGTTGCCTCCTTCTCTAGGTTTCTTTTGTCTGCAACAGCAAAACCCTCCATCATGTATTCTTATGCTCATCTCTTTCTTTGATTCTGGGTTTATCTGAGATTTCTTGACGAAGATGGAATGGTGTTTTGTTTTGTTGTTGTTTTTGGAATTAGGGTTTAGGTAGAATTCTGCAACACTGATTAGTGTAGGACATTGGTGCTTGGGGATGCACAGGTTACATTGCACTTGTTGGAAGGCCGAATGTTGGGAAGAGCACACTCTTGAACCAGATCATAGGTCAGAAGCTTTCAATTGTTACCAACAAGCCTCAGACTACTCGGCACCGCATCCTTGGCATTTGCTCAACTCCTGAATATCAGGTAAAAATAACAACAACAACAATATCATCCGGGGGGGTTGGATACAATTGTCTGGCTGTAACCAAATGTGTGAATTCTGCAATTCGTTGCAAGCTTTTTGATTCTCACTGAGCTTTGCCAGGTTGAAGATGTTAACCAAAGAAGTGAAAATGGCTTTGCAATGAATGATTTTTGTCTGTCAACAAGTGTGTGCTCATCTCTAGAGTAACAACTTAAGCGTCTGTAGAGTAACAACATCTTTTCTGGAGAAGATTGAATTGGAGAAGCAATGGGTGTGGTGATTCTTCTTCTTTTGTAGATGATTTTGTACGACACTCCAGGAGTTATTCTGAAGAAGATGAGGAAGCTGGATGAGATGATGATGCAAAATGTGCGCACAGCAACACTCAATGCCGATTGTGTTCTGGTTGTTGTGGATGCATGCCATTCACCTGAACAGGTCAATCTCTCATACTTTTCTATGTTGTTGATGAATTTAGCTTGCGGTCTTGCAGAAGCTGAAAGATGAGCAGCAGCAATCCATGTGTGTCTTGAATAAAGATTTCAAAGAGCTATTCAAATTTCTGTACTTAGTTTGAAAGAAAAATGGAATGCAGGTGATGGACATGTTGGAGGATGGAGCAACAACAGTCACAGACAGAAGACCCACTTTGCTGGTGCTTAACAAAAAGGATCTCATCAAGCCTGGTGAAATTGCCAAGAAGAAAGAGGTTAGTATAGCTTCAATGGCTCTTGCACCAATTATAGCACTGCAGCATTGTCCAGATTTTAGTCAATTGGATGCATCTGGAGGAGGCACTATGTTGTTGTTGGTGTTGTCCACAAGTGTTGATAGCAAGACAACAATCAAGAGTTCTTGTCTAGATGGTTTTGCTCCATAGCTGATATGGTATCTTTTGTGATGGACAGTGGTACCAGAAGCATAGTGGTGTAGATGAGGTGATTGCTGCAAGTGCAAAGCAGGGAACTGGGGTGGATGAGGTTAAACAATGGCTGCTGGGTCAACTCCCTTACGGCCCTGCCTACTATCCCAAGGTATGCAGAATCATATGACCTAGGAAGAACTGATGTCCAATTTGAAGGTTTTTTGTTGCTTGTGGTCTGCACTTCGATAGCAAGGCAAGATCACAAGTGGGCTATGTTTTTTTCTTGAAGCTAGCATGATTGAGAATCCAGTGATCAGTTCCTCAGGCCGCTAGCAGCTATCTGAGACAGATAATAGAAAAGTTAAGGGTGCTGCAAGATCTTTCCCTGTTGTCTTGCAATGCATTTGCATCCTTCAGGCAGAAGTGAGTGTGATTTTAGACAACCCCAGAGTTTAGTTGCAACACAAGTGCATCAAGCCTAATTGATAAAGTGGCTTCCAACATTGCCCAAGTAGTAGACAAGAAGCAAGTGAAATACTGGCTCCAGCTTCTGGCGGACTTTTAACATGTGGCTTTGGAGCTTGCAGGATATAGTAAGTGAGCATCCAGAGCGATTCTTTGTTGCTGAGATTGTAAGGGAAAAGATATTTCTACAATATAGGCAAGAAATTCCTTATGCCTGCCAGGTATGTTCAAATCACAGTTTGTTGGTCAAGTTCAGATCTGTTGGTTTTTGGAATGTGCTTCCTGTTATGCCAACCCTGGAAGTGTTTCAAGCTCTCTATTGAGCAGAGTGAGAGGACCTTGGATTCTTTAATGTCATTTCTTGCATTCAGTTGCTTACTCCACTGAGACTCAACAGGTGAATGTAGTCAACTATATGGAAAGAAGATTAAACAAGGACTTCATAGAAGTGGAGATCATTGCTGAAAAAGAATCACAAAAAGGTGTCCTGATTGGCAAGGTGTGTTTGCAATCACCACATGCTTTTTGCCTTCATTGTTAGAGCAAAGTTAAGCATCAGTTGCATATTGTCAGATTAGTGTGTATTTCTGTTATCAGGCATGGCTCGTATCAAATCTAAATTGTGAACGATATGTTGAGGTCACAGAGAAATTCCACCACTCATGCATCTGTTGTTCTGATGTAAACAGGAGGGGCATGCTTTGAAGTTGCTTTCAACTGCGGCTCGACTGGATATTGAGGATTTTGTGGGGAAGGAAGTGTATTTGGAGGTATACCACCCTCTTCAATCTTGTTGTTTCTTTCCTGCATCTTTCTTAAGCTTGCAACCAACACCTCAAAAAGGGTATATACATGGAATCATGTCAGACCTATCCTTTGATATATAGTGAACTCACCAGCCAGAATTTCTCAGAGTTTGTGGGTATGAACATCACTTGTGCTGAAATTTTCAATTGTGGCTTTCAACTTCTGCCTTTTGGTGTTAGCAGCAAAATTTGCATCGAGCATAAGAGCTGAGTTTACTTTTCTGTTGAAAAGTTTGAGTCTTTAAGCTCTATGAACTCAGATCTGCAGTGTATGGATTCTTGCCAGGAAATTACAATGAAAACATAGTGTTGACATTGTCCAGTTATTGATGTCTGGTATGGCTTCAGATCAACTCAGCAGTGGCCATGTTTGTTTGCAGTTGAAAGTGAAGGTGAAGGAAAATTGGCGTGAAAATGAGGAACTCCTAGATGATTATGGCTACAATGGCAAGATCCGGACCTGAAAGGTAGAACTCATTTCTCTATCAGCCTCTCTTTCCCAGTAGATTGTATCCTCAATATAACTCAAACTAACCTCTTGTAAGAATGATGCACCATGGGTGTGATGTTTAACAAGCTTGCAATCAATTTACAAAGTGTGTTGTGTTGCATTATCTTCACTTTGGGTTGATTATCTGGTGTGAACAAACAAAGAGACCAGGGGAAGTATCCAACACAACAATTCTCTAGTGAATATGGCAAAAGGTTTCATCATTTGAGCTCATCTTTTTGGGAGCATGTAAAAAGATTGAAATTTGGGCAAAACTGTTATACAAACATCTGCATCTTGTGGGAGAGTTTCTTTCACATTTCCAGAAATGCAATGGGGAAGACTTGGTCATGATTGTTGGCTAGCACTCACAAGAGACATAGAGTCCAAACTCAGATTCTTTCTATCAGACAGCATACATATCAATAGGATTGAAGAGAAGACTCAACAATGCCACCACTTGGAAGCCAAAACTAGTTCTATTGGTTAAAGCAAAATCAAAACTAACACAAGTATGTGTGTGATCATCACATTGATTCTCTAAATCATGAATTGAGACGAAGGATATTCACCTTGTTGCACCAATAGTTACAAAGCCTCCAGAAGCATACGTGATTGAATTTTGGTGTCTGTACCCCCGTCTTGTACAAAACAAGCACTCAAAGTGTTTAATGTTCAAAACATGTGTTGAAACATTTTGAAGAGCTCTTTTCTTATTCTTTTTTGTCATTTTTGCAAATTGAAAAAAATGAAAATTGCGAAGACATTTGCAACAGAATAAAGGCCATTGGAGACCTGCCTTCTTTCTTACAAGAGCAAATGAACGTGCGGCTTTGGTGTGAATACCAACTTGTGGGTCATTTTTATTGTACTTCACAAAGACAAGCGAAGACAAAACCTTGATAATTGTAGTGTAGTCCTCTAGGCTAATTGTTTATGGTGGTAGTGGTGGTGGTGATGGTGGTGGTGTCCACATAAGGGGAGAGGACCATCATCTTGACAAAGCCTGGATCTGACTTGTACTTGAAGTGGAGTTTCCCATACTTTCTCTTACTTGTGCTTTTGCTTGTAATTTGGTTGTTTCATCTTCTTAAACTTTGTCTGGGTTTGTGCAAATCCGTTTCTCTTACTTTTATGTCAAACTTGGTGGCTTGACATGTTGTGCCAGATTTGAGTAATTCTATCAACAACTTTCAAAGGGAACATGTGTCCCCCGAAGTTCACCTCCCTCCATACACACCCATAGTTGTTCATGCCCTTGCCATTGGCGTAGGCCAAAAATGGCAAAGAACATAGATAAGCGAAAAAACTTTCTTCCACCTGATGAGGTGAGGTAACATGCATCCTTTTGAGGAACACAATGGGAGCTTTTGGGTGTTGGATTTTTGTTGTTCCCAAAGTGTTCTCACAAAGTTCTCATTGTGTTCCTCAAGTTCCCATTGTGTTCCCCAAAATGTTCCCAATAGCTTCCTCACTTTTTTACCTCATATCCTTTGCACTATTATTTATTTATTTGCACTAAGTTCTAAGTCCATAACCTGCTTATAAAGCAACCCAAAAGAGGAGATTACAACATATCTTTTTTGGGACTATACAAAGTTTTGAATATCTTTTTTGGTGATGGGCCAATCAATTATCTCCCTTACAAAAGAAAACAAATTGAACCTTGGGGGTCCCCACAATTAATTAATATGAGTTACAATATATTCCAATTTTTTTTTTGGTTGTAGTTTGCCCCTCAAGCACAAGTGCTTTGCTTTGCTTTTGTGTCTTGCTTTATGGTTGTATACTCTTGTAGTTAGTATTGGATCACATTTGAAGTCCTAAGCTAGGCACCCTTAAATTGAAGTTAGTCTTGGGATCCGCTACCTTTCAAGATTATGATTGAAATTTAGTTTAAAATAGTCTTGGGATGGGTGACTTTTTAAGGTGATGGTTGAGAATTACCTAGTTGAAAATAGTCTTGGGATGGATGGCCTTTTAAGAATATGGATGAAAATTAGTTGAAAATAGTTTTGGGATGGATAAGCTTTTCAAGATTATGGCTAAACATTAGTTGAAAATAGCCTTGAGATGAATGGTCTTTTGAAAGTAAGGCTAAAATTTAGTTGAAAATAGTCTTGGGATGGATGAAATGTTAATATTATGAGCAAAAGTTAAGGAACCAATATACTCACATGTTGGTGTTCAAAGGAGAGTTTTTAAGGGAAAAAAATGTTCTCAAGCACACTTGCTAATCATTTCTTCGTTCTTTTTCTCTTCTTAAATAAGTGCACATTTCAACCTACATTTCTTAGTTGAAAATCGCAATCCATGGATCCCAAATCTTGCAAGTTTTGATATGAATTCCTAATCTTTGAAAGCTCGAGATGGAATCAATCATTTTTGTGGAGAACACTTTATTGAAGTCTATTAAATTTGCTGACTACAAAAGTCATCAAACGTGTTATATATATAATTGAGAGCCACCGACCAACACAATCTTCGAGCATGTTACTTAAACAAAATGTTGAAGATTGTATGTAGTCTTTGAATTACATTGTGAGTTTTGACTGTAAGCCCAACTACTCAATGCTTTGTCTCAACTATCAACCACAATAGTCAATAGCAACACATTAAAAAACATACCACATGTCCTTCCTCTGGAAGATGTTAAACATGTCCTCCCATACCCACAATCAAGACAATAAGAAACAAGTAGCTGAAAAGTTTTCATTCATTTTGAATCATTTCCTCTCCTTCTAATGAACTTCATCAAAATCAAGTATTGTTTATGTTTTGGGGTGCTAATGTGTTTGCAAGGATTTTGAGATTAGGAACCCAACAACATTTGTATTCCTTAAAATAGAATTTAAAACACAATTAAATGAAAATTACAAATGAATAAATGAACATTAGTTATGAATTTTACAAGTAATTGACCAAAAAAGGGATATCATGAGATATATTAGTTTGGGATTGACAAAAAACAATATCATAATCCAATGGTAATGAATCAATCATTGTGTTCTCCTTTTGCCAAAACCCATAAGTAACAAATGTTTTATTAATAATTACCTAGGTTGAAATATACATCAATGATAGTACTAATTTCAACTACTTGATAATTATAATCTTCACATTTAGTATTGCATGAACAACATTAATTAATCTTAATATCATTTGCTAACCTACCCATCCTCAAAGGTATCCTACCACAATATAAGAAACTTTTAATCATATCTTCAACCCTTTCAACATTTCTTTCTCTTTAACACATTGTGCCTTTAAAGCATTCTCTTTTATTTTAAGTTGTTGTTGTCAAACAACCACATTTTTCAATTTGGCTTCTCTTTTCCTCTTTTTGTTCATGATTAGTTTTAACCTTTCAAGATGTTTTGACCTCCATAATTACAACATATTCCTTTAAAATCACGATGTGAAACTTTGTATAATTGATGAAATATTTAATCTCCTACACTTTGTAACATGAATTTTAGGGAGACAAAGAAGCTCAATTCAAGGTTCTTTGACTTGTGGTTGACATTGTGTTTCCATGTGTACATTTATTTGCTTGTTGTTGATGTTGTTTTCTCATAAGTTCCTTTCAAAGTTGTAACCTTCATCATCAATGGTTACTTCACCCACATGGTGTTAATTGGAGGTCCATTCCCCTCCCCAATTTCTTGTAATGTGTAATATGTTGCATTACCTTCCTTTTGATTCGATGAATCAATATTTTTTTCAATCCCTTGGAATTGCTTGGTGGGGAAAGTCCTACCTTTGATAATGATCAATTGTCGTTCACCTTTGGTAAATGAAGTCTTGAATTACTTAAAACAATTCACACACATAAGTTATAAAACATGATTTGGGTGTGCTAAAAAAGTTAAAAGGTATAACTTGAGTTCTTGTGCTTGCGTGATAATATGCAAGGTGACATGAAAGCCATGCCCATATAAAGAATAAGGAGAGGATGATTGGTTGGACATATATTTCCATCCAAAGATTTTGCAACTTGTGAGATATCCATTTTGTAAAAAAATCATTTGTCATACATGCTTTTGATTACATTGCCATGTTGTTGTTTTTGTACCTATTAATGTAATTCCTTGAATTTTTTTTCTTTTTAAATATGTAGAAATTAGGCATGTATATATTGGCACTATGAACACATGCCAATTGTATTAACAACCATTTTCATGATTTTGGAATGATGTTGTAAACTAGTGTGATTTTTGTTTTGTAATTATTTTTGTTTCAATAATTGCATGTTGTGCTTGTTTTGTGTTTTCATCACAATTCCAAATGTGAGAAAGTGGATAATTATTCTTGTTGTGTAGAGTTCCTTAAAGTTGCTATAAACACCTATGCAATTTGACAAGTGATGTGTTTTAACTCCATTAGCCTCTAGCCATTAGCATGATTTTATGGGGAACTACAAATGGTTTCACATGAAAACCCTCCAAGAATTCTACCTTGGGACACCATTTGTGAAAGGTGGTACACAAGTTTAGGTAATTTCATCCACCATCAACAATTGTTGCATGTCTCAAATATGCCCATTTGACCATTTCATCTTTTTCTTGTGTAGGTAATATTTGGGATAGTCCATGTTTTCACCCCCACACATGGGTGGATATTTGCTATAAAAAGTCCCTCTTTGTATAATGACTACTTGATTTTTTCATTGTCTTAAATCATGAATTAAATTGATGTTGATTTTTAAAACTATTTTTATCACAATATTTTTAAATTTTTTTGTGAGAATACTTTGAAATTAATCTAGTAAGTATGGAATGTGCAAAAAAAATTAAAAAATGTAATGTAGTGTGTGTTTTTGCTACGTAATGGATTATTTGATGATTTTTAAATTATTTAAAAAATCATATTTATTGGAATGCTTGAAAATACACCTTTATGTAATAGTATAATGTAATATTTTTATGAGTCATAATTTTTTTTTAAAAAAATTATGTCAACATGCAAATCGTGAATACTTTCCATGAATGGCAAATCATATTTAATCATGACGCCTATACTAGATTATCCAATCTTTGTAAAGAGTCACCCCAAGTGAACACCTTTGGTTCATTTTGCAAATTAAAATGCACCCACATTTGCCAATAACATGATCCCTCAAATTAGAAAGGCCACTTGATATGCACCATGCCTTCTAGGCTTCTATTTTCATCAATTACTTTTAATGTTGCCTTGAGCCTACCTTGAGTGAATCATTTGCCCAATTACCAAATTTTCTCAACTTTGATTTTTATTGGATTGAAGGTTTATCATCATAAACGAGAGGGGAGATGGCGTCGGATTGTGCCAAAGGTTTGAAGCATGACATTGTTGATAATTATAATAAAAAAGAAAGGTTATTGATATCTCTTGATGGTGGTTTTGTAGATTTATTAATAGGGTTTGGAAATAAAGCTCTAGAGGAGGAGGGTTTTTTAAGTCCTTAAACCAACTTTCATTTTTTTTCACAACTCTCATGAACATTTGTAACAAAGATGGAAGAAGTAGACCAATGATCAAGAGTAGTGCTAAAATTTGATATTTTAGAGTGAAAAAAAAAAAGGCATGGAAGGATCTTTCATCTTCTAGTACTAAGTTACATTACCATTTGTGAACAACTAGACATTTTTGTTTTGATAAAAAAAATTGCATCTAGGTTGTGCACTATTTATTTTAATGGTTTAGGGTTTAGGGTTTTAGGATTTTAAAACCCTAAACCCCCTTAAACCCTAAACCCAAATTTGAAGTCTCCTTAAATATATTGCTCACCTTGCAAGGATGTCAAGCTCACCTTGCTTTGACTATCCCTTGCTAAACCCAAGAAAATCAAAACTTTAATGTATTAATGGAATCTTGCTTCTCTACCCATTCTCCCTTCAAGCCACATGTTAATGTCCATTTATTACAACAAAATGATTGCACCTTGGAAACAAATGAAAAGAATGGGAAAAAAACATAAACTATGAAAGCATTATAAAACTATTAGAAAATTGAGCAAAAAGGTGCAAACTTGGAAAGTCACATGCATGATAAAATATTGAAACAAGGTTGTATTTGATGCCATATGTTATGTGTAAAGGAATTTAAACCCATTTCAATTTCAAGTATTTTGTAAAACTAATTTGATTGTATTCATCCCCCCCAATAACATTAATAACCATCAAAGGACTATTATTCAATTGAAAGGTGTTTGAAGTTTGATGCAATTTTGTTTGGTTAATGATTAAGAAACCATTGAGTCATGTTCCCCCAAACCAATACTTATTAAAATGAATCCCCATGATTTTTATTTCATAATGTTAGGACAAAAATGTTTAATTAACGATTGCTTAACTTATATGATTATCCATTGATTATAAACCAATAAGCCAATCTCATGTACTCTAATTATGCATAAATGTGAATTCCAATAGTAGATGAGATCAAATAGTTGACCCTACTAGTTGGTTTTGGGCCCATTGGTGGTTTTTTGTGCACATTTACCTTATTAAATAAGTGCTCAACATCATTAAAATCATGTTTATCTATATATTTATTTATTTATTATTTTTTGGTTTTGAAAATTGATTTTGAAGTTGCAATGATTCTTGTGGATTCAATTTGTGACACCATATAAGAGATTCCAAAGGCATTCCTTAGAAACAAACAAAATTGAAATCTTGCTCACATTTTAAAAAAAGTTCCAACAATAAATAACTACAAGAAATTAATATTCTAAAATAAATATATGGCAATATGTGCATCTAAATTGCAAAAAAATTATGTACTTTTTGTTCTCTTGGAATCCCAAGTTAATTCAAAGAATCTACACATTCTTATTTTGAATGCAATATGATGGATTTGAACTTCTTAATTAGTTCTCGATTAGAGGCCACATAAATTAGAAAATTTTCTTTGTAAGCTCTCGCAATGTTTTTCTTTTCTTTTCAATTTCATGATGTAGTTGAAATGGGGATCATCCATAAGACAATTTAACTAAATATATCAACGAAAAAATATGAAAGTTAAAAAATTAAAAAAAAAACAAAAAAACAATCCTTGTATATTTTGGACTACCTTTTGGAACTTAATATAGAGTCTGAATTCTTAAAAGAAAATCTCTTTTTATAAAATTTGGCAATTTTTAACAAACCCGAATAACACTAGTATTTTTTTAGCCATTTTGAAAAACAAATTCACCAAGGAAAAAAGAACACAAGAGTGATAGATACCAGATTACTATCAAAGTAAAGCAAAAGTTTAACATCATGGCCTTCAAAGAGTGAAAGGTTTGGTGAATGGAAAAAGATATCATGCTTCATAAAAACACACAAATTGTGAATGAAAAACTTCATATCATGTTTCCATCAAGGTACCCAATTGAAAGAAAAGAGTGATAGGCATGAGATGACTCATTGGGGTCCATTAATTTAGCTGGTCTTTCTTAGCCCTAGTCTATTGTATTTTTTCTCTGACTTCATTCATCAAATTGGACAAAGGGAGTAGTTCTTGGGTGGAGTTTGAGTATATGGGGAGTTGTGTGCTTCAGCCTTCTTCAACTGCGCAACCTGACAAAAAGTTGTTGATATGTGAGCATGCACATGGGTTTCCTTATTAGAAAAAAAGTGAATGTAGGTGGATCCCTCCACTCCTCATCCCTTTACTTTTGTTTCCCTTCCAAAGGTGGGTAGAGAAATGTGGTTGGGTCATGAAACCATGGTCAAATGTTTTGTACAAAGGTGGTGCTTAGCACCTTGTGTGGTTGGGTCATGAAACCATGGTCAAGTGTTTTATACATAGGTGATGGTGCTTAGCACCTTGTGTGGTTGGGTTATGAAACCATCCATAGTCAAGTGTTTTATACAAAGGTGGTGCTTAGCACCTTGTGTGGTTGGGTCATGAAACCATAATCAAGTGTTTTATACAAAGGTGGTGCTTAGTAGCACCTTGTGTGGTTAGGTCACAAGTCAAATGTTTTATACAAAGGTGGTGCTTAGTAGCACCTTGTGTGGGTTGGGTCATGAAACCATGGTCGAATGTTTTATACAAAGGTGGTGCTTAGCCCCTTGTGTGTTTGGGTCATGAAACCATGGTCAAATGTTTTATACAACGGTGGGTGCTTCGCACCTTGTGCACCATTTGCACCACAATTGCACAAGATATTTCCTTCCTACCGATGCTACATTACAATCGACATGTGTGAGCTTATGTGTAAGGTAACACCATCGGGGCCGGGTTGTTGCACAACGTAAATAAAATTAAATAAAATTGAATGGATTTTTTACTTTCTAAAAAGTGATGTTATTATATACCTTGTGGGTACCACCCGGGTATCATGGTAAAGCTCTTGGAGGCAAGGGGAGGAGGTGGGCAAGGGGTTTGTTTATCTTGGGGGCTCTTGGGGGGGAACAACCATTGGGAACTTATTGAACCAAATTGGCTTAATGTCATCCACCATCTTGTGTCCTAGTAACTTCACAAAGGTGGTTGTCGTTTCGCCGTGGCCGGGAATGGCCTACACCACCTGGGCATTAACAATCTGACTTCCACCCTTCTTCCTTTACAATATATAATGTGCCACGGCATGACCCTACTACACTCACTTACAAGCCTCTTATCCGTGGTAAGAATATGGTGGGCAATGTCAGGCACAAGTCAAAGTGGTTCAGGTTCAAATTATCCATTGGTAAAGAGGGGCTTTTTGTATGTGGAAAGATGAGACAAACTCATGTTTTGTGGCAACTTTTGGTTGTTTCGTGACAATTTTTATTGTTACAAAATGTTATGCTTTACAAGAAGAAGAAGAAGAAAAGAGACAATCCAACAATCAAGGGAACAAACATGATGATGCCTGACATTTTTCTTGTAAAAGTAAGGGCAACTTTTGTACACTTGATCCTTCAAAGACAATACAAAACCCTTATAAGATTGAAATATGAACAAAGAGATACTATAAAAATTAATGATGTCTATATGAATCCTTTGCATGATTTTTTATGTTCTCGATCTATTCTCATTTGGTTCCCATCAACTTCTCAAAAGGTTCCCCAAGTTTCAAATGCGTTTCCCCAAAATGTTCCCAATAGCACCACACTTTTTATCCCATTCACTTTTGCTGAAGTTGAACTTTCATACATATACAATATAATAATAAAGATGGGCCAAAGGAAAGCACCTTTTGTGCTCCTATTTTGGGAGTGCCTAATGTTTCAAAATAAAATTGGTAATGGACCAATCAAAGTGGCTCCTTCCCCCCCCCCAAAAAAAAAAAAAAAAAAAACACTTTGGGGGCACCCCCAACAAAAAAAAGAAAAAACAAAAAAAAAAAAAAAATATAAATAATAG
>Ga0116227_10001390_pt1 | contig 53669 bp, 53 predicted proteins | sample S1TSphgellanicum_FD_89693 | JGI IMG/M metagenome (GOLD analysis project Ga0116227, IMG submission 89693) | Host-associated microbial communities from peat moss isolated from Minnesota, USA - S1T2_Fb - Sphagnum magellanicum MG | ecosystem: Host-associated > Plants > Peat moss > Unclassified... | reverse complement strand
TCACTTCAATAATCTACCTTGGACATAGAATTTTGCCAAATGGTATTATGGTTCATTGGGCCAAAGTAGTAGCCATTTTGGAGATGCCCAATCCTACTGATGTTCACATGTTGAGGAGCTTCATCGGATTATGTAATTACTACATAATTTATGTCCAAGACTTAAGTACTATTGTTCATCTTCTCTATGCATTGCTAAAGAAGGATGTTGTTTGGACATGGAGTGATGAGGCTCAGGAAACTTTCAACACACTCAAGGAAAAGCTTTCAGAGTTCTCCATTCTGAGAAGACCTGATTTCAACAAGGTTTTCATTCTACACACTAACTGGAGTGCTCTTGGTATGAAAGCTATTTTTGGCCAACTTGATGAAGGCAAGGAATATGTTATCGCCTATGCATCCCAAAGTAATAACAAGGCTGAGAGCAACTATTCTTCATACGAGGGGGAGTGCTTTGATGTTGTATGGGCCGTTATACATTTCAGGCCCTATTTTATGGCACTAATTTCACTTTGTATACCGACCACTAGCCTATCAAGTGGTTGATGACCAATGATAAGTTTACTGGTAAGTTAGTTTGTTGGGCGCTTATACTTCAAAAGTATGAGTTCAAGATATTTCACCGACTTGGTATTACACATCAAAATGCGGATACCATGTCACGGAGACCCCTCACTACCTTTGAGATTTTTCAAAAGTCAGGCAAAATTTTGACCAGATTCCAACAATACATGTATATGATACATTTAGTTATTTTGCACTATTACAATGTAACCTGGTTAAGCATCCCATTGTGGATATATGGGAAGATTTGGACACTTTGAAGTTTCTTCAACATGAGGAATACCCTCCCTAAGTTACATCAAATCAACGGGATCGCATATAATAGCGGTCCAAATACTACTCATGGAGGGACAATCACCTTGTCCGATGTTTACCACAAGGCAATAGAGTGGTTTCACCACCACATGAACGGCCTGGTCTTATTCAAAAGGTATACTCGAAGCTTGGACATTTTGGAGTTAAGCGTATTTATAGCCTTCTCGCTCTTCATTACATTGGAAAAGTATGTATGCTGAAGTCCGAAACGTCATTGCTAGGTGTGAACAATGTGATAAAATGAAAACTTCTTTCTCCTCTCGACAGCTCACGCTTTCTCCACTCCCTATTTAGGGCATGTTCTATCGTTGGTCATGTGATTTAGTTGGAAAGTTACCACAAACCTCTAGGGGTAATGTTTACATCATGATTATGATTGAGCATTTTTCAAAGTGGGTAGAGCTTGTTGCACTACTGGACAAGTCATCACATAGCACCAGCCATGCTTTCTTACAACAGGTTTTAAGTAGGTTTAGGGCTTGTGCCGAGTGCCTTACTAATCAAGGATTAGAATTCAAGGGAGAATTCCAAGACCTACTTGACCATGTTCTCATTGACCATCGTCGGACTTCAAGAGATCATCCCCAAGCTAATGGCCTTGTAGAGAGGATGGTTCAAATGTGCAAGAAGAGACTTCGAAAGATTTGCCTCACTAAGAACAAAGAGGATTGGGACCTAGCCCTCCCTTACATTGCCATGGGTTACAGGATGTCCAAACATGCCTCTTTGTTTCATTTCTTTCTTTATTTTTTACTTTTTGGGAGACATCCCATTCCACCCTTTTCCATTGTTGCTCAAATGGACCAAGTTGTGGACTTGGATTCCCCAGCCACTTGGGCTAGGGTCATTGCAGAAAGGGCTGTTCTATTTAGGAGGGTTATGCCCATGGCCATGGAGAATCTGTCCATTGCACAACATCGAGACACCTTACATTATGCACACACACGAGGTGGCAGTTACAAACTTAAGGTGAGATAATTTGATGTTGGTGATTTTGTGTATCTCCAATGACAACCCAATGATATTTTAGACATTTTTTCCGGTCACACTATCTTGAGGATTAAGGTAATCAGGCCTTCAGGTGTGTTGGAGTTGCAAGGAGTTGATGAATGCACAATTCGGGATCATTCCAAAAATTGCGTGCCCTGCCACTTGCCAAACTTGGATCCTACCATCATCATGTCGACTTGGATTCCTCCACTTGATTATCCATGTTAGGTATGTTAGAGGTCAAACGATGTTGATCAAGTGTTTTTTTGCGATAACTATAATGGTGGATACCATCTCTTCTGCCTCAAGTTAGAGCTCACTCAAGTTCTTGCCGACAATTGGTACTATTCATCATGTTCTCCTACAACACCTTGATTCCTACTTAGACCATGCCACGTTTTTCCTGGCTCAGGTCTGGGGGGCGGGATACATGAGAATTTCATCTTAGCCTCCTCTTGTGCATTGTATATATATATGTGCGTGCATCTATTTCTGGTTAATTAATTTATACCTTTGACTAGCTTTAGTTTTTTTGTTTAGTAGAGTTTACTACGAATTTACACCCTTATGACACCGTATGTCACGACAACTGTCATGCCCATACATGGCTTCATACATGATGGTTAGTTACGGGCATGCCCATGTGCGCTTTTAGGGTTAATGTATGGTTTTAGATGATTATACATTATTAGGTACTTAGGGTTTCAGTTTCTTGGCGGTTATATAAAAGACCAAGCCCATCCTTTCTCTTTTTAATTTTTCTAGAATTCCTTTGTTAAGAGAGTTTCCTCCATAATTAGATAGGATTTCTAGATGTTCACGACGACCATTGCACGGCCAACGTCTACATACATTTCATGTTTTTTTTTTTTTTGCAATTCAATGAGAATTTCATCTTAGCCTTCTCTTGTGCATTATATATATATATATCTGTGTGTGTGTGTGTGCGCGTGCATCTCTTTTTGATTAATTAGTTTATATCTTTGACTAGCTTTAGTCTTTTTGTTTAGTAGAGTTTATTACGGATTTGCACCCTCATGACACTACATGTCACGACAACACCTTGTGCTGTCTTTTCTTGAAAATATTTCTTCTTCATCTTGTCCCATTTGTCATGACATTGAGTTGTTGTCCTCACACTTTCTGTAAGAATATATGTCACAAGCTTTTTCCAAATGTCTTCCCAATCCTTGACTTGAAAAGATCCACGGGCAAATGTCAAATATTTCTCCTCATACAAATCCAACAAAGTTGACAAAACATCATTTGACCATTGTACTGCCCTCACATCTCTCCTACTTCAATGAGATAGACTTGGTCGAGCTATGGCATATGCAAAGATGCATTTGCAGGTATGCGAGCACTGTAGTTTGAGACCCTCGTGAAGGAGAATGGCGGAGAATGGAGAAGAAGACACATGGAAGAAAAATCCTTGGGAGGTGATTGAGACATGTTGAGAAAAGAAGAACTGTAAAGAAGGACTGTGTTTAAGGAAGGACACAATTTTTATTTTTTGAGGTTGTGGGCATGTGGGTTAGCAATTATTATTTTTTGGATTGTGGGTCTTCTGTGGTAGTAGTACTTTTTTCCTTCAAGGAACGGTGGGCTGCAGCAATTTTTGAATAGGGTAGTTTGGCAAAAAGAAGCTGAGCGGACGACCTAAGCGGACGAGCTGTGCAAGCCGTCCTGAGCGGAGCGGAAGAACGGCTGTCAGGGCCACTTTTTGTGGCTGAGCGGACAAAATTGTGTGCATGTGCGCAGGCCTTCTGAGTAATGTAGACGCTAACGAGCTCCGCATCTTCTTTCCTCTTCTCTCTCTCTCTCGTCTCTCTCGTGTCGTCGAGGAATTCGTAGAGATGGAAAAATCTTCAGAACATTCGCGGAATTGTGCATAAGAAAATATTGCAAATTGTTTTTGTCCTGCTATTTGGACGGAGGAGAATGGAGATTTTGCGGTTACTACCGTTGGTACTTTTATTTGTCATAGTGCAGCCATGGTATGTGCAAGCTTCTGGAATGCATGAGATTGGTGGCTTTTGGAAGAGAGCGGAAGCGGAAAGATCGGAGGCATCCGTTCAGGAGCGTGCAGCACGGGGTGTACTGACGAGACTTCTCCCAAATCATACTTCAAGTTTCGAGCTACGCATTGTGTCCAAGGTTTTAAAAATGAAAAGAAAAGCGTCGTCTCTTCCTCTCCTTTCCCTCTGCTCCTATGGCAGCAATATTCATCCCTACGTCATGTCATTGTCTTTGAGTCTAAACTAATTCTTTGATTTTGGAACAGGAAGATTGTAGTGGAAAGTACTGCTTTCATATACGTAATCATCCTTCTTCGGGTCTGCAAGCAGCAGGAGCCGCACCAGAAATAAGGTCTCTCACCCTGTCAGCTCTGGTATTGACATCCCTATTATATCTTCAAGCTCCTCCTAGGAATGCATACATACATACATTCTTCCCATCCTAAAATGATGCTCCTCTCTTGTCACAGAATGCCCTGTGTCAATCAATGATGCATTCACATTGAACAAGAATGCAGGCTTGCAGAGGTTATGATAATCCAAGCCTGGTCTTTGGATTGATCACTCATTGTCTTTAAATATGTAAGTGCAAAACCATATGTCTGGAACCATAGCTGCATGACTGTTAAACCGTAAATGCTTAAACCCTAGACCTTCCTTCTCCACCTGTCCATTGGATGTGACATCCAGATGACTGTTTATTAACTGGTAGCAAGCTTGAGAGCATATGTATGTTGGAAAGCAAGCTGGCTTAATTTGTTGTAAACTTCCAGCTCAACTAGTTCATGTCTAAACTCTGTTGATCTTATGTGTGAGACATTCTGACAATTCTCTCTTAACCCTAATGATCTTCCTCTTTCAGTGGGAAGCCATACAGGATAGAAAATCTAGAGCTTAGCTCAACTAATTCATGTCTAAACTCTGTTGATCTTATGTGAGACAATCTAACAATTCTCTATTAACCCTAAACTCTACCTCTTTCAGCTGGAAGCCATACAGGATAGAAATCCTAGAGCTTAGCTCAACTAATTCATGTCTAAACTCTGTTGATCTTATGTGAGACATTCTGACAATTCCTGCTTAACCCTAACACTCTACTTCAGCTGGAAGCCATACATGATAGGAAATCTAGAGCTTAGGTACTACCCTTTTGCAAGAAAAAATCTTTCATGTCAGATCTGAGCTAGTTAGAATTCTTAGCTGATAGATCAAGGATAGCCCTTTGATGAAACTTGACAATCAAGTGCTCAGACCCTCTACTCAGAAATAGTAGGGTTTTGGTTGGACCAGGTCATATAGGCTTATATACATTCCATATGGTTGCATTGTTTGAACATTTGCTCCTCTTTGCAGTTTGCTTGCAGATCAGGCTTCATCTCTTTCTGCAATATAATCATATGTTTTTATTCTTGCAGTATTTTGGGGACAACAGGTGTGGAGCTCTGTGCAGGCCTGCACTGGTATATCAAGTATTGGTGTGGTGCCCATGTATCCTGGGACAAGACAGGAGGGGCACAGCTCTTTACAATTCCTCCACCTGGGTCACTGCCACAGTTGCAGGATGGGGGAACAACAATACACCGGGTTGTTGAGTGGAACTACTACCAGAATGTTGTCACATCAAGCTGTATGTAGTTGTTTCTTTCAAGCTTGCCTTACAAACACTGAGAGTCCAGTTTCAAAGTAATATGGAAGTTAATGATTGATTGAAAAGGCAACTGCAGACATAGCCATCAGCCCCAGCATGCAATCAGGAATTTTCTTCTCTTGGAAAACTGGACTGGTGTGGATGGCTCGTGTCAAGGTCAAGATGAGACAGTTGTTGCAATATACACTCATACTATGTTTGTTACAGTTGACACTTGGTCTTGTGAAAGATGAGAACATGAAGCTCACTTTAATTTGGGAGTGGAGACTGAGCAATGATGATTCCACACATATGCTGTTTTGGCAGACTCCTATGTGTGGTGGAAATGGGACCAATGGGAGAAGGAGATTGATTGGATGGCCTTGCAAGGCATCAACTTGCCACTGGCTTTTACTGGTCAAGAGGCAATTTGGCAAAAAGTCTTTCAGGTTGATCATATATTTCTCTTCCCAAATATTGTGGATCTATATAGCAGATCTTCACCTTTAAAGAACTCTTTGATGATCTTCTGGTTAGGTTCCCCTGTTAGGCTAAGTGGATTCTTTTGGTACCAAGGAGTTGGTCATTGGGAATTCCTTGCGTGGAGTCATCAGCTTGGTCTGCTGTAGGTAGATATCAAACTCTCATCTCTGGTTGTTGCTAACAGGTAACTTAACCCTCCCTTCCACTGCCAAATCATCATATGCATCTACATGCAAGAGTTGGTCCAAGACACAGTGCATAGTGAGGGGTGAGAAATCAAAATTGGGTTGTTTTCATTTTTTGGGCTGACAACTGAACAGTGCAGAAGTCTTTGACAGAGCAAAACCTTCAACTTAACCAAGTCTGACTTGGACGACTACTTTGGTGGTCCAGCTTTCCTTGCTTGGGCTCGAATGGGGAATCTTCATAGGTAAATGACTTTCCCATCAGGTGTAGTGGCACCATTTGCAGGAACTTGCAGAGGGATGCATAAAGACACCTGCTGAAATGGTAACTGATCAACCAAACATTGGAGTGCTGCCAGGTGGGGAGGACCATTGCCACAGGCATGGCTGGACCAGCAGCTGCAGTTGCAGATCAGAATTCTTTCTCGCATGCGGGATCTTGGCATGACTCCTGGTATGCTCCTTCCTGATGAAGCACCTGTCAGTTTTCTGCATCATCCCTTTTCTTATAGATCTTGTTGCCTCAAACCACATGGAGACTCAATAAATATGTCATTGGCTATTGGTGATTCATACATAAGCTTGTATATTTGTATGGCAAGAAGTTAGGATTGTAATTCATGTCATGATAATAGAGTTCTTTTACACTGTGTGGCTTGGACTCCGAGGTGTATGAAAGAGATGCCTCCAGTAATGGACATTCATGGCTGGGAGTCAGATTACATCAGATCATTCTCTGCTAGTACAAATTCTGACCTTGGCCTTGCTAGTGCTTCTACAGTATTACCTGCTTTCTCTGGAAATGTCCCAGCTGCCATATCCAAAATCTACCCCAATGCCAAAATCACGCGGCTAGGCGAATGGTTTGCACTTAGTCCTTATCTGATTCTATTACATTGTAGCTCTCCTTTTCCTTGACAATTACAGTATCGTTGACAATTTGGAGTTTAGCATTGAAAGAGATTTGTGTAGTGTGGCCAACCTGGAAGTTAGTTCTTGGAGAGTGCGCGCGGTATGGAGCTGGTAGACAAGGAGAGACAGAAATGATTGTGACCTAGGATGGCATCCAACCATTTGAGCTGAAAATTGAGCACATGCATGACCAGGAATACAGTGGATGGTGATCCAAGGTGGTGCTGTACATATCTTTTGGACCCCACAGACCCACTTTTTGTGGAGATTGGAAAAGCCTTCATCTTACAACAGATTGAAGGTATCTGATGACTTTGTTATCAACACTCACACGATTATGAACACACTCATTCTAGTTGTGTTTGTTTTGGTTTGGCCGGAACAGATGTAATGTGTACCTTCAAATGTTGTTGTGGAGTTTTCTATCCAATCTCATGGATACATATTGTCTGTAGACCTTCACAGAGGTTCTTTATTATTTGGTTGTCTGTTGCCTCTTTGAACTGAGTATGGATGTTCCAAAGAGGATGGTTTCACATTGGAACTAGTAAACAGTCAGCATGTGCATTGACCTGTGCCTGATATATTCTCTGCAGAATATGGCGGAACCCAGCACATCTATAATTGGTTAGTTTTGTCACTGCTCTGGACTCTCTTGACTTTCCATTTTGTCAGAAGAGCACCCTTGTCAGAAGGGGAGGTTCAGATATCTAGACAGCACACTTGGGGTTGCTATGAATCCTTAGATGAAGTTACTGTCATTCACTATATGTATTTTTAAAGGTATCCTGTGAACAGTAGACTTTTCAAGGTAGATCTCATAGTTCAGAATTAGTTTCAGTCTTTTGTGTACCAGCTGATGTCATTTTTTATTTCTTTTCTGGTGTTTTGTCTTGCAAAGTGATACCTTCAATGAGAATCAACCACCAACAGATGACCCAGTCTACATTGCAGCTCTTGGTGCAGTTGTTTTCAAAGCAATGAATGCTGGTGATCAAGATGCAATCTGGCTGATGCAGGCACTCATCAAATTTCAATCCTCCCTGATTAAGTCATTTCCTGTGTTTTGTTATCATGCCTTGAGGAGACATTAAGCTACTCTATTGAGCAGACATTTACCCCTGACTGTGTTCAAATGCCTGTACAGGGTTGGTTGTTTGCTTCTGATGATTCCTATTGGCAGCCCCCACAAATGCAGGTGCTATGATAGCATTCTATTATAGCTCTTACTGTTTGCTTTGCCTAATGCATACTAGAAGGAGATTACAACCTTACATGGCAGAGTCCTAGTGTTGTTGTATTTCAGGAGTAAACAGTATAAGGTCTTCCTTCAAGGTTTTCTTTTCCGTTCATCAAGGTGATTGGGCCACATATTATGGTATATGGTGTCCAATTCAGGTACTGATGTTTGCTGAAGGTAGTCTATTGAATGTGTGACTGTGCAAAACTGACATTTGCAGGCATTGCTGCATTCAGTTCCAGTCGGGAAGATGATAGTTTTGGACCTCTTTGCTGATGTGAAGCCTGTCTGGCAACGATCAAATCACTTTTATGGCATCCCTTACATCTGGTAAATAGTTGTCTCTCTCACATGAAGCTGTTCCTTGTGAGAGAACATAAAGGTGCTTAGCAGGTGGAGTAGACTACTATTGGCTGATAGATATGTATTTCTAACAGTGAGATGTGTTCCTCAATGGGTTGAAAAGGAGGATTGGAGGCAAGAGATTTTGATTCAGAGAAACAAATGAGGAAAAGAATGTCCACAGTGAGAAGTTTGAAGAAGATTTAAGTCCCTTTCAGGTGCATGCTACACAATTTTGGAGGGAATCTGGAGATGTATGGGCGGCTTGATGTGGTGGGTGCAGGCCCTATTGAAGCATTGACCAGTCCAAATTCTACAATGGTAGTTTCTCTCAACTTCTGAGGCCCATTTTTCAATCACAGAACCTTTCTGAGCAGCTCACTTCTGGATAAGCAGCCAAGTCAAGAGGTTTTGTCTAACAGGGGAACAGAGAGATACTACTGATAACATTGCTATTGAGGCCCTGATGTCTTGTATTTGGAGGATGCTATTTCAAAGGTCCAGAAGGTGGTGTCCACTCGCCCTCATGGTATTCAATAGAGCTTGAATATGTGAGTTACTTATGAGGCTTGTTTCATGGGAGAAATTTCAGGTGGGTGTTGGCATGTGCATGGAAGGCATTGAACAAAATCCAGTGGTGTATGATTTGATGTCCGAGATGGCATTTCGCAATGGAAGTGTTGATGTGGAGGTAGTCTCTTCCCCTATCAAAAGGAGGTGTTCACCTTCTGCTCATAACTAAGCCTTGTTTAATCCACCTGGAGGTGCTGATGTTTCTTCTAAAGTTTTGTGGGAAATCAGCAGTATCTGTGCAGTGCATGTTGGTGAGTGATGCATGACAATCCTGTCTGTGATCCAGAATTGGGTGGAGGCTTATTCAGCAAGAAGGTATGGAAAATCTGTAGCAGATGCAAGAACAGCGTGGAAGATATTGCATCGATCCATTTACAATTGCTCGGATGGGATTGCTGTAACATTCCCTTTTCTTTCCCCTTATCTGTTTTTTATCCCTGGAGACCTTTGTTTGTTTTTTTGTGCAACCATCTGATGCAGCAAGTTAGTATTCATGGCAATGCTTGTCCTCATATTGTGGCACCTTAATAGAGATATCCATACAGTGAAGAAAACACAGGATCAGTACCCTGAGTTTGGTCATTAAGAGAGGTGAGATTAGAAAAAAGTACATTTCATTTAAATGGGGTGTGAAGACACAGTGAAACTCATATTACACTGAATTTTATGGTAATCTGAGTTTCACTGTCTTTCTTTTTTTTCCTAAGTGCCTTCACTGCTGCTGTGCTTATTGTTGCCCATATTTTGAATTATTTTGAATCCTGTGCATTAGATACTGTGGTACTGAGTTTCACCCATGATTCCTGCACTTTATGGATAGGGGGTGAAAGGAGGACCCAAAGGCAGGGTCACTTTAAGGATTTCTCTAATATGTTAAGTCAGATGTTGAACAGTCACTCTTAAATGCTTATGCAGGATCATAATGGAGATACAATAGTGGACTTTCCAGATAACAGTCCTACACTGCAGTTATCAGTGCTCAATGGAGAGTCCAGTCAAAGCAGGTTGAGACTGACAAGCAACTCCATCCATTCAAAGTTGTCAACAAAGCAACAGCTTTTAGGTCATCCTCCACACTTGTGGTACTCTCCCAGAGATGCTGCAAGAGCCTTGCAGTTTCTTCTTGCTTCAGGGGACAGCCTTGGTGACAACCAGCCATACAGGTCTTTCTCATCTCTGTGTGTGTCTCTCTGTGTAGACATTTAGCCAAAGCTGTGTTTCCAATCACTGTCTCAGACCTTCATGGTACATCTGTCTGGGTCAAACTGCTCTTTTACTACTTTCAGTGTCAAGCTTGCAAGAAAAATAAGGCCACTTGTCCATTTTGGGGGTGTCCTTCAATACCTTATGATGATCTGTGTACACTTACAGTGCACATTCCTAAGATAAAGCTGAGGTATGGGACATGTGTGTTTACACCCAATAGATGACTGCAGAAGCTCAAGGCTCATAGTTGTTAGGCCAGATTTGTGATACCCACTGATGAGGTTCCCTTCAAAGTACCACATTAGGAGTGAAGTTTTCTAAATGAGTTATGTATGTGGTTGGCAGGTACGATGTGGTGGACTTAACAAGGCAGGTGCTGTCAAAGCTAGCAAATCAGCTTCTTTCTCAGATTCTGGCAGATTTTCAAGTCCAGAATGTTGCCAAAGTGGAGATGACAAGTGATTGCTTTCTGGAGCTTCTGTCTGACTTGGACACGTTACTCAGCTCTAGTGAAGGATTTTTGCTAGGGCCTTGGCTGGAAGATGCCAAGGCTCTTTCAACCACAGAGGCAGATGAAAAGCTTGTATGTTCACTGCCACATGTAAAAGGTGTAGAAAGATGCATGCTAGGCACAAGGGTTGAGGATTTGGAGTTCTGGTAGGGGCATGCATGAGAGTTCCTTTGAAAGTCTGGAGACATCTTATGAGGTTTCTGTATTCAACATGGATGGATTACAGTTGACATAATGTGATCTGAATCTGTTGGTGAACCTGATAACAAATACAAGATTGATGAATGAGGGAGTTCAACCTATCTGAAAAGAGAACTTCAATAGCATCAAGAGTCAAGAAAGTAGGGTGAATGCAGGCTTTTGCTAATCATGTGAATCAGCTAGTACCTGTTTAAAACTGGGGATTGTAGCTTTTTCATGAACATTTCTTCTTCTGATGTATGCATGATCTGTCTTGGAGATTTTGTGGCAGTATGAATGGAATGCAAGGACACAGATCACAATGTGGTTTGACAATACTCCTGACAAGCCAAGCCCACTCCATGACTATGGTAAGCAGTGTGTTTGATATTTTTTGTTTGGAATTGCTGTGTCTATCTTCCACCAGAAATGCTTGCTTTCATGATACTGTGTACATTGGAATTGTTGGAGCAAACCATGTACAGGTGTGGCCTTTGCACGACCATGTTATTGTGCATTGAACCATGCTTTTTGCTTAAGTGAAAATCAATTCCAGAAAGAAATGGATGAAGTGAACTCTGTATTTCTTCAATTTGTACTGTTGATTATCTAGTGTAGCTGTCTCTTGGTCAATGCATTAATCAGAACATCAGACAGGTTTATCAGATGTTCACAGGTAACTGGCTACCTGACACTGTTCTGTTCTCATGCAGCAAATAAGATGTGGAGTGGTTTGATGCGTGACTACTACCAACCTCGGGCTTCACTCTATATTGGTTTCTTGAAACAAGCTCTCTATCAAAATTCTTCTTTCCCATTTGATGCTTGGAGAGAACAGTGGATAGCCTTGACAAACAATTGGCAAGATGCTACAGACCTATATCCTGTACACCCAGAAGGTGATGCTCTCAAAATTGCTCAAACCTTGTATGCTAAGTATGTGGGTCTCATAAAACAGAACACATTGAGTAAGGAATTTACTCTGTTGTACTAAGATGCGTTTGTAATTTCCAGCAATCCCAGATATAATGGAACCTCCTTTGCATGTTATTTCTTGACTGACCAGGTAGCAGTTGATGTGGCCAAAGAGGTAGACTTGCAATGACAGAAATCAACTACACCAGGGAGCCACTTCTGATGTAGGAGATCTTTCTTAGGATGGTTTGCACTGTTCATTGATTCTATGAAATAAGACAACACTGAGAAGCTTTGCATATGTTATCCAGCATTCTCCAAAATAAGCTCACCCTCACAAGCTTGTTATATAGCTTGAATGAGGATACTATTGATGTTTTTGATTCACTATATTTCTGAGTGCTAGCCAAGATTATGACTGGGTTCTTTCTGTTAAGTCCGGAAATGGGACAAACTCAGCACACAGTTTGTATAATGGTTTGCCCAGATTTTGGGCTGATGATTATATACTTATCTACACCCACCATCAGGAAGGAGCTTGATGATGACAGGGGGTGGTCATGCCAGTTTGTCACTGCTTTTCATGATGGTGGAGTGGATGGTCTCACACTTTGTGTGTGACCAACACTGGTGGGGGTGAAATGCATTCTCAAACTCTTGCAAACCATGCACACACAAACTAAGACACTCAAGCAGCTATGCATTGAAACTGATTCAAACAATTGATGTTCTGTTGAATTCATTCAACACAATTGCATCAAACCCCTTCAAATTTCAAGACTATTTGGTCATGTGGAAGTTGACCATAGGTTCAATGACTCAAATTTGCAACTTTGTGTCAAACTACAATCTACAACCTGAAAACCCTAGTAGAATCACCCAATGAAGTTTCATCAAACCCATGTAGTCCCTCAATTTAAAACTAGAGTTTTGCAAAAAGATACACCCCACAACAAATCTATAACACATATTTCAAGCAACATTGACACCACACAAACCTACTATGGAGCTCTGAAAAACTCAATGTGCTTCACATTTTTCCTTTGCTCATCGTTAAAGCACTCTACCCCTTAGGGTTTGGGTACATGCACATCCAAAAAATCACACAACACAAATTAGGGCAATCTTCCATTAGGGTTATTGCACCTACAACCAACAAAATCAAAATAATAAAAACCAAATCCCAATTGCAATTAGGTAGCTCCCATTTTGCTCCTCACATATTATGCATCCAAACTTTTTTGGCAATCAAAAACAATCTTCTTCAAACAAATCGAAATCAACAATCAAATCTTCATTTTCCAACACCATGCCATTTTTAATCTCGAGGTATTCCTTAATCGATTTAGGCTTAGTTGTGCACCCAAATCCAAGATCATCTAGCCAATTCTTCATAACAAGAACCAACTTGTTCAGATTCTTAGTCCCAAGTCAACAACATTTCAAACCTGTGATGACTCTTGTCATATTGAAAACTCTTTTAGTTTCTATCTATGAACCAACAATGCCCATGAATTGTCATGCTAAATATGAAATATTAGGAAAGGGCTACTCATGTTTTATTCACCAAGTTGAAAGATTAAATGCATTTGTAGGCTTTATAGTTCTTTTTGAAAATGGACATTTCAACTTTAAGTAGCCCCAATGCAACTTCTTCAATAGAATTAGAGCTTCAAATACACTTAATTCAACAAAAAAGTTCAAAAACTTAGAACCTAAACAAAAACCCTAAATATAAAACTAGAAAACTAGAGCTGAAACAAAAACCTTAAAGATAAAACCAAAAACATTTAAACTAAAGACCCTAATTGAAAAACCTTAAACAAAAAACTTAAACAAAACAAACCTAAACAAAAACTCAAAGACATTAAACAAAAGGCCAAAAAACCAAAGCCAACAAAAAACATTAAACCTTAAATAATAAAGTAGATTTTTGTTAGCCATATACTTGCATCACATCATTTGTACTAGAATTGTTGTTACACATCATAACACACATGGATATGGTAGCAAAAATTACATTAAACAATAACCAATACCCTCGGGATTGGTTTAAAACACACTATGTAACCACTAAAGTCAAAAAAATTGACACTTTTTGTGCCACAGCCCATGTCTAAGGAATAGGAATTTTGCTCTATAGAGCAATGCTTTGCCTTGAATAACAAAGATTTATGGCATTTTTGAACTTGAGTTTTTTTGAATGCAAACCATGTTTTGACAAGAGCCTTCAATTTTTTGAAGGTGAATGGATGTATCTCTACAAACTTTAACCCATTCCTATCTAAATAATAGTCTCTACAAAGAAGACTTAAAATCTTTAATAGAAACCTCTCCCATTCCACCACATATTTTAAGGTCATTGGTAGCATATTGACAACATTTTGACATGGCATGCCCATAACAAATGGTAGCATAGGGCTATGACAACTATAATGAAACTCATTAAGGCCATAGTGAAGGTGTTAAATTGACACCTTCATCTTTAACATATGTTATGACCTTGTCCAACAACTTATACGAAGTTGTAAACAAATCCCTCAATTGCATAGCCATGGTGGCCCATGATGTTTCATGAACCTCAAAAAATTCAATTGTGATATGGCATGTTTCTCACTTTTTGTTGATGTAGTTTACAACAAACACAAACATGTCAAAGCCTCCTTGGGACATCCACAAATCAAAAGTGGTAGTAATTACGGTTGCTTTAGTAAGGGTAGCAAACAAATATTGTTCCATGGCCTTGCTAACCATCATTGGATAACTTCATTTAATGAGTTATCATTTGTTAGGAAACACAACTCAACTACATTGATGAAGGATAAGCCTTTTTAACTAGATGTTTTCAATAGAGTTCAATGGATGATAGCCCTTTGTGATGTAGAGTACCAAATCCTCAAGTAATTGTTCTTGAATAAGGTTTGTTTTTTTTTCCATGGGACACCACTATTGAAGAAATCAACAATAGAGGCCACAATTGGCTTCATCCTCTTTTTAGCAATTTGGTGAACATCAAATTTTGTGGTAGCATTGGAACATTGTTTTTGATACAACTTCAAAATTGCAAAATGTTTTGAATCAACATGATGACTCATGACACTTGTGCCATGGCTTTTGTTATACATAACCAAGCCTTTCTAGCTTTGGGTAGAACTTTGACCTATTTTTTCTTATTGCACATTTTGGTAGAAAATGCATAATCATTCTTTGATATTTATAAACATTCACAATAACATTAAGATCATTAAATTTGAAAAATGCCCACATACTTGTTAATCTTTGCCATGTGATTTAAAACTTTTTGCTAAGTTTTAGTTGGACAAGTAGTTGTTACTATTGTGCAGTAGCTTTCACTTCAAAAATCTCCAAGTTGTTTTCATCAAACTCTCTATCAATAATTATTTCACTAGGACTTGCTTCATATTCAAACTATCATCATTGATCCCAACCCCACCACCACCATTCCCAACCCCTTGGGCTTCACAAATGCCAACATCATAATTAGTTTTAAATGAAGAAAATCCTTGTTAATCTTCTATCATTCATTCATAAAAAAATCTTGACTATTTGCATTCATTGTAAATCAACAAAGAAAACTAAAACATAAAATATGTAAAATACAACACATTTTAAACCTTAAACTAAAGAAGGTGAAGAAGTTCTACAACAATGAAGAAATTACTAATGACAAATCAACAAACCAAAACCATAAAACACCCATTTGACAATGGAAATTAGAAAAACATTCATTATTATAATTCATGGTTTTTTTTATTGGGTTATTTAATTAAAAAATACCCAAAATGATAGGTGTAAAAAAAACCACCCGGTCAACCTGAACAAATCAATTTGGACCTGCCAACACAACTAGGTAGTCAATTTGGACCTTGTTTTTATCATTGGCAATGTGATTAATAAAATGATTAACTATTGTGTTTGACTAGTAGATAGTGGAACATTTGACTTAGTCAAATTTATACTTAAATTAATATCATTTTTTGGATTATTATTTTTGAAATTAATAGGTAGGTAGGTAGGTAGTCAATAGGTTTAGGCATGTTAAAAAAACAACTTAAATAGGTAGATGCTAGCTTAGCCTAATTAACCTAACTTTACCTCCCCAAGCTACTTTAGTCTAACCTACCTACCTTAATTCTCTAAACATGCACATAGGTTGCAAGTATAAGGAATTGAACACCAAACCCTCACAATGATAAACCAAGTCCTCACCAATGGATAACACTAACAAAGATGTTCAACTTTTGTCAAATTTTTTTTATTTCACATGTTTATTTCACATCACTAAACATAATGGTTAAACCTAGGTGATCACTAATGGCTAAAAATAAGTTAAAAATAATGGTTAAATCAAATGGTTAAACTTAGTGGCTAAAATTAGTGCTTTAATGTAATGCCTAAACATAATAACTAAACATTAGCTAAATATAGGTGATAACTAGTGGTTAAAATTAGGTTAAACATAATGGCTAAATTTAGGTGATAAACCTAATGCCTAAATTCCATGGCTAAACTTTGACTAAACCTAATGGTTCAATCTAGTGGTTAAATATAATAATTAAACCTTGACTAAACATCATGATTAAACCTAGTGGCTAAATCTAATGGCTAAACATAATGAAACTTTAGTTAAACATAATGGCAAATTCAAGCTAAACTTAATGGCTAAACATAATGATTTAACTTTAGCTAAACATAATGATTTAACTTTAGCTAAACATAATGGTTAAACTTAAATTAAACCTAATGGCTAAACCTAGTGGTTAAATACAATGATTACAACTTAGCTAAACACAGTGGTTAAACATATGTTAAACCTATTGGCTAAACAAAATGGCTAAACTTAATGGGTAAATTTAGTAACTAAACCTAAGTTTTATTTAGTGCCTATATTTAGTGGTTAAACTTAAGTTATATTAAATGATCAAATTTAATGGTTCAATTTAAGCTACACCTAATGCCAAATCTAATGGCTAAATAGGTTAGTATAAAATATAAGTAGGTACATAAGTAAGTACATGAAAAGGTATAGGTAGATAGGTAGGTACGTAGGTAGGTAAATAGTATGTAGGTGGGTGGGTAATAGGTAGGTAAGCAATTAGTTAAGTAATAAATGGGTGAATAAATAAGAGTACCTAAATACATAAGATAGTAAACCATGTCACATTTGATTATAAATCATTGGCCATCTTGATTAAATGTTTAACTTGACTAAAAATTATTAACCATTTTGACTAAGGTTGTACAACTTGACTATATGTATTTAATTAAATAAACCACTATAGTCAAGTTGATCAATCAAAAAATACATGTGTCATTCAAGCACGTGACCTTTAGTCAAAATGTACATGTCCTTAATTAAAAATGACAAATTAATAAATTTGAACCTATTAAAAAACATGATTTGTAGTAATGATTAGAATACAACCCACAACAATGGAAATTGAAAGAACAATTGAATATGACCATTGATGATGCAAATTGAATGATGAACATAATAAAACATAGAACACTCAATCATGATAATGGAAACTAAGATGTTGACAAATGTAATGATCAAAACCAAAAAAAAAACTCTAATGCTTCATTTGGGTTTTAAACCCCACACTTGACAATGCAATCAAAACCAAAACACATAAGACCTTTGTGCAACAAGATAATTTAAAGTTGACTTAAACAACAATGTAATAGCCACTAGTGACACCAAAAATAAAATACCTTGAGGGAAAATTCAATGTTCCTATCCGATTGCATAGAACTTGCATACTTAATAGATAATTAATTTCCCCTTCATTAGACATTTCAAATTCCTTTTGAAGAATGGATTTTAAGTTTTAATTAAGCAACAACTTATTATTAATGACAATGTAGTCATCAACATAAACTGCAAAGATTAAAAATTGGTTGGAATCAAAAAACTTGAAGTAGACATTTGAATTAACTTTTGTATGTTGAAAATTGTATTTGAGTAAATAGCTATCCAACTGCGAGAACCATGCGCATGATGATTGACACAATCCATGAAATGACTTCTTTAGTTTACAAAGTAAAGGTGTAGCTAATTTAATGTGTAAACCTTCTAGAATTCACATGTTCAATCTAAAATTACTTCAAAAAAAGCATGGGTAGAATTGGCAAACATCTTTGAATCCAAAGATGCAATAACCAAGATGTTTTTAAAAGATAAACTTTCAACATTGGAGGTGAAAATATGACTAAACACATTCATAAGTTCAGATCATTACTTGAAATTTTATTAGCATGAGAACCAATTTTTGATGATGAGGTGATGCTTTCATTGTTAAGAAGCATGCAAATGAGTTCTTTGAGATAACGACCAAATTTGACCATACAAGCACTAATAATAGACCTATTGCAAGAAGAAATTATTATGCTAAATTTAAATTTTGCATAAGATTTTCTTCCAACTATTTATGTAGGAAAGAAACTGTATAATCCTAGGCATAAAGAGGGAAAATATGTGCCTTTCAATAAGCAGAAACAGATGAAAAATTTGAAATATGAACCCACCAAGGAACCCCTCACAAGTTTTTATTGCAAAAAGACTGGTCACATTATTAAGGATTGTCATGCTGGTATTGTTGCAAAAGCACGGGTTAAACAACAATCCAACATAATGACATTTAGTAAGAAACTATATGTTGTCAATGAGGGCCATGAAGGCACTTGGTATACTAATAGTGGTGCTACCCATCACATGTCCCATGATATTTCTTTGTTTGTGACATATACTAACAATGACCATGGACAAGTGGAAATTTTAAGAGAGAATATCATTCATAGAAGTGTTAATAAAACTAGAAAATGGACAAATTAGGAAGATTCCTAATGTCCTATATGTGCTAGGACTTAAGAAAAACTTATTTTTTGCAAATCAACTATTGCAAAGTAGCTTGATCAGGCTGGAGGAGAAATCTTAATTAAAAATCAACAATGCATTTTACACAATGCTTCTGATCAACATATTGCTACTTTGTAAAATAGAGACCGACCCTCTATAAATTAGGTAGCACTAACAAAGATTGGACAAATTTCTTCGTTGCTCTTGCTATAATGAATGTTAATAAGGTCAATGTATGGCATCTTTGTCTAGGACACAAACCAAAATCATTTGAAATAAGTTCAAACTATGCGTACATGAATATAACTTAATGAGAAAGAACTTTTCCTTTGCGAATCACGTATACTAAGCAAACCAAATAGGATAAAATCCAAACAAGATCTAATGATGTACTATAATAGACATGATCCATCATGATATTTGTGAGCCTTTAAACCTCCCAACTTATTTCGAATGTCAATAGTTTTTAAGATTCGTTGATGATAAAACTTGGTACACAACTATTTATTTATTAAAACATAAATCTGAAGTGTTTGATAAATTCAAGCAATATAAAAAAAATGTAAAAACAAAACCAAATAAATTGGTTAAAGTGTTAAGGTCTGATAATGGGGGTGAATACAGAAGCAAATGGTTTTATCAATTTTTGTGAAATCAATGAAATTTTGAGACAATTTGCTGTTCCAAATACAGTCCCAGCAAAGAATGAACCGAACCTTAATTGGGGCTGTTACTAGTATGTTATCACAATCTAGGGGAGAGAGCCAACTACTTACAGAATAGAACCCCCCACAAAAGCATTGCTTGACCATTTGTTCAGTGTGTCCATTCATAGAAAACCTCCATTCATTCGCACTACGGGAAGGAGATTTGCATTCTTGTGCAAAACCAGAGCTCCAACTTCCATTGGACAACAAAATCAAGAAGTGAGTCCCATAGACAAGAGCATAGAATTTTGAAACATTGGATCATGCAGCCACACAGGATCTAAAGAGTTATACCATCTTTCTCATTCTTCAGGGAACTCCTAAGTACTTGAGCCAAATCTCTGCGTTATCGTTTTGTCACATTCTAATGTGGCTCAGAAATTTCTGAAGTCCATCTTGTCCTCAAGAGTGTTTCTCACAAACTAAAACAAAGAGATATTGTTCTTCACTTGCTGCAGAAATTGCAATTTTTTTGTTGCTGGTTGCAAATTGCAGATGTGCAAGTTTGTTTGGAAGTCTATTTGGAGGTAGGTTGTATGTCGGCAGGGAGATAGATTTTTTCACCTGCTGCAGAAGAATTCACAAATTATTTTTTTTGCAGCTAGTTGAATTGCAAGACAATGTTTGGAAGTTGAGAACAGAATTTCTCCAGACTTTATTTTCTAGAGGGTTACAAGAATAGGGTTTGTGGTTCCATGTATCTCCACATCATGGCAAATGCAAAAATTTTAGTGACTTATCATTTTTTGTTTCTTCAAAATTTGATACTAATTCAGCAGTTGCGAAATTTTCTCCTGTTTCTGCAAAATTCCGAGGTTTCCATCTATTGTTCGAATGTTTGTCTACAGCGTTTACATCAGCAGGTCCTTCACGTTCTCTCTATTTCTGTAGAAATCCAGATCTTTTAACTTTTTCTTGGATTTTCTTAGGTTTCCCTCCTAACGTGTGAGATGCTTGTGTACAGCTTTAGATATCAGATTCTTCACTTCTTATCTTGTGCAAATCAGCTGAACAAGTACCCATTCCCCTGTTTCAATTCTAGCTGCAAGGGGTGTGTCAAAGAAACAAAGTTCAAGTTGTAATTTCAACAGAAAGAAAAATCATGAAGAAGAAGAAGAAAGAAGATCACAAGATTCAGCAACAATTACTAAACAAGGATCAAGTCCTAATTTCAGCTGCAAGGAAAATCATGATGAAGAAGAAGAAGAAAGAAGCTCACAATGTTGCAGCAACAATTGCTATACAAGCTGGTTCAAATTCTGATTTCATCAGAAGCAAAAAAATCGTGAAGAAGAAGAAGAAGTCTCTTGGGACTCGATCAAAACCCATGCTTGATGCAAGCGTACTACTTCTACTCACTCTGGTTGTTGTTGTTGTCGTTGCCAGGTTTGAGCTTCTCCTTCAGTTTCGTGAAGGCTCCAGCTCCCTGCTGCTTCTTCTGTTCGGAATCAGTAGTCTCGCTGCCGTTTTCATCACTAGCAGCAGCAGGATCTATAGCAGTTTTGTTGTTGTTGTGGCGATGGCGGTGCAGATGTCCTGGCAGTTTCTCCATCATCCTCGCCATCATGCCCTCTTTCTTATGTGCCTGCTGCTGCTGCTGCTCTTCACGATCTTCTACAGCCGGGTGATCAGCGTCTGGCTTGCTTTCTTCTTGCTTGTATGTATCAGCTCCGACCTTAGGTTGTTGGTATCCATCGCCTCCTGCAGCTCTTGTCGCGTCATAATCTGTCCCAGTTTCTTCGCTACCAGCTTCATCTAATCCGCTACCAGAGATTTGCAGATCGTTGACATCATTGGGTGCACCATAGCCGCCACCAAATCCTACTTCAGTAGGAGAAGGAATGCGTTGATGGGTCTCAGTTGAAACCGCAGAATTCTGAGTTCCGTGACTTGCTGCAGATTCTTGTGGCTTGCCGGATGCATCTCCACCAGTCTGCCATAGAGATCCATCTGTGCCAGTGCCAAGCTCAGTCACATCTTCTTCTTTTTGACCTTCTGCAGAGTTGGAATTGCCAGCAGAAGTGGTTTCCGTGGGAGCTGGAAGATCAGACTTGCTCACTGCTCCTCCATCGATATTCGCAGGAATCTGAAGACCGACATTTGCAGAAGTTGCATTCTTCTTCTGGCTTGCTGCAGTTTCGGGCGCCGCCGCATCCGGATTCCAAATGGGATCATACCCATTCTCCTGAGATTTCTGCCGCTTCAGTTCGGAACCGCCACCGTTTGCATCGAATCCAGAAGCAGAAATCACGTCAGAGCCGAGTGCAGTAGCACCATAACGAGTCTCTTGGGCAGGTCCACGACCATCTCTGCCCTCAGGCACTGCTCCTCCCGACTGTCCCTGATACCTGGGAATATGGACAAGCTCAGGCTCACCCTCTCCTTGCTCCCTACTATATTGCTGCTGCTGCTGCTGATCCATGCTAGAATACTACTGCTACTCCTCCTCCTCTTCTCTTTTCTCTTCTCTTCTTCAATCTTTGCTGAACCCAGTCGTACACAAATCAAACAAACCACAAAAACAAAAATCAAAATAACTGGAACAACCCACAGTGCTCACAAATGAAGTCAAGGTTTAAAGAGAAACCTGTTTTGCTTGCAAAACAAGCAGCAGGAGTAGACTTCCAACTGATAACATGAAGATGGGTTTCAGGAATTGGGTCTGAAAGAAGAAGATGATGATGATGATGATGATGATGATGATGATGGGTGTGTCCATCCAGCAACTGCCACGGCCAGTCTCCACCATGCACTGGATGTGTGTTCTCCAGGACGTGTCTGTTTTTGCACATGGCAACATTGTGGATCGGCAAGTGGCATGCCCACTTCGACCACGTCCACTTCAACTATTGCCTCCTGTAGACACGTTGAAATCAGGGCTTGCTGATTCAGCCCTTTTCCAGACTCTTTATTGCTGCAGAATCAGCTCAGCTTGCCAGTTTTGTCTCCAGCTTTCCAATGGTGTTCCCTGCCTTTACCGCCAAAGAGCAGGCTGTAGACCGCAGATTCTGTCAGGTGTGCACACCCCAGGCTTGTCCAGGGCACATTTACATGGCAGAATCCACCATCTACAGCCCACTCTCTAGTACGTTATATGTTGGAATATGTCATCATCTATTTTTTTGTTGTATGGAATGGTCAAGCCCCGGCCATTATGTTGGGTAAAGGTGCCAGGTGAGCCCCTTCAGGGTGAGGTGGGCCACCTAACATAATTGGCAGGTGCTAACCATTCCACCATGTTAAAGTCCACTCAATCATTATTAAAGAAATTCATGTTCAACAGAGATTTTGGTCACTGTTGTTATGATGAGTGTATGATCATCACCAGAAGATTGTGTCATATAATGTGGCAAAGAATTGACATAATCTGCCATCCCAAACCTTAATGTTGTTTTAGGGTTGAGGGTCTATTGTAAGATTTATTGGTATGTTGATGTGGAATCCACAATAGGTAGTTCTCAACCCCTTCTGGCAAGTTCAAACTTCAAACCAACAACAATTAAATAGGAAATTTTCTGCCTTGCTCACATTGACACCTAGTGAACATTCCTGAAAATGTGGAACCCAATGAAAACTAGCATAAGGACATTGTTCTTTAGGGATATTCATGAATATAAAAGATGCTCTTCAAATCATCATCAAAGACATGTAAAGCTTTATTAAGAAAAACACCATAGATAAGGGAAATGTACAAAGGATTAAAATAAAGGAAAAGAGAGAAGTTGTAACCAAAAGAGAGGGTCTCGAGACCCACAAAAAATCTAACCACTAGTGCGGGCCTAATCAGTTTCCATTTGCATTCACTGATCTTTGGACAGGAACAACTCATACACTCACATATCAGCAGAATAGAAAAGCTGAAATTCAAAACTTGCGCCTTGCCATTCATAAAAATCTCCAAAGAGCACAATACTTCCGGCTCCAGAGTATACATCAAAAATCAAACATCAATTAAGGTATGGCCCTTGAGGTCAGAGCTCTCGGTGTTCATTCGATCCCTTGAGCCTCTATCCCGATCCCTCACAGAATGCTACAATGCATGCTTTTCTTCTCATCTGCTGGACCAAAGGCCTACGACTGGATTTCCCTCTAGTCCAAATTGCACTCTGAAGGCACCCGACTCTGAACAGTCTACACCACGCTTGCCAATGTTACTCGAACAGACTCACTCCCATGCAAATGATCAGCAGCTCTGTTGGTTTCTAAACCTTTCTACACCCTCACTTGATGCTCTCATTCTTTGCACCTTCGGGATTCCCCCTTTGCTCTCTGCTACTCACTCAAACCACAACCAACGTCTCAAACGCAAGGTACTGCAACCCAGACCCCTCAAGTTACTCGAACAGACTCCCTCTCATGCAAAATGCACCCCAATTCTATAGCTCGGATCCCTCCGGTTCTCATCATACTTCGGCACTACCCTTTCATGAGTCCTTCTCAGAGCTACCTGGCCAAGTTGTTGGCGCAACGGAAAAATTATCGCAACCAACCAAGTTTTGCTCCAAAAATCAGCTTTCCACACCTCTAAACAACATTCTTTCTGTCTCCCATCTACATTCCCGATTTCGCTGTCTGGACCCCCCACAGTCATCAGCTCACCACCTCCTTCCGTCTTGTTGCCGCCTTCCTTCCACCTCCCCTCATCAATACAGCTCCATGCCTCGCCATCATTCGTGCCGCCTTCTTCCTACACTCCATAACACCCCTCCAAAAAGAACAGCCTCCCCATGCATTTATCTGCAACAGTAATGGAGAGATTCCGGCTGTAAAAATGACGATTAATAAAATAGAAAGTAACCCTCAACAACATGTTGTGTTCACACCAGTGAGGTGACCTATTGTTCCGTCACAAAGTGACAAGACAATAAGTTGGTTCAAAGTAGTTGTGAAAATCTCTCCATGTCCATAACCAACCGCATGTGGAAGGTCGGCCATATTTATATGTCAAAAATTGACGACTTGCAATAGATTGACCATGGTGATGGGAGGTGTGTTTTGAAAGGTGGAAGTCGAGAAGTAGTTAAGCTTACGACTATCACTCGACTTAAGATGGAAGACACTTGCATCCTTTGTAATGTGATCGAAACTTTTGGATGAAAAAAAATGACCAAGGTAGAAAGATGAGGGCTTTTGTCCCCTTCAAGCTCCAGATGGCATTGGCACAGTCGTGTAAAAACACATCAACATGTTTGTGTAAACAACCAAATATTTCAATTGTGAAGGGGAGGAATTGATCAGTGGGGTGTTGGTTGCAATAATTCCTTTCCTTGGCTTAAGCTGCATAAGAGGTAACGAATCTTTGAGTTGTGCAAGATCAGGGAAGTAAATCTGCTTGTGTTGTGTTGGCAATGATAACATTAGCTAAGGTGCGAATGCCATTTTTGGTAAGTAATATGTCAACTCATCAACGAGAAGAGTTGAATATGGTTGAAGGAAGCGCATGTAATTATTCTTGTCACATGTGGAAACCAACATCTCATGCAATTGCGACAAAGGTATTGTAAATTGTATCATGGGTTCTAGTGTGTTTGTTGCCATGAACACAACATAAAAAGTGGATACCCATAGGGTTGATAGGATGTGTGCATGCACATTGAGGGATGCCTAAAATTGAAGGATGGGGTAATCCAAGTCGTGCACAAAATGTTGTGCAAAAAATTGGGGAAGATAATCGAAAGGTTAAAAAAATTAATTGAGCTATAAGCCAAACGCATACCTTTGGGCTAGAACATGATAAAATTTGGGCACGATGGGCTTCAAATATATCGTTGGAGAACATGTTAGAAAGGGCATGATGGTGTAGACACTCCAAGATGGAATCTTGAAGTTGAACCATTTGTTGTTTGATGAATTGTTCAAATGGAAAAAGACACACATGGGTTGGGGGTGGTAGAAGATCACATGCCGCCTTGAGGTGTTGTTAGAAAAAAAATGTGTTGTTGTCGATTCATGTTAAAGCTTCAAGAAGGAAGGGATGTTGATCAACCATAATCCTAATAGCTATGATTGAAGCGACAAGGGCCCAATTCCCTAAATAGGTTACTGGGACAATGGTGGATGTTGATATGAACCCGATACCACTAAAAGTTATTCGGAAGGAGGCTTGTTTACAAATTAAAAGTCTTTCTGGGCTATTGAAGGATCCTAGACCCAAAAGGCGTCCAAACATTTTATGGAAGGAGGAGTCAAAGGAAATCAAATACTCTATGAAGGTGGAAGACATAGATGTGCATCATAAAAGATACAATGAATGTTGCACAAAACAACAAGTTAAAATTCCAAAAACCACATGAACATCATCCATTCTAGGGAGAAGGTCCACATGTCAAGCATCCTCTTGCAGGGCATCTTTGATGAAGGATGATGTGAAAGTTAAAGTGCCCAATAGAACCCCCGATACTTTAATTCTTTTGGATGGGGTGGTAAATTAGGACGGGGTGTTGAAATTAGGTGGCAAGCCGAAGGGTGACCATGCAATGCATTTTTGAGGTTGAATAGAAAGACCTATTGCATGGGGTTTAGTCTGGAAATGTTCATAGGTAGATGATATAATTGAAGGGGGATCTATGATGTGAGTGTCATCTGCAATGGACGGAAATAGACAAGAAAGGAAATGACTAGCTATAAAACGTAAAACCTTGAAATGAGGTAAAACAAAGAATGCCCCCCCAAAGAATCACCTTGATGAGTCCCCATGGTAGATGGGATGATTGTGACATAACCTTCACGATTATGATGATTATAAAACAAAGGATATTCGAATGCATAAAATGCACGAACAAAAGGGATGAATTATATGATGTCCCCACATGTTGCACAAAGTTTTTGAAGTACGAACCTTCTTGACACTGAATTGAAGGTGTTTGCCATGTTTAATTGAAAAATAACTTAATCAAGGTGAAGGTCAAAAATACACCTGGTGCCATGGATTATTGCTTCACAACCACCCTTAGTTGTGACTCCAAATTGGTGTGGGGAAAAATGTGTTGCAAAAGCTTCATAGAATTATGAGTCGATACAATGTTTCCCCCACTGCAATGGGACAAACTCCACCTAAAGACTTGGTCATGGCTATGAGCCACTCCAAGGACGCGTGCAATTTGGGGTGGAATGTGACCTTGTGTAATATGAAAACAAAGTTGGAACAACTGAGGGAATCCACTCACTAAATCTTCAAGGTGAAAATAATCCTGAAAGTGCTCAAAAGCCATCCCAGTAAAACCATTTGCCAATAAATGTGACATGCATTGGAATGCCAACTTGAAGGAATTAAAAGAAAGTTTGAGGTCTTGGTTTGGTTCATAGTTTTCAAAGAAAAATGAAAAGTAATCATTTAATTTGGGGTGTAATGTGGTGAGAGCTGAGGTGGTGTCAAAGGACATGGGTGCGAAAAAAAATGGTGTTAAAGTGTGAGCTGCCCAAAATTATTCCATGCATGGCCAAAGGCTAAATTGTGGATCAAGTGTTTATGAGTTGGAGGATCATGTTGGGGAAAAAGGATTCAACTTGAATTGGTCGACAAAGCTTGGGTTCGCAAAAAAAACTTTTCATGCAAAATTTTTTAGTCATTTGCTAAAAAACATTTAATTCAAATCCATGTTTCCCTATGCCCTATTGCCCCACCATGAGGGGGCAAAATGAGACACCATTGGGGTAGCAAGAGGAACAAGTGCCAAACTACGACATTATATAGGTCTTACGTTAGTTTATTTAATGGAAAACAAAATGTGACTTGTACATCACACCATAGAGCAAGGGGGATGTGGTTATACAAATGAAGATGACAAAGGTTTAAGTGAAAGGACCTGAGGCCATTTAATGTTGAAACCCAAATCCAAATTAATGTAGGTGGAGTGGGAGTAAGGGAAGGTATTCTGCTAAGATGATCACAAAGGTTTGGATTAAATGAATTAGATGTTCGATAGGAATGCTAATGACAAGCTAACCTTCGACTAGTAAATTGGCACCCACATGTGGGGCATAAAACTTTAGGTGGAGGTTGAGGGTGTGTTGAAGAAATAGGGGTAGGTTAGGGGGTATGATCATGGCCAACTATAGGGACTAATAGAGTGGGAAGGGGAAAATGCCATAGTTGTGCATGATTGGGGGGGTTTGAGAAAGTGTAAGGTTGGGACCCCACATTCACATGAAGGTTGAGGCTTAGTAGGGGGCAATAGTAGATGATGTATGATTTTTTAAAATCAAAGGGGTAATTAGTGGGTAGTTTGTGGTTTACATGGGGAATGAGGTGGATGATAGGTTAGTGGTGGCGCATGATGAAGTGAATGGGCAATGGGAATTACGAGGTTTGATGAGACGTGATGAGTTGGGGGACATGGGACATTTGGTGCCCATGAGGTAAGAGGTCTACTATGAACATCGACCTCACTTTCTAAAAATTACATATCACTATAAAACAATCTTAAATCTACAAAGTTAATCACACACTATTAAATGAAATGAAAGAAAAAAAGAAAAAAAGTTTCCAAAAAGTCTTTTGCTAGGGCATTATGCCAAGGCCAAACCTTAATTTCGTTATAAGCCTATGTGTCATAATCATTAAGTTACTAGATTCAACAAAACCTAAACACTTTAATACAAAAATATTAGATTGAGAACTATTTGTGCAATTGTTGATAGGTCCCACGTTTTAAAAATTTCCTATTATAACATGGTAATTTTAAAATTATAAAGCTAACCAAATAAGACTAGATAGATCAAATAGAAAAAAATAATGAATTATTATAAACAAGCAAGTCTTATTTCAAAAGATAATTAAACTTTATTTTTCTATAACCTTTGACATCATCATCCTTACTCTATTGGATTTGACACAACCTATATACTTTTAAAAAAACTATTGTGTAAGAATTAGGGGCCCAAAAACTTCTAATCTTTTATTCTTTGGACTACCCAACTAATGTAACACCCAATTTCAATAACAAAAGGACACCCTAGATTTAATCTTTAGTTTTTTCAAAAAAAATTAAAAAAAAATATTGAATTTTTTTTTTTCAAGTTGTTTATGTGTAGGGTAGCAACCTAGGGCTGGGGCATTTCCTTGGGGCATGTTATTTCGAGAATGCCTCAGCCCAAGGGTGTTACCTGGTGTAAAACTGGACATCTTTTTATTAAATGTTTTTACATGATACCCGACTGGTACCTGCTAGGTATCACAGTAAAAAATAAAATAAAATTACATGAGTATTTTGAAAAGGGAAACAACTATGAGCATTGCTCTTTTTGTAATGCCTACTTGTGTCTTCTGGTGGATAAGGTACCTTCCACTAACGCTGTTGCAAATTATGGAGTGTTTTATGTGTAGGGTGAAGCCCTAGGGTAGGGGCATTTTCAAAATAAGGGGCCTATGATGACACGATAGCCGATTCCAACCTCACATTTTGAGAATGTCCCCCACCCATGGGCTTTACCTACCGTGAAGCACAAGGCAAAATTTATCATGAATCAAACCTTCGTAGATGATGTGTATGAATGGGAGTGTTCTTATGCTTACTCCTCAATAATGGGAGGGCTCTTACACCTATATGTAGGCATAATTTCCCTCCCACCATTGAGGAGTAAGCATAATATCCCTCCCAATTTCTACAAGAAAAATTCATGGATATAAGGTGCCCTCCACATAAACTATGAATTTTCTCTGAGAGTTTTACAGTATTGTTTGTCTTGGGTAAGGCCTACATGTTAGGGAGATTCCTTAGAATGTGGGGCTCTCATCCTAGGTCCCTTAGTTTGGGAATGCCCTCACCCTGGGGCTTTACCTTTTTCAAGGATCAGAGTATTTTTCCACCGAAAACATGCTAGAGAACAGGCCCTGTGAAGCTGATTCCACCAGACAAGCATCTCAATGCAAGCCCAGTACTAGAGAAGGGGTGGTGTGGAGCTCTCTCTCTCTCTCTCTCTCTGTGTGTCTCTCTTATTCTCTGAGAAACACATTTAGGTACACCATTTGCTCTTTCTGTCTCTATATAAACAACTTATTACTCAGCAAGTTTTGTTCAAACTTTCATCCTATGGTACTTAATATAGGAGATACAATAATGGGTGATTCTTGTATGGCGAAATTCCTATCTTGGGAACCTTTTCAGGATTTAAGGTACATTTTACAACCCCAACAATGGGTGATATTTGTACCAAGATCTCAAATTGGGGCCCCACACAAGGCAATAGTTAAGCTCTAGTTCAAATTTTGATAATGCGCCACTCCCTGTGTAAAATTAGAGGCCAGCATTTTGAACAATGCCTGGAGACTCAAGGACCCTGTGTAGACACCCAGGTGATATCATTTAACTACCTCAAATCTTGCACAAAAAATATTGCTCCATTTTAAAATCGGGCAATAGTTTGTATGAATTAAATTGCCAGTAATGTATTATTTCCTGTAAAGTTTTTAAGGGCCACTATGGGGTCTTGTGTATAGGAGATTCTATGTGAAAGGTACAAAGAATCTGCATGAAACCCTGTACTTACAATAGGTACCTTTTTCAAACTAAAGAGGACTTGTGGTTATGTTGCAATTCTACAATCTTTTATCACTTGAGAACCACATTCTCCATTTAATATCTAATTAACAATCAACAATGCATGCTGAGAGATTATCACTTTATTTCATGCACATTGAATGTGACAAGGTTTCATTCTATGACCCAAATTTTCCACCACTTGCAAAACATTTATAAAGGTTTAAAAAGGATTTTGGAAATTGGACAATATTGTATCACATGCACTTACACAAAACCCAAAACACATTCGGATTATAATCACAGCAAAACTAATCAACATTTTTTCCAAATTGCAGCATTTCTTCTTCACACACCTTGCTTGTTTTGCTATAGATCCTTCTCTCCTTTCCCACACCTTCAAGACAGCAAGTACCCTTCAAAATTGCAAACTTTCTATACTCTTTTTTGTATATACTTTCTAATTGTAAAAGCTCACATTCATTCTAACAACCCTTGCCTGCCCTGCATATTCACAACCAGTTTGCAGATGCAACAGCAGCAGCAGAAACTTCCTTAATTTTCAGATTCCAAACATACTCTCCACTTCAAAACCCGGTGCATTCTTAAGACCTGCAACCCACCCAAAAAACCAAAGTAACTCACTCAAACAACCAAACACCCAGAGTGATTTTTCCTCTATATCGTCATCACCTACTCACAGAATTGAGAATTTTTCTTATCAAAAACAATCAAACAACCAAAGTTTTTTTTTCTCTATACCATCATCACCTACTTGCAGACTCAAGAATTTTTTTATCTATAACAGTCAAACACCCAAAGTCATTTTCTTCTCTATACCATCATCACCTATTCACAGACTTGACAATTTTCTTATCAAAAACAATCAAACAACCAAAGTTTTTTTTCTCTATACCATCATCACCTGCTTGCAGACTTAGAATTTTCTTCTCTATAACAATCAAACACCCAGAGCATTTTTCTTCTCTATACCATCATCACCTAGACTTGCAGACTCGAATATTTCTCTCTATAACAATCAAGCACCCAGAATGTTTTTTCTTCTCTATACCATCATCACCTACGTTGCAGACTTGAGAATTCTTTTCTCTATAACAATCAAGCCATCCAGAGTGTTTTTCTTCTCTATACCATCATCACCCTACTTGCAGACTTGAGAAATCTTTTCTCTATAATAATCAAGCACCCAGAGTGTTTTTCTTCTCTCCACCATCATCACCCTACTTGCAGACTTTGACAATTTTACTACTAAATTTCCTCCAAAAGAAAAAGTATTGCATATCTTCTTCTACAAACCCATGGCAGCAATGAACAACTCCAATTGCAGCAGTTTTGCAGCAGATCTGTTGAAGAATTTATCTCACCTACTGCTGCTGCCGCCGCCACCACCACTTCAAGCTTGTAAAACTACTCCCTACGTCCTCCTGTGCCACTGGAAAGCATCTCCTTCGCCTTCTCCAGCAATGATCCTTGATCATCGTACCCGCCTGTTCCCTGCTGCTGCTGCTGCCGCATCCCAGGTTGGTCCGTAGCTGCTGCGTAAGGGTCGGTTCCCATTCCCATTCCGCTGCCGGTTCTGGTCCCAGTGGTATTGTAAGGATCGGTTCCAGCTCCGCCCCCTCCTACGCCGGTGCCTGTTCCACCGTAACCCATGGTCGCGGATCCAGGAGTGGTCCCCGCTCCCATCCCCATTCCATAGCTTTCAGTTCCGGCACCAGTTGCTTGTCCGGGATTGTCCGGATCCTGTTGCTGAGACCCAAGTCCGCCTCCGGCCCCCATACCGTAGCCAGAAGTAGGGTCGGTACCACCGGCTTGTCTCTCTCCCGAACGGAGCCCGCCGCCAGCACCCACTCCCTCCACGACTTTGCCCAGCGTTTGCTTCACCTTCTCGGTGAGGCCGCTGCCGCTCCTTCTCTGACTATCATCGTCCCCATAGTCCGCCATGACACTTCTTTTCGTGACTGACTGAGCCCCCTGGAAACCCACAAACTGCACAACCTTTGCTCACACAACCGCAGCTCAGTTCACAGGCTACTCGCAACTGAAGAAAAAGCTTGAGGGATTCCCGTTCAAGGAAAGGAGAAGCTGGGTTGTTTATATAACCATCTGCGTTTCTGTAATCTCCTTGGCCAGCTCCAGTACTGACTGGTATGGGAGAGGATGCTGGGTGGATGCAAGGGTGAAGCGTCTCGACACGTCTGCAGCAAGTCAGTTCGTTGCAACCAATCCCGGGACTTGTTGGCAAGGGACACATGGGTGCATGGTATAACCTTCCAAAACCAGCTACAGATGGGACTGCAGATGGATGTGGGGAGAGAAGAAAGCGCATGCAACTGAGAGAGAGTGCTGTTGCTGTGCTACCCCGTCCACCCATCTCTTCGAAGTGGCCAGCCCTTCCCAGCTGCCCACCATTATCGTTAGCTGCAGTCCCAGTAACCAACCGTAAACTACCACTCTGGCAAAAGAGGAATGAAGCAAAACTTGCCTTGGAAATCTGACAATTCCACTGTCTGCATCAGCATGTTCTGCAAATCTTGTTTCCTGGCATCAGCAATCATGAAGACTGTGTAATTGTTGTTGTTGCAGAAATCAACAACGTTTTTGGATTCCGGTCCAGTCCCATCATAGCAACTCAGCCATTCCTAAACCTTCAAAAATCCCAGTCATTCCCAGACCTTTTGGTTCTTTTGCTACACTACCACCAGTTGAAACAACACTCCTTGTCTTGTGCCTCTTCTTCATGAGCTTCAGATTGGACCCCCAAACATTTCCTGAATTGTCAAAGAACAACCCTAGGAGAAAGTGGTTCTTCTTTCATACCTTTCTGAGATTGCCAGCCTTGTTCCCTCAGCCTCAAGGGAGGAGAGTTTCAGAAAGAAATCTAGCTAGGTTGTCACAGTCAATTTGGACAAGCTAACAACAGAAGTGTCAAAGATTAATCAACAATCCACTTTGGTCACCATGCAAACCAAAGAGTGGGTAGGAGTTGACAGTTACTTACTTTGATGATAACTGCAAGCTTCACAATCATAACACAATCCTCAGCCAATAATCAGCTGGTTGCTTTTGTGAAAGCTGCCAACATCACTGCCCTGGAAATGCAGCTAGATATTTAAAGAAACAAACTAGATTGATTGCATACATCTAGTGTTGTTAATGCAGATGAGTACCACTGACATGTGCACCCATATTGAATTTTCCAAGATTGCATTCCTGGTCAAGTACCTCTGACATCAAAGACCCTAGAAAAAGCACAGAATACATTATGGATCCCAAAACAAACCTGATACTCTGAAAATCCACCTGTGGATCCAATAGAATCACCAGGATATGTTTGAAGTTACACCAGACACAGGATTGCAGACACCAAAAATCTTCACTGCTTCTTCACATCTGGAAACACAATTGTTACATTCCATACTGCATGTACAACAGAGATTATCAATTCATCTGCAACAGCATAGCCCTAACTTTTGCCCGGATGTCATCAGGAACATCAACTACTGTGACAGATTCTGAAGGAAGGGGAGCTTCCTTAACAAATGCTTCTTTAAGAGGACTGGCCACTAGACTTGAATTGGATTTTAGTTTTCTTTGATCAGCAACTACTCCAGTTTCTACAGTGTGCCTCTTCGACCTATGCTCCTTGTGCCTTTTGTGAGAACCCTCTTCGTCTTCGTCTGACAAGCCTGATTCTCGATGGCGACGTCTGCTACTGTGCTTCCTGTGATGATGACCCCTGTCCTCTTCATCTGTACTCAAAGTTGTCTCCTTATGCTTTGATCGTTTACCATGGCTGCTGTGTTTCTTCTGCTTGTGCCTCTCTTTTTCTTCAGAACCAACATTAGACTTTTTCCTCTTGTGGTGTCTATGACGATGCAGATCCATCTCATTAGTTCCATCAACTTTCAAGCTTGAGAAATTTGAACTCTCATTGACCACACCATCATCGACACCTGTACTTGAGGCACCCATCACGCCAAGACCCACATTCTGACTCATATCTCCTGCATCAGTTTTGACAGCCTGCACATCATTTACAGCATTCAAGGACTCCAATTTCTGGAGAGTATGTGTGCTACCAGATGTGGCTCCCTGGCTGTCAACGTCAGCTGGAATAGAAATAGAAATCCCCACTGAATTGCCAGTTTCAGATCCCTCTTTAATCATTGCTGCAAACATCTTTGCTTTTTTTAGCCGCTCAGCTTTGCGCTTCTCTTCTGGGTTCAGGTGTGCATCAATTGAATCACCCTCATGAGTTGCAGCCTTTGAGGCTGCCTTAGCAACCAGCTTGGCAGCATTTATATCAGCCTCACCCCTGTGCATGGACACCCAAGATGTTGGATCAGGAGTTCCAGAGTTGTGTTGTGAGTGACCCTGAGCATCATTCCCACCATGCCTGGAGCCTTTACTCTCCTCAGCTTCCCTGCTTTCACCAGAAGCTGCTACTGCCATGTCAGTAGTTGCTGAAGCAAGTGCAGCTCTCCCAGAGCTGGACAACTCTCCAGAACCGTCTATTCTTGCCAAGCTGACTTTTTTTGACCCATTAGTGGCAGCCCTGATTGCAGCAGCAACTGCATCTATGCTCTTCCCATAGTCACCATTTTCCTGCTCTCCATTTTTGTCAGCAGCAAAATGGGGCTGCCTGCGTGTTACAGCTCTTACAGCAGCTGCAGCTGCTGCAGAACTCATCCCACCAGTCCCACTGATCTCCTTAGGCGGGACACTTCCATGAGACTCAGCAGCCCCTTTGCCTCCTCTCTCTCTTCGAATTACATCACCTAACTCTGTTGCTACAAATGGCTCTCTGGAGAGAGTAAGGATGACCTTATCCTTCCTATCACGGGGTTGCAGTTCAGAACTGAGAGGCTGCAATGCAGGGGGACTAGCCTCTCCACTGTTGGAGTCACTTCCCTTACCTTTTCCAGCTTGCTGCAGAGCAGATTCCCTCACCTGCCAAGCCACATGCAGAAAATCTTATTAGAAGCTCAAAACCCTGCTTAACAACAAAAAAACATTTCAAGATAATATAGCTTCAGCCAGACAGAAGAACCCACCAATAATAACTACAAGAAATATTATGGATGGCCATTGTACTGGGACAAAAACTAACTCACTTTCTTCTCACAACTGGACCCTTTTCAACAAACTTGCACAAGGCTACAACCTAACGTAAACAGGAGGAAGAACCTCTGAGAAACTTCTTCTTCATGATGCAACTTAACATCCAACAGTTGTTTCCCAACATGTGGAACCAAGCATAAGAGTCAGACAAACACACCCAACAAAGAGATTGTGCAAGACATGCACAGCTCTCACAGCAGCCACTTTCAGTGATGTTGACATTAGTAATTCAATGGAAATAGATCCACCCCTAAATGAAACAGCTTGCCACACCCAGAGCAACAAGTACAATAGTAGAGCCTAATATTCCCGCTCCTTTGGGGGACAATTCTTTGGGAGTACACATGAGAAGATTACACAGTCTATCCAGATGGCCAAAGGAAGCAGTCACAGCCCTGTCTACATTTGTTTTTGGTTGCACTATGACCTTGGCCTGCCTTTGAATACAGTATCAACCTCCCCAAGTGCCGTTGCCCTAATCTCACGATCCAGAGGCGCTGAATTAACTTCCATACTAACAAAGATTGGATGACATCACATGGTAGGGTATCTGGGGCACATGCCAAAACGCACCTTCAACTACATCAATGATGCACATAACCTGTACACTTGACATGTGAAACAATTCAGAGCCAGGATATAATATCCAATGGCCTTGTATTTCAAGGGTTTTCTACTCCAACAAAACAAGGCTTTCTAATTTTCCACTAATCCTGAACAATGCAGGAACACCAGCAAGAAGTTTCCAGCTGAAACAATTTTTTTTATCAAAACCCACAGGATTCTGGCTACTGCCAGAAGAGATAAAACTCAGGTGAAAATCTAATTATCAAGTCCAAACAGCACAGTAGAGTGCCAGTATGTAGTAGGGTAAGGTCTAGGCTAAGTTATCTACACAGTTCTTCAGCAACTGCATGCCAAGCATCAGCTTCGCCAGCAAATGCTCCTCCCTGAGGATTGCTGGAATTCTGTTGCAGCAAATTCCCACAGGTTTCATGAGAACATGACCACACAAAAGGGTCTAGTTCTAGTGGTTTAATGACTATGGGCATCAAAGACTTGACACAAAACCTTTTAAAAGAATGGCTTAATAGTTCAACAGACCTAGAAAAACCAGTACAAATGTACACAACTCTTGACAAGTTCAGGTAATGACAAAGTTAGACAGGTAGCCTGAGTGGTCAGTGAATATTACATATTTCCATCCTCAACTTAAGCAAGGGCTTCTATTCTTTTGGTGTTCTCAAAAACTTACCTGTAGGGACTCTTCCAAACTCTGGCGATAGTATGGATGATACTCATTCCAGGGAAGTAAAAAGTGGAATCGCCCATCAGTTTTATCACGTTCTCGCACTATCCCCTCGAACTCCTTCCCATTGCGTGAGATAAACTCAACCATCTTGTCAATGATACGCTTTAGGTGGATTGGTGGCTCTTTGTACTCAGCCATCCCACCAGCTGCAGTCCCAATTGCATTTGGATCATCAACAGTTACATCCTCCATTCTTGAGTTGTTTCCAAATTCAGGTCCTAGGGAAAAAGGTATCTTGATTATTGAGTTGCTGGTTGCTTTCTGGCTTCCAAGACTATGAACCTCCTTAGCAAGAACTGTTGTGCCTCTGTCTGATGTCTCTGATACAGTACAAGGTTACATACAACAGGTCAACTTGAAGTTTGGAGCATGCAGCAATGACATGCACCCATGAGCAACAACTACATCATTATGGATGGGACAGGAACTATTTGAAATTGAGCTACCCCACAAGCTTGTCACCTTTCTCACCTTCAGGAAACAATATCAATCTCAAACCAAGGATTCATAACTACCAGAAGAAATACCATCTAATGATTACCAACCCAGAAGTCTATGCTCAATAAAACACATTGAATGTCCATTGATTCCCTAGGGATCAGACAAACTAATTTCAATGGACACATTCCAGATAGTCTTCATTAGAAATGGGTCAGGAGGTTGCTGCAACACTTACGTTGCTTGTCTGAGACTTCTAGAGAGTCATCAGCCACACTGCTGTTCCCATCCATCTTGGTTTGTTGGTGGTTCAGATTGCTCATTGTCTCAATTTGCAGGTCTCCAAGCAGTTGCTTGATATTCCCATCCCTAGAGATACTAGTTTCAGCCATATTCTCTTCTTCACCATCATTTTCTTCTTCCCCTCCATATGTAGCTCCAAGAATTGACAGTGCACCCTCCACTGGATTTGCACTTGATTCTGCAGCAGGACTTTTCCTCTCAGACGATGCCCGCACAAGCTCAGGATGATCAACCAGAAATCTGAAGTATGGATGAAGGTGATGATCTGGCATCAAGAAACCAAAAGTAGGATTTTTAGCTTGCTTTACTCTGAGCACAATTTCTGCCTGGCCACCATGCTCAGAGACAAACTTGGCTGTGCCTGCCATGATCTGATGGAGCTTTTCAGTGGGTGGCTGCACAAGCAAAACAGGCACACACAAGATCACAGGTTCAGAACGCTAAAGACATGACACTTTCATACCAGCTTACAGTGACATGGCCACCACTGTAAGCAATGTAAGAGTCCTTGTGCATGCCCTGGCTTCAAACCACCATGGTGGTAATTAGGTGGTGATTGCCGACAGCATGGACAAGAGAGAGGAGAAAGAGGTGCTTAGGACTCAAAGCAAGAAATTGTCAAGCCAAAGTGCCCGTTACATTTCAGATAGATATAACCCAGCAGCTGTGGATGACAGACATGTGAAATATAGACTCTTGATCTCCACCAGCAAGGAGAGTCAGCAGGTATGAGGCTTTTGCAAAAGATGCACTCGCACGCACACCTGCACACTGCCACGTAGGTCAAATTGAAGCAAATGACCCCCTCAAAATTACACTTTGGTCCCTCTCTTCAGCAGGCCACCTGAAACCCCCACATGTGTATTAGATTGCCCATACAGCACGACCCTGTTAGGGATGTTATAAGACTTTTCCCATTGTGCTCAAGGGCTCCCTCCTGCTGGCCAAATGCTTGACTCCTTCAGCCACACAACAAACATCACATAATATGCTGATAGACCGCATTTATAAATATAGGAGAATGTGACACAGGAGAGGCAGTTCAAACTTACAAGAGCTGTCAGCAAATCCTCAGGAACCGGAAATGGTGGAGAGAAGAATGGCCCCTCTGAGGGCTCTCCTGAAGGCCTTGCCTTGTCACCCACAGCATTGTTGTAGTTGAAACCGACACTCTGGTATCCTCCACTTTGGCTTCTCCCCACTTCTGCATCTGTTGTTCCAGTAGCTTTGTGAGGATTGAGTCAAACAGAATACCTGGTGAAAGCACCTTCCCAGCATCATACTGAAGAAGTGATCTCACCAGCACAAAGCTTTCAAAATGAGTAAAGAGATGGCCCCACGGTGAACCAAAACCAACAGAGACAGAGAGAGACAGAGACAGAGGAAGTAGTGAACATGGAAAGGAAGCCTCTTACACTTGCTCGTAGACTATGAAGGAACGCAAAAACACGAGCCTGCCTGCATGCTTGCAAAGTCATAAAAGGTAAGCATGCCACATTTCCTGGGTAAGATACATGTCACTTCCCAAGTAAGATAAAACTCACCCTTTCTCCTTCCTCCGAAAAATATATATATCTATATATATATCAGTTTTGTCCTAACCCTAAAAACCCCTGCCTTCCCATATGCCAATCTGCACTAGACAAACCAGACTGTGACAAGCTAGGACACTAGTTGCTACTACTCTACATACACAGCTAGAGTAGGTCCACACAGCATCCTAACAGAATCAACCAACCATGAAGCTCATGAATTGATCCACAAGTACAACAGACTCAAGATGCTACAGATGGAAATACTTGGAAATTGAAAACTATACCCAATGATCCTACTCTTCATAATCAGGAATATCGAGCAGTCCTAATGTGAAGCCTGCTGTGTAGAAGCAGCTACTGAAGTGCATGAATTCGATATTATGGTTCAGAATGATTGCGCTAGGTTTCTCAACCCTATGCTGTGCCCCCCTGATGGCATGAGTTTCTAGCTTCATAAGAATGATTTTCAGAAGCAAGCTCTGAGGGCATAACAGTCTAACCCTAAACCTTTCCCTTCCCAACCCAAAAGAAGATGACAAAGGCCTTTCGTGCACAGTTCTTTCGGCTTTTGAACCGTGCCATGCGTCCAGAAGCGCTTGCTCTTCTTAGTTTTTCGCATTCAAACAAATAAGGACTTGGCGATGCCGCAATATTAAGTACTGGTGAGAATAAAATCCTACCAGGGTTTGCAATACCAGAACAAAATTCGATACAACGTGAAAAAAATCCACAAACAACACACAAAATGTAGAAATGGGATCATACCCTCATCAAGCAGAGGGTTGTCCAAAACCCCATCCGCAGCCGCTTCCTCCAAGTCTCTGTAGCGTTCGAAATCTAGCTCCTGGTCACTGACATCAGGGGATGGAGCGCGACTGCGTCGCCTCCTCAGTACGCTGGCATCTGACAACAAGTGCCGGACATCGAATCGGTCCACCATCAGATTGTTCTCATCCCCGTTCCACGACTGCAAACCGTGGCCCGAGTTCACGAAATCCGCCATCGCATCGTCATCGAAAAATCGGCATCGAAACCCCACAACTTCGAGCTCCCCGCGCCGGGTCTCGACTCCCGCCGGCCTTGTATTACCGCCGCGCCTCTTCACGCTTCCCATCGTCCCCACGATTGTCTCACGAAACCACAAACCCCCCACGCGAAGGGAAGAAAAAGAAAACAAAAAAAGAAAAACCAACAGATATAGAATCAGAAGAGCTACCGCAACCAATGCAATAGAGTCGAGGAAGAATGCGAGCGTGTCAGAAATAGGGAACCCTAGGCAGGCAGCGCGTGCATGGAAAGCTTGGAAAGGCGGTGGCAATGGCGCTTCGTAGAAGACACACCACCACGCCGAATCGTTCTGTTCATCCCTTTTTCTTTTACATAACTTTAGGGTTCTTTCAACCCTGCCTGTTAATAGCTATTACACACTGAAAAGGTCACGCAAGATAACTAAGAAAAATAAATTCAAACCATCAAAATCCAGCAATCCCATTGGCCTGGAAAAGCATATTCTTCAGACCTACATATGGACAACCCTATTTCGTTTGATAGTTCATTCCCTGCAGCCATTTTCTTTTACATAACTTGAGGGTTCTTCTAACAGTGAGAACAAAGTGCACAAGTAATGTACAAGTACGAGAACCCTGTCTGTAACACATTGAACAGAGTACTTGACTCAAGATAACATAGAAAACAAATTCAGACCATCAAATCCAGCAATCCCATTGGCCTGAAACCAAAAATCTTCAGACCTATTTCCATTGATCCTTTGAAATTCTCACAAACCAACCAACCAAAGCCCCACTATTCTGGGTGCTTTATTTGTGTTTCATATTAATTAGTTGGGGTGCCTCTCAAGTCCAGCTTTTTTTTTTTTTTTTTTTTTTTGCAATGAGCCCATTTGATTGGCCCATCACAAAAAAAATGTTGAAACTATGGAGGCTCCACCAAATAAAAGATTCTAGGGAAAGATGAAGTGCCTTGCCCTTTGGCCCAGCTATATAGGTGAGAAGGGGAGGACTTTGGGCAAAACATATGGGATTAAATGAGGTGCTATTGGGAACACATTGGGAACCTGTTGGGACTTGAAGGGAACATGCTGGGAACCCCCAAAAAAATCCTCCCCCCCACCCCAAAACTTAAAAGGAAAAAAATAAGGCACTTTGAGTGCACGCTGAGCCTTCCCATTGGCTGCATGAAATTGTTTTTTGCAAAACTGCTAGTCACCATTTTTGGCTTGGGCTAACACCCCCGTTATAAACTGGGGGTACTTATAATTTGTGTAGCTGTTAGTTCACGTGAGATAACTGAGGAAAAAAACTCAGACCACCAAATCCACCAATTTTGTGAAATTGCTTTAACGAAAGCGTGACACATCCCCAACAACTCTGGTATGAAAAGAGACATTTTAGTGCATTTTTGGCCTGAATTAGACAGTCCCTGGCCAGAGCCCAACAAACAGCCTTCCTTAACACATAAATTATCAAGGGTCACTTTCGGTGAGGGTCCAAGGTCCTTGGTCCGATAAAACAAATGGAGCAATCCCTAGTGGACAAGAGCCATAAATTGGACCCATGGCCTTTAGATGAGAGTCTAAGACCAAAAAGTGGCAAATCCAGGCTATACCTACATGAACCATTTTGGAGGGAAAATCACTTGGTTTAGACCTAAATAAATAAAAGACCTCAGAGAAGGAGCTCATGATTTGAAGAACAAAGATGCAAACTAGGGTCTGAGGTAAGGTCCAAGTCAAGGAGTCAATTTGCTTTCAAATGAGTCCCACTTGGTTCCTAGGACCCTGGATCCCCATCTGAAGTGGCCGTAAGAGTCACACTAGATGAGGGTCCAAAGTCTACGGTCCAATGAAATAGAGCAATCTTATTGGATGAGAGCCATAAATTGGACCCCTGGCCTTTAGATGAGACTCCAAGACCGAAGAGTAGCAAGCACCCGGGCTAGCTTTTCCCATAAAGATAACAGAGTTCCTCTATAACAAGAGTGAAGAGATAGGGTGGGTGATCAGTATAGTCCGTTTTCAGATTGCGCGCGCGTATCAAGCACAACTGTGTTTGTAGCACCCGGGCTAACTGTTCCCAAAAAATAAAACGAGTTCCTGTTTAACAGGAGTGAAGGTATAGAGCGGGTGGGTCTTAGTTAGGGTTTCCGCGAGAGATGGGTTTTCGGATCGCGCCCGTGTAAGCACAGCAGTTTAGCACCCGGGCTAGCCGTTCACACGAAAACAACGCAGTTCCTGTCTAACAGGATTGAAGAGATAGAGCTGGTGGTTCTGGCTAGGGTTTCCGCGAGCTTTGCTTCTCTGTCGTGGGTTTTGCTTTCGTAGCCGGGAAGGGGAAGCTTGTCGAGAACGGTCGGTTTGCAAGCTTCCAGGTTTTGTTGCGGTGATGGCGGTGTCACTTTTCCGTCTGCGGCAGCACTCGGGTTTCGACGGCGAGCATGTGCATATACGCTCGACGTCTTCCTCTCTCTTGAAGTCGTCGCATTCTTCCTCTTCTTCGCACAGTCGTCGTCACCAGGTGGGGGAAGGGAGATGTCTGAGTCGACAGACTGTTTTGAACCTGTAGTAGCTCCTCCATCTGTTCTCAATTGTGGTTTTTTTTTTTCTTCTTTACAAAAAGCTTAGGTTTCTGAACTCCCTTGTGTTTTGTTTTTTTTCCCCGTGACTCTTCATGCAGAGTTTTTGGCTTCGAAAAAAATAAAATGGTGTTCTCTTCTCACTTTCGACACCGTTGTCTCGCTCCCTGAGGTCGAGGGTTTCCGTGTCTTGGGGTGTGGAAATGCAGGGCTCTTCTTTTTGCGAAATTGCTGATGAGATTCCAGGTGAACAAGCTTTCTCTTCCCTCGTACTGTCTGCTGAATCTGCGGGCCTTTCTCTCCTTTTTTTTTGTGTGTCCTTGGACCTAGAAATATCAGCCCCCTGATCTGAACATTTCGAAGCTCCAAGGGGGAACTTCCAGTTAGACCTGGGAATACAGGGGCACATGTTTGGTAGTTGATGTGACATTTCTTGCTGAAAATATCCAGAAACCCTAGCCCTAACTTTTTATGTGTCGCTGCCCTGGATAAGCATGTAGATAACATGTTGAATTGTTCGAATGCCAAGAGTTGTGGTGTTAGTTGATGCAGGTAATGTGTCTAGGAGACGAAGACACAGACAAAGGTCTGCAAATGCATCCAGCCAGCAGAAGAATCCTGTGCAACTGGTGGCAACTTCTGTTGTGGAGTCACAAGCACCCCCCAATTTTTTCCAGATCCTGCTCCGTAAAGTGTCCATGCCCCACCTTCTTCTCTTGCATTTCTTCTCATTTATAAGTGCAGGTATGAAGCTACAAGGAAATTACATGGAATGGTGGGCTCAAAACCTGTTCTCTAGTTTTATTTTTGGCATGTTCCTGGTTTTGATCATGCAAGTGATTTGGTGCAACAGAGGGAGCGGTAGCTGGAGCCACTGCAGGTGTTGTAGTGGAGACTGTCTTGTACCCGATTGACACAATCAAAACCCGTCTCCAGGTTAGCTTTCTTCATTGTGAACAAGTTGAGCATCAGCAATGACCTACAATTGGCACTTAAACTGTCAAAAATCTTTGACATGTAGTGCATAGATGGGTTGTAATGCCTGCATTCAAACTGTTTTATTGAGCTACATGTGTTTCAGGTTTTGTTCAATTTGGTTTTCCCACTTATTGAAGCTAGTTGGGTTTGTGGGGAATGCAACTCTTGGACAGGTTGCACACTCTGGTGGTGGCATAGTGTTTAAAGGCCTATACTCAGGCCTTTCTGGCAATCTTGCTGGTGTTTTACCGTCCGTACCTTCTCGTACTCTCTCTCTTGCTGCCTCCTCTGTTTGTGTTCTCTCCCTCCTTGATAATTAGCTGTCACTCGTGATTGCATCTCTTTGCACTCCTACAATCTCCACACCTTAAGGCTTTTAGAAGGTTTCATAGTGTCCATCTCTCTTCTTGGTGCTTGATGTATAGTATTTGTCTTGCTGCACCAGAGTCCAAACCATTTTCTTTCCTCATGTATCTCCTGTGATTGCAAGCAGGGCCTCAGCAATATTTGTGGGTGTTTATGAACCATTGAAGCGCAAGCTGCTTGGCATCTTCCCAGACCATCTGAGCTCTGTTGCACATTTGGTAAGAGGCTCTGGGGCTCATCATGGAGTGTGTTCTATCCCATACAGATTTCACAGAGTTGTGGCTATTAAGATTCTGAATTGGAATGTTAGCATGTTCAAAGAGATGTGACATTCAAAAATCTAGGGATGGTGTGAAATGTTGGATGACAGGCAGCTGGAGCTGCAGGAGGCTTGACAGCATCTCTAGTTCGAGTCCCCACTGAGGTGCATTTAATAAGACTGTCCAAACTTAACATCTGAAGGTTGAGAATTGATTGCACACAATGCAGTGGAAGTACACATCACTAAACTTGTTTCAATATGCACAGGTAGTGAAGCAAAGAATGCAAACAGGGCAGTTTGCATCTGCACATGGAGCAGTTAGACAAATCGTGGGTGCTGAAGGTGTCCGAGGTCTCTATGCGGTATGAAAGCCCTGTGTAACATGAGGAACTTATATCCTTGGGCGTCTGCAGTTGTATGTTGATCTTTATGTCTTTGTCATCAACATTCACAAAATTAATGAAGCCGGATATTATGGATTGGATGGTACTGTGAGCAGGGATTTGGATCATTTTTGTTACGAGACTTGCCCTTTGATGCAATTCAGTTCTGCATCTATGAGCAGCTCCGGATTGTCTGTCGAAAACTGGTACTCAAATAACCTTTCTGGAACATATGTTTTTGTAAAGAGAGTTCCATATATATTCATTAATGAGGTGTCTGCCCAATCACAGGGACTGCAGGTCAGTACCTTGTCGGAAGCTCCTAGAGTCAAGTTCAGAGGGGGAAGCATCTTTGTATGTTCTGTGTATTGAACTTATGAAACCAGGGTAAAGCGAAGAAGGATCTTGTGGTGTTCCATTGTACAGTGTTAACAAAGGCATCTATGTTTGACTAGCATTGAACTGTAAATCCATGAAGGACTTTGTTGGTGCTTTTGCAGGTGAAGAGAGATCTTGTAGATGCTGAAACTGCCATCATTGGTGCAGCATCTGGTATGGACAACACTCTGCTTATCAGTTTTGTAGATGGCACTCAGCAAAGCTATTGATCTGTGGTACAGTGTTGTCAGACAGAGAAAGAAGCATGAGGGCCACTGGCTTCATACATACTTCTGATTAGAGTAGCTCTATGCTCCTGCAGGTGCAATTACTGGTGCAGTCACAACACCGCTTGATGTCATCAAGACCCGGCTGATGACACAGGCACATTTTATACCCTATTTCTTGTGGCCTAGGCCTTGGATTTTGGATCAGTATTCTTTTGTCATGGGATGATGCAATGTGAAGATAGCATGTCATTTCTAGATTGATTTGTGTATTATTTGATGTCATGATTCCAGTAATGGCTTTCCCTGTATCTTTGATTTTAGTTTTGACTGAACCAGGATTTGAATTGACGTTTTGCATGTTTTACTCAGGGTGCACACGGAAGGTATAAGGGCATTGGGGATTGTGTGTCAAAGATTATTCAAGAAGAAGGTGCCGGTGCATTGCTCAAGGCAAGGGCAACTTTCCTTCCTCCTGTCCGAGACTTTTTCATTGTTCTAGTCCAGCATATCCAATTTGCTCTGTCTGTCATCTGAGAAGTTTCTTGGAGTTGGATGTGGCAGGGGGTTGGTCCAAGGGTTTTGTGGATTGGCATCGGAGGCTCCATTTTCTTTGCGGTTCTTGAGAGGACTAAACAACTGCTTGCTGATCAGTCGTCACCAAAAGATAGCTTGACACAGGCAAAATTTGTTTAGAGACTTTCTTCTTTCATCTTGTGAAAGTAGCCAATTGAGTTCAATTTTATTGGAGGTTTTGCACGTCACATGTGTTCTGACTCATTCATAGCAGGAACAAAGCTCTGGAACAAAAAGCCCATCATAATCTTACATGTGGACAAAATTGAGCGCATGACCCTAAAATTGCACTGTGTCTCATACCTTCATCAAGGTAGAGAAACCAAAAACACAGAAGTTGGGTCTCATATACTACGACCTTGGTATGCTCTAGCTCCAAGCCATCTGCTCATTTTTTCACTGCAACCTGAGAAACTTTCCATAGGTATATATGATCATGGTATATTTATATAGATATGGTCATGTCCTATGCCTGTGTCAGGCCCCTTATTTTGGGAATGCCCCAACTCTGGGACTGTGCCTGACAGTTTGAACACCTGCAAGTGTTTGTGGATACCAGGCAGATTGAGACAAGTTGCCAGTCTCTGACCCCTTGCATGGTCAAATGATACATTCTCCACTTTGTTAGATTCTTATAATGAAAAAATATTTGACATTTTGATCATCCATTTTTTCAATGAATTCTCACATTCGTAGTTCATTGAATTCCCAAATGTGGAAATTCAATGAATTGCATCTTAAAGTCCTCACACACATGCAATAAATATTTTGACCTTTTCATAGAATTGCTACATGCATGTTGAGAGAACCTATTGTAGCTTAAGCTTAGGTTGTCTACCTAGCCTACTAGGTAGGCTAGGTTTTGGCTAATTAGCTAGGTAAAGATGTGGACAAATGTTTCCTTGTGCATGTTTTAAAATATTGTACTAGCCTAACAGATTCAGCAATAATTAATTGTTAGAAAAAGAAATCAGCAATTTTCAAAAAAAAAAAAGTTTAATGCTGAAATCTTGAAAATTATCTTCTAATTTTTTAACTTGGAAATACAGTACCTTGATAGTCAAAATGACAATCAAATGATATCTTTGTAGAATACTTTAATAATTTTTTTCAATTTTACTAATGTAAAAAATCCCAGTGACAATGTTTCATTGGAACTGGTTTATGTGGGATGAGTATTTTGGTGATCATGCTGTGACAATTTCAGAGTCATTTTGGATTATAATTCATTTTAGATCAATTTTTATTTTATTTTATTTGTTTGTCTTGCACCCTTTTAATATTTTTGTCTATTTGTATCTTGATTTTTTTTTACACTCTTTCAATGTTCTTTTTCTTTTGTCTATTTTTATCTTATTGTGAGCTTATCTAATGAATCAAACTTTTGTTGACATTTTTGCCTACCAAATCAAGAATAAAAAATATTAATGAAACAAAATGACATATACTGAAATTTATAAAATTTTATCTTTTGAAAAGATAAAAATTGATTACAACAAAGTTATTACGTTCATAAAACTAATTTAATCATTGTCACAGGTAGTGTGAAGCAGCATGGAACCCAAATACATAATTAAACACTTTTTGAAGCGACTAATCATAAAATTGTATCTTTTGAAATTCAGAATACTTAATTCAAGCTAATTTTAAAAAATCTAATAAAATGAAAGCAATTTTTTAGTAACTCTGAAATAAATCTGAGAAAATCAAACATGACAAATTCAGGCTAGGGAGCAACCTCAAAATACAAAGGAAAAAATAAAAAGTGCCGATGTTTTATGTCAAGGTGGAGCCAAATTTCTATGCCCAAATTGCACATGAATGTGTGTAATCTCTTTCTTATAAGTGAAAAAAAAATTTAAAAATTCAATGTGATAAACATCAAATATCTATAATTAATCACCCCATGTGAACTCACACACAATAACTTATCAACTTAATACTCAAGCAATATGACCATTTTCACTAAACTTATCAAGTTAGTGTCAAATCAATATGACCAATTTCATTAAGGCTTGTCATTTTTTTTTCCTTTTTAAACTTTTTAAAATTAAATGTTTGAATTGATATGTGGTCAAAAATGTCACCTTAATAAAAAAAAATACTGCCTAGTTGGGGTGTTCAGATCATTGAATATGATTTCTGAGATAATAATTGATCTTCACTTATTTGCTTTTGAATGCTTGAAATCATGCCCTTGATATAGGCCAAAATAAATGTCATTTGAAAATAACAAACAAGTTAAATTCAAAGTCTAAATTTACTGGAGGCAAGAAAAATAAAGCACCCTTAAAATATAATTTAAAAAAAATAGTACAAGCAATTAATATGATTATTATTATTATTATTTTGAAGAAGTAGTAGGTGGCCAGCATCCCATGGTAGATTTAATATTTATTGACAATAATTTTCTACAAATTCTCCAAAGATTTCTTCAACCAGGAGCAAAATTGGTAACACACTTTTGGGGGCAGACGAAAAAGTGACAACATTTCTTGGAAAACCAAAATTTCCTTTGTTTTTTTTTTTCTTTTTCTTTTTTTTTTCCTTTTTTGGTAAATTTTTTTTCAAAACTAGGCATGGTAAGACATACTATTACAGGTTTTTTTTTTCCCCAAAAAAAGAAATCAATATTTAAACTTTTTAAAATAAATTATTAAAATAAAATTATTTATTAACAGGGATTGGTTTGAGCTACTGCAAAGAGAAGAAAAAGGAAAGAGCACAAGCTTTAGTATTGCGTGGGCCCTGTGCTTTCCCCCATGGAAGTGCCTGGCGCAGGCTAGCACTCCCACGCCTCGACAGGAGAAACGGATTCAGCATATGTGAGCAGGGATAATGAATGGTGCAGTTGCACTTTGGAGTCAAGAAATCAAACAACAAACAACGCACTAGAATGCTTGTTGCACTCCATCTGCAATGCTCGTCACTGCCTTTCATCCCATCATCTCAGGTACACACTTTCGCACTTTGGGTTTTGCTTTTAGGTAGAAGGAGAAAGAAAAGAGTACTTCCCACATGGGTACCGGACATACATGACATCCTTTCCTTTCTTGCTGAGTGATTTCCAAGTAGAAGAAGAAGAAGAAGAAAGAAAGAAAAGATTCTGAAATCTTTTGTAAAACAAAACAAAAAACAACACTTCCAGTATGAGGGCAGTTGCCAGTCTAAACCCTTCTTGCAGTGGTTCTCCACCAGCTCGTGGGACCTCCATTTATGGTCAGGGAGCATGCTGCATCAGTGTAGTAGCCAGATAGTGATGGCCCCAAAGGGCCAGCTTTTGGAGCTTTTCTGTGCTAAGCTTTTTGAGCTCAGAATCAAACTCCTTGGTTCAATTCTCTGTCCTTAATTGATTCAAAAATATGCTTGCCATGAATGAACTGGATCATTCCTGATTCATTTCCAGAGAACAGTGATTATCATGCTCTGTGTTTGTGATTGTTTGCGGGTGCGAATTGTACATACCATAGAAACCCTAATCAGGGATAGAGTGTTGTCATGAAATTAGGGTTGCAATGAACAGTAAATTTTTAGCTTGACTAGAATGTCGTTTCGAGGTTCAACAACTTCCATATCATTCAGCAAAACATAGTTAGCAACAATAGACTGCACCATTTTCTTGGTCATCATTCAAAGACTTTTAAGAGTAGGAAGTTTGTGATTTTTGTTGCCAATGAAACCCAGCTTGAGATGTCCTTGTTTTGTCACAAAGCTTTCAGGTCTATTTTTTGCAGCTTGACGTTTTAGTGCAAGGATTATATGGATATGCAGCAAATGCAACAAAGGTTTTGCTGGCAGAGAGCAGGTCACTGGAATCCATGTATCCTCCTAGCTTGATGACCTGCCTTCTATGTCAGGCCTGCAAGTACCAAAATGACTTTCTTTTGAAGTTTTCCGGTTTGAAGGAGGAACAGACAAATTGCACTCTGATAAAAAGAATGATTCTTGCAGTTCCACGCTTCTGATGAAGACACTGCTAGCTGGTAGATCTGATCTCTCGTTAATAATATGCAGTCTCATTTTCTATGCTTTTGCAGCTCATTAGATTCTAATGCTCCTCTGGAATTGTTCCTGTTGCAGTCCCAGGCCTCAGCAAACCTGAGTTCCAGTGTTGGCGAACTAACCAACCTTCAACTCAGCAGGAGTGGTGGTGCCAAAGTGTCTGAACTTGGCTTCCAGGTTGCTTTCAAGGAACACCGAATTGTAGCACTCATGGCTGGGGTTGCCCAAGTGGGTGCTGAGGTGACAGATGTGGTTGCTGACATCATTGATACTAATGTGGTGGTTAATGACAAAAGCCAGAAGCCACTTTTTTCTTTTGCAGTAATCACTGATGTCCAATATGCGGATATAGATGATAGTCAGTCCTTCCTTGGTGTGCCTCGGTTCTACCGGCATAGTCTGGTATCACTTCACAGAGCTGTGGATGCCTGGAACAGGAGAGGAGGTCTTGCTTTTGCAATCCATTTTGGGGACATAGTTGATGGGAATTGTCCCAAAGATAAAACTCGGATAGCTTTCAATAGTGTCCTGTCTGAATTCAAAGCTTTTAGAGGAGGCCCAGTTTATCATATGATAGGGAATCATTGTCTTTACAACCTTCCTCGCCCAGAACTGAATCAGCTGCTTGGCATTCCACCTTCCACCAACAGTGATTCATACTACTCCTTCACTCCGTACCCAGGCTTTTTGTTTGTTGTCTTGGATGGGTATGATGTGAGTGCCCTAGGTTGGCCTGTGGATCACCCACACACAAAAGCTGCACTTCACTTGCTAGAAACAAAGAATCCCAACAGTGACAAGAACAGCCCTGATGGCTTATCTGGCACTGAGAGAAGGTTTGTAATGTTCAATGGAGGCCTTGGTGAGCAACAGTTGAAGTGGTTAGAGAAGGTTCTAGAAGAAGCAACAACCTTTGAACAAAAGGTCATAATCTGCTGCCACTTGCCGCTTCACCCGGGAGCAGCATACCCTTCAACTTTGCTCTGGAACTTTGAGGAGGTGCTGCAGATACTGCACAAATTTGATTGTGTGTTAGCTTGCATAGGGGGTCATGCACATGAGGGCGGACATGTTGTGGATTCCCATGGTGTACACCATCATGTCCTTGAAGCTGTGTTAGAGTGTCCTCCTGGCACAGATGCATATGGCCATGTTGATGTGTTCCCAACACATCTTTCCTTGCATGGCACCGACAGAATGGCATCAAGTGAAATGTACTTCAAATAACCTCAGCACTTTTGCCAACACTTCTGTCATCTATTTCTGGCATATGTGCACTCATGTGCACCTAGACACTTATGTGCAGTGTGGAGACTGTCTGCACAAGGTAACAAGAAGAGTACAGTCTCAATAATTCCCAGATTTGAATTCATTTCTGGACATTTCCAAATCATAAATTTATTTTGAGGATCATACCTCAACCATTACATTCATGGTGATTGCCTTGAGGAGAGGAGCACTGGCAGTGGGGTCAGCTGGTTTAGATATGAGTGGGTGAGGGTGATCAGATATTTGATCAAGAAGAGTTTTATATGCACAGTACTAGACCTGTAAGACACTGGACTGCATGGAAGTTCAGTCACTGAGCATCTGGATTACAACAAATTCTTTTTGTTCTGACATTCCTTACTGATGTCACCTATAACAAGGCAGAGGGCAACAAGTAAAATGAACCCTAATTTTCTCTGGAAATTCACCATCACTAAAGTATGGCTTCCTCAATGTTTCTAAAAGCACTGGGTACTTACAATATTCTGCCACATATTCTGCGGTCAACTGCTGCCAGACAGTCAGTTTACTGTACAATTGCCACTTCTTTTTGGTTGGTACCATAACAGAACATGGGTAAAGATTGGCCTCAAATGGAACCAAGCACAGGAAACTGAATATGCTATAAGTGAGAACCTTTCTTCCTTCAAACATATCTTCCAGAAGTCAGAAAATATGCTGCATTGAATATAACATTGAATATGCTGCTACTGTTTAGGCCGTCTATACCATTTATAACAGGAGTTATGATTTGCACATATGAACAAACCAATGAGAACATTACATAAATGTTCCAATCTACTGTATACTCCAGTCAAAGCATGTGTCAGAAATGTGTACAATATCAATCATCAGACCCACACCTAGTGGACAACAATTTGTTCTGATTTGTACATCACAAATTCTTCAAGCTCACAACTTAGCCTCTACCCACATTGTTGACAAGGTGAATCACATAGAAACCAATTTATTTCCTCAAACCAGTCCATGTATGTATGGGAGCCAAAGCAAGACACAGTAAAACAGGGCCTTGAGCACAACCAAACACATGTGAAGGCTGCAATTATTTGCTCTGATATGAAGCAGCAAATTTGTTACAGGTTGATACATATTGAAAAGGTTGATTTGGCATGCATGCTGTTGTATGTGCAAATGAAACAGAAATCAGAATGGGCTTGCCCTTATGCTTCCATCACTGGCAAAATGCCAAATCACCCAGGTGCTGTCTTGGTCACAATTTACGCTGCTGTGATGGTAGTGACACCTCATCTTGGGGCTTGGGGGCATTCCTCTGCAAAAAAAAAATGAAGAACTGAGTGCTCATCTCAAACTTAACATCTCAACTTCTGTCAAAAGAACACAAATCACTAGCACTTGGTTCCAGAGTGAAAGATCAACCACCAATTGCCATTGACTCCTGCCTGCCTCTGCATTATTACATTCAGCATTAGAAAATCAGAAGAATGGAAAAAGAAGTGAGGGAAAAGGAGGAAACTTACTTCGCCTACCAGTGTCAAACCAACAACCGTCGCAAAGGCACCTCCCATCATCAGCATGGGACCAACAGCCAAGTTCCATCTTGCAGAAATCATGATTACTCTCTTTGTGTCTTCAATAATCTCAGCCTACTTGCAAGCACAACGTCAAGTGTTAGCCTTGGGATTTCCAACATTGAATTTTTTCCATCCCATCCTCTTGCACTTTGCAAAAGGTACATACAAGAAGGAATCTTCTTTACCATGTATAACAACACTATTATTCGTTCAGGTCATCAGAAAACTGATCAACCTGAGATGTACACATCTGGAAGCCATGTGTGAATCAGTTTTCAATGAGATCAGATTTCTGATGAACTGAATGAATGACAATGTTGCTGTACATGGGGAAGAAGATTCATCTTGTCTATACCTTTCAGAGTTCTCAAACAAATCAGAGTCCTGACTAGTAAGAGCAGTTACACAATCATGACAACACATTCCAAAGCATCCTCTCACGGCGGAGCAAAGACGAAACCCTAATGAATGGCTACGGAGTTGCAGACCTAACAATCAATCGCTTCCTCACGAATACCAACCCCTCTCTCTCCCTCCCCCATTCCGCGCTCGTACAATTGACCAGTAGACCTAAAATGTTTCATAACCCTAATGAACGGCTACGGAGTTGCAGACCTCCCAATTAATCCCTTCCTCACGAATACCTACCCCTCTCTCTCCCTCCCCCATTCCGCGTTCGTACAATTGACCAGTAGACCTAAAAAGTTTCATATTGCAACCCCAGCTAAGCACGGTGTGAACCACCAGGATTTTCACAAACTCAATTTCATTGCTCGCTTCAAATTCATCTTCCAGACACAACAAACTGATAGAGATCCAAAATCACTGCATAGAATTCACACCCCCGACAGTCCTCCCCCCGCAAAAAAAAAAAAGAAAAGCCTGGGGCAGCGACGAGTTTCATAGAGTGCGCAACATACTTACCACAGCAAACGATAAATCGAAGCAGCCAACAGACACGTGGAAGCAGAAATGGCAACGGCCTTGCAACAAAGCGAAACGAGGGAAAGACGAAGAAGAGAACAACAAGGTGAGCATCAAACCCTAACTCCGATGAGCATCAAACCCTAACTTTGCATCAAGCCCTAACTCCTCAGATTCCAAGTCTACATCTGAGTCGTTGATTTTGTCCATCCGACGGTGACGAGGACTGCTATGTTAGGACTGTCCATCCCCTTCAATTTGTTGCTTTAGGGTTCTTCTGGCAAAGCACACCGATTTAGGAT